>JAESGA010000049.1_pt1 | contig 91707 bp, 79 predicted proteins | sample 9269521 | NCBI WGS metagenome assembly JAESGA01 (sample SAMN14514842, study PRJNA621658) | algae metagenome | isolation source: Aphanothece saxicola GSE-SYN-MK-01-06B and co-occurring heterotrophs from... | place: USA: Grand Staircase Escalante National Monument, Utah | collected 2006-04-15 | reverse complement strand
TACCCCAGCCCCACTCAATCCATAACTCTCCATCCGGCCACCCTTCCCACCACCACCAATCAAGGCAGCAACAGTAAGAAGAATAACCTTCCTATCCCCTCAAACAGATATACAGATTGAATGAACACGATCCTGACCCCGGGCCAGAGACCCAACCAGGGGCACCACCGCTGAGGTGATGGGATCATCCGCTTTTTCAGCGGGGCTATGCTTATAGCGACTTTCGCCGCCTGCCGCAACCCCGCTTCCTGAGCGTCCCCGGCGAACCGTGAGGCTCGTCGTGGGAGCGGGCTTCTACGCCCCACCCCTGGGGGTGTCAACGCGATGTCGCGCCCGCTGTCGCATGGCTGGGGCGCGCCAAGCGCATCGCTGGCGCGCCCCGTTGATTGCGGCCGCGGTGAAAGCCTTCAGGCGGCTTCGCGCATCTCCGCCGGTACACTGCGAAGCTCCAGCCCATCGGGCCCGGCCGTGACGCGCAGCTGGTCGCCATCCTTCACGCTGCCCTCCAGCAGCAGGCCTGCAAGCTTGTCCTGCAGGTTGCGCTGGATGACGCGCTTGAGCGGCCGCGCGCCGTAGGTGGGATCATAACCAGCCTCGGCCAGCCATTCCCGCGCCGCATCGTCGAGCGAGAGCGTGATCTTGCGGTCCTCCAGCAGCTGCCGCAGCCGCACCAGCTGGATGTCGACGATGGACGCCATGTCGCCGCGCGCGAGGCGACGGAACAGCACCACCTCGTCCAGCCGGTTCAGAAATTCCGGCCGGAAGCGTTCGCGCACCGCGCGCATCACGGCGGGCCGCGCCTGCTCGATATCCGCGCTCTCGGGCAGTTCGGCGATGGCCTGGCTGCCGAGGTTGGAGGTCAGCACGATGATGGTGTTGCGGAAATCCACCGTGCGGCCCTGGCCATCGGTCAGGCGCCCGTCATCGAGCACCTGCAGCAGGATGTTGAAGACGTCGTCATGCGCCTTCTCCACCTCGTCGAACAGCAGCACCTGGTAGGGCCGGCGGCGCACCGCCTCGGTGAGGGTGCCGCCCTCCTCGTAGCCGACATAGCCGGGCGGCGCGCCGATGAGGCGCGAGACCGCGTGCTTCTCCATGAACTCCGACATGTCGATGCGTGTCATCGCGCGGTCGTCGTCGAACAGGAAGGCGGCCAGCGACTTCACCAGCTCGGTCTTGCCGACGCCCGTCGGGCCGAGGAACAGGAAGCTGCCGATCGGCCGGTTCGGGTCCTGCAGCCCGGCGCGGGCACGCCGCACCGCCTTGGAGACGGCCTCGAGAGCCTCCTCCTGGCCCACCACGCGGGCGCGCAGCTGGTCTTCCATGCGCAGCAGCTTGCCGCGCTCGCCCTCCAGCATCTTCTCCACCGGAATGCCCGTCCAGCGCGAGACCACGCCGGCGATCGCCTCCTCCGTGACGGCCTCGTTCACCAGGCGCGAATCGCCATCGCCGGCATCGGCCAGCTTCTTCTCCAGTTGCGGGATCGTGCCGTAGAGCAGTTCGGAAGCGCGCGTCAGGTCGCCGGCGCGCTGCGCCAGCTCCACATCGGTGCGCGCCTTGTCCAGCTGCTCCTTCAGCTTCTGCGCCTCCACCACCTTGCCCTTCTCGGCGTCCCAACGCTGCGTCATCTCGCGCGAGCGTTCCTCGAGATCGGCCAGTTCCTTCTCCAGCTTCACGAGGCGATCGCGGCTGGCCGAATCCTCCTCGCGCTTCAGCGCCTCGCGCTCGATCCTGAGGCGCATCAGGTCGCGGTCGATCGCGTCCAGCTCCTCGGGCTTGCTGTCCACCTGCATGCGCAGGCGGCTGGCGGCCTCGTCCACCAAATCGATCGCCTTGTCGGGCAGGAAACGATCGGTGATGTAGCGGTTGGAAAGCGTGGCCGCGGCCACCAGCGCGCCATCGGTGATGCGCACGCCGTGGTGCAGCTCATATTTCTCCTTCAGCCCGCGCAGGATGCTGATGGTGTCGGGGATCGAGGGCTCGCCCACGAAGACCGGCTGGAAGCGGCGCGCCAGCGCGGCGTCCTTCTCGACATGCTTGCGGTATTCATTGAGCGTGGTGGCGCCGACGCAGTGCAGCTCGCCGCGCGCCAGCGCGGGCTTAATCAGGTTGGATGCGTCCATCGCGCCATCCGCCTTGCCCGCGCCGACCAGCGTGTGCATCTCGTCGATGAACAGGATGATCTCGCCGGCGGCGTCCTCCACCTCCTTCAGCACGCCCTTCAGGCGCTCCTCGAATTCGCCGCGGTATTTCGCGCCGGCCACCATCGCGCCGAGGTCGAGCGCCATCACGCGCTTGGTCTTCAGCGCCTCCGGCACGTCGCCATTGACGATGCGCAGCGCGAGGCCCTCGACGATGGCGGTCTTGCCCACGCCGGGCTCGCCGATCAGCACCGGGTTGTTCTTGGTGCGCCGTGCCAGCACCTGGATGGTGCGGCGGATTTCCTCGTCGCGGCCGATCACGGGGTCGAGCTTGCCGTCGCGCGCCAGCGCCGTCAGGTCACGCGCGTATTTCTTCAGCGCGTCGAACTGGTCCTCGGCGTTCTGGCTGGTGACGGTGCGGCCGCGGCGTAGATCGGCCACAGCCTTCTCCAGCCGCTGCGCATCGGCGCCGGCGGCGCGCAGCGCGCGGCCGGATGGCGTGTCGCTGGCGGCGAGCGCCTGCAACAGGCGGTCCTGCGCCACGAATTCGTCGCCGGCCTTGGTCGCCAGCTGCTGGGCCGCATCAAGGGCGCGCACGATCTCGGGCGTGAATTGCGGCTGGCCGGCGCCACCGCCGGACACCTTGGGCTGGCGCGCGAGTTCGGCGGCGATGGTGGCCTGCGCCGCCTTGGCGTCGCCGCCCGCGGCGCGGATCAGGCCTGCGGCCGCACCCTGCTCGTCATCGAGCAGCGCCTTCAGCAGGTGTTCGGGCGTGACCCGCTGGTGGTAGTCGCGGATCGCGATGGTCTGCGCCGCCTGCAGGAAGCCCTTGGCGCGGTCGGTGAATTTCTCGATGTCCATCCTCATGTCCCTCTCTTGAGCGGACGGCCCGCCCTGCCCCCGATCGGGCGACATGGCATGGCCTCTGCTAGAAATGTGGTATGGCGGATGGGCGAGGTTCAAGGGTTTCTGGCATGCGCGTGGAACACATCTTCCGTTACCCGGTGAAGGGTCTCTCGGCCGAAGCGATGGACGAGGTGAGCCTGACATCGGGGGAAGGCCTGCCGCATGATCGGCGCTTCGCCTTCGCGCAGGGCGACAGCCCCTTCGATGCGGCGAACCCCACCTGGCTGCAAAAGCGCCACTTCGCCTGCCTGATGGCGAATGCCGCCGTGGCGCGCATCCATGCGGCCTATGATCCGGTGGCACACGCCATCGCGCTGCGCGCCGAGGGCCATGCGCCCATCGAGGCCAACATCGCCGAGGCCGAGGGCCGCGCCGCGCTGGCCGCTTGGATGACGCGCTTCCTCGGGCCCGAGGCGCGCGGCGCGCTGCGCTTCGCCGAGGCGCCGGGCCACGCCTTCACCGACATCGCGGCGAAGGCGGTGTCCATCATCGGGCTGAACACGGTGGCGGCGTTGAGCGAGAAGGCCGGCATGATGCTCGACCCGCTGCGCTTCCGCGCTAATGTCTATTTCGCCGGCGGCGCGCCCTTCGCCGAACTCGACTGGGTGGGGCGCGAGGTGCTGCTCGGCGGCGCGCGCCTCAAGGTGTTCAAGCGCACCGGTCGCTGCCCCGCAACGGAGGTGAACCCTGCCACCGCGGAGCGTGACGTGAAGCCGCAGAAGCTGCTGCGCGAGCATTACGGGCACGCCGATCTCGGCATCTATGCCGAGGTGCTGGAGGATGGGCGCGTCGCGGTGGGCGACGCGTTGGAAGTGCTGGCCTGATCAGGGCCTGGACGCAGCGCCAACCCACGCCCAGGTTGCAGCCTCCCGCTCCGGAGGGCTGATTGCATGGCGACGATCAATGGCAGCCTCGGCGCCGACAACCTGCTCGGCACGCGCGCTGGCGACCTGATCCAGGGCCACGCGCCGCTCGCGGCAAGCACGGCGCCGCCGAGCTTCACCACCATCGCCACCGGCCTGGGCGCCAGCCTCTTCGCCACCTCGGCGCCGGGCGATTCCGGCCTGCTGTATGTGTTGGACAAGTTCGGCACCATCCGCGTGGTGGACAGCGCCACCGGCCAAGCCCGCAGCACGCCCTTCCTCGACATCAACGCCGAGATCGTGACGGCGCGCGAGCAGGGGCTGCTCGGCATGGCCTTCCACCCGGATTTCGGGGCGAACGGCAAGTTCTACGTGTTCTTCTCCAACCTCGCCGGCGATACCGTGCTGCGGGAATACACGGTGGATCCGGCAGACCCCGACCGCGCCCTGCCCGCCAGCGCACGCGACATCCTGACGGTGCCGCAGCCCGGGCTGTTCGAGAACCACAAGGGCGGCTGGATCGGCTTCGATGCGGCGGGGATGCTGAACATCGCGGTGGGCGATGGCGGCGGCGCCAACGACCCGAGCAACACCGGCCAGAACCCGAACGACCTGCTGGGTTCCATCCTGCGCATCGACGTCAACGGCGACGATTTCCCGGCCGACCCGACGCGCAACTACGCCATCCCCGCCGACAACCCCTTCGTGGCTGGCGGCGGCGCGCCGGAGGTGTGGGCCTATGGCCTGCGCAACCCCTATCGTGACAGCTTCGATCGCGGCACCGGCGACCTCTGGATCGGCGATGTCGGCCAGCTGCTGTTCGAGGAAGTGAACATCGGCGTGGCCGGCGGGAATTTCGGCTGGGACCTGTATGAGGGCGGCACCGGCCCCGCCGATGGCTTCATCTTCCCGGTGCATTTCTACGGGCGCGAGGCGAATGACCGCTCGGTGATCGGCGGCTATGTCAGCCGCGGGCCGGAAAGCGGGCTGCTCGGCGAATACGTGTTCGGTGATTTCATCAGCGGCCGCATCTGGAGCCTGGCGGACCGCGACGGGGATGGCGACCTCGACCGGGTGGTGCTGGACAACGGCACGGCGATGGGCCGCAACAACCTCGTCTCCTTCGCCGAGGATGGCGATGGCGGCCTCTATGCGCTGGGCATCGACGGCCGGCTGGTGCGGATCACGACGGGTGCGGCCGCCGGCACGCTGGATGGCGCCGACACCATCAACGCCGGCCTGGGTGACGACCGCGTCTTCGCCGGCGCGGGGGATGACCGCGCGGCCGGCGCCGCGGGGCGCGACCTGCTCTCCGGGCAGGAGGGGAACGACCTGCTGAATGGCGGCGATGGCGCCGATACGCTGATCGGCGGTGCGGGGCAGGACACGCTGGTGGGCGGGGCGGGCGGCGACATCCTTTCGGGCGGTGTGGGGGCCGACCGGCTTTCGGGGGGCGATGGCAATGATCTGCTGCAGGGCGGCGCCGGGGCTGATGTTCTGACCGGCGGTGCGGGCGCCGACCGCTTCCGCTGGACCACGCCGGGCGACAGCGGCCTCGGCCCCGCCGCGGACCGCGTGATGGATTTCTCAGCCGCCGAGGGCGACCGGTTGGATTTCTCCGCGCTGGTGCAGGGTGCCTTCGCGTTCATCGGCGCCGCCGGCTTCGCGGCCAGCGGCGCGCAGATCCGCGCCGTGGCGCAGGGCAGCGGCCAACGGGTCGAGGTCTCGCTGGATGGCGGGCCTGCGGACATGGCCGTGCTGGTGATTAGCGCCGCGCCACTGACCGCGGCCGACTTCATCCTTTAGCCAATCGGGCGGGGGTCGCCCCCCGCCCGGCCGCGTCAGGCCTGTTCGCGCGTGTCGGGCGGGATGCCGGGGTTGTCGGCCTCGCCATTGTCCGAGGCGTGGCCGTTGGCGTGGCCATTCACCTCGACCTGCTCGGCGCCGCCATCTCCGCCATCCTGCTGGTCGCCATGGTAGCGGCGCGGCGGGATGTGCTGGCCGCCGGCCTGCTGCTGCGCCTGGCTCATGGCGTTGAGGATACGGAAATAGTGCTCGGCGTGCTGGAAATAGCTCTCGGCCATCACGCGGTCGCCAGCGCCGGTCGCGTCGCGGCCAAGCTGCAGGTATTTCTCGAAAAGCTGCTGCGCCGTGCCGCGCAGGCGCATGTCCGGGCCGTTGCTGTCGAAGACATGGCTGCGATTCATCGGCTGGTGGCCGCCGCCACCCCCGCCACCGCCGCCGCCCTGGCGATACTGGCCGCCGCCACCACCGCCACCCTGGCGATACTGGCCACCACCACCGCCGCCACCGCCGCGGCCACGCATACGTTTCATGTTCATCTGATGGCGTTCGCCGTCTCGCAATCGCGCCGCCGGCCATGGCCAAGGGCCAGGACCACAAGCGGGGCTTCATCGGGTTGCGTCGCTGCGACTGGCCGGGAGACGGGATGGAACCCAGGAAGCCTGGGGCAACCGAACCAATCCCGGCTGTGCCGGCGCGCAACATTGCACGCCGGGCCGCGCCCGCACCCTAGTCCTGCCAGCCTCTGGCGCCAAACGGTTTTTTCAGGCGAGGCCGAGACTGAGCGCGCGCGGTATGCCGCCGAGATCCGCGCGGCATCCCAGCGCCCGCAGGCCGGCCGCCTGGGCCAGGGCCGCCACCGCCGCGCCCTGCCCCGCGCCAAGCTCGAGAATCGCCACGCCGCCGGGCGCCAGCAGGCCAGGCAGCGCCGCGGCCAGGGCGCGGTAGGCATCCAGCCCGTCGGCCCCGCCATCCAGCGCGCTGGCGGGCTCATGCCGCGCCACCTCCGGCATCAGGCCCGGGATGGCGGCCGATTCGATGTAGGGCGGGTTGGACAGCACCAGGTCGAACCGCCCGCCGAGTGCGGCCGCCCAATCGCCTGCCAGGAAGGCGGCGCGCCCGGCGAGGCGCTGCGCCCAGGCATTGGCCGCGGCCAGCGCCGCCGCCGCCGGCACGCGATCCACGCCGACTCCGAAGGCGTTAGGCCGCTCGGCCAGCACCGCCAGCAGCAGGCAGCCCGTGCCGGTGCCGAGGTCCAGCACGCGCAGCGGCGCGGCGGCATCGGGGAAGGCCTCCAGCGCCGCCTCGACCAGCGATTCGGAATCCGCGCGCGGGATCAGCGTGGCGGGCGAGACGGCGAGATCGAGCGTCCAGAACCCCTGCCGGCCCAGGATATGCGCCATCGGCACCGCATCGAGGCGTGCTGCCAGCGCGCCGCGGAAGCGCGCGGCGGCGGCGGCGGGCACCGCGGCGCGCGGATCGCGCAGCAGCGCCTCGGCGGTGGTGGCCATGGCGTGGCCCAGCAGCAGCCGCGCCTCCATCCGCGGGTTGTCGATGGCGGCGGCGCGCAGCATCTGCCCAGCCTGGCAGAGGTAGGCGCCCACCGTCTCGCCGGGCTCGCAGCGCATCGCGCGCTACTCGGCCTCGGTGGCCAGCCGCGCGGCCTCGTCCTCGGCCACCAGCGCGTCGATCACCTCGTCGAACTCGCCCAGCATCACCCGGTCGATCTTGTGGAGGGTCAGGCCGATGCGGTGGTCCGTCACGCGGCCCTGGGGGAAGTTGTAGGTGCGGATGCGCTCGGAGCGGTCGCCGGTGCCGACCTGGCCCTTGCGGTCGGCGGCGCGCGCCTGGTCCAGCCGGTTGCGCTGCGCGTCATAGATGCGCGCGCGCAGCACCTTCATGGCCTTGGCGCGGTTCTTGTGCTGGCTGCGCTCCTCCTGCATCGCCACCACGGTGCCGGTGGGAATGTGGGTGATGCGCACCGCACTGTCGGTCTTGTTCACGTGCTGGCCGCCGGCGCCGCTGGCGCGGTAGGTGTCGATGCGCAGATCGGTTTCGTTGATCTGCACGTCCACCTCCTCGGCCTCGGCCATCACGGCGACGGTGACGGTGGAGGTGTGGATGCGGCCCTGGGTTTCCGTGGCCGGCACGCGCTGCACGCGGTGCACGCCGCTTTCGAATTTCAGCTTGGCGAAGACCCCGCGGCCCTCGACGCTGGCGCTGGCGCCCTTCACGCCGCCGAGGTCGCTCTCGTCGTATTCCAGCACCTCGAAGCGCCAGCCCTGGGCGGCGGCGTAGCGCTGATAGGCGCCGAACAGCTCGGCCGCGAACAGCGCCGCCTCGTCGCCACCCGCCGCGGGGCGGATTTCGAGGATGGCGCTGCGCTGGTCGGCAATGTCGCGCGGCAGCAGCATCAGGCGGATTTCGCGCTCCAGCAGCGGCAGGCGCTCGCGCAGGGCGAAGTATTCGGGCTCGGCCAGTTCGCGCAGCTCGGGATCGGCGAGCATGGCCTCGGCCTCGTCGCGCGCGCGCTCGGCGCCGCGAAACTCGGTGACCTTGGCGACCAGGGGCTCCAGCTCCGACAGCTCCTTCGACAGCGCGCCGATCTCGGGCCCGCCGGCCGTGTTCAGCAGGTGGCGGATCTCGTCGGCGCGGTTCAGCAGGCGGTCGAGCTTCTGGGAGATGCTCATGCCGAAAGCCGGCGCAGCGCCTCCGCCACCGGCACGCTGTCCTGCGTCCCGGCGTCGAGGTCGCGCAGCTGGACCAGGCCCTGGGCGACTTCGGTTTCGCCCAGGATCAGCGCGGCGCGGGCGGAGAGACGGTTGGCGCGTTCCATGCGGCGCTTGAGGTTGCCCTTGTAGGCGATCTCGGCCGTCACGCCGGCGCGACGCAGGGCCTGCAGCAGCGCCAGCGCGGCGCCCTCCTCCGCCTCGCTCACCGGGATCACGGCCACGGGGCGGGGTGCGGGCGGTGTCGTGACCAGCAGCATGGCGAGCCGCTCGATGCCACCGGCCCAGCCGACCGAGGGGGTGGGCGGGCCGCCCATCTCCTCCACCAGGCCGTTGTAGCGCCCGCCCGCCATCACCGTGCCCTGCGCGCCCAGCCGGTCTGTCACGAATTCGAAGGCGGTGTGGCTGTAGTAATCCAGGCCCCGCACGATGCGCGGGTTCAGCCGGGTTGGCACGCCCAGCGTTTCGAGGTGGCGGAGCACCGCCTCGAAGAAGGCGGAGGCGGCGGGCGTCAGATAGGGCTGGATGGTGGGCGCGGTGGCGACGATGGCGCGGTCGCCGGCATCCTTGGAATCGAGGATGCGCATCGGGTTCTTGTCCAGCCGCACCAGGCTGTCGGCGCTGAGCTGTGCGCGATGCGCCTCGAAATGCGCGACCAGCGCGGCGCGGTAGCCATCGCGGCTTTCCGCATCGCCCAGCGTGTTGATCTCCAGCACCACGCCATCATCGATGCCGAGCGCCTGCAGGATGTGCCAGCCCGCGGCGATCACCTCGGCATCGGCCAGCGGCTCGGCGGCGCCCAGAACCTCGCAGCCGATCTGGTGGAACTGCCGGGTGCGGCCCTTCTGCGGGCGCTCGTAGCGGAACATCGGCCCGGCATAGAACACCTTGCGCGGCAGGTTCGCCTGCGTCAGGCCGTTGGAGACCAAGGCGCGGCAGATGCCGGCGGTGTTCTCCGGCCGCAGCGTGATGGAATCTCCGCCGCGATCGGTGAAGGTGTACATCTCCTTGCTGACCACGTCGGAGGTCTCGCCCAGGCTGCGGGCAAAGACGCCGGTATCCTCGAAGACGGGCGTGGCCCATTCCTCGAAGCCGTAGAGCGAGGTGACGCGGCGCGCGGCGACGATGACGGCATGGTGCCGCCGGAACTCCTCGCCGATCAGGTCATGGGTGCCGCGGACGGGCTGCAGGGCTGTGGGCATGGCGTGGCGCGTATCGCGGGGCGCGGGCGGGGGCAAGGGTCAGGCATCGGGACACAGAAGCCGAAGGCCGGGAAAGCTGCGGCGATAGCGCCGGGGGTCGCGCGTCAACAGCGGCAGCCCGTCATGCGCGGCATGGGCGCCGATGAAGAAATCCGGCAGGACCTGCACACGTCCACCGCCGCGGCTGCGGTAGGCTCGGAAAGCCTGCCCGGCGAGGAACAGTGCGGCGCGCGGCATCGGCGCGAGGTCGATCCGCAATTCGGCGAGGAAGGCCTCGCAGGCGGCGCAGGCATCGAAACCCACTGACAATTCGGCGAATACAATGTCGTTGATCAGCATAGGGACGGGGGCGGCTGCGGCGGAGAGGGCCTCGCCGGACCACGCAGCCCGGCGTGGATCGCCTTCGAACAGGTCGATCAGGACGTTGGTGTCAACCAGCGTCACCCCAATCATCCTCTCGCGTCATCCGCATGACCTGCTCCGTGGCCAGGCCGGTCCAGCCTGCGGGTGGTTTGCCCTTGGAGCGCGCGAAGCGGTCGGCCGGTTGCCGCGCTTCATCCGCGCGTCGCAGCGTAACGCGGCCATCGGCCTCCAGCACGAAGGCGACCGCGCTGGCGCCGGGAACGAGTCCCAGGCGGTCGTGGATAGGCTTCGGGATCGTGCCTTGGCCCTTGACGGTGAGGGGCATGCCCATCTGGGGAAAACCCACTGATTAGACAGTATCGTTTAGGAGGGCTGGATGGGCCGGGCAAACGTGGGACGGGGCCTCTCTGTCTGGTGAGCGCACGACCAAATTCCCCACTTTATTTCCAGAGAATTTTCCCTATTTCTTTCTCTATTTCCTTCCTTCCGAACGTGACATAACACGGTGTCAATCGCTAAGTTGCGGGCTCCAAATCAGTCCGAGGTCCGCATGCGAGATCGCACCAGCCTGATCCTGACCGCCCACGCCCGCAGACGCGCACGGCAGCGCGGGTTGCCGGACGCAAGCCTTGCAGCGTTGCTCGAACTTGCCGACCGGGAGGTGCCGGTGGGCGGAGGCTGCGTGGCGCTCTCCGTTTCCCGCATGATGATCGACGCCGCCCGTGCCGAGGGCGCAACGCCCGCTGCTCTGGCGCGTCTGCCTGGAAGGGTGCTGCTCGTTGGCCCAAACGGCGTGGTCATGACCGCGCTGATCCAGCATCGCCGCAGCGGCCGCCGCTACAGCCGAGGCGGCGCGGGTTCGCGTGCCCGCCTCCGCCGCCGGCAGAACTGAGGAGGAAGATCGATGGGCGAGCTCCACATGTTTCCGAAGCCAACCCAGCGCCGCGACGCCGGTGCAGAAAGCCGAGCGGCGAAAGCCGCAGCACTGCGCCGACGCATCAAGGATTTCCCTCGGTTGCCGCGTGATGCGATCGGGACGGCAGCGGAAGAACTCCATCGCCTGCTTGAAAGCGAAGAAGAGCGCGAGCGCGGCTTCCGTGCCCGCTTCTGCCGCGACGTACTCGGCTCGATCGACCAGTCTACAAAGCGTTTGCACGGCTTGGCAGCCAAATCGGCCAGGGTTGGACCAAAGTTGCCACTGCGCGGGACGCGCTATGTTGAGGCGGCGGATGGGTTGGCGCGCATGACCGGGCGCGATCCAGATGAAGTTCTGCTGGAGTTGTTCCCCGCGCTGGAGGAGGCGTCAGGGATGGCTACGCCGCAAGCGGAGCCGAGTGCGGAAGAGTTGCGCAACCAAGTCTGGCGCCTCTGGCTGGAAGGTACAGACCGCATCATCCGCGACTTGGACCTTGCGCGCGTTCTGCGCATTGTCATGCGCTATCCCAACAAGTGGCCGAACTCGTCCGCTGCCCCGGATTTCCGGCTCGATTTCGGCGACGTCGTCCAGCCGGACGAAGGTGATGAGGGTGCCTCCTTACGCGGCAGTGGCTCCGCCTGGAGTTTCATCACAGGGCGCGCGCCGAGGCTGTTCCTTGGCGAATGCGCGGCCGGCACGATGGACGCCATCGTGAAGAGCGGTGGCGACGACGAGGCGCGGCTTCGCCCACGCCCCGATTTGAATTCGTGGGCACGGATCTACATCCGCTTCTGGTGGGCGATCCTGCCGGTGGGCGCCAAGGGCGAGGCGCGCGGCTGCTTTCTTGCGTCACTGAGTACGGAGCGCTTTCCCTGGGTGTACAAGGCTTCCGAAGACGAGGGAAACGAGGAGGCGACTGCGATGTTCGCTTCGCGGCCTTGGACCAGCCTCATCGCTCCGAATCATTGCCGGCCCGATCCGTCAGATTGGATTTCTGAGGAGTACCGGAGCCTTCGCGTGAACGGCGTGGGGCTAAGTTGGGCGGCCCAACTCAGCACCGCTCAAGAGGATCTCGACGACCCTGGGCCCTACACCTGCACAGCGCAGTTCGACCCGGAGACCACAGAAGTGATCCGCCAGATCTTCGGCGCCGACCCCGCAGCCCTCGGTAAAAATCCGTTGCGCATACTGCCGCCGCACGAGCCCTGGCGTAGCGCTATCCTGCTCGCGCCCGATTGCGGCGACACCGATTGGATCGGACCCGACCCCGATAGCCGTCTTTCGCCGCGCCCGCCCGAGCCTCGCGAGGCCGACTTCCCTGACGAAGAAGCGTTCTCTCACGCCATGCAAAGCTGGATGGAAGATGCCCGCTTTGCCGATGAACGCGAAGGAAACCTCCGTAGGCGCCTGCCGAGGCATCATGAGCATTACCAAGCAGCTGTGCGCGCGTTTCCGAAGGTGCGCCGGGCCGCAAGTTTGGGCCTCAAGCTAGAGCTATCACTGTGCGATCTGCCCGCCGAGTTGCGGCCCGATCTCGCCTTGCGCGCGCAGGCAGCAGCGCTCCGCTCCCACTGCGATTTAGTTATGTCCCGCAACCTAGCGCAGACACAGGCGCGGCTGACGCATTTGGCCGAAGTGATCGGCCGGGAGCCATGACGCGCAAGCCTACTCCGCCGCCTGCTGCTCCGCTGCCGCCGCCTCCGCGTCCTTCGCGGCCTGCATCTCGGCGGCCTTCTTTTCCACCAGGCTCACGATGTGCTCCACCATCTCCTCGGTGCGGATGGTGTGGCTTTGCTTGCCGGCGCCGTAGATCATGTGGGTGCCGGCACCGCCGCCGGTGAGCCCGATGTCGGTCATCAGCGCCTCGCCTGGGCCGTTCACCACGCAGCCGATGATGCTCAGGCTGATCGGCTGGGTGATGTGGGCCAAGCGGTCCTCCAGCTTCTCCACGGTGCGGATCACGTCGAAGCCCTGCCGCGCGCAGGAGGGGCAGGAGATCACCTTCACGCCGCGATGGCGCAGATGCAGCGATTTCAGCATCTCCCAGCCCACCGAGACTTCCTCCTCGGGCTCCGCGCTCAAGGACACGCGCAGCGTGTCGCCGATGCCGGCCCACAGCAGGCTGCCCAGGCCGATCGCCGACTTCACCGTGCCGGCGCGGCGCCCGCCGGCCTCGGTGATGCCGATATGCAGCGGGTGGTCGCAGGCATCGGCCAGCTGCTGGTAGGCGGCGACAGCCAGGAAAACGTCGCTGGCCTTCACGCTGATCTTGAACTCGTGGAAGTCGTGCTCCTGAAGGTGCGCCGCGTGCCACAGCGCGCTTTCCACCAGCGCCTCCGGGTTCGGCTCGCCATACTTCTCCAGCAGGTGCTTCTCGAGGCTGCCGGCATTCACCCCGATGCGGATCGAGCAGCCATGGTCGCGCGCCGCCTTCACGACCTCCTTCACCCGTTCCTTGCTGCCGATATTGCCCGGGTTGATGCGCAGGCAGGCGGCACCGGCCTCGGCGGCCTCGATGGCGCGGCGGTAGTGGAAATGCACATCGGCGACGATCGGCACGTTCACCTCGCGCACGATCTCGTGCAGCGCGGCGGTGCTTTCCTCGGTGGGCACCGAGACGCGCACGATATCCACGCCGGCCACCTCGCAGCGGCGGATCTGCTCGATGGTGGCCTTGGCGTCCTCGGTGGGCGTGTTGGTCATGGTCTGGACGCTGATCGGCGCGTCGCCGCCCACCGGCACCTTGCCCACATGGATGCGGCGCGAGGTGCGGCGGAGGATCTGCTGATAGGGCCGGTAGGACATGCGATTCCCGTCTCGCCGTGGCGTAGGGGGGAAGAATAGGCGGCGGGGGGCGATCCTCCCAGGGGGGAATCGCCGGCGCGCGCGCGCCTCAGTTCGGGCGGGGGGCCGCCGCCGCTGTGGCCGGGGCGCCGCTGGCAGCCAGCGGCTGGCGCAGGCGGTCGGGCTCCAGCACGATGTTGCGGCGCACGCCGACCAGCCCGTTCAGCACGGGCGTCAGCTGCCCATCCAGCACGATGTCGAGGCCGTCGGCCTTCCCGGTATCCAGCAGCAGCCCGTCGCGCACCGGCACGGGCCAGGCCTCGCCCGGGCGCAGCACGCGGTTGACCAGCACTTGGCCGCTGCGGGGGTCCCGCACCTGCACCCAGGCGCCGTCGGCGCTGCTGGCGCGGGCGCGCAGGGCGATGCGCGTGCCCTCCGGCAGGCCTGGAATGGCGGCGGCGGTGCTGGCGGACGCTGGCGGCGGGGCGGCCGCTGCCGGGGGGGTGGGTGCCGCGGGCACGGTGGCGGCCTGGGCGGCGGTGTTGGAGGCGGGCGGGGCGGCGGTGATGCCGCCGGGCGGGGGCAGCGCCGCCAAGGGCAGGCTGCCGGCATCGCCGCGCGGATCGGGCCGGCCATCGGGGCGCGCCGTGCCGTCGCGCGCCTGCAGCTGGGCGCGGCCCTGCTCGGCGGCCTGTTCCAGCCGCGGCGGCACGGGGGGCACGAAATCCACCGTCCGGCTGCCGGCACCGGACCAGTTGTACCAGCCGACATAGGCGCCGACCGCCAGCACCGCGCCCACCGCCACCACGGCGCCGGCGGGCATGCCGCGTTCCGCCACCGGTTCGGGGAAAACCAGCTTGGTCTTGCGCGTCACCGCCGGGCCCGACAGGTCGCGGAAGCGGCGCACCATGTCGTCGGCGTCGAGGCCGAGGCCGGTGGCATAGGCGCGCACGAAGCCCACGGCATAGGCGGCGCCGGGCAGGTCGCGGATGCGGCCCTCCTCCAGCGCTTCCAGGTAGGGCCGGCGGATGCGCAGCCGCGTCGCGATCTCCTCGACGGAGAGGCCGAGGGCGAGGCGCGCGTCGCGCAGCTCCTCACCCACCCGTGCCACCTCGGCGCCGTTGCTCTCGGTCTGTCTGGACATCCGCTTCATGTCTTTTGGCACTGTTGCGACACCTACCGCGCGGCCCGCCGCGCGGCAAACCGAATCCTGCGCTCCGCGCGCAGTGTCATCACCGCGCAAAGACCGCGCGCGATCACGCCCGCTGCCGCGCGGCGATGGCGGCCGCGGCCTGGCCGATCAACTCCTGCACGATCTCGGCCGCGGGCTGTTCGCGCGTCACCATCCCGACACTCTGCCCGGCCATCAGCGAGCCGTTCTCCACATCGCCGTCGATCACGGCGCGGCGCAGCGCGCCGGCCCAGAAATGCTCGATATCCAGCTGCGCGGCGCCCTTCTCGACCTCGCCGGCCAGGAAGCGCTGGATGACGCTGGCCTGGTGCTCCAGGAAGCGCTTTGTGCCGCCATTCTGCAGGGCGCGCACGGGGATGACCGGGAAGCGCTCATCCAGCTGCACGGTGGGCAGCGCATCGCGCGCCGCGCCGCGGATGAAGGCCTGCTTGAACTTCGGGTGGGCGATGCTTTCCGTGGCGCAGACGAAGCGGGTGCCGAGTTGCGCGCCCGCCGCACCCATCTCGAGGTAGGAGAGGATGGCCTCGCCCCGGCCGAGCCCGCCGGCGACGAACACCGGCACATCCTTGACGAAGGGCAGGATCTCCTGCGCCAGCACGGTGAGCGAGACCGGGCCGATATGCCCGCCGGCCTCGGCCCCCTCGATCACCAGCGCATCGGCGCCGGAGCGCACCAGCTTCTTCGCCAGCGCCAGCGCCGGGGCGAAGCACACCACCTTGGCACCGCCATCCTTGGCCGCCTTGATGGCGGAGCCCGGCGGGATGCCGCCAGCGAAGACGATATGCGTCACCTTCGCGTCCAGGCACACCTGCATCAGCTGGTCGAGGCGCGGATGCATGGTGATGAGGTTCACGCCGAAGGGCCGGGTGGTCAGCGCCTGGGTGGCGGCGATCTCCTCGGCCAGGCGCGGCGGCTCCATGGCGCCGCAGGCGATCACGCCGAAGGCCCCGGCATTGGACAGTGCGGCGACCAGGTTGCGCTCGCTGACCCAGGACATCGCGCCGCCCATGATGGCGTAGCGGCTGCCGAAGAAGGCCGCGCCGCGCGCCATCAGGCGATCGACGGCGGCGAAGGCCTCGGCCGGTGGAGGGGGGGTGCTGGGCAGCGCGTCCATGGCCATCAACCCTCGTCGCGCCGGGCCGGCTCGGGGCCGTCCAGGCCATAGGCGGTGTGCAGGGCGCGCACCGCGAGTTCGGTGTAGTCGGCCGCCACCAGCACGCTGACCTTTATCTCGCTGGTGGAGATGACCTGGATGTTGATGCCGCGCTCGGACAGCGTCTTGAACATGGTGGCGGCAACGCCGGCATGGGTGCGCATGCCGATGCCCACGACGCTGATCTTCGCCACGTCCGGGTCGGCGATCAGTGCCTCATAGCCGATGGAAGCGGCCTGCTTCTCCAGCAGGTCGCGGGCGCGCGGCAGGTCGGCCCGGCCGAGGGTGAAGGTCATGTCCGTGCTGCCATCGGCGCCGATGTTCTGCACGATCATGTCCACATTGACGTTAGCGGCCGAGAGCGGGCCGAAGACCGCGGCGGCGATGCCCGGCCGGTCCGGCACCCGGCGCAGCGTGAGCTTCGCCTCGTCCCGCGAATAGGCGATGCCCGACACGATCGGCTGTTCCACGATTTCGTCCTCATCCACCACCAGCGAACCCGGCCTGTCCTCGAAGCTGGACAGCACCTGCACCCGAACGCGCTGCTTCATGGCGAGTTCCACGGAGCGCGTCTGCAACACCTTGGCCCCCACCGAGGCCAATTCCAGCATCTCCTCATAGGAGATTTTTTCGAGCTTACGCGCCCGCGGCACGATGCGCGGATCGGTGGTGTAGACGCCATCGACATCGGTGTAGATGTCGCAGCGGTCCGCCTTCACCGCCGCGGCGATGGCCACCGCCGAGAGGTCCGAGCCGCCGCGCCCGAGTGTGGTGACGCGATGATCCGGGCCGATGCCCTGGAATCCCGCCACCACCGGCACCTGGCCCGCCGCCATGCGCTCGATCAGCAGCGCGCCCTCGATGGCCTCCACGCGGGCCTTGCCATGCGCGTTGTCGGTGCGGATCGGCACCTGCCAGCCCTGCCACGACCGCGCATCGACGCCTATGGTCTGCAGCGCGATGGCCAGCAGCCCGATCGTCACCTGCTCGCCGGTGGCGACCACGGTGTCGTATTCCCGCGCGTCATGCAGGGGCGAAAGCTCCTGGCACCATTTCACCAGCTGGTTGGTGACGCCGGACATGGCCGAAACCACCACCGCCACCTCATGCCCGGCCTCCACCTCGCGCTGCACGCGCCGGGCGACGTTGCGGATGCGGTCGAGATCGGCGACGGAGGTGCCGCCGAACTTCATCACGATGCGGGCCATGCTGGGATTCGGGGCCTCGATGGGGGCATTGGCGTGGGCGGGGGCGTGGGCTGGACGGGTTGCAGCCCATGCGGGGCGGGACAGATAACGGGGGCTCGGCCCATGGGCAACCGGGCGCAGGACGGGAACGGCCATGAACGGCACGGCGGTTGAGGCGGAAATTCGCAAATTCGGGGCGCTGGCCGCGCGCTGGTGGGACCCGGACGGCCCGATGCGCCCGCTGCACCGCATGAATCCGCTGCGCACCGGCTGGATTGCCGAGCGCATCGCCCGCGCGCATGGCCGCCCCGGCCGGGACCTGAGCGGCCTCACCCTGCTCGATGTCGGCTGTGGCGCCGGCCTCGCCAGCGAGGCTTTTCAGCGGCTTGGCGCCACCGTGACCGGGCTGGATGCGGCCGGCGAGGCCCTGGCGGCGGCGCGCGAGCATGCCGCGGCCGGCGGGCTCGCCATCGACTACCGCGAGGGGTCGCCGGAGCAGCTTCTGGCCGAGGGGCTGCGCTTCGATGCCGTGGTGGCGCTGGAGGTGATCGAGCATGTCGAGGACCACGCCACCTTCCTCGCCGCCCTGGCGGGCCTCGCCCGGCCGGGGGCGCCGGTGTTCGTCTCGACCCTGAACCGCACGCCGCGCTCCTTCCTGATGGCCAAGCTTGGCGCGGAATACCTGCTGCGGCTGCTGCCGGTGGGCACGCATGACTGGCGGATGTTCGTGACACCGGGCGAATTGGGCGCGGGGCTGCGCGGCGCCGGGCTGCGCGTGACGGATCTGGCCGGCATGACGATGTCGCCGCTGACCGGCCAGTGGCGGGAAAGCCGCTACCTCGGGGTGAACTACATCGCCATGGCGGAGGGCGCCGGCGCATAGCCCATCTGCGCCAGATAGGGCGCGAATTGCGCATCCATCCAGGCGATCCGCGCCGGGTCGAGCTCCGCCCGGTGGCGGGCTAGCACCGCCTTGTTGCGCCAGGTGAAGGCGATGCGGCGCAGATAGAGGCGCACCGGCCAGTTCGGGCAGGCGATGCCAAGCTGCGCCTTCATCGCATCGATCGCCGCATCCATGCGGAAGGCGCAGGTTTCGTAGCGCAGCGGCAGCGTGGCGGGCAGCGCCTGCCACACCGCGATCTCGGCCAGGTAGCCGCGCACCCGCGCCACCGCATCCTCCAGCGTCACGAATTCGGCGAAGGCGGCATCGCCACGCGCCCGCGCCAGGGCGCCGACATCCACCAGCGAGAGGCAGATGTCGCGCGGGTCGCGGTGGTTCACATGCGCGCAAACCAGGCCCTGCTGTGCGAGCACCTTGTATTCGGCCACCCATTCGGGGCCCGGGCAGGCATGCGTCTTGACCACCAGCTTGCCCGTGCCGACCCGGGCCACCAGGGCGCGCAGCACCGCCGGGTCCAGCTCCTGCGCGAAATTCACGCGGTGGCCGGGGGGCGTGAAGGGCGGCGGCAGCAGCGCCTGGGAATGGCCGCGCAGCATCAGCAGGCAGCGCGCCATCTGGAAGGCCAGCGTGCTGCCGGAGCGCGGGATGCCGTAGCTGAACACCACCATCGCAGGCCCTCCGCGCTTCTGGCCGGTCGCCTTATGATCCGGCGGGCAGCTCAGCCATCGGCGCGCGGCACCCAGGGCAGGCGGGCCACCTCGATGCCGTCCTCGGCCAGCGCGGCAGCCTCCTCATCCGTCGCCTCGCCATAGATGCCGCGGGGCTCGGCCTCGCCCTCATGGATCTTGCGCGCCGTCTCGGCGAAATCCTTGCCGACATAGTCGCAGTTCTTCTCCACCTCGGCCCGCATGCGCTGGAGCATGGCCAGCAGCTGCGCCGGGATGGGGCCGGCGGCCATGCGCTCGGCCGGGGCGGGCGTTGCGGGGGGAGTCGCGGGGGCGGCGTCGGGGGCAGTGTCAGGTCGGGCCTCGGCCACCGGCGCCGCCTTGCGGCGGCGCTTGGCGATGGCGGGGGCCATCAGCGCGCGTTCCACCTGCGTGCTGCCGCAATGCGGGCATTCCACGAAGCCCGCAGCGGCCTGGCGGTCAAACCCGGCGCTGTCCTGGAACCAGCCATCGAAGGCGTGGCCGGCGGCGCAGCGCAGCTGGTAATGGATCATGCCGGCCCTGCCCCGCGCCTCAGGCGACCAGCAGCGGGTCGAGCCCGCCCTGCCGGTCCAGCGCCATCAGGTCGTCGCAGCCGCCGATGTGCCGGCCATCGATGAACACCTGCGGCACCGTGCTGCGCCCGCCGGAACGCGCGACGGCTTCGGCGCGGTTGGCCGAGCCGTTGGGGGCGTATTTCTCCTCGAAGGGCACGCCCTTCTTCTGGAACAGCCCGACGGCGCGCGCGCAGTAGGGGCAGAAATCCTGCGTGTAGATCTCGATCTTCGCCATCACATGGACATCGGGCGCCAGGGCCGAAGGGTCAAGACGGCTGCCTCATGCGGAATCGCGCAGCCGCGGGTCCGGCACCCGCGCCGCGGCCAGAACGTCCACCCCCGATGCCCCGGCGGCACGCAGCACGCGGGCGCAGGCCTCCACCGTGGCGCCGGAGGTCAGCACATCATCCACCAGCAGCACGCGCCTGCCTGCCACCCGCGCCGCCATGCCCGGGCGCAGCGCGAAGGCGCCTTCGAGCAGCGCCGCGCGCTCGGCCGCGCCGCGATCGCCCATGGGCGGCGTGGCGCGGCGGCGGCGCAGCAGATCCGGCAGGAAGGGCCGGCGGGCCTGGCGCGCCAGGCGCCTTCCGAGCAGCGCGGCCTGGTTGTAGCGCCGCGCCCAGAGCCGCCACCAATGCAGCGGCACCGGCGCGACCAGGTCGCAGCGCGCCAGCAGCGAGGCGCCGGCACGCGCCATCTGCGCCGCGAGCGGCCCGGCCAGCTCCGGCCGGTCGGCATGCTTGAAGGGCAGGATCAGCCTGCGCGCCCCGTCATCATAGCGCAGCGCGGCGCGCGCCTGGTCATAGGCCGGCGGCGCGGCGGCGCAGCGCGGGCAGATGCCCGCCTCGCCCTGGCCTTCATGCAGGAAGGGCACGCCGCAGCGGGCGCAGAAGGGCGCGGTGATGCTGTGCAGCTGGCGGAAGCAATCGGCGCAGAGCGTGCCCTGCACCCCCACCGCCTCCTCGCAGGTCAGGCAATGCGGCGGCAGCACGGCATCCAGCAGGCCGATGCCGAGCCGCCGCAGCGCCATGCCCGCCAAGGCCTACCAGGCCCCGAAGGGAGCGTCGCCGTCGCGCGCCACGGCGTGCACCAGCTCGATCTCCCAGGCCAGGTAGGCCTGCATCGCGGCCTCCACGCCGCTGTTGCGGTCATAGGGGCGGAGATACCAATCCACGCACTCCGCATCGGCGGGCACGGTGCGGTCGGCCGCGAGCGGGAAGCCGGCGGCCGCCCAGGCGGCGGTGCCGCCCTCCAGCACCGCGACGGGGGCCTTGTGCAGGCCGGCCAGCTCGATCGCGGCGAGTGCCGCGATATCGGCGTCGGGCGCGGCGATCACCGCCATGCGGTCATCCGGCAGCCGCGCCGCGACGGGGCCGAGCCGCGTGCGCACGCCCCAGACGGCGCCCGGGATGTGCCCAGCCCGAAAGGCGATGGAGCGCGCGAGGTCCACCACCGCCGCGCCACCCTCGGCCAGCCGCGCCGCCAGCTCGGGCGGCGTGATGCGGCGCGGCGCGGCCAGCCCGGCCACGCGATCCCGCGGCAGGCCCGCTTCGATGCGCCCGGTCAGGCCGCCCGTCAGACAAAAGACCTCCCACCCGCCCAGCTGGCGCAGCCAGCCCGCGGTCATCGCCGCGCGTGTGCCGGTATCATCCGCCAGCACGATCCGCGCCCGGCGCACCGCCACCCATTGGTCGGTGGCCTGCACAAGCTGCCCGCCCGGGGCGCTGCGGCTGCCGGAGAGGTGGCCGGCGGCGAATTCGGCCGGGTCGCGCACGTCCAGCAGGTAGGTTGTCCGGCCGCACTCGGCCTGCAGCGCGGCGAGGCCGGCAGCGTCGATCCAGCGCACCCCGGCCTGTTCCGCGAAGGCGCGGGCGCGGCGCAGGGTTTCGGCGGCGTCGGGCGGCGTGCCGGGGGCATAGGCCTCGCGCCGGCCGGTGGCGCAGCGCAGCCCGGCCAGCTCCCAGCCCATGGTGCCGTTCCGCAGCGCCACCACAGGGTTCGGCAGGCCGGCTCTGCGCAGGCTTTCGGCGCCGAGGATCGAGCGCGTGCGCCCGGCGCAATTCACCACCACCGTCGTGGTCGGCCGCGCCAGCATGCCGGGCACGCGATACGCCAGCTCGGCCCCCGGCACGTTGATGCCGCCGGGGATCGACATGCGCTCGAATTCCGCCATCGGGCGGCTGTCCACCACCAGAAGGTCGCGGCCCTCGGCCTGCATGGCGGCGAGTTCCGCGGCATCGACCGAGGGCGTGGCATAGTGGTGCTCCACCCATTCGCCGAAGGCCTTGGAGGGCACGTTGACGCCGGAGAACGCCTCGAAGCCGGCGGCCTTCCAGCCGGCGGTGCCGCCTTCCAGCAGGTGCACATCGGTGCAGCCGAGCCCCTGCAGCACCGCCGCGAGGCGGGCGGCGAGGCCACCCTCGCCGGCATCGGTGCACACCACGCGGACGTCGCGGCGCGGCAGCAGCGCCTGGGCGCGCAGCTCCGCCACCGACAGCGGGCAGGGCACCGCCCAGAACAGGTGCGCGGCGCCGAACTCGCCCTCCTCCCGCGCATCCAGGATGGCGAGTTCCCCGCCATCGCGCAGCCACGCCTTCAGCGTGGCCGGGGCGATGCCCGCGGCCATCGCCTAGGCCTTGGCCTGGCTCGTCGGCTTCATGAAGTTCTTGTTGTAGGCGGTGACGGCGCCGCTCTCGGGGTCATAGGCCTTGCGGTCATCCAGGCGCTCCAGCGCCAGGCCGTACATGTGCAGGTGGCGGGTCGGGCGGTCGCCGGTGGTGTGGATGGAGTGGATGTCCTCCGGCATCAGGCAGATGCCGCGCCCGGGCTCCACCATGATCTCCTCGCGCACGCGCATCTCGCAACGCACGGGGTCGGTGCCGTCGTCCAGGCGCTCATACACCTTGTTCAGCTCCTGCCCGTCCACGGCGACGACGACGGCCCAGGTGGTGTGGTCATGCGGCTTGGTGGCGTTGCCCGGGTTCAGCGCGTTGAGATACAGCGCAAAGCGGTTGCCGGCATCCTCCTGCAGCAGGTAGCGGTTCGAGCCCTTCTCGCCATTCGGCGGCGGCGGGAAGGCGGCGGAGGGGAACAGCTGCTCCTGCGCTGCCAGCGCCATCAGCTCGGTGCGGATTTTCTCCAGGGCGGGGCGCGTCACGCCCTCGGCGGCCTCGATGGCGCGGATGCGCTCCACGGTGGCGGCGACGGCGCTGGCACGCGCAGCGGTGACATCGATGGCGTTCATGGGCGGGTCCTCCGTTCTGGCCGCGCGAGCTTAGCCCCGCTTGCCCGCGGGGCGAAGCGGCCTCATGTGCCTCGGATGGATCCGATGCAGGTGTTCGACCGGCGGTTGGTGCGCCGCCGGCGCGACAGGGCGGCCGCGACGGTGGGCCAGGTGGCGCCGATCCTCGACGCCGCGGCCGAGCTGCTGCTCGACCGGCTGGACGACACCACAAGGCGCTTCGCCCGCGCGCTCGACCTCGGTGGGCGCGGCGTGGTGGCGCCGAAGCTGCTGGCGCGCGGCGTGGGCAGCGTGGTCTCGGCCGACCTCTCGCCGGCCATGGCGGCGCAAGCGGGCGGCTTGGCGGTGGCGGCGGACGAGGAATTCCTGCCCTTCGCGCCGGGCAGCTTCGACCTGATCGTGGCCAGCCTCTCGCTGCATTGGGTGAACGACCTGCCGGGCGCGCTGATCCAGCTGCGCCGCGCCCTGGCCCCCGATGGGCTGTTCCTGGCCTCGCTGCCGGGCCTGGGCACGCTGCAGCCGCTGCGCGAGGCGCTGGCGGCCGCCGAAATCGGCCTGCGCGGGGGGCTTTCGCCCCGCATCTCGCCCTTTGCGGAGTTGCGCGACGGCGCGGGGCTGCTGCAGCGCGCCGGCTTCGCCCTGCCGGTGGCGGATGCCGAGACGCTGCCGGTGGCATGGCGCACCCCCTTCGGCCTGCTGGCCGATCTGCGCGCCGCTGGCGAGGGCAACGCCACCCTGGCGCGGGACCGGCGGACCCCGCCGCGCGAATTGTTCCTGCGCGCCGCTGCCGCCCTGGAACCGGGGCCGGAGGGCATTGCGGGGCCGCTGCGCCTGGTCATGCTGACCGGCTGGGCGCCGCATGCCAGCCAGCAGCAGCCCGCCCGCCCCGGCAGCGCCACGCACCGCCTGGCCGAGGCGCTCGGCACGGTGGAGATCAAGGCCGGCGATACGCCCGGATAGCGCCGCCCGCGCCGCCCGCTTGCATCCGGCATCCCCCGCGCGCATTTTCGGCGGCTGACACAGAGGTTACGGGCGGCACGACCACCATGGAGCAGCAGGGCGGCGAGAACCGCCGGATCACCATCCACCCCCCGGCGGATTTCGAGGGCATGCGCCGCGCCGGCAGGCTGGCGGCGGAAACCCTCGACATGATCACGCCGCATGTGCAGCCCGGCGTCACCACCGAGCAGCTGGACCGCATCATCCACGACTTCATCGTGGGGCATGGCGCCATCCCGGCCACGCTGGGCTATCGCGGCTACACCAAATCCTGCTGCACCTCCATCAACCATGTGGTGTGCCACGGCATCCCGGGCGAGCGCGTGCTGCTGGAGGGCGACATCGTCAATGTCGATGTCACCGTCATCCTCGATGGCTGGCATGGCGACACCAGCCGCATGTATGCCGCCGGCGCCGTCTCCACCAAGGCGCGGCTGCTGATGGACGTGACCTATGAGGCGATGATGCGCGGCATCGCCGCGATCCGCCCGGGCGCCACGCTGGGCGATGTGGGCCACGCCATCCAGGGCCATGCCGAGCGGCACCGCTTCTCGATCGTGCGGGATTTCTGCGGCCACGGCATCGGCCGGAAGTTCCACGAGCCGCCGAACGTGCTGCATTTCGGCCGCCCCGGCGAAGGCCCCACACTGCGGCCTGGCATGTTCTTCACCGTGGAGCCCATGGTGAATGCCGGGCGGCCGGAGGTGAAGATCCTCGACGATGGCTGGACCGCCGTGACGCGCGACCGCAGCCTCTCGGCGCAGTTCGAGCACATGATCGGCGTGACGGAGGATGGGGCGGAGGTGTTCACCATCTCGCCCGCCGGGCTGCACCGCCCGCCCTACGCGGCCTGAGCGCAGGTGGCGCGCAAGCCGGGACTGGGCGAGGCCAGCGCCGGGCTTTTCGACGCCATCCCCGAGGCGGCGCCGCCCGGGCATCTCGGCCATCGCGCGCGGATGCGCCAGAAGCTGCTGGGCGCCGGGCCGGCCGCGCTGCTCGACCATGAGCTGCTGGAGATGCTGCTGTTCATCGCGCTGCCGCGGCGCGACACCAAGCCCATCGCCCGCGCGCTGCTGGCGCGCTTCGGCAGCTTCGCGGCCGTGCTGGCAGCCTCGCCGGCGGAGTTGCAGGAGACCGAGGGCATGGGCGAGGCCGGTGCCGCCGCGCTGAAGGCGGTGGAGGCCGCCGCGCTGCGCATGATGCAGGCCGAGCTGCGCCAGCAGCCGCTGCTGAACAACTGGGACCGGCTGATCGGCTACCTGACCGCCGCGCTGGCGCGCGAGAAGGTGGAGCAGTTCCGCGTGCTGTTCCTCGATACCAAGAACCGCCTGATCGCCGACGAGGTGCAGGCGCGCGGCACCGTGAACCACACGCCCGTCTATCCGCGCGAGGTGGTGAAGCGCGCCTTGGCGCTTGAGGCCACGGCGCTGATCCTGGTGCACAACCACCCTTCGGGCGATCCCACGCCCTCGCGCGCCGACATCGAGATGACGCGCGAGGTGAAGGCCGCCGCCGCCGCGCTCGGCATCACGCTGCACGACCACCTGGTGGTGGGGCATGGGCGGCATGTCTCGCTGGTGCGGGAGGGGCTGCTGTGAGGCCGCGCGCAGCATCATTGACCAGCCGCCATCGCACTCGGCATCCTGCGCATCCGATGCACCCGAAGCGCACGCTGCCTGCCGCCCTGCCTGCGCTGCTGCGCGGCCTGCCCGCGGCCGCCTGCCTGCTGCTGGCCGCGGGCGGCGCGCTGGCGCAGGGCAAGCCGCCGCCGGCCAATGCGCCGGCCGCCACCGGCTTCCCGCCGCTGCCCACCGCCAAGCCCGCCGCGTTGCCGCCCGGCCCGCGCACCGCCGTGCCGGGCAAGCCGGGCGCGCCGGGGCCCGAGGGCACCGGCCGGCAGGTCTCCACCGGCACCGGCTTCGTCGTCGCACCCGGCCGGGCGCTGACCAATGCGCATGTCATCGAGGGCTGCCGCACCGTGCGGGTGCGCAACGCCGGCGGCACCGACCTCACGGCGCGCGTGCTGGCTTCGGACCGCGAGCGCGACCTGGCGCTGGTCGAGGTGCCGGCCGAGGCCGGCCCGCCGCTGGCCTTCCGGCGCGAGGCGATGATCCGCCGCGGCGAGGGCGTGGTGACCTACGGCTTCCCACTGGCCGGCATGCTCTCCTCCGGCCCCACGCTGACCACGGGCGAGATCTCGGCGCTGGCCGGACTGTCGGACAATCAGCGCCAGTATCAGATCAGCGCCCCAGTGCAGCCGGGCAATTCGGGCGGGCCCTTGCTCGACATGGGCGGCAATGTGGTGGGCGTGATCGTCTCGAAGCTGAACGCGCAGCGCGTGGCGCAGCGCACCGGCGACATCCCGCAGAACGTGAATTTCGCCGTGAAGGGCAGCGAGGCGCTGGCCTTCCTGCGCAGCAACAACGTGCAGCCGCGCTTGGCCGACACCACCCCGCGCGGTGCGGCCGAGGTGGGCGAGATCGCGCACCCCTCCACGCTGTTCATGCGCTGCCTGGGCTGAAGCCCCGGCGCATAGGGCGCGCTCAATCCAGGTTGGTGGTGGCCTTGGGGCGCGAATTGGCGTTCCAGGCGGCGCGGATCGCCTCGCTGACCGCAACCGGGTCCGGCACGCCGCGCAGCACGTGGTTTTCCTCCGTGCGGCCCTCGGTGCTTTTCACCACCACGTCGCCGATGCCGACCAGGCGGTGCCACAGCGCCTGCTTGGAGACCACGTCGCGGATGCGGAAGATCTCGATGTCGTCGCGCACCTTGGTCCAGAAACCCTGCTCGATGGTCACGCGCTCGGAGGTGACGGTGATGCGCTGGCGGCCGAGGAAGGGCAGGCCGAGCAGCATGATGGCCACCGCGCCGCGCACCAGGCCGTAGCTGCGCTTGGTCTCGCGCGTCTGCAGGATGATCGTCTCGGCCATCAGGTCCTCCGGGGGTGGGTGCAGAAGTGCGGGACGCCCGCGACGACAGCCCTCAGGCGGCCAGCCAGTCGCGCATCGCCGCCGTCACGGCATCGGGCGCTTCCATGGGCGGCAGGTGGCCGCAGCCGGGCACCTGCACCAGCGTCGGACCGGGGATGCCGGCGGCGATTTCCTGCGCCAGGGCGGGCGGCGTCAGCAGATCGGCCTCGCCCACCAGGACCAGCGTGGGCACGCGGATGCGGCCGAGGTCGGGGCGGCTGTCGGGGCGGTGCATGATGGCGCGCTGCTGCCGATGGAAGGCGGGGCGGCCGACGCGCTCGGCCATGGCCATCACCTCGGCGCCGAGCGGCCCGTCGAGGCGCGAGGGGTGCAGCAGTTGCGGCAGCAGGCGGGGTGTGACGCCGCGGAACTGCCCGCTTTCCGACAGCGCCAGCAGGCCGCGCCGGCGCCGCGTCTGCTCCGGCGTGTCGGGCCGGGCGGAGGTATCCATCAATGCCAGCCGCGCGACGCGCGGCGCGGCCTGGCGCATGATCTCCAGCGCGACATAGCCGCCCATGGACAGGCCGCAGACGGCGAGCGGCCCTTCGGGCACCGCGGCCAGGGCGCGGGCCGCCATGGCGGGGAGGCGGTCATCCAGCGCCACATCGGCCACCACGCAGCGCCAGGGGCCGGCCAGCGCGGCCACCTGGTCGCGCCACAGCCGCGCATCGCACAGCAGGCCGGGCAGCAGCAGCAGGGTCGGCGCATCGCTCATGCTGGCGGGCTTAGCGGCGCGGCGCCTTGCGCGGCAAGCCTTCTTGCCTTGATTTCCGCGCCGGTCCGGCGCATATCCCCAGCGGCCTGCATGGCCCTGCACCGGCGCAGCGTTGCGCCAGCGGGGCGCCCCTCGTCGGATGCGCAGCGACGGCGGGAAGGCCCAGGGCCAACACCAGCTGCGACAGAGAACTGATACCGTTGAGCGATCATAGCGACGCGACCGGCCCGCGCGCGGGCGAGCCCGAGCAGCACGGCGCCGCACCGGCCGAGGCCGATGCGACCCCCGATGCTGCCATGATGGCGGCCCCGGCGGAGGCCTCCGTCGCCACCGAACCGGCGCCTGCCGAGGCCGTGGCCGAGGCCGCGGCGGATCCCGACGCGCCCGGCGCGGATGAGGATGACGACCCCGAGGCCTATGCCGAGGAGGAAGAGGAGGAGGAGGAGGCCGAGGCCGCCGAAACGGCGCCGCGCATCACCTTCGCCGATCTCGGCCTGTCGGAGCCCATCCTGCGCGCCGTCGCCGAATCCGGCTACCTGCACCCCACCCCGATCCAGGAGCAGGCGATCCCCGTCGTGCTCATGGGGCGCGACGTGCTGGGCTGCGCGCAGACCGGCACCGGCAAGACCGCTGGCTTCACCTTGCCGATGCTGGACATCCTGGCGGGCTCGCGCGCCAAGGCGCGGATGCCGCGCAGCCTGATCCTGGAGCCGACGCGCGAATTGGCGCTGCAGGTGGCGGAGAACTTCGTCAAATACGGCAAGCACCTCTCCCTCACCCATGCGCTGCTGATCGGCGGCGAAAGCATGGACGAGCAGCGCGCGGTGCTGGAGAAGGGCGTCGATGTCCTGATCGCCACGCCGGGGCGGCTGCTCGACCTGTTCGATCGCGGCCGCATTCTGCTGGCGGATTGCAAGGTGCTCGTCATCGACGAGGCCGACCGCATGCTCGACATGGGCTTCATCCCGGATGTCGAGCGTATCGTCTCCATGCTGCCGCGGCTGCGCCAGACGCTGTTCTTCTCGGCCACCATGGCGCCGGAAATCCGCCGCCTGGCCGATGCCTTCCTGCAGAATCCGAAGGAAATCACGGTCAGCGCGCCCGCGACCGTGGCCAGCACCATCGTCACCGGCCTGGTGTGGGTGCGCGAGACCGACAAGCGCGAGGCGCTGCGCCGGCTGATCCGGCGCGAGCAGGTGCAGAACGCGCTGATCTTCTGCAACCGCAAGGTCGATGTCGACATCCTCTACAAGTCGCTGAAGCGGCACGGCTTCTCGGTGGGTGCGCTGCATGGCGACCTGGAGCAGTCGCAGCGCTTCGCCACGCTGAACGCCTTCAAGGCGAACGAAATCCGCCTGCTGGTGTGCAGCGACGTGGCGGCGCGCGGCCTCGACATCGGCGGCCTGTCGCATGTGTTCAACTTCGACGTGCCCTTCCACGCCGAGGACTATGTGCACCGCATCGGCCGCACCGGCCGCGCCGGGCGCGAGGGCCATGCCTTCACCCTCTCCGCGCCGACCGACGCGAAGTCCCTCGCCGCGATCGAACGCCTGACGGGCAAGCCGATTCCGCGCATGGAGATCGACGGCCTTGATCCGGTGACGGCCGAGGAAATCGCCGAGGGCGCCAAGGCGCGCCGCGGCCGCGGTGGCAAGCCGGCGGCCGGCGGGCGCGACGGTGGACGCGAGGGTGGGCGGAGCAGCGGGCGCGACGGCGGCCGCAGCCGTGGCGGGCGCGATGGCGCACCGCGCGAGCATGACCGCCCGCGCCGCGACAGTGCGCGCCGCGACGGCCCGGCACGCGAGGCGCCCGAGGTGGTGGCGGCCGAGGCGCCGCGCAGCGAGGCCCCCCGCCCGCCCCGCGAGGGCGGCAGCCGCGGCGGTGCGCGACGCGATGCGCGCCCACCCCGCGAGGAAGCGCGCGCCCTGCCGGAACTGCCGCCCATGGCAGAAAGCCGGCGCGATGAATTCCGCCGCGAACGCCGCGAGGACCGCGATGCGGGGCCCGCGGTGCGCGGCTTCGGCGACGCGGTGCCGGCCTTCATGATGGTGGCGGTCCCCCGCCCGCGCCGCGACGCGGCCTCCGAAGCCGCCTCGGAAGCCGAGGCGGCCTGACACTCCCCTGGCGCGGCGAACCCGGCCGCGCCAGATTGCCGCGGGCGCTGTCCGCGGTTCGCGCGATCAGGAGGAATGCATGAACGTCGTCACGCCGCTCGCCGCCGAGGCCGCGCCGAAGAAATCCAGCCAGGCGCCCTTCACCTGGGACGACCCGCTGCTGCTGGACGAGGCGCTGACCGAGGACGAGCGGATGATCCGCGACGCGGCGCGCGCCTTCTGCCAGGAAAAGCTCATGCCGCGCGTCCTCATGGCGAACCGCCACGAGACCTTCGACCGCGAGATCATGAACGAGTTCGGCGAGATGGGCTTCCTCGGCGCCACGCTCGAAGGTTATGGCTGCGCCGGCGTCTCCTACGTGGCCTACGGGCTGATGGCGCGCGAGGTGGAGCGCGTCGATTCCGGCTACCGCAGCGCCTTCAGCGTGCAGTCCAGCCTGGTGATGTTCCCGATCCATGCCTTCGGCTCGGAGGAGCAGCGGCAGAAATACCTGCCGAAGCTGCGCACCGGCGAATGGGTGGGCTGCTTCGGCCTGACCGAGCCCGATGCGGGCTCCGACCCCTCCTCGATGCGCACGCGCGCCAAGGCGGTGGATGGCGGCTACCTGATCAGCGGCTCCAAGACCTGGATCACCAACTCGCCGATCGCCGACATCGCCGTGGTCTGGGCGAAAGACGATGCCGGCGTGCTGCGCGGCTTCATTCTCGAGCGCGGCATGAAGGGCCTCACCTTCCCCAAGATCGAGGGCAAGTTCTCGCTGCGCGCCTCCGTCACCGGCATGATCATGATGGATGAGGTCTTCGTGCCGGAGGCCAACCGCCTGCCGGGTGTGAAGTCCCTCGCCGGCCCCTTCTCCTGCCTCAACCGCGCGCGCTACGGCATCGCCTGGGGCGCGCTGGGCGCCGCCGAGTTCTGCTGGCATGCGGCGCGCGACTACACCATGAACCGGAAGATGTTCGGCCGGCCGCTGGCGCAGACGCAGCTGGTGCAGAAGAAGCTGGCCGACATGCAGACGGAGATCACGCTCGGCCTGCATGCCGTGCTGCGCGTGGGCCGCCTGTTCGACGAGCACAAGGCCGCGCCCGAGATGATCAGCCTGGTGAAGCGCAACAATTGCGGCAAGGCGCTGGATGTGGCGCGCGTGGCGCGCGACATGCACGGCGGCAACGGGATCGTGGACGAATACCACGTGATCCGCCACGTCATGAACCTCGAGACGGTGAACACCTACGAGGGCACGCATGACGTGCATGCGCTGATCCTCGGCCGGGCGCAGACCGGCCTCAACGCCTTCGGCGGCTGAGCGCGCCGCGCCCCGCTGCGATAGCGGGGCGCTTAGCTCCGGCTCATCACCAGGTCGCAATGCGCGAGGCCGGGCAGGTCCGCCGCGGTGATCTCGGTGAGCAGCCCGTCGCGCTCGATCCGCCGGAAGCGGAAACCGAGCGAGACGAGCCAGGCGGTCAGCTCCGCCACATCGCCGCGCGGCGCCAGCATGGCCGGCGACCATTCGGCGATGACGACCAGGCGCGGCGAGCGTTCGATCAAGGCCTGCGCGCCGATCAGCGCGAGGCCCTCGGTGCCCTCCGCATCCATGCGCAGCAGGTCGAGCGCCGGCAATTCGGCCAGCACGTCGTCCAGCCGCAGCGCCGGCACGGTGAAACGCTCGGAGTAGTCGGGCAGCGCCACGGGGATCGCCAGATGCGCACTGCCGGCGTGGTCGGGATCGACGGCGAAGGTCATCTCGCCGGCCTCGTGCAGCGCGGCGGCCTCGTGCAGCGTCACGCGCTCGGCAAAGCGGTTTATGCGCAGCGTGTGGCGCAGCAGCCGCGCCACCTTGGGATAGGGCTCGAAGGCATGGATATGGCCGGTGGCGCCCACCGCCTCGGCCATCACGAGCGTATGGAAGCCGACATTGGCGCCCACCTCGGCCACCTGCATGCCCGGCTTCAGCAGGGCGCGCAGCGTCTGCTCGACATGCGGCTCCCACCGCCCATGCAGGGCGATGTTCGGCGTCATGCCGAAATCGGCGCCCGGCAGGAATATCTTGCGGCCGAAATGCGTGAGGGCCACACCAACGCTATCGCCCAGATAGCACCAGCCGCCCCGGCCACGGAGCAGGCCGCGCAGCATGGAAGTCACCTTGTCAAACATCGAGTCCGATCCTGATCACCGCTCCCTTGGCACCCTGCCGCCGGCGGCGCAACCCGCGCGCCGCTTCACCATCGCCCGCCTCGGCGCCGCCGGCGACGGCGTGGCCGAGACGGCGGAGGGCCCCGTGTTCATCGCCGGCACCCTGCCCGGCGAGGTGCTGACGGCCGAGCCGCTGGGCCGCCGCGGCGAGGGGCAGGCGGCACGGCTGCTCGGCATCGAGGTTCCGAGCGCCGATCGCGTCACCGCACCCTGCCCGCATTTCCTGACCGAATGCGGCGCCTGCGCGCTGCAGCACATGGCCATGCCGCCCTACGCCGCCTGGAAGCGCGGCCGGCTGGTGGAGGCGCTGGCCCGCGCCGGCCTGGCGGAGACGCCGGTGGCCGAGATGGTGCTGGCCGCGCCCGGCACGCGCCGCCGGGCGGACCTTGCGCTGCGCAGGCTGCCCGGCGGGGCGGTCGCGCTAGGCTTCCACGCGCGCGGCAGCGCCGCGGTGGCGGACCTCGCCACCTGCCATGTGCTCGACCCGCGGCTAGTGGCGCTGTTCCGCCCGCTGCGGGAGGTGCTGAAGCGGCTGGCGGCACTCAAGCGCGAAGGCTCGGCCGTGCTGAACCTGCTGGACAGCGGGCCGGACCTGCTGCTGCGCACCGATGGCCCGCTGGATGCGCCGCAGCGCGCGCTGCTGGCCGCCTTCGGCCTCGCCCACGGCCTGCCGCGCATCGCCTGGGCGCGGGGCGAGGCAACGCCGGAGACCGCGGCGCAATCCGGGCCGGTGCGGCTTCGCCTGGGCAGCGCGGAGGTGGCGCCGCCGCCTGGCGCCTTCCTGCAGGCCGCGCCGGCGGGCGAGGCCGCCATCGTCGCCGCGGTGCTGGCCGCACTGCCGGCGAAGCCGAAGGCGCGCGGGCCGATCGCGGATCTCTACGCCGGCGTCGGCACGCTGTCCTTCCCGCTGGCGGCGCGCGGCCGGGTTTCCGCCTTCGAGGGCGATGCGGCGGCCGTGGCGGCGCTGGATGCCGCGGCGCGCAAGGCCGGCGGGCAGGTGCAGGCGATCCGCCGCGACCTGGCCTATCGGCCGCTGCTGCCGGCGGAGCTCAAGCCCTTCGCCGCCGTGGTGCTCGACCCGCCCTACAACGGCGCGGCCGAGCAGGTGGCGCAGCTGGCCCGCAGCAGCGTGGCGCATGTGGTCTATGTCTCCTGCAACCCGGTGGCGCTGGCGCGGGATGCGGCGGTGCTGGCCGCAGCCGGCTTCCGCGGCACGCTGGCGACGCCGGTCGATCAGTTTCCATGGTCGCCGCATCTGGAATGCGTTATGGGCTTCGCCCGCCGGTAATGTCATTGCGCCGGCATGCGCGCGGGTTGCATTCGCCCCGTGCCGGCCAACCTGCCGCGAAGGCACCAGACGGAAGGGGGGAAGTGGTTTGCGCACCATGGTGAACCCCGCCGCCCTGCCGGCCGCCCCCCCCCCAAGAAGGAGCTCCGCCTTGATCGATCGTCGTTCGCTGCTGGCCACCGGCGTCGCTGCCGCCGCGGCCTCCACCCTTGCGCCCGGGCTTGCCGCAGCGCAGGCCGCCCCGACCGTGCACCGCGTGCGGGTGGGCGCCCTGGAGGCCTTCGTCATCAATGACGGCGTCGCCGTGCGCCCGGACGCCACGCAGGGGCTGGTGGTGAACGCCTCGCCCGCGCAGGTGACCGCCGCGATGCAGGCTGCGGGGCTGACCCCGCCGGCACTGGCCAATCCCTTCAACGTGACCATCGTGCGCACCCCGGCCGGGCTGGTGGCGCTGGATGCCGGCAACACGCCGGGCATGTCGCCCACCACCGGGCAGCTGGTGGCCAACATGCGCGCCGCCGGGCTGGATCCCGCGCAGGTGGTGCTGGTGGCGCACACGCATTTCCACGGCGACCACATCGGCGGGCTGACGCTGAATGACGGCACCGCGGTGTTCCCGAATGCGCAGGTGGCGGTGCCCGAGGCCGAGTGGGCCTTCTGGACCGATGCCGGCGAGGAGAGCCGCGCCGCCGAATTCCGCCGCCCCGGCTTCGCCAATGCGCGCCGGCGCCTCGCCCCCTATGCGCAGCGCATGACGCGCTTCGCCCCGGGTGCCACCATCGCGCCGGGCATCACCGCGGTGGCCAGCCCCGGGCATTCGCCGGGCCATGTCAGCTTCCTGGTGGCCGATGGCACGTCGCAGCTGCTGGTGATCGGCGACGCGATCTCCACGCCAGCCTTCTTCATCGCCAACCTCGAATGGTTCGCGGTGTTCGACATGGACCCGCCGCTGGCGGTGGCCACGCGCCGCGCCCTGCTGGATCGTGCGGCCGCCGACCGGCTTGAGGTCGTGGGCTACCACTTCCCCTTCCCCGCCACCGGCCGCATCGAGCGCGTCGGCAGCGGCTATCGCCTGGTGCCCTCGAACGCCTGAGCCGGGCGACGGCGCCGCCGTTCAGCGGCGGCGCAGCGCCTCGGGGTTCACGCAGGCCTCGGGCGGCACGGGCCGGCCGAGCAGCACATCCAGCACATGTCGCGCCGCCGCCATCGCGGTGGCGGCGCGGGTGGTGGGCGTGGCCGCCGCGACATGCGGCGTGAGGACCACGTTCGGCAGCCCCCGCAGGGGATGGCCCGGCAGCGGCGGTTCGCTGGCGAACACGTCGAGGCCGGCGCCGAACAGCCGGCCCTCGGCCAGTGCCGCGGCCAGCGCTTCCTCGTCCACCAGGGCGCCGCGCGCCGTGTTCACCAGGATCGTATCCGGCCGCAGCAGCGCCAGTTCCGCCGCGCCGATCATGTGCCGCGTGCCGGTCTGCAGCGGCGCGTGCAGCGAGACCACGTCGGACTCCGCCAGCAGCGCATGCATCGAGGCAGCGCAGGTGACGGGCGCAATGCCGTCGCGCGAAGCCAGCCGCGGGCTCCATGCCGAAACCCGCATGCCCAGCGCCAGCGCGATGCGCGCCGTGGCCTGCGCGATCTGGCCATAGCCCACAAGCCCGAGCCGCCGGCCGCGCAATTCCAGGCCGAGGCGCTGGCGTTCCCAGCCGCCGTCCTGCATCGCCGCATTGTGCCGTGCGATGTTGCGCGCGACGGCGAGCATGAGGCCGATGGCGTGTTCCGCTACCGAGGGCGCATTGGCGCCCACCGCGGTGAGCACCGCGATGCCGCGCGTGGTGGCCGCCGGCACGTCGATGCTGTCGTAGCCGACGGCGGCGCGCGAGATGACGCGGAGCGTCGGGCAGGCAGCCATGGAAGCGGCAGAGATCGGCAGGAAGCGCGAGATCACTCCATCGAAGGGCGTTTGCGCCAGGCTGCGCTGCAACTCCGCCACGCCACCCTCCTGGCTGACGAAGGCGTATTCGGCGCCTGCCTCGGCCAGCATGGCCAACGCCTCCTCGGCCAGGTGCGGGGCGGTGATGAGGATGCGCAATGCCATGAGCCGGCATCGCGCGCGCGGCCGGCATGGTCAAGCCGCCCTCAACGCAGCGCGAGTTCCGCAACGGCGCGCGCCAGGGCATCGGGCGCGGAGAGCATCGGCGTGTGCGCGGTGGGCAGTTCCAGCACCTGGGTGATGCCGGCCGCCTGCAGCATGGCGCGCTGCAGCGCCGGCGTGATGGTGCGGTCCTGCGTCGTCAGCACATAGGCCTTGGCGACGGCGCCGAAGCGCGCGGGCGTGAGCGCCACCGGCGTGCCGAGCGGCGGCACCGGCTCGGCCCTGTGGTTGGCGACCAGCCAAGCGGAATCGGCGGCGCTGCAATCGGCGCAGAAGGTCTCGACGATACCCTCGGCGGCGATCGAGGCCGGCGAATTCCGTGCCGGATCCGCTTGGCGCCAGTAGCGCCCGACCAGGCTGGCCGGATCGCGCTGCGAGAGCACATACGCACTCTCGCCCGAGGCCGGCACATAGCCGGCGACGTAGATGATGCGCCGCACGCGCGGTGCCGCGTGCTCGGCCACAGCGGAGGCGACGATGCCGCCGAAGCTGTGGCCCACCAGCACGACATCCGGCCGGTCTGCCATGGCGCGGAGCACCATTTCGACGTAGAGCGCCAACGTGGCCGCTTCCGGCGGCGTCGTGTCCGCGCCATGGGCCGGCAATTCCGGCGCGACGACCTCGAAGCCCTGCGCCGCGAGCGCCGCCGCGCTGCGCTGCCAGACCGCGGCCCCCATCCATGCGCCATGGACCAGCACCAGCGTGGGGCGCGGCTGCGCCGAGGCCAGCGCCGGCAGCGCCAGCGTGGCCAGGAGGGTGCGTCGGGTGGTCTGCAACGGCATGGGATGGTCTCTCCGGGTGGATGGGGGATGTCGGGTCAGCCGCCCAGCGCCTCGATGACGGCGCGCGCGGTCTCGGCGCCCGAGAAGTTCTGCTGGCCGGTGACGAGGTTGCCATCGCGCACCGCGAAGCCGCGCCAGAGCCCGGCCTGGATGTAGTTGGCGCCAAGGCCCTTCAGCGCGTCCTCGATCCGCCAGGGCATCACGTGCCGGTCGCGCGGCAGCGCGCCCATCGACCACACGGCGGCGTCGGCGAAATCCTCCTCGACATTCGCGAAGCCGGTCACGGTGCGGCCGCGCACCAGGGGCGTGCCGTCGGACAGCACCGCGTAGCGCAGGATGGCCGTGCCGTGGCACAGCGCGGCGGCCACCTTGCCGGCCTCGTAGAAGGCGCTGAAACGTTCATGCAGCGCGACGGCGCCTTCGAAGCTGAACATCGGCGACTGGCCGCCTGCCACGACGATGGCGTCGAAATCCTCCACCGCGATCTCGGCCACCGGAAGCGTCGCCTCCACCAGCGCGGCGAGGCGCGGCGTGACGATGAAACCCATGCTGATGATGTCGTCGGCCGAATAGCCGGAGGGGTCGCGCGGGTCGCTGAATGCATCGCCCTGGCAGGCGCCGCCCTGCGGGCTGAACAGCGCCACCTCGAAGCCGCGCTCATGGAAGGCGAGCCAGGGATGCGTCAGTTCGCTCGACCAGAAGCCGACCGGCCAGCCCGTGGTGGTGGAGACCGCCGGATTGGCGAGGACCAGGGCAATGCGCTTCGGGCGCCTGGCATTGACCGGATTGACGTCCTTCAGGCTCATCGCGGGCTCCTCAACGCGCCAGGGCGAAGGCGAAATCGCGCCCGGCGGCCCGCCTCATGGCGTGGTCGATCCACAGCATGGCCAGCGCCTCGAGCAGGCGCGCCTGGCTGAGCGGGCCGGCATCGGCGGGCTCGAAGCCGGTGGTGGCGACCAGCTCCAGCACGGCCGCCTTGCCCGCGGCATCATCGCCCGCAACGAACATCACCGGCCGCGGTGCGAGGCGCGCGGGGTCGGCCATCGTCGCAAAGCCGGTCTGGTTGAAGCTTTTGAACACGCGGGCCCCGGCAGCCCAGCCGGCGATGGTCTCGCCGCCCGAGGTGGCGAGCCCGGGCTCGAGGCCGAGCCCCCCGGGGCCCATGGCCAGCGGGTTCGTGGCATCCACCAGGATCCGCCCTCCAAGCGGGCCCATGGTGCGGCAGGCGGCCTCGGCTGCACCCCAGGGCGTCGCCAGCAGCACCAGCTCGGCCTCCGCCGCGGCATCCGCCACGGGCAAGACGCGACCGAGCCCGGCATGGCGCGGATCGGCCGGGTTGGTGACGCCGTAGCGGACGGCCAGCCCCCGGGCGGCCCAGTTGCCGCCGAGCGCGCGGCCCACCTGCCCTGCCCCGATCACCGCGATGCGCATCGCTGCTCCACCTTCCCGTTGCATCCGTGGTAGGGGCGAAATTGATCTGAGCAAAAGCGAAAACGCTTCATGTCTGATAGCAACAGTGCTCATCTGCGCCAGCTGGACATGACCCTGCTGCTGGTCTTCGAAGGCGCCATGCGCAGCCGCAAGCTGACGCTGGTGGCGCGCGACCTGGGGCTGACGCCCTCCGCCGCGAGCCACGCCTTGAAGCGGCTGCGCCTCGTCTTCGCCGACCCGCTGTTCCTGCGCCGGCCGCACGGGCTGGAGCCGACGGCGCGCGCGCGGGCGCTGGAGCCGCGCATCGCGGAGGCGCTCTCGCTGTTGCGCGAGGCGTTGCGCGACGAAGACCGCTTCGTGCCGGCCGAGGCCACGCGGGTGTTCCGCATCGCGGCGCTGGACCACGCGGCGGCGGTGCTGGGCGCGCCGCTCGGCGCGGCGATCGCCGGTGCAGGGCCGGGACTTAGGCTGTCAATCCGGGCGTTGGCGCGCAGGGAGGCGCTGGCGGCGCTGGAGGATGGCGGCGTGGATTTGGCACTGGGCCTGTTCGGAAACCTGCCGGAGCGGTTCCAACACGAGGCGCTGTATGAGGAAGGCTACGCGGTGGTGGCGCGGCCCGAGCACCCAGCAGCGGCGGCGGGCATGACGCTGCAGGCCTTCCTGGCGGCCGAGCATGTGCTGGTGAGCCTGTCGGGCGACCTCACCGGCATCGTGGACCACGCGCTGGCAGCGCGCGGCCTGTCGCGGCGCGTGGCGATGGCGATGCCGCTGTTCCTGCCGGCCATGTCGGCGACATCGGCGAGCGACCTGCTGTGCACCCTCCCGCGCCGCCTGGCCGAGCGCCACGCGGCGGGCTTCGGCCTGATGGTCTTCGCGCCGCCATTGCCGATCCGCCCCTTCATCCTGGGCGCAGTGCACCATCGCCGGGCGGCGCGCGATGCGGGGCTGGCGTGGCTGCGCAGCGAGTTGCGGCGTATCAGCGCCGGCTGAGGCCAGGCGTGCCACGCCAGGCTGAAGATATTGCTCTGCGGTTTCGAACGATGCCGGAATTGTTGGGCGCTGTAGGGCTCGAACCTACGACTCGCTGATTAGTCGTAAGTCGATCTCAATCGCCACCGGCACCGTCGTATCGCCATATCCCGCATTTCTTCTAGCGTTTATCTCCGGGCCATCTGCTCCTCACCGCCATGGATCGCCTTGCGAACCCGCCAGCGGGGTCCGCAGCGGGAGGTCAGTGGGTCCATGCCGAAGCTGGCGGAGAAGGCCATCGCCGCGCTGGCACCCGAACCCGACAAGCGGGAGGCGTGGCTGTCCGATGCGGATGTGCCCGCGTGCAGGCGGTGGTGCGTTGCAGGTGATGGCCGATGCGTCGCGTAGCCCGCGGCAGCGGACGCCGATCGGCGGCGGCGTCGCCTTCACGCAGATCGGGATCGTGGACTGCGACGGGCAGGTCGCGTTTGAGGTGCGGCGGCCCTGGCGGCCGGCGAGCCAGTTCCGCGCTGCCGGCTGAGCCGCACTACGCGTCGAAGGACACGAAGCGCTTGATGTCCTCGCCCATGAAGCCGATGGCCGCGGGGCGCTGCACGCCGGGGATCACCGCCACGTCGTAGAGTTCCTGCACCGCGCCCTCGAAGCGCAGCCAATGCGGCGTGTCGCCGCTGCGCAGGTCGATGGCCATCACCGCGCAGCGCGCCTCCGCCCCGCGCGCAGCCAGCGCGTCGTCCAGCGCCAGGCCGGTGAAGGTGCGGTTGTCGCGCGGCAGCGAGAGGCCGACCAGCGCGAAATCGCCAAGGAAAGCCAGGCCGCGCAGGAAGCCCGGGCAGAAGGCGATCGGCTCGAACCGCCCGCTGGCGATGTCCACGCGGCCGAACTCGCCGCTGCCGGCATTCAGCAGATAGAGCGTGCCGCGATGCAGCCGCGGCGAATGCGGCATGGACAGCCCGCCTGCCACCGCCTCGCCCGAGGCGACGTCCATCACCATGCCGCCCGCCTTGCGATGCTCGCGCCAGCCATCGGCGACGTCCGACGCACCCACCAGCGTGACGAAGCGCGGCTGCCCGTCCTCGCCTATCGCCATCCCGTTCAGGTGGCAGCGATCCTCGGCGGCGAGGCGGGAGACGAAGCGCGGCCGCCAGAGCGGGACGAAGCTGTGGTCCTCATCCACGGTGGCGAGGCAGGAGAACAGCGTGTTGACGAAAACCGGCCTGCCATCGGGCAGCAAAGCGAGATCATGCGCGTCGAGATCGCCGGTCACCCAGCAGCGCCGCGGCGCGTAGAGCGCATCGTGCCCGGCATAGGCGGCGGGCAGCGCGGCTTGCGCGCCATCCGCCATCAGGTCGCGGAAGCGCCAGATCTGCGAGAGCGTGGCGACATGCAATGCGCCTCGGCTGGCGGCGAGGCCCATGCAGCGCGGCAGGCTGCGCTCGAACACCGAAAGCCGGCCATCGGCGCGGGTGCCGAGCAGCAGCAGCTTGCCGGCCTGGTAGGTGGTGACGGCGATGCTCGCACCCTGTCCGGCGAGCCAGGTGGTGAAGTGGCGGGAGGCCTGGACGGCGAAGCGCGGCTCAGGCGGCGTGGTCATGCGGAACTTTCGGCGGTTGCAGCGCGCCGCAACTGAGGGTTGGTTGCTGACCCGCACGTAGGCAGAATAAAATTTTATCACGAAATCGGGATCGCGGAAGCCAGCGCGTGTTGCTCCTCCTGGCCGGAGTTGAACAATGTCCGCGACCATCGACCTCGTGACCATCGCCGCCGGCACCGGCGGCTTCGTGATCCACGGCCAGGATGCCGGCGATCGCTCGGGCTTCTCGGTGGCCTCGGCCGGGGACGTCAACGGCGACGGCTTCGACGACCTGATCATCGGGGCAGAATTCGGCGACGCGGCGGGCAACGGCAAGACCGATGCCGGCGACAGCTATGTGGTGTTCGGCAAGGCGGGTGGGTGGGGCGCTGCCATCGACCTGACCACCATCGCCGCCGGCACCGGCGGCTTCGTCATCCACGGCCAGGAAGCGGGCGATCGCTCCGGCAACTCGGTCGCCTCGGCCGGAGACGTCAACGGCGACGGCTTCGACGACCTGGTCATCGGGGCGCGCTTGGGCGACGCGGCCGGCAACGCCAAAGGCCAAGCCGGCGAGAGCTATGTGGTGTTCGGCAAGGCATCGGGCTGGGCCGCTGCGATCGACCTCACCATCATCGCCGGCGGCACCGGCGGCTTCGTGATTCACGGCCAGGATGCCCTGGATGAGGCCGGCCGGTCGGTGGCCTCGGCCGGGGACGTCAACGGCGACGGCTTCGACGACCTGATCATCGGGGCGGACGGCGGCGATGCGGCGGGCAACGCCAAGCCCGGTGCCGGCGCCAGCCATGTGGTGTTCGGCAAGGCCACCGGCTGGGGCGCCGCGATCGACCTCAACGCGCTTGGCAGCGGCGGCTTCGTGATCCACGGCCAGGATGGCGGCGATCGCTCGGGCTTCTCGGTGGCCTCGGCCGGGGACGTCAACGGCGACGGCTTCGACGACCTGATCATCGGGGCGTACCGCGGCGACGCCGCGGGCAACGCCAAGGCCGATGCCGGCGACAGCTATGTGGTGTTCGGCAAGGCCGGCGGGTTCGGCGCGGCGATCGACCTGACCGATGTCGCGCTGGGCACCGGCGGCTTCGTGATCCACGGCGAGGGGACCGGCGATCGGTCGGGCTTCTCGGTGGCCTCGGCCGGGGACGTCAACGGCGACGGCTTCGACGACCTGATCATCGGGGCCTACCTCGGCGACGCGGCGCTCAACGGCAAGACCGATGCCGGCGACAGCTATGTGGTGTTCGGCAAGGGTGCAGGCTGGGCCGCTGCGATCGACCTCACGACCATCGCCGGCGGCACCGGCGGCTTCGTGATCCGCGGCCAGGATGGCTTCGATCACTCCGGCATCTCGGTGGCCTCGGCCGGGGACGTCAACGGCGACGGCTTCGACGACCTGATCATCGGGGCACGCTTCGGCGACGCGGCGGGCAACGCCAAGGCCTTTGCCGGCGACAGCTATGTGATGTTCGGCAAGGCGGGCGGCTTCGGCGCGGCAATCGATCTCGCGACCATCGCCGCCGGCACCGGCGGCTTCGTGATCCACGGCCAGGATGCCGGCGATCAGTCCGGCTTCTCGGTGGCCTCGGCCGGGGACATCGACGGCGACGGCTTCGACGACCTGATCATCGGGGCGGACCGCGGCGACGCCGCGCTCAACGCCAAGGCCGATGCCGGCGACAGCTACGTGATCTTCGGCCGCGACTTCACCGCCACCGTCACCCGCGCCGGCACCACAGCCGCCGACACGCTGACCGGCACCGCCGGTGCCGACATCATCGTCGCCGGGCAGGGCGACGACACCATCCTCGGCCAGGGCGGCGCCGATGCGCTGCGCGGCGGCGCGGGCAATGACCGCATCGAAATCACCGACCTCGCCTTCCTGCGCGTCGATGGCGGCAGCGGCACCGACACGCTGGTGCTGGCCGGCAGCGGCCTCACGCTCGATCTCGCCGCCATCCCGAACCCCAGGCTTCAAGGCATCGAGGCGATCGAGCTCGGCAGCAACACGCTGCGCGTCACCGCGCTGGAAGTGCTCAACCTCTCCGACAGTTCCAACACGCTGCGCGTCACCGGAAATGCCGGGTTCGGAGTGCAATTCGAAGATAGCGGCTGGGTGAAGGGTGCGACGGCAGCCGGCTTCACCACCTGGACCAACGGCCAGGCGACGCTGCTGCAGCAAGGCGTCTCGATTGCCTTCGCGGCGATCGACCTGGCCGATGTCGCCGCCGGCACCGGCGGCTTCGTGATTCACGGCCAGGATGGCGGCGACGGTTCGGGCTGGTCGGTGGCCTCGGCCGGGGACATCGACGGCGACGGCTTCGACGACCTGATCATCGGGGCGTTCTTGGGCGACGCGGCGGGCAACGCCAAAGGCCAAGCCGGCGACAGCTATGTGGTGTTCGGCAAGGCATCCGGCTGGGCCGCTGCGATCGATCTCACGACCATCGCCGGCGGCACCGGCGGCTTCGTGATCCACGGCCAGGATGCCGAGGATCGGTCCGGCATCTCGGTCGCCTCGGCCGGGGACGTCAACGGCGACGGCTTCGACGACCTGATCATCGGGGCGCCCGGCGGCGACGCGGCGGGCAACGCCAAGGACCGCGCCGGCGACAGCTATGTGGTGTTCGGCAAGGCCACCGGCTGGGGCGCCGCGATCGACCTTGCCGATGTCGCCGCCGGCACCGGCGGCTTCGTCATCCACGGCCAGGATGTCCTGGATGAGGCCGGGCGGTCGGTGGCCTCGGCCGGGGACGTCAACGGCGACGGCTTCGACGACCTGATCATCGGGGCACAGTTGGGCGACGCGGCGGGCAACGGCAAGGACGACGCCGGCGACAGCTACGTGGTGTTCGGCAAGGCGTCCGGCTGGGGCGCGGCAATCGACCTGGCCGATGTCGCCGGCGGCACCGGCGGCTTCGTGATCCACGGCCAGGATGCCGAGGATGGGGCCGGCCGGTCGGTCGCCTCGGCCGGGGATGTGAACGGCGATGGATTCGACGACCTGATCATCGGGGCGGACCGCGGCGACGCGGCGGGCAACGGCAAGACCGATGCCGGCGACAGCTATGTGGTGTTCGGCAAGGCGGGTGGGTGGGGCGCTGCCATCGACCTGACCACCATCGCCGGCGGCACCGGCGGCTTCGTCATCCACGGCCAGGAAGCGAGCGATCGCTCTGGCAACTCGGTGGCCTCGGCCGGGGACGTGAACGGCGACGGCTTCGACGACCTGATCATCGGGGCGCTCTTGGGCGACGCGGCGGGCAACGCCAAGGCCAACGCCGGCGACAGCTATGTGGTGTTCGGCAAGGCATCCGGCTGGGCCGCTGCGATCGATCTCACGACCATCGCCGGCGGCACCGGCGGCTTCGTGATCCACGGCCAGGATGCCGAGGATGAGGCCGGCCGGTCGGTCGCCTCGGCCGGGGACGTCAACGGCGACGGCTTCGACGACCTGATCATCGGGGCAAATTTCGGCGACGCGGCGGGCAACGGCAAGACCGATGCCGGCGACAGCTATGTGGTGTTCGGCAAGGCGGGTGGGTGGGGCGCTGCCATCGACCTGACCACCATCGCCGCCGGCACCGGCGGCTTCGTCATCCACGGCCAGGAAGCGAGCGATCGCTCTGGCAACTCGGTGGCCTCGGCCGGGGACGTGAACGGCGACGGCTTCGACGACCTGATCATCGGGGCGCACTTGGGCGACGCGGCGGGCAACGCCAAGCCCGGTGCCGGCGACAGCTACGTGATCTTCGGCCGCGACTTCACCGCCACCGTCACCCATGCCGGCACGGCGGCCGCCGAGACGCTGACCGGCAGCGCCGGCGCCGACATCATCGTCGCCGGGCAGGGCGACGACACCATCCTCGGTCAGGGCGGCGCCGATGCGCTGGAGGGCGGCGCCGGCAACGACCGCATCGAGGTCTCCGACCTCGCCTTCCTGCGCGTCGATGGCGGCAGCGGCCTCGACACGCTGGTGCTGGCCGGCAGCGGCCTGACGCTCAATCTCGCCAACATCCCGAACCCCAGGCTTCAAGGCATCGAGGCGATCGAGCTCGGCGCCAACACGCTGCGCGTCACCGCGCTGGAAGTGCTCAACCTCTCCGACAGCGCCAACGGGCTGCGCGTCACCGGCAGTGCGGGCTACACGCTGCTCTTCGACGATGACGGCTGGGTCACCGGCGCCAACGGCGTCGTCTTCGGCAGCTTCTTGGGATTAGATGACACCACCGTGGTGCACGTCACCACCTACGCCAAGGGTCAGGCAGGCCTGCTTATGCTCGCGATCTTGGGAACGGTGAGCGAGGGTGCCGACACGCTGGACGGCACGCCCGGCACCGACAGCTTCGACATGCTCGGCGGCAATGACCTGGTGCGCGGCCTGGGTGGTGCCGACCAACTGCTCGGCGGCGACGGTGCCGACACGCTCGACGGCGGCGCCGATAACGACGCGCTGGTTGGCGGCAGCGGCGCGGACCGCCTGCTCGGCGGCACCGGCGACGACAGCTTCGTGGTGGATGACGCCGGCGACGTGGTGGTGGAGACGCTGAACGCCGGAATCGACACCGTGCTGGCCGAGGTGAACTGGACGCTCGGCGGGCACATAGAGAACCTCATCCTGCTCGGCAGCGCCATCAGCGGCACCGGCAACAGCCTGGCCAACGCCATCACCGGCAATGCCCAGGCCAACACCCTGAACGGCGGCGGGCGGGCCGACACGCTGGCCGGCGGCGCGGGCAACGACACCTACCTGATCGACGCCACCGACATCCTCGTGGAGCAGGCCGGAGGCGGTCTCGACACCGTCGTGCTCAGCGCCAGCTTCACCCTGCCGCAGCACATCGAGGTGCTGCGCTTCAACGGCACCGCGAACGCCCGCGGCGACGGCAATGACTCCGACAACTTCATCCTCGGCAACATCGGCAACAACCGGCTGATCGGCTATGGCGGCAACGACACGCTGAACGGCGGTGCGGGCAACGACACGCTGAGCGGCGGCGAGGGCGCGGACAGCCTGGTGGGCGGCACCGGCACCGATCGCCTCGATGGCGGCAACGGCAACGACGTCTACGTGCTGGGCGACCTCGATGTGGTGATCGAGGCAGCGAATGCGGGCATCGACACGGTGCTCGCCAGCATCAGCCTGACGCTGATGGCGAATGTCGAGAACCTCTCGCTGCTGGACAGCGCGAACCTCACCGGCACGGGCAATGCGCTGGCCAACGTGATCCTCGGCAATGCGGGGTCCAACACGCTGCTAGGCCTCGGTGGCGCGGACAGCCTGGTGGGTGCGGGTGGCAACGACACGCTGGTGGGTGGTGCCGAGGCCGACACGCTGTCGGGCGGCGGTGGGCTCGATCGCTTCGTCTATGCCAATGCGCTGGAGGGCAACGACGTGATCACCGACTATCGCGTGGCGGATGACACGCTGGAGGTCTCGGCGCTGGGCTTCGGCGGCGGGTTGGCGATCGGCATGGATGTGGTGGCGGTGGGCCGCTACGTGGCGAACACCAGCGGGCTGGCGACGAGTGCGGCGGGCACGGGGCAGTTCGTGTTCGAGACCGATGCGCGGGTGCTGTGGTGGGACGCCGATGGCGCCGGCGGCAGCGACGCGCTGCGCATCGCGATACTGACGAACGTGGCGGGCTTCGTGGGTACGGAGATCGTGGTGGTGGCGTAGCGCTGACGGAGCGACTGCCATGCGCGGCTGGTGATGCTCGACAGGGCCAAAGCACCAGCCTTCGATGCGCCGGCCATCGGCGCCATCAGGATGGGCAGGCTGAGCCCGAAACGCTCGCAGAAGGCCGCGGCGCGTGCGGTCTGCGGCCCAACTGCTGACATGCTCGGTGCCATGCGCAGAGTGCTCCATTCGCGGGTGCCGGGAGGCTACCGGAGCTTCGACGAGGGGGGCATCGCCCGCGTTGCGGCGAACGACCGGGGGGCAAGTTCAGCCCGTTCGAATTGATCGCGCAGCACGTGCCGACACCCTCGCCTGCTTCGTCGAGGTGGAACGCTTACGCGTGAAGGTCGGCGGCGGCACCGAGTATGTCGACGTGTCGGTGACAACGACCAGCGTGTTTCGGCGCGAGCATGGCGGCTGGAAGCTCGTCCATCGGCACGCGGATCCGATCACGACACCTCGTCCGGCCGAGTCCGTCATCAGCCGATAGCCCGCGCCGGCGAGCGGTCCTTCCGGGCCTCCGTGTTCATCACCGCGGGGCGCGAACGCCTTTACGCCGGCGCGGCCATCGGCGGCGGCTGCGCCGGCCGGCGCACGAATGTGAAGGCCGAAGCCGCGACGAGGCAGAGCAGGCCGGCGATGAAGAAAGCCGGGACGTAAGTGCCCAGTTCATCGCGGCTGACACCAGCCAGCGCGGCGAAGATGCCGGCGCCGAGTTGATGCGCCGCCAAGATCCAGCCCAGCACGGCGGGCCCGGCCTCACGCCCGAAGGTCGCGATGGTCAGCTTCACCGTGGGCGGCATGGTCGCGATGAAATCGAGCCCATAGACCACCGCGAAGATGCTCAGCCCCACCAGCGTCGTGTCGCTGAACACCAGCCAGATCAGCGAAAGGCCACGGAAGCCGTAGTAGAAGGACAGGAGCCAGCGATTGTCGTAGCGATCGGACAGCCAGCCCGAACCAATCGTGCCGATCAGGTCGGCAACGCCGATCACCGCCAGCAACCAGGCCGCGGTGACCATCGGGATGCCAAGGTCGCCGCAAAAGGGCACGAGGTGGGCCTGGGTGATGCCGAGGCTCGACATGCCGCAGATCGCGAAGGTGCCGGCGAGGATCCAGAAGATCGGCTGGCGCAGGCCGAGCCCGAGCATCTCGAAGCTGACGCGCACGAAGTTGCCCGTCGGGCGCGGCGGCACGGGTGCCATCACCGTATCGCCATAGGCGGGCAGGCCGAGTTCCTGCGGCCGGTCGCGGAAGAAGACGACGCACAGCACCGCCATGACCGCGATGCCGATGCCCGAGGGCAGCAGCGCCGCACGCCAGCCCCAATGCTCGGCGATCCAGGCGGCAAGCGGCATGAAGACCAGCACGCCGGTGGCAAGGGCGCCGCCCAGCAGCCCGACCACGAGCCCGCGCCGCGCCGTGAACCAGCGTGAGGAAACGATGCCTGTGAGCTGCATCGCGGTCAGCCCCGGCGCGATGCCGAGGATCACGCCGATGCCCAGCCAGACCTGCCAGGAGGTGGTGGCAACCGCCGTCAGCAGCAGACCGAAGATGAGCAGCGTTGCCGCGGCCATGATCATGCGCCGGGGGCCGAAGCGCAGCATCAGGCCCCCCGCGAAGGGTGCAACCAGCCCGAACAGCGCGAGGCGCAGCCCCTGCGGGGCGGAGAGCTCGCCGATGGACATGCCGAGCTCCCGCGACATGGGCTGAATGAGCACCCCCGGCACCCCAAGCGCCGAGGTGGCAAAGAGCGCATAGAAAAAGCCGAGGCCGACGATCACCCATCCGTAATGGATGCCACGCGCGGCCAGCCTCGATGCAAGGGCTTCCGCTGTCATGACGCGATCCTTTCGGCGTCGCTGTGGAATCGCCGGTTGATCAGGCTCTCGGGGCGTCCCGCCAGCCTCTCGTAGGCCAGCCCGAGGGCAAGCGGCCGCTGCCCAGCGCGCAGGGCAGCGACGGTCAGCGTCCAATCCACGATGTCGCGCTGCGCATTGCTGCCGCCGATGCGCCAGATTTCGGCCCGCAGCGGAAACAGGCGCGCGACGCAGTCGTCATACGCCTCGCGGTGGAAGGCGATGATGCCCTCAACCAGGGGCACCCCGACCTCGCGGTACATCGACGCGCTCTCCCCGTTGCCGGCGGCGGTCTGGCGCATGGTAGCCAGGCGCGCCTCGGCGAGGGCCTCGTTGCCGGAGCGCAGTTCGGTCATCGCGGCATGCATGTCGGCGAACACGATGCTGCGCCCATCGGCATGTCCCTCCCAGCGCGGCAGCAAATCATGCCAGCGGCGGCCAACGTCGCAGCCCAGCGTGTCCAGGCGCCACAGCAGGGCGGCGGGGTCGCTGAGCGAGAAGCCGATCGGGCGGATCGTGCGCATCAGCGGGCCGTCGTAGAGCTCCAACGCCTCGCCGAACTGGCCGAGCTCGACGTGGAACAGGGAGGTATGCCACCAGAGATGGCCCTGCGCGCCGCTTTCGGCCGAGGCCCACAGCGCCGCGTGCTCACTGCTCCAGGCGAGGCCGTCCGTTGAGCGGCCAGTCATCTCCATGCAGTGCATGATCCCGTGATGGGCAAAATAGAGATGCGGCTCCAGGGCAATGGCCGCCCGTGCATCCTCTTCCGCCTCGGCGTAGCTGCCCGCCTCCTCCAGCGCGAAGCCCCGCGCCGCGCGCAACACCGCGAAACCCGGCGTGTCGGACGACCAGTACGGCAAGGCGCGCGCCACCCGTTCGCGCATGCGGGGAAAGCGACCCAACAGCGCATCGCCGTAGAAGGCGGCGTAATGCGCGAGCAGGTCGCGCGGATGGCCCAGCAGATGCGCTTCGAGTGCCGTGATGCTGGCGCGCCGTTCGCCCTTGAGCAGCAGGTCGAGCGCGCCGAGCAGCGAACGCTCACGCCCGTTCAGAGGCAGCGCCCGCGCTCGCTCTGCGAGGTCGCGCGCCATGGTGGCCAGCCTGGGATCGACCGGGATGGCGAGGATCCATGCCTTGGCGATCACGGCCATCGGCATGCCGGGCGACAGGGCGCCCGCCGCATCGAGCAGGGCCAGGGCATCGCCATGGCCGATGGTGAAGGCACGGATGGCCTGGTCGAGGCGTTCGACGGCCTCTTGCATGCCGCCCGAGACCGCGTTGCCCTGCGCATCCTGCGTCATTCGCGTGCCTCCGCTTGTCTTGGAATAATTCTGCGCCGCCACCGATTCGTTTGGAAAGTTTTTTCCGGTTGGACCGGTTCCCGTGCGATGTGGCGCGAGCGGTTCGTCATCTCGGCTCGCGCCGGGATGTCATCGCCACATCAACCCACCCGCGCCCCACACCCGGTCCTCATGCGACGCGCCGGGCGGCAGCCCCATGTCGCGGCTCAGATGGGCTCCGACGCCTTCCGGCAAGGCGGCGTCCGAATTCCGCCGGCGCGCGGAGGCCAGCCGTGCCAGCCAGCCCGCGATCCGGCCGCGCCAGTTGCCCGGAACGGCGGCCGCCGGGACCAGGACGGGTGAGAAGTTCGTCGCGCTCATGATGGTCTCCGCTGTCCGCGACCCGGCACCGCGCCGGGCGTGGCCGAACCATCGCCCGCACCGCCGCCGCGCGTCCTGAGCGGCGTCTGACCTTCCGCCGATGCTCTGTGTATGATCCGCTGAAGGTCTGAACGGATGGCGGGGCGCATGGCGGAGAAGGCCGAGGGGGAGGTGCTGCGCTTCGCGGGCGTCACGCTCGACCTAGGCCGCGGGAGCCTGCGCAACGCCGCCGGCGCCGAGGTGCCGCTCGCCCCGAAACCCTTCGACTTGCTGCGCACCCTGGCGCGCGAGGCCGGGCGGACCGTCTCCAAGGACGCGCTGCTCGATGCGGTGTGGCCCGGCGTGACCGTCACCGAGGACAGCCTGTTCCAGGCGGTGCGTGACGCGCGGCGCGCCATCGGCGACGAGGAAGGCCGCGTGCTGCGGTCGGTTCCGCGCCGGGGCTATATGCTCGATGCCGCGGTCAACGCCGCGCCCGCCGCGCCGCCCGTGGCCGAGCCGCTGACCCCGCCGGAGGATCGCGCCTCCCTCGTCGTGCTGCCCTTTGCCAACATGTCGGGCGACCCCGAGCAGGACTACTTCGCCGACGGCATGGTGGAGGAGATCACCTCGGCGCTGGGGCGCATCCGCTGGTTCTTCGTCATCGCGCGCAATTCCGCCTTCACCTACAAGGGCCGCGCGGTGGATGTGCGCCAGGTCGGGCGCGAACTCGGCGTGCGCTACGTGGTGGAAGGCAGCGTGCGCAAGGCCGGCGGGCGGGTGCGGATCGCCTGCCAGCTCGCCGAGGCCGAGACCGGGCGGCAGATCTGGTCGGAGCGCTTCGACGCGGCGCTCGACGACATCTTCGAACTGCAGGATCGCGTGACCGAAGCGGTGGCGGGCGCGCTGGAGCCGAACCTGCGGGCAGCGGAAATCCGCCGTGCGACCGCTAAGCCCACGGGCAGCCTCACGGCCTATGACCTCTACCTGCGCGCACTGCCGCACCACTACGCGCTGACAAAGGCGGACAACGAGACGGCGCTGGACCTGCTGCGCCGCGCCGTCACGGCCGATCCGGGCTTTGCGCTCGCCAAGGGAACGGCCGCAGTGTTCTATGCTGCGCGTGCGTCACATCAATGGTCGGAGCCGGGCGACGCCGCGCGAGGCGTCGCGTTGGCGCGCGAGGCGCTGGCCGGAGCGGGCGATGATCCCGCGACGCTTCGGCTGGCCGGCCACGCCATCGCCTATCTGGGTCGCGACTACGAGGCCGCGCTTGCAGCGATCGGGCGCGCGGTGGCGATCAACCCGAACTCCGCGCAGGCCGCCAGCAGCGCCGGCTGGGTGCACAATTACGCCGCCGAGCCGGCCGGCGCGATCCCGCTGTTCCGCCGTGCCGTGCGCCTCAGCCCGCGCGATCCGGACATCGGAATGATGCGTGCGGGCGAGGCGATCGCCCACCTGATGCTGGGCGACCTGCCGGCAGCCTTGCGCTGCGCGGAAGATGGCGTGCGCCAAGCCCAGATGCACAGCGGCTGCCACCGCGCGCTGATCGTCGCACTCTGGCGTTTTGGCCGCGAGGCGGAGGCGCGCGAGGCGGTACAGGCGTTCCTGCGACTCGAGCCATGGACGCGGGTCGGCCGCATGACCGACGTCTGGCGCGACCGCGGCTTCCGCGACGCCTACCAAGCGGATCTGCGCGCGGCCGGCGTGCCGGAGTGATGCTCAGTGGACGGCGCGCGCCTCCCGCGTGCGTCGTTCGGCCTGTGCTTTCGCATGCACCCAGGCGGCCCGCAGAAGGGTGGCGTCCACCCCGGCGCGATCGCCGGCTTCGGCCAGCCAGCCCAATATGTGGTCGGCCTCGTTGCGGCCGCCGGCCTCGACGTCCTTCATCAAGGATGCGGTGATCGGGTTGTCGCGGTCGCCGAACAACTTCCGCATCTCCGGTCTGTAGGCTTCCCTCAAGGGATGCCCGTTGGCGGCGGCGATGGCGGCGTTGCCCTCCAGCAGCCGGTCGAGGAACGGCTCGCCGCCGGCGCGCAGGATGTCGCCCACCGCGGCGCGGAACAGCACCGTGGCGGCGGCGAGCGTGCCGATGGTGACCATCTTCTCCCACATGCGGCCGAGGATGTCGGGCACCACGGTGGCCTGCAGCCCTTTGCCGCTGCCGAGTGCTGCGGCCAGCGCGGCGGCCTGGCCGTCCATGCGGCCGTCCTGCTCGCCGAAATACAGCCCGCACCAATCGCCGACCTGGCGAATGGTGCCGTCGGCACCGAGGCTGGCCGAGATGTGCGCCAGCCCGCCCCAGACGCGGTCCCGGCCGAAGGCGGCGTTCAGCGCGTCGAGATGCGCCATGCCGTTCAGCACGGGCAGTACCGCCGCGCCGGCCTGCATCGCCGGGCGGATCGCGCCGATGGCGTCGTCGAGGTCATAGGCCTTGGCGGTCAGCAGCACGACGTCGAAGCCCGGGCCGGCCTGGGCCAGCACCGTCACGGGGCGCGTGAAATCACCGAGCGGGCCGCGCACCACCAGGCCATCGCGCGCCAGCTGCTCGGCCCGGCGTGGCCGCACGAGGAAGGAGACATCGGCGCCCTTCTCCAGCGCCCGCCCCCCGAAATACCCGCCGAGGGCACCTGCCCCCAGAACCAGGATGCGCATCGCCTTTCCTCCCTCTCGGTCAGATTGCAGAAGCCAGCCACCCGGCTTCCCATTGCCGGTCGTCGGCGCGCGCTGAGGATCGCCAAGTTGTGCAGGGCGTCCGGCACGCTTGCGCGCGATGCCACTTCGGACACTCATGTCAGGATGCGCTTCGCCTCTGTCCGCCCGATCCCGGGTCGCGCAGCATTGAGGCAGTAGAAGCCGGCGGTTCCCGGATCGTGGGCCGATCCGACCGTCGAGCGGCAAGCGTATCCGCGATCCTGGCGCTTTCGCAACGGCCAAGGGAGCTACCGCCCCCACTCCACCGGAAGCGGCTCCATCAGCCCCGGCAGCGTCATCCCCTCAACGCAGCGACGCCGCGAAGCGGTCGAGCATCGTCGCGATGACTGCGGGCTTCAGTGCCGCGAAGCCCAGCAGCAGGTGGCGCTCCCAGCCCGGCAGTGTCTCGGCACCGGAGATGGTCCTGAATTTCAACGTATGCACCGCGATGCCCATGGCGCGCGCGCGCGCTTCGCATGCCGCCGCATCCGGGAGATGTCGAGGAATGCGCCAGGCGAGGTGGGTGCCGGACGCCATGCCAACCAGGTCGGGCGCACCGAAATGCCTGGCGAGACCCGCCACCACCGCATCACGCCTCTGCATGTAGGCCCGACGCAGGGTCCGCAGGTGCTTGTCGTAGCCGCCGCTGTCGATGAAATCCGTCAGCACCGCTTGGTCCAGCCACGGCGCACCCATGCCCTGGATGGGCCAGGCGTGTTCCAGCAGGGACACGGCCTCGAGCGCCGGCTGCACGAGGTGGTGCGGAAGGATCAGGTAACCGATGCGCAGGCCGGGCCCGATCGTCATCGCGAAGGAGCCCGCATAGATGAAGCGCCCGTGCCGATCCATCGTCTGCAGGGACGGAAGCGGCGAGCCCTCGTACTGGAAGTCGCTGTCGAAATCGACTTCGAACACATGCGCGTCGCTGGCATCGGCCCAGTCGAGCAGTACGCGCCGCCGTGACGCCGGCATGGTACCGCCCAGCGGGAAGTGCCGCGCCGGCGTGACGACGGCCACACCCCCGCGGCAGGCCGGCAGGCGATCGACCATCAGGCCGTCCGCGTCGACCGGCACCGGAAGAACCTCGGCGCCATAGCGCTGGTAGAGCGGCGCGATCATGCTGCACCCTGGCGCTTCCATGATGAGCGGCGTGCCAGGGCGCACGAGCATCTGCCCCACCGCAGTCATCGCCTGCTGGATGCCGGACACGACCACGACCTGGCCGGGCTCGACCAACATGCCGCGCGTCGCACCGAGGAAGCGGCAGAGCGCCGCGCGCAGTTCCGGCGCGCCCTGGGGGTCCCCGGCGCGGGTGAGGTTGAAGCGCGAGCTCTGCATCCGCCGGATCATCAGGCGGCGCCACGCCGCGCTCGGGAACAGGTCGGGGTCGATGCCCTCCAGTTCGAAATCGCAGATGATGGGGGGCGGCACGCGGGCAGCGGGGGTGATCGCTGCGCGCGGTGCGGCCGCCTTCGCGCGCGCCGCAAACGTCGGCGGTTCCGGAGACGCCGGGCTGACATAGGTGCCGGCGCCTTCGCGCGTCTCGACGAAGCCCTCGGCGGCAAGTCCGGCATAGGCCAGCAGCACCGTGTTGCGCGACACGCCGAGCTGCTCGCTGAGCGCGCGTGTGCCCGGCAGCCTAGTGCCGGCCTTCAGGCGCCCGGTGGTGATCGACGTGCTGATCTGCCCGACCAGCTGGTTCTGCAGCGAGATCGGCGCCGACGGGTCGACTTCGAAGGAAAGCTGCATGTCGGTCTCCGCCCCGATGAGAAGGCGCTTCCGGTCAGACCCGCTGACGCCCATCCGCATGCAGCGATTGCTTGATCAAGGCCGATGCCGCAGGCGATGCGCAACCGGCAGCCTATCGGCGATCCGCCAACGGTTGCAACGCTGGCGGTGCCTGGCCAGGGCGTCACGCCGCGTGGTGGTGGAAGACCTTCTGCATGATCTTCCAGCTTCCATCGACCTTCAGCAGAGTGAAGAAGTCGGTGAAGCGATGGCCGGTCCAGTTGTCCGCCTCGACGCGCACCACGGCGACCGTCTCGACCACCTGCAGGATGGTCACGTTCACGACCACGTCCTTCGCCGGGCCATTCTTGTCGTTCCAGTCGAACAGCCCCTGGATCGGTCCGCCGAAGAGATCGGGCCCGATATAGCCGTAGATTGTCGCGTCGGCGTGGAAGGCGGGCTTCATCAGTTGGCCCGCACCGGTCCTCGCGCCGTCCAGGTAGTGCTGAACGGTATCGTGGATCGCCCGGTATTCCTCGATCTTCACTGCGCTCATCGCATCCTCCTGTTGCAGCGTGCCGGCCCCTCAGGCGCTCGGCGAGACGTTGTCGGCGTTGCCTGCGATCGGCGACTTCGTCTCTTTAGGCCGGCCTGTTTCGTGTCCGTCCTGGGCCAAAGGGATGGCCGAGGGGTATGGGTGCCTTGTAGCGGGCGGCTGAGCGCCGCGACGAGAACCGGTTCCTGCGGAAGTGATGGTACCGGTGCACCATCCGATGCATCGGCCGTGGGAAGGGCCCGATGTGCGGGTGTTTCAGCAGTCGGCATGGATGGCGATGGTCTTGAGGGTCCACGCACAAGGCGTCCTGCAGCCGCTTTCCGCCCCTCGCGGTCGGCTTCGGCCCCGGCACGCCGAGCGCGCTAATCAGCTGCTTCAGGCGAGCTCCCACCTGCTCTTGATGCGCCACGATGGCGGGATCAGCCTTTTTCATTGCTGCATGGCCAAAGCCCGCACCCGCATCCCGCCAGGCTCGTTAGGTCGCGGGGAGGCACCGGCCTAAGGCAGCGCGCGGCCCCGATGCTGCGCGAGGCGCGGTGACAGCGTAGCGGTGCGGCGAGGCCCTAACGCCTGCGCGTGGGATCACCTCGGTGAGGACCGGCGGGGCCGTCCGGATGCAGCAGGCCGAGCGGCCGACAGGGCGCCCGCGCGTCTGTTACGTCGCTGACTAGTCTCTATGTCCCGATGCGCAGAGATCGGCTTTCGCGCTCCGGCTTTGGCCCGCCGCATAATCCGGGTTACGTCGAGATGGACGCGGAGTTGGCTTGCCTCATGCCCAGAAAAGCATACCGCCACGATGGAGACCCGACACCCGCATCGGTGGCCGAGGTTGGTATGCGCTCAGGCTGGGTGGTGGAGATTGTGGCGACGAACCGCACGCGTTCGGCGCATAACGTATGCAATCGTGCGGCACCGCTTGGGTCCGCGCTTCTCGGGCTAGGTCCGGTCTTGGACAAAATCGCCGTTTAATTAATTGAGCTTGTTGGTGGGCGCTGTAGGGCTCGAACCTACGACCCGCTGATTAAGAGTAGGCGTTTCGGTGAGGCGCGCCGCTACGCCGCAGGCCAGAACCTGAGGAATTGCCAAGGTTCCTGGCCGCCATAAGCCTCCCTCAACATCGCGAAGCATCCCGGCACCGCGCGATATTTTTGCCCCCGGCTTGCCCCCGGCGTTTCCCGGGGGCAGATTCTGGGGGCAACGGGAATCAGTGGATGGGCCATGAAGCACGACCTCAACGACGCCTGGTTGCGCACGGTGAAGCCGCCGGCCGAGGGGCGTATCGAGCTCCGCGACACCCGGACGAAGGGCCTGGTGCTGCGCATCACTTCAACCGGCGCCGCCACATGGAGCCTCCGGACCCAGACTGCGGACGGGAAGCACACCCGCCCCAAGCTCGGCACCTGGCCCGCCATGGGCATTGCCGACGCGCGCAAGGCCGCGCGCGCTGCGCTGGCGGCGGTGGAGGGCGGGGCCGATCCGATCCAGGCGAAGCAAGAGGCGCGCGCGGCGCGGAAGGCCGAGGCTGCGGCCCTGAGCGTCGCCGATGCCCTCGCCGCCTGGCAGGCGCATGGCGTGACCCGGACGAAGGAACCATGGTCGCCGCGCTACGCCGCCGAGGTGGCGCGGATCGCGCGCCGCGATATCGAACCGGCCCTCGGCAAGCGAAAGCTCGGCGAGACGACGCGCGAGGATTGGACGGGGCTTGTCGCCACCAAGGCGAAGCGCGCGCCCGCCATGGCGGCGCTGCTCTACCGCGTGGCCTCCTCCTTCATCGGCCATGCCGAGGCGATGGGGTGGGTGCGCGAGGCGCTGCTGCCGCGCAAGGGCTCGGCGAAGCTGGCGCCGCCCCCTGCTGCGCGCGAGCGGGTGTTGAGCGATGGCGAGCTCGCCGCCGTGTGGAAAGCCGCCGACCGCGAGCCGCCGAAGCTGCGCGCCTTCATGCGGCTGTTGATCCTGACCGGCGCGCGCGAGCTTGAGGTGGCCGATATCGCCGCCGGCGAGGTTGACCTTGAGGCGGGCCGATGGACCATCCCCGGCGCGCGGACGAAGAACGGCATCGGCTACGCGGTGCCGCTGTCGCCGCTGGCCCTGGCCGAGCTCCGCGCGATCTGGCCGGCCGAGGCGCCGGCCGCGGATCACCGCTTGCTCGGGCGCGTGAAGGGCGGCGGCTTCCGCGGTTTCGGCAAGCTCAAGGCGCGGGTGGATGGCGTGGCGAAAATCCCGGCCTGGCGCTGGCACGATCTGCGCCGCACCGCGCGGACGGGCATGACGCGTCTCGGGGTGGTGCGCGACCATGCCGAGGCCGCGATCAATCACGTCTCGGGCCGCTCCAAGCTTGAGCGCACCTATGATCGCCACGACTACGCGCCGGAGGTTCTGGCCGCCCTCACGCTCTGGCAGGGGCATGTGGCGGGGCTCGTGGGGCGCGCGGCCGAGGTGGTGCCGCTGGCGGGCCGCAGGCGCGGCGCTGCCGGCCAGTGATCCGCGCCGGGGCGGCTTCCCCGGCATCCAAGGGCGGCGGGCGCGGGTGGTGCAACACCCGGCCCGCCTGACTCCATCCACGGAAGGGCGATTCCATGTCTGAGGCTGGAAGCGCGATGCCGATGGCAGTCGATGCGCAGCAAGAGCAAGCGATGGCCGAACTGATCGCGTCGCGCGACCCTGAACGCATCCCCACCTATCTGCTGCGGTGGTGCACATCGGCCGAGCGCCCCCGTGCCCTCCTGGACTTGTATCTGTTGATGGCGCCCGGTGACGGGGGCCGCTTCTGGCGGCTTGTAGCCGATGAGTGGCCATCCTTCGACGCGATTCCGCATCAAGAATACTCCGCCGCCTTTAAGCGTTTTCGAGCGGCGTGGTCGCCTGACGTGATGGCAGGCAGGACTAAAGCGGCCTTCCTGGCGATGCCTTCGGCTGTGGACATTTATCGAGGGCAGGATGGAGGCGCGCCACTCGGACTGGCGTGGACCCTGCGCCGAGATGTGGCGGAGAGCTTCGCCCGAGGGCATCGGGGGAGACGTCACCGGCAGCCTACAGTGTTCACGATCACCACGACAAAGAGCGCTATTGCGCTACTCTGTGACGAGCGGGACGAGGCGGAGGTTGTCTTGTTCAACCGGCCTCGGAAGGCACGCTGCCGTGCGCAGATACTCATTCCCGCGCCGGACTGCCCCGCCGGCCAGTGATGTAGAGCGTGCGGAGGCGCGGATGGCGTTTGTGCGAAGCGCGATGCCCGACAATGGCGGATGGGCGTTGCTGGTGCAGTTGCCGCACCCTGCCAGTTGCGCACCCTTCGCCGCGGGCGATGTTGCCGCCCTGCTGCCGAACCGGGGCACCAACAGCGCGGAGCCTCTGCCAACAGATGCTCAAGTCGCGCTTGCCCTATCCTCGGTCGCCTTGGACCTGCTGACCAATCGCCGCCACGCGCAACCTCGGCTGCCTGTCGGAAAGCAAATTGATCGGCTGGAAAAGATCGCAAAGGCGGCTGCTGATCTGGTGGCGCTACTCGGCGGTAATCCGTCCGAGATTTTTGACCCGGATATCGGCCATGCGCCCGAGGTGCGCGCAGTGGTGGGGCTCGCCGCCGATATCGAGAAAGCCGATTGGCAAACCGCGAAGGAATCGGCGCGCAGCGTGAGCGCGGCGATCGCCTTCGACCTCCCGGACCTGCTGCGGATCACCGGTGCTGCGGCTCAAGTGCAGGCACGCCGCATTGCGCCGATGGGCGGCTCCGGGCGGCGAGTCGACTACCAGCGCCACGAATTCGTGACGTGTGTCCTAATCCAATACGAGAGGGCCACAGGCCGCGATGCCCGCATATCTCGCCCTTCGGACGGTGGAAAGCGCTACGGCCCTGCCCCGCGCTTCCTGCGCGCTTTCTGCGATCTGTTGCGTGATCGTCTCTTGCCGGAGGAGGTGGCCGCCGATCCGGAGCTCCCCGCCTTCCTGCGGCAGGCCAGTGATAAGAGCGCGGCATGGGTGGATGAGGCGGTTCAGTGGGATAAGCAGTTGCCAGGCGAGTTGCACGCGTTGCGGCCTATCCGGCGAAAGGGCGCCGACTGATCGCTTTCAGCGGATTTCGACGGCCCCGGAATCTGTGGCTACTAGGAGCGGCACCGCAACGCTTTGGCGAGGTGCCCCATGCTCCATACGAACCCCGACCCACTTCTGATTGCGGAGGATGCCGCCGCCGAGGTGGGCCTTTCCATCCCCGCCTTCTGGCGCGCCGTGTCCTCCGGCCGGCTCCCCTCCCCGCTCTACCCGGCGCCACGCGCGCCGCGCTGGCGCCGTTCGGAACTGCACGCCGCGCTTGAGGCCACGCGCGCGCTGCCGGCCGAGGCGAAGGCGGCGCGGCGCGCTGCGAAGATCGCCCGCGCGGCATAGCTCCGCGCCATGGCCCCCCGTGCGGGCGCCTGGCCGATGCCAGTCGCCGATTCTGTGCGCGTTCGGCTGGAAGCCGCCGCGCTCCATCTCCACTCTCTCGGCCCGCGCGCATTGGCCGAGCTTCTGGCCGAGCTTGCAGCGCTCCCCGGATTGCGGCCCGTGCTGTTGTCGCGGTTGGACGCCTTCACGACGCTTCACCCTGCCACGCTGCGCGGCGTGCTTGGTGTCTATGCCGCTGGCCGCTGCTTCGCGCCTCGCCTGTCAATCGTGCCTGCCGATTCAGAGGGCAAGACATGACCGAGACAGCGCGCGAGCTCGCCGCCCGGCTCGGCATGAAGCAGGCGGCTGGCGGGTGGATTGGGCCATGCCCCGCCTGCGGCTACAGGACCGGCCTGCGGCTGTCCGAGAAGGCTGGCCGCGCCCTCTGGTGGTGCGCATCCTGCCGCGACCAGGCCGCCGTCACATCGGCGATCCTCGGCGCTGCGGCGCCGGCTCCGGTGGTGGGGCCTTCGATCCAGGCCGATGACGTGGCGGATCGGAAGGCCGCCGCGCTGCGCATGTGGGACAGCGGGCTTCCGTGGCAGGGAACACCTGTCGCCGCCTATCTCGCGCTGCGCCTGCCGGGTGTCGCCTTGGATGGCCTCGCCGATCTGCGCTTCCTGCCGCAGGCGCGGCACCCGGGCGGCGCGCGCTTCCCCGTCATGCTGGCCCTGTTGCGCGACGCCGAGGGCCGGCCGGCTTCGATCCATCGGACATTCCTGGCCCATGGCGGCGCCGGCAAGGCGCGGGTGGAGCCGGCGAAGATGACGCTCGGCCCGGTGCGCGGCGCCGCCGTGCGGCTGCACCAGGCCGGCCCGCGGCTGGTGATCGGCGAAGGTATCGAGACCACGCTCGCCGCCGCGCTGCTGCTGCGCGCGCCGGCATGGGCTGCCGTCTCGGCCGGGAACATTCGCGACACGCTCACGCTGCCGCCCGCGGTGCGCGAAGTGGTGATCGCCGCGGACCACGACGCCGCCGGCCTGGACGCCGCGACGAAGGCCGCGGCGCGCTGGCGCGCCGAGGGCCGCGCGGTGCGCATCGCCAAGCCGCAGCGCGAAGGCGCCGACTTCGCCGATCTGATCGCGGAGCGTGCGCGCCGTGGATGACGGGGACGGCTTCACCATCGATGAAGGCGAGGCCGCGACGCCAGCCGCGGGCAAGGCGCCGCAGTCTCGGCGGCGCGACAAGCTGGCGCTGCTGCTGAGCGATTGCGACCTCTGGCGCTCGCCCGATGGCGTGCCGCACGCGAGCGTGCCCTTCGCGCGGCACCGCGAGCACATGCGGATATCCAGCCGCGACTTTCGCACCTGGCTGTTGACGCGGTTCTACGCGCAGCACGGCGCCGGCCTGTCGGGGCAGGCGCTGGCCGAGACGGTGGCGCTGGCCGAGGCGCGGGCGATGACCTCGGGCGAGGTGCGCAAGCCATGGCGGCGCTTCGCGCTTGAGGCGGGCGCGATCTGGTGGGACCTCGGCGGCGGTGATCCTGCTGGCGAGCGGCGCGCGGTGCGCATCGCGCCCGAGGGGTGGAGCGTGATGGATGCCGCCGAGGTGCCGGTGGCCTTCCTGCGCGCGGCGGATGCGCTGGCGCTGCCGGAACCGGAACCGGACGGCGCGCGCGCTGCTGACCTCTGCACCTTGGTCAACGTCGACGATGACGATCCGCTGGCGCTGCTTTGGGGATGGACGATGACCACGGCGCGCCCCTTCGCCGAGGGCGGCGCCTATCCCATGCTGATGTTCCATGGCGAGCAAGGCAGCGGCAAGACCGGCGCCGCGCGCGTGATGCAAGCGCTGCTTGATCCTTCCACGCTGACCGGCCGCGCGCTGCCGCGCGAGGAGCGCGACATCTTCATCAGCGCGATGAATCGTCACGTCTTTGCCTGCGACAATGTGAGCGCGATCGGTGACGGGTTCAGCGATGCGTTGTGCCGCATCGCCACCTCTGGTGGCTTCAGCGCGCGCGCGCTGCACACCGATGGCGACGAAGTGATCTTCACGGTGACGCGCCCGCTGCTGTTGAACGGCATCCCCTCCACAATCCTCGGCCGGCCCGACCTCGCCGACCGCGCCATCAATGTCGAGTTGCGCCCGCTGCGCCAGCGCCGCGAGGATGCCGAGCTCGCCGCGGACTTCGCGCGGCTGCGGCCTGGATTGCTCGGCTTGATCTGCGATGGCCTCGCCAGCGCGCTGCGCAATCTGGCGACGACGAAGATCCCCGACCCGCCGCGCATGATGGATGCCTGCACATGGGCCGAGGCCGCGGCGCCGGGCCTCGGCATCGAACCGGGCCGCATCGCTGCCGCGTGGCGTGCGAATCGGAACCAGGCTGATCGCGCCGCGCTTGAGGTGGATGACGTGGCGCAAGCCATTGTCGCGCTACTCGCCGAGCATGAGGCCGAAGGCCGCGGCGCCGCGTGGAAGGGCTCGCCGCAAGAGCTCTATCGCAAGCTGTCCGACCAGGCCGGCGAGCGCATCACGCGCGGCCGGCTATGGCCGCAGAACCCCTCCGGCATGGGAACGAAGCTGCGGCGCATCGCGCCGGGGCTGCGCGCCGTGCACGGCATCGAGGCGGCGCACGGCAAGGGCGGAGCCGATGGCTCTCGCTGGTGGAGCGTGCGGCGGCTCTGAGGCTTTGCCTCGGGGCGCGCCGCCGCCGCGCGCCGGGGCCTCTGCAACCTGCGGCGATGGAGTGTGCGACATGGATTTGAAGAAGCTCCTCGGGCTTCGCCCGAAGGATGACACGGCCGCAGCATTGAAGGCTGCGATGGCGCAGGCGGAAAGCGAGACGGAAAGCCTCCGCGCGCGCATCGCCGAGCTTGAGCGCGATCGCGGCCGGCGGCTGCTGGATGGTGACGCGGCCGAGGTGGAGGCCGCCGAGCGTGACCTCGCGACGGCGCAGGCCGAGGCCGCGCGGGTGGCCGCGATGCTGCCGGCGCTGCGCCAGCGTATCGAGGCCGCCGAGGCCGAGGAGCTGCGCGTGGCGGCGCTGGCCGCGCATGGTGAAGCGGTGAAGGCGGCCGACACGTTCAACGCGTGGTGGCGCGCCGAATATGCGGAACTGGCGGGCAAACTGAGGGCGGGGTTGCTGATGGAGGAAGCGGCGCTGGCGGCTTCCTCCCGCTACTACGCCGCGGCGCAACGGGCCGGGGCAGCGCTGCCGAACCCGCAGCGCGCGCCCGACGCGCCGATCAAGACGCTTTGGGCCAATGCGCAGGCGTCCGGCCTGACCGCATACAGCCTCGGCGCCTTCGTCCGGCTGCCGCCGCAGGACCGTGCCGGCTATCCGCAGGACAGTGGCGTGGCCTTCTGGCCGCCGCCCTCGTGGCCCTCTGGATCGGGTGGCGGTGCCGGTGGCTGATATGCTGGACACGACGCGCGGCGCGCGCATGGCGGCCGATGAGGAGTCGGCTTGCGCGCCTGGGGTTGCACTGCCCCTCGCCGATACCGCTCGCCCGCGGGCAACGATCTGCATCCCGCTGGCGAACCCGGTGCTGGACCCGCGAGGGGCGTGGCGCTGGTATCCGCCGGAGGAGGCCGATCTCTCGCTTCTGCAAACCGGCCTGGCCCCGCTGCTGCTTGACCATGCCCATAGCGCCGATTCAGTGATCGGCCAGATCGAGACGGCTTGGATCGAGAACGGGAACCTTCTCGCCTTGGTCCGGGCCAGCTTGGCGCGGCGCCATGCGGAAGTGTGGAACGACATCGCCGCCGGCATCCTGCCGCATGTCAGCATGGGCGCGATCTTCACGCCGGCCCATGCCGAGGGCGGCGGCTTCATGTGCCAGGGCTGGCGCCCCTACGAGATATCCGTGGTGGCCGTTCCTGGGCATTGGCACGCGCGCATCTCGCATGGCGCGCCTGCCGCGTGGGTGGATCGGGCGTGCGAGGCGGTGATCCGGAAGGCGGCCGGAACGCCCGAAGGGTGGCGCGCCTGGGCTCAGCGGATTGCGGCCGAGCTCCACGACGAAAGAGTGGCCACGGCGATGGAGGCCGAGCTCGCGCGGCTTGGCGAAGCCGAGGCGGCGCGGCTGCGGTGAAGGCCACCCCTTCCCGCGCCCTGCCCTGATGGAGCGCACGCTCGCCCGCAGATGAAGGGCAGCCCGGCCGCGCGGCTGGGCTGCCGGGGCGCGGGTGCTCCCCGCGTCCCCGCAGTTACAGTGAGCGCGATCGGTGACGGCTTCAGCGATGCGTTGTGCCGCATCGCCACTTCGGGCGGCTTCAGCTCGCGCGCTGCACACCGAAGGCGACGAAGTGATCTTCACCGTGACGCGCCCGCTGCTGTTGAACGGCATCCCGTCCACCATCCTCGGCCGGCCTGACCTCGCCGACCGCGCCGTCAATGTCGAGCTGCGGCCGCTACGGCAGAGGGGCGAAGATGCCGAGCTCGCCGCAGACTTCGCGCGGCTGCGGCCTGGATTGCTCGGCCTGCTCTGCGATGGCCTCACCAGCGCGCTGCGCAATGTCGCGACGACGAAGATCCCCGATCCGCCGCGCATGATGGATGCCTGCACATGGGCCAAGGCCGCGGCGCCGGGCCTCGGCATCGAACCGGGCCGCATGGCTGCCGCGTGGCGAGCGCATCGGAACCAGGCAGATCGCGCCGCGCTTGGGCGCGGCGCCTTGCGGCCGATTTCCCGACGAACGGTTGACCTCGGCGATGGAGGCCGAGCTCGCACGACTGGGCGAAGCCGAGGCGCCGCGGCTGCGGTGAAGGCCGCCCCTTCCCGCGCCCTGCCCGATGGAGCGCACGCTCGCCCGCAGATGAAGGGCAGCCCGGCCGCGCGGCTGGGCTGCCGGGGCATGGGTCCTTCCCGGCTTCCCCCCGATTACGGTGAGCGCTAGCGTCCGATTTAGGTAGTGATCCGGACCTAATAGGGTGCAACGGCGCAACGCTCGGCTGGCCGCGCGCGCCCATCACGTCGCGGCGCCTCCCAGAACATCCTCCGTTCCGCGCCACCCTCGCAACCGGCGCAACGGGCCAGGCCTCGCGCTGATCAATCTCGGCTGCCGAGTTGCGGCCCGCCGGGGCCGGCTGGCGCGGACGGGCGCGGGGCTGGCGCGGGGATGAACCTCGGTAACCCCTACAGATCGGCCCGTTACGGTCACGCTGGCGCGGCTGGCGCGGCTATCCTTTCAAAAAGACAGGGTGACAGGGAGAGGCGCCAGAGGGCGCCGGGCGGCGCTGCGTTGTCCGGCAGTAGGGAAATCGGCGCCAGCCGCGCCCTGCGCGTCCGGAACCCGCGGAAAAGCTGGGGTGGGGGCTGGCGGGGACGGGCGCGGGCTGGCGCGGTAAAGACGCAGGGGGCGCCGATCTGCTGCCGGTCGCCTGCGCCGATCCGCCGCCCTACGCACTGCGAGAATTCCGGTGGACGCGCCGCAGTACTGGGAATGCGATCCGGCAAGCTTGAGCGAGGCGGTCGCCCCCCCTTCATCGCCGGACTACTGGAGACGCGTCTGTACCTCGCCGCCAAGACGGGCATCCAGAGGCGAAAGCCAGGGGAGATCAATCCCTGCGCAACTTGCGTCAGCATGTTGTCAACATGCTGAGCGTGTATGCTTTCTTGACTCCTGGCCCGGGTGGCTTACGGCTGTGGGGGCAGGAGGTGCCCTATGGCCAGCCGCTTCGAAGTCACCAGCCCGCTGTTCTCGACCGCCATCTCAGGCTCGGAGATCAGGATCAGGCGCGTCATGGCCAGCGCCGCGGCCGCCCAAATTCTCAGGCGCCGCCCATGAGTGCGGCACTCTCCCCCGCCGGCCTCACGCGCTCGATCGAGAAACTCGCGCCAGAACTGGGCACGACCGCCGCAGCCCGGCTGCGCAAGCTGCACGCCCTGCTCCCGCCCGGGGGCCGCGCCCCGCTCCATGCCGCGCTCGACACGCTCTATCCGAACGAGGCTCGCGCTGCGCAATTGGACGGGTTCCGTCATTTCCGCCGAGACCTTGCCGCCAAGGCCAAGGCGCTGGGCCTGCGCCTCGAACTCAAGGCCAATGCCAACAAGCACCGCCCGCCCGAGCAGGCCGAGTGCTGGTTCGAGGGCGAGGACGCCACCAGCGGGACCGCTGCGCGACATGTCGCGGATTCCATCACCGATCAGCCACTCTTCCAGCCACAACAGGCGGTGGCGCTCGGAAAGACACCCATCCGCTACTTCTTCTCGTATGCCCACGCCGACAAGGAGGCCGCCCAACTCGCAACACTGCTGCGCGATGAATTCGGCGCGGCGCGGGACTGGGATTTCATCCGCTGGCGCGATGACGACATTCTTGTCGGCGAGCCCTGGCGGGGTGCGATCCAGGAGGCGATCGAAGGCTGCAATTTCGGCCTGCTATTAGTCTCGCCCGCCTTCCTGGCCAGCCGCTTCATCACCCTGCACGAATTGCCGAACTTCGTCTCGCCCGACCCGTTCAAGCCGCTCGGGCGCCGTCGCGCCGTGCCGGTCGGGCTCAAGCCGATTGATTTCGCGAATCACGACACCAAGGGGCTGGAGCATCTCCAGGTCTTCTTCCACCAGACCAAGGCCTTCACCCAATGCGGCGGCGGCCCGCCGCGCGCGGCCTTCGCCCATGCGCTGTTCCAGAAGATCACCGCCATGCTGCGCGCCCATTCGCCCGCGCCGCCGCTGCCATCCACGCCCGCGCCCACGGCCGAGGACGCCTATGAAGCCCTGATGCGCGATGGCCTGCACCCGGCGACGCGGCTGCACGAGCGGACCATGGCGCGGACAGCCTCGCTGCAAAAAAACGTCGCCGAGGACACGCGCGCCGCGCCCGAGGGCGAGCAGCGCCCAGCGCTCGATCTGCTCCGCGAATGGCTGGATCAGCCCGAGCCCTATGCCGCGCTGCTCGGCGAATATGGCATGGGCAAGACCACCACCTGCCAGGTCTTTACCCATGACCTGCTGGCCGCCCGCGCGGCCGACCCCAGCCTGCGCATACCCTTCTATTTCGACCTGCGGCTGATCGGGGAGGTGGCCCAGCAGAAGCCGATGCCCCTGCTGCCGGTGCTGCTCGATGCGCTGCTGGCGAAGATGTGGCAGGGCGGCAGCGCGGCGCCCGAACTCACCCACAAGGATGTGATGCGCCTGGTGCAGACCGAGGGTGCCATCGCCATCTTCGATGGGCTGGATGAGGTGCTGGTGCATCTCTCACCCGCGGCCGGCAAGGATTTCACGCGGGAACTGCTGCGCCTGCTGCCGCCGCGGCTGTGGCGCGGCAAGACACCGCCCCCAGGCCAGCGCTTCGGCAAGTTACTCTTCACCTGCCGCGACCATTTCTTCCGCAGCGAGCGCGACCAGCAGACGCATCTGACAGCCGAGGACCGGGACGATATCCGCGCCAGGGATTGGCGCAGTTATCTGCTGCTGCCCTTCGAAGAGCGGCAGATCCGCGCCTATCTCGCCCGCGCCCTGCCGGAGCGCGACACGAGCGAGTTGCTGGCGATGATCGGCGCCATCCACAATTTGAGCGAGGTAGCCCAGCGCCCCTATATGCTGAAGTTGATCTCGGAGAATGTAGCGCGGATCGAGCAATGGCGCGCCGAGGGGCGGCGCGTCACCGGCGTCACGCTCTACCAGGAGATGGTGCTCTCGGCGCTGGAGCGGGATACGGGCAAGCACCAGATCGCGCCCGAGTTGAAGCCGCTAATCATGGAGTGGTTCGCCGCTGCGCTCTGGCGCAGCGGCAAGCGCGCCTGGGCGGCGGGCGATGCGCAGAACTGGCTGTTGCAGGCGCTCGAAGCGCGGCCTGACATCAAGCTGCATTTCGCCGACCGCAGCGTGGAGCAGATCAAGAACGACTTTCACGGCGCCACCTGCCTGGTGCGCACGGGCGATGAGTTTCGCTTCGCTCATACCAGCCTGCAGGAGTTTTTCCTCGCGGCGTTTCTGCTGCGCGCACTGCGCGAATCCCGTCCCGAGCATTGGGCCATGCCACCGCCGAGCCGCGAGACGCTGGATTTCCTCGGCCAGATGATCGCGCCCGAGGATGCGGCCGCCTTGCGCGGCCTCGCGCTGCTGCGCGACACATACCGCCCGCAGGCCTCGGAAAACGCGCTGGCCTATGCGCTGCTGGCGATGCAACGCGGCCATCCGCATGTGCCGCTGGCCGGGGTGCGGCTGGAGGGCGCGGACCTTTCCCGCATGCGCTTTGCGCCAGCAAGGGGCGCGCCTTTGCTTAATCTGGCCGGCGCCTGTTTCCGCGGCGCGCTGCTACGGGAGACGGAGTTTCGCCGCGCCCAGTTGGAGGCGGCGGATTTCACCGGGGCCGAGGCGATGCGCGCCGAATTCCAGGATTGCCGCATGCGGCTGGCGCGCTTCGCCGGGGCCGGGCTGGAGGGCGCGGTTTTTCCGGGAACGCCGAGCGATGAGGTGGATTTCCTCCGTGCGCGCTTCGCGCGGACGCGGCTCTTCGTCGGGCAAGCCCTGGCCGCGCCGCCGGCCCTCTTCACCCAAAGCACGGCCCCGCCACCCGGTGAGGCGCGCCCGGCCTGGCTCTCCGGCCATCAAGGCGGGGTGTGGGCCTGCGCCTTCGCGCCCGATGGCAGGCACCTCGCCTCCGGTGGCATAGACGGCACGCTGCGCCTCTGGGATGCGGAGAGCGGGGCCGAGATCACGACCATGCGCGGGCATCAAGGCTGGGTGAGGGCCTGCGTCTTCGCGCCCGATGGCAGGCACCTCGCCTCCGCTGGACATGACGGCACGCTGCGCCTCTGGGATGCGGAAAGCCGGGCCGAGATCATGGCCATGCACGGCCATCAAGGCGCGGTGAGGGCCTGCGCCTTCACGCCCGATGGCAAACGCCTCGCCTCCGCTGGCGAGGACGGCACGCTGCGCCTCTGGGATGCGGCAAGCGGGGCCGAGATCATGACCATTCGCGGGCATGACGGCGGAGCGCAGGCCTGCGCCTTCGCGCCCGATGGCAGGCACCTCGCCTCAGCTGGCCATGACGGCACGCTGCGCCTCTGGGATGCGGTCAGCGGGGCCGAGATCATGACGATGCGCGGGCATGACGGCGGAGCGCAGGCCTGCGCCTTCGCGCCCGATGGCAGGCACCTCGCCTCCGCTGGGCATGACGGCACGCTGCGCCTCTGGGATGCGGAAAGCGGGGCCGAGATCGTGGCCATGCGCGGCCATCAAGGCGGGGTGTGGGCCTGCGCCTTCGCGCCCGATGGCAGGCACCTCGCCTCCGCTGGCATAGACGGCACGCTGCGCCTCTGGGATGCGGAAAGCGGGGCCGAGACCATGACCTTCCGCGGGCGTCAATTGTGGGTGATGGCCTGCGCCTTCGCGCCCGATGGCAGGCACCTCACCTCCGCTGGGCATGACGGCACGCTGCGCCTTTGGGATGCGGAAAGCGGGGCCGAGATCATGACCATGCGCGGGAATGCAGAATGGGCGTCCGCGCGCTCCTTCGCGGCCAACGGAAGGCGCCTCGCCTTCGCAGACTGGGCCGGCACGCTGCGCCTCTGGGATGCGGTCAGCGGGGCAGAGATCATGACTATGCACGGGCATGGACGCTGGTCGTCGGCATGCGGTTTGGCGCCCGACGGCAGGCACCTTGCCTCCGCTGGCCTTGACGGCACGCTGCGCCTCTGGGATGCGGTCAGCGGGGCCGAGATCATGGCCATGCGCGGGCATGTCGGCGTGGTGCAGTCCACCGTCTTCGCGCCCGATGGCAGGCGCCTCGCCTCCGCTGGCGAGGACGGCACGCTGCGCCTCTGGGATGCGGAAAGCGGGGCCGAGATCATGGCCATGCGCGGCCATCAAGGCGCGGTGAGGGCCTGCGCCTTTTCCCCCGATGGCAGACGCCTCGCCTCCGCTGGCCATGACGGCACGCTGCGCCTCTGGGATGCGGTCAGCGGGGCCGAGATCATGACCATGCGCGGGCATGACGGCGGAGCGCAGGCCTGCGCCTTCGCGCCCGATGGCAGGCACCTCGCCTCCGCTGGCCATGACGGCACGCTGCGCCTTTGGGATGCGGAAAGCGGGGCCGAGATCATGGCCATGCGCGGCCATCAAGGCGCGGTGAGGGCCTGCGCCTTCTCGCCCGATGGCAGACGCCTCGCCTCCGCTGGCGAGGACGGCACGCTGCGCCTCTGGGATGCGGTCAGCGGGGCCGAGATCATGGCCATGCGCGGGCATGACGGCTCGGTGATGGCCTGCGCCTTCGCGCCCGATGGCAGGCACCTCACCTCCGCTGGCCAGGACGGCACGCTGCGCCTCTGGGATGCGGCCAGCGGGGCCGCGTTGATCACCACCCACACCGCCGACGACGCCAGCGCCACCTTTGCCCAGGGCCGCCTCACCGCCTGGTCCGGCGAGGCCTGGCGCTACCTGGTTTGGCAGGGCCAGGACGCGCAGGGCGCGATGGAAACCTGGCCCTTCGAGTGCTTCACCGCCAAGCCCGGCGCCTGACCGCGCTACCCGGTGCTGGATCGGTTGCGGATGGGCCGTCTCGCGCTGCGACACCGCGCCGGCGCTTGCGGCTAGGGACCATGCGCTCGGGTTGCGTCGGGTGGCAACGCGCCGCCTGATGCGCCTGGTGGCGATCGCTGAGTTAGTGCTGATCCGCTCGGCCGAGGCGCGCGCCAGCCTGCCGCCTGGTGCGCCTAGCCCTGCCGAGAGGTGCATGCGATGAAATTGCCCCCGGCTTGCCCCCATTGGTTTTCTGGGGGCAAAACGCAAGACTGAGTTTCTTCTACATGATTGATTTTGTTGGTGGGCGCTGTAGGGCTCGAACCTACGACCCGCTGATTAAGAGTCAGCTGCTCTACCAACTGAGCTAAGCGCCCGCGGGCCTGGGCAGTGCCCCGGCCGGGCGCGCCGTGTAGGCGGGATCGGGGGGCTTGTCCAGCCCTGAACCGCGCCGCGGCGCTTCAGGGGGTGTCGCTTGGCTCGGCAAGTTCGACGTCACGGTGCACATAGGCGGAGAGCAGCAGGCCGAAGCCCAGCATCGTGGTCAGCATGGCGGAGCCGCCATGGCTGATCAGCGGCAGCGGAACGCCGCCGACGGGGATCGAGCCCGTGACCATGGCAATGTTGACGAAGACGTAGAGGAAGTAGTTCGTCGCCAGCCCTACCGCCAGCAGCCGGCCGAACTGGTGGCGGCTGCGCAGCGCCACGAGGAAGCCGAAGGCGATGACGCCGGCCAGCAGGGCCAGCACGGTCAGCGCGCCGACCAGCCCGAATTCCTCGGCCAGCATGGTGAAGATGAAGTCGGTCTGTTTTTCCGGCAGGAAGTTCAGGTGGCCCTGCGTGCCCTGCAGGAAGCCCTTGCCCCAGAAGCCGCCCGAGCCGAGCGCGATCTTCGACTGGATGATGTTGTAGCCAGCACCCAGCGGATCGCTCTCCGGATCGAGGAAGGTAGTGATGCGCGCGCGCTGGTAGTCGTGCAGGTGGTCGTAGGCGATGGGTGCCGCGATGGCCACACCGCCCAGCACCAGCGCGAATTTCCAGATGCGCACGCCAGCGGCGAAGAACACCGCGCCACCGATCATCAGCGTGATCAGCGCTGTGCCGAGGTTGGGCTGCTTGAAGATCAGCGCCGCCGGGATCACCACCGCGATGATCGGCGGGATGAGGAACAGCGGGTTCCCGATGCGCTCCCACGACGCCTTGTGGAACCATGACGCGAGCGCCACCACCAGCATGATCTTCATCAGCTCGGAGGGCTGCAGCTGCAGCGGGCCGAGGTCGATCCAGCGCTGCGCACCCTTGCCGACCTGCCCGTGCATGGCCACCAGCACCAGCAGGCCCACGCCGGCGACATAGCCAACCCAGGCGAAGCGCGCGATCAGCCGCACGTCGATCAGCGCGATCGACAGCATCAGCACCAGGCCGAAGCCGAAGCGGATGGCGTGCCGCGCGGCATAGGGCTCCGGCCCCCCGCCGCCGGCGGAATACAGCGCCACATAGCCCACGGCGGCGACGGCGCAGAGCAGCAGCACGAACAGCCACGGTATCTGCCACAGCTTCTCGAACACGCCGGCCCCGCGCTCGCGGGTCAGCAATCGGCGTTCGAACCTCATGGGCGGGGTGCTCCAGCCGGGCGGGGGGGCTCGGCCGGGCGCGGCGCCTCGGCCACGCGTGTGCCGAGGCCCGCGGGCCCGGGGCGCAGGCGCTGGAAAGCCTCCACCAGCACGTCGCGCGCCAGCGGCGCCGCCGCACCCGAGCCGCTGGAGCCGTGCTCGACGATGACCGAGACGGCGAAAACCGGGTTGTCATGCGGCGCATAGGCGACGAAGAGCGCATGCGGCCGCCATTCGCGTGGCACCTGGTCCACCCGGAAGCCGCGCTCGCGCTGTTCGCGCGTCACGCGGCGTACCTGGGTGGTGCCGGTCTTGCCAGACATCTGCGCGCCCACCTCGTTGGGCAGGCGCGCGGCGCGGGCGGTGCCGCCCTGTTCGTTCACCACCGCCCACATCGCCTCCCGCACCAAACGGAGGTCGCGTTCGGGGATGCCGAGGCTCGGCCAATCCTCCGGCCGGCCGCCGCGCACGGGGCGGCCGCCGATGGCGCGCGTCAGGTGCGGCTGCACCGCGCGGCCAGTCGCCAGCCGCGCCGTCATCGTCGCCAGCGCCAGCGGCGTGATCTGGTAGAAGCCCTGGCCGATGCCGTGCACGACGGTATCCCCGAGCGCCCAGGGCTTGCCCTGCGCCTGGCGCCATTCGCGCGTCGGCACCAGGCCCGGGCGCGTGCCCGGCAGCTCGATATCCAGCGGCACGCCGAGGCCGAAGCGGCGCGACATGACGGCGATGCGGTCGATGCCGACGCGCTTCGCCATCTCGTAGAAATACACGTCGCAGGATACTTTCAGCGCGGTGCGCATATCCATCCCGCCATGGCCGGGGCGGTGCCAGCAATGGAAGCGGGATTCGCCGAGATCCATGTGCCCCGGGCAGTTCACGCGCTCGCCCGGCGTCACCACGCGGGCTTCCAGCGCGGCCAGCGCCACCACCATCTTGAAGGTCGAGCCAGGGGCATAGAGGCCGTTGGTGGCGCGGTTGATCAGCGGCGTGGCGCGGTTGGCCGTCCATTGCCGCCATTGCGCGGCGGAGACGCCGGAATTGAACACGTTCGGGTCGAAGGAGGGCTGCGTCGCCATGGCCAGAACCTCGCCATTGCGCGCATCCATCAGCACCACCGAGGTGCCTTCCTCGATCTTGCCGCGCAGCGACTTCTGCAATTCCGCATCGACGCTGATCTGCACGTCCTGGCCCTGCACGCCCTCGCGGCGGTCGAGCTCGCGGATCACGCGGCCGACGGCGTTGACCTCCAGCTGCACCGCGCCGGCGCGGCCGCGCAGCGCGAGGTCGTGATGCCGCTCGATCCCGGCGCGGCCGACGCGGATGCCGGGCAGTTCCAGCAGCGGGTCGCCATCCATGTCGCGATCGGCCGGCGGCGCGACATAGCCCACGATGTGCGCGAGGTGCTCGGCCTCCGGATACATGCGCGTGGTGCCGACATCGACGCTGATGCCCGGCAGGTCGGGCGCGTTCAGCTCGATCCGCGCCATCTCCTCCCAGGTGAGGAATTCGCGCACCATCACGGGCACGAAGCGGCGGCGACGGCGCACTTCACGCTCGATGCGCGTGCGTTCCTGCTCGGTCAGCGGCACGATGCGGCTGAAGGTCTCGAGGGTGGCGGCGACATCGGTGGTCTGCTCGGCCACCAGAAGCGCACGCCAGTTCAGCTGGTTGCCGGCGATAACGTTGCCGTGCCGGTCCAGCACCCGCCCGCGCGGCGGCGCCAGCAGCCGGGCGGAGAGGCGGTTTTCCTCGGCGAGCGTGGCGTAACGCTCGCCCTCGTCGACCTGCAGGCGGTGCAGGCGGTGCGCGAGGAAGCCCAACATGCCCATCTGCACGGCGCCGAGCAGCAGCGCGCGGCGGCCGAAGATGCCGCGGACGCGTTCCTCCTCACGCTGTTTGCGGCTCATACCGAGCCGCCCTCAGACGGCGAGCGGTGCCTGCGCCACCTTGCCCTCGCGCCGACGCGCTGGCGCGCCCGTGCAGGCGCGTGGTCTGCGCGCGCAGCCGCCTTCGCGGCTGGAACAAGAAGGCAGGGCCGGCGCTTCGTCACGGCGTATCCTCCGCCCGGCGCATCATCGCGTGGGCGCTGCCGAGGAGGAAGGCGAAGGGGGGGTACAGGCCGGCCGTCACCGCCGCCTGGTGGAAGGCGGGCGGCAGGGCAGGCAGGTTCCAGGAGAGCAGCGCCGTCAGTGCCCAGCCGAGCGCGGCGGTGCCGATGGCGAAGCCGCAGAAGGCCAGCCAGACGAACAGGAAGGACTGCCGCGCCAGGAAGCGCCGCCAGGCCACCGCCAGGCCATGCGCCACCAGCAGCGTCACCACGCCGATGCCCAGTGGCGAGAGGGTCAGCAGGTCCTGCAGCACGCCCAGCAGGAACACCGCGGGCGGGGGCATGGCGGCCGGGCGGAACACCGACCAGAACACGATGCAGGGCAACGCCGTGGCGGGCACCAGGGCGGGAATGCCGGTGGGCCCCGCCGCCAGAACCAGCAGCACGGCCGTGACCACCGCCGGCAGCGTGGCCCGCGCCAGCGCATCCAGCCGCCGCAGCAGACCGGGCGAGGGTTCGGGCCGCCCGACCGACATGCTCACCGGCGGCCCCGCGGCTCGGGCCGGGCGATGGCCTCGGGCGGCAGGATGCCGCCGAGCCCGAAATCGAACAGCCGCACCACGTCGAGCCGGTCGGCGCGGGCGAACAGCTCCACCTCCGGCACGCCGGACTCGGTCCAGCGCACGGCGCCGATGGGCAGGCCGGCGGGGAAGGCGATGCCCTCCGCGCTGGTCACCACGCGCTCGCCCTCGGCCGGGCGGCTGCCCTCGGACCAATGCTGCAGGCGCGGGCGCGCGCCGTTGGTGCCCACCATCATGGCGCGGGCGCGGCTGGTCTCCAGCGTCACCGGGATGCGGCTGTTCATGTCGGTGGCCAGCAGCACGCGGGCCGAGCGGCTGCCCACCTCGGTGACGCGGCCGACGAAGCCACGCTCATCGAGCGCGATCTGGCCGCGGCGCAGTTGCACATCGGGCGGCACCGCCAGCAGCACGGCGCGGGCATAGACGCCGCCGCCATCGGCGATGACGCGCGCGGTGTGGAAGGCGGGCGCCTGTTCGGGCACGAAGGCCAGCTGGCGGCGCAGCAGCGCGTTCTCGGCCTCCAGCGTCAGCGCGGCGGCCTGCCAGCGGCGCAGGCGCTCATTCTCCTCGCGCAGCCGGGCGTTTTCCTCGCGGATCACCAGCAGGTCCTGCGCATCGGCCAGGGCATCGCGCACCGCGCGGGCGGGTTCGGCGAAGGCGGCGTAGAAGGGGGCCAGCGCATCGGCCAGCAGGGTGCGCGCGCGCTCGGCGAGCAGGGCATCCGCCTTGCCCAGCAGCATGGTTCCGAAGGCCGCGGCGATCAGCACCGGCAGGGACAGACGGGCCAGCGCCTGGCGCAGCGGGATACTGAGACGGATCACGCGGAACCCCCCCGCATGGACCTACATCCCCTGGTTGCACGCCCCATCAATACATGGAGGTGAGGACGTGGCGAAGCCGCTTCATCTCCTCCAGCGCCCGGCCGGTACCGAGGGCGACGCAGGAGAGGGCATCCTCCGCCACCACAACGGGCAATCCGGTGGCTTCCCGCAGCACGCCATCCAGCCGGTGCAGCAGGGCGCCGCCGCCGGTCAGCACGATGCCCTTGTCCACGATGTCGGCGGCCAGTTCGGGGGGCGTGTTCTCCAGCGCCACCTTCACCGCCTCGACGATGGCGATGACGGGTTCGTAGAGGCTCTCGCTCATCTGCCGCTGGCTGACGATGACCTCGCGCGGCACGCCGTTCATCAGGTCCCGGCCCTTGACCTCGGTCATCGGGCCTTCCTCGCCCTCATCCGGCGGGGCGGCGGCGCCGATCTCCATCTTGATGCGTTCGGCCGTGCTCTCGCCGATCAGCAGGTTATGGTTGCGGCGGATGTAGCTGATGATCGCCTCGTCCATCTTGTCGCCGCCGACGCGCACCGAGCGCGCATAGACGATGCCACCGAGCGAGATCACGGCCACTTCCGTGGTGCCGCCGCCCACATCCACCACCATCGAGCCGGATGGTTCGGTCACGGGAAGGCCGGCGCCGATGGCGGCGGCCATCGGCTCCTCGATCAGCAGCACCTTGCGGGCGCCGGCGGATTCGGCGGATTCCTGGATGGCGCGGCGCTCCACCGCGGTGCTGCCCGAGGGCACGCAGACGATGATCATCGGCGAGGCGAAGCTGCGCCGGTTGTGCACCTTGCGGATGAAATGCTTGATCATCTCCTCCGCCACCTCGAAATCGGCGATCACTCCGTCGCGCAGCGGGCGGATGGCGGCGATGTTGCCGGGCGTACGGCCGAGCATGAGCTTGGCCTCCTCGCCCACCGCCAGCACCTGCTTCTTGCCGCGAAAATCGGAGATGGCGACGACCGAAGGCTCGTTCAGCACGATCCCCCGCCCCTTCACGTAGACGAGCGTGTTCGCGGTGCCGAGGTCGATGGCCATGTCGGCCGACAGGAAGCCGAACAGGCGGGAGAACATGGGCAACTGACCTTCCGAGTGCAGGGCCGGCGCCCGCGACAGCGCCCATCGGCAGGGCGGCCGCGCGCCCCGGGCTGGCCCGGGGCGGGGGCCCGCCCGCCGCCCGAGGCTCCGCGGGGTGGCGCGAGGGGGGTGGCTTAGCCCCACCCCGCCTTGCGCTCAAGCCCCGTGACGGGTGCGGAGCCGGATGCCGGGCGCCGGGCGCCCCCTCAGGCGGCCGAGACCTCGGCCGGGGCGGTGCGCTCGCGCTTCACCAGCAGCTTGTTCAACGCGTGCACATAGGCGCGCGCGGAGGCGACGATCGTATCGGTATCCGCCCCCTGCCCGTCCACCAGCTTGCCCGCCTCCTCCAGCCGCACGGTGACGCGGGCCTGGGCATCGGTGCCGCCGGTGACGCTCTGCACGGCGTAGAGCTTCAAGTTCACATCATGGGGGAAGGCCACGCGGAGTGCGGCGAAGGTGGCGTCCACGCCGCCATCGCCGCCGGCCACGGCCTCGCGCTTCTCGCCATCCACCTCCAGCGCGATGGAGGCGATGGGGCGGGTGTGCATGCCCGTGGAGACACTCAGGCCCGTCAGCTTGATGCGGTCGTTCGCGCGCACGACCTCGTCATCGACCAGCGCCACGATGTCCTCGTCGTAGACCACCTTCTTGCGGTCGGCGAGGTCCTTGAAGCGCTTGAACGCATCGTTCATGGCGTTGTCGCCGACCTCGTAGCCCAGCGCCTTCAGCTTGTCCTTGAAGGCGGCGCGGCCGGAATGCTTGCCCAGCACAAGGGAGGATTTCGTCCAGCCGACGCTCTCGGGCGTCATGATCTCGTAGGTCGCGCTGTCCTTCAGCATGCCGTCCTGGTGGATGCCGGACTCATGCGCGAAGGCGTTGCGGCCGACGATCGCCTTGTTCGGCTGCACGTCGAAGCCGGTGATGGTGGCCAGCAGGCGCGAGGTGCGCAGGATATTGCCGGTGGCCACGCTGTTGGCGAAGGGCAGCGCATCGTGGCGCGTGCGCAGCACCATCGCGATCTCCTCGAGGCTGGCATTGCCCGCACGCTCGCCGATGCCGTTGATGGTGCACTCCACCTGGCGCGCACCCGCACGGATGGCCGCGATGGTGTTGGCGACCGCCAGGCCGAGGTCGTTGTGGTTGTGCGTGGAGAAGATCACGCGCTCGGCGCCGGGCACGCGCTCGCGCACCGTGGAAAAGATGCGGTGCATGTCCTCGGGCACGGCGTAGCCCACGGTATCGGGGATGTTGATGGTGGTGGCACCGGCCTTGATCGCGGCCTCGACGCAGCGGCAGAGGAAATCGATCTCGGTGCGGGTGCCGTCCTCGGCGCTCCATTCCACGTCGTCGGTGGCGTTGCGCGCCGCGGTGACGGAGGAGGTGACCAGTTCCAGCACCTGCTCGGGCTCCATCCGCAGCTTCACGCGCATGTGCAGCGGGCTGGTGGAGACGAAGGTGTGGATGCGCCCGCGCGCGGCGGGCTTGATGGCCTCAGCGGCACGCGCGATGTCGCCCGGAGCGGTGCGCGCCAGGCCGCAGACCACGGGGCCGTCCTTGCTGAATTTCTGCGCGATGGCGTGCACGCTCTCGAAATCGCCCAGGCTGGCGATGGGGAAGCCGGCTTCCAGCACATCGGCCCCCAGCTCATGCAGCGCCTCGGCCATGCGCAGTTTCTCCTCGAGATTCATGGAGAAGCCAGGCGATTGCTCGCCATCGCGCAGCGTGGTGTCGAACACGATGATGCGGTCGGGGTCCAGCGCCCCGAAGGAGGGGTGGGTGATGGCCATGGTGGCGTTCCTTCGAATGTCGTTGAGCCATGCGCGAGGGCGAGCATGCCCTCAGGGTCCCCTGAGCGAGTCCGGCCGTTCGCGGCCGGGCGTTACGCCCAGGGGTGGCTAAGTCGAAGAAGGAGAAGCGCGCGCGCGTGGAGCCCGGCCCGGAGGGCGGCGGACAGCTCGATACGGGGCGCGCGGGGCGTCATGGCTTCCCGCAATTTAGCGGGGCGCGGCGCCGGCCGCAAGCACTGGTGCGCGGGCGACACCCGAAGCAGCATGGGCGCCTTGGGGGGGAAGGAAGGCAGATGACCTATCGCGTGGTTCTGGGGCGCCGGCTGCCGGAGGCCGGCATGGCCCTGTTCGCTGCCCGGCCGGATGTGGCCGTGGTGCAGCTTGCCGATCCGGGCGTGGCCGAATGGCACGCGGCGATCGCCGATGCCCATGCCACGCTGTGCTGGCTGGAGCGGATGGACCGCGCCGCCCTCGCCGCGGCGCCGGTGCTGCGCGTCGTCTCGCGCATCGGCGTGGGCTACGACACGGTGGATATCGCCGCCTGCACCGAGCGCAACATCCCCGTGATGGTCGCCAACGGCTCGAACGACCTTTCGGTGGCCGAGCACGCCATGATGCTGCTGCTGGCCGTGGCGCGACGGGCCGTGGATATCGACAACCATGTAAAGGCGGGCGGCTGGTGGCCGCCAGGCGGGCTGCGCATGGTGGACCTCGCGGGCCGTCGCGCGCTTGTCGTCGGCTATGGCCGCATCGGCACACGCGTGGCGCAGTATCTCAAGGCTTTCAAGCTGGATGTGGCGGTGATGGACCCGGCCTTCTCGCCGCAGCGGATCGCCGCCGACGGCTTTCGCGCGGCGCGGGACTTCCATGGCGCCCTCGCGGAAGCCGATGTCGTGACGCTGCATTGCCCGCTGTCGCCCGCCACGCACCACCTGATGGATGCGGCTGCCTTCGCGGCACTCAAGCCGGGCGCCATCCTCGTGAACACGGCGCGCGGGCCAGTGGTGCAGCAATCGGCGCTGGTGGCGGCGCTGGAAAGCGGCCGCCTGATGGGCGCGGGGCTCGACGTGCTGGAGGTGGAACCCGCCACCGCGGACAACCCGCTGCTGCGCCTGCCCAATGTGGTGATCAGCCCGCATTCCGCCGCCAGCACGGAGGAAGGGATGAACCGCATGGCGCAATTCGCCGCCCAGAACATACTGGACGCGCTGGATGGGAAGCCCGACCCCTCGATGATGGTGAACCCGGAGATCCTGCGGACGAATCTTCCCTAACCGCAGCCGATCTGCTCGAGCTTGCCGTCGCGCACCAGGCCGGTGACGCGATCCGGGCGGAGGTCCATCGTCGCCGGCTGGTTGGGGCCGAGCAGGCGGATGGTCCGCACGCCCGGCATCCGGGCGAGTGCGGCGCGCGCCTCGGCCTCTGTCTTACCGGCGAGCGCGGCGATGGCCTCGCGGTGATCCTCGCAGACCGGGCCGGCCTGCGCGAAGGCCGGCGTGGCGAGCAGCAGCGCGGCAAGAACCAGGCGCATCATGCGGGCGGATGCTCCTTCCACCAATGCCGCGCGATATCGGCGCGGCGGCACACCCACACCTCGTCGCGATGCGCAGCGACATGCGCGAGGAAACGCTGCAGCGCGCGCGCCCGGCCCGGGCGGCCCACCAGCCGGCAATGCAGGCCCACCGACATCATCTTCGGCGCTCCGGCGCGGCCTTCCTCCAGCAGCAGGTCGAAGCTGTCGCGCAGATGGCGCTCGAACCCGTCCGGGTCGCCGAAGCCGGGGGGCACGGCGAACTTCATGTCGTTGTTGTCGAGCGTGTAGGGGATGATGAGCTGCGGCTTGCCCTCCACCGTCACGTAGTGCGGCAGGTCGTCGTCGTAGGAATCGGAATCGTAGAGGAAGCCGCCGTGGCGGGCGACAAGGCGCCGCGTGCGCGGGCTGAAGCGGCCGGTGTACCAGCCCACGGGGCGCGTCCCGGTGAGGCGCTCGATGGTCTCGACGCAGCGGGCGATGTCGGCGGCTTCCTCGGCCTCCTCCATGCGGTGGTAGTCGAACCAGCGCCAGGCGTGGGAGGCCACCTCATGCCCGGCGGTGGCGAAGGCACGCGCGACATCAGGGTTCAGCTCCAAGGCGCGCCCAACACCATAGACAGTCAGATGAAAACGCTGCTGCGCGAACAGGCGCAGGATGCGCCAGACACCGGCGCGGGCGCCGTAGTCGAACTGCGTCTCGACGCTGCGGTTGCGCTCGCCCAGCGTGGGCGCACCGCCCGGCACTTCATGCAGGTACAACTCGCTGCCGGCATCGCCGTTGAGAACGGTGTTCTCGCCGCCCTCCTCGTAGTTCAGCACGAAGGAGAGGGCGAGCTTCTTCGAGTCCGGCCAGCGCGGGTCGGGCGGGCTGGCGCCGTAGCCCTTGAAGTCGCGCGGATAGCCGGAGCCGTCGTCGGGGATCGTCATGCGCGCAGGCTGCCGAGGCCCGCGCGCGCGGTCAATCGCGGGCGATCACCGGCACCGCCACCTCGTTCCGGCGCAGCGCCGGGATGGTCCAGGGCGGGTCGTAGAACCAGGCGACGGGCTCGCCCGCCGGCTGCCAGGGGCCCTGCGCCAGGGCGCCGAGCAGCCTTGCACGCGCGGCGGCCACGGCATCGGGCCCGGTGCTGCCGCTGAACCGCAGCACGGCCAACGTCTCGGCCGGCACCTCCACGATGCGCACGCGCGAATCCCGCGGCACGGGCGGCTCGCGCAACGCGGCGGGCAGGAAGAAGCGGATGGCATAGCCCTGCCCGCTGGCGGCCTGGGCGACCGGCGCAGTCATGGCGATGCGCATGGGCGTCGATGCCGAACCCTGGGCCACGGGTGCGGTCATGGCGATGCGCGACGCGCCTTCGTTGCCGCCGAAGATGTAGCCAGCGAGGCGGGAGAAGCCTTCGCTGCGGCTGGCGGTCTCATCGGCATCCACCGTGGTCTCGGCGGCCAGGCGCGGGGCGTAGCGGCGGATCTCCACCTCGCCCTGCAGCGCGAGGCGCTCAAAGGGGGGCTCCTCGGTGCCGGACCTCACGCCCACCACCGAACAGGCGCCGAGCAGCAGCGCGGAAAAGCCAGCAGCCAGGCGGTGCAGCATCGGGGCCTCCTCATGCCGCAACGCATCTGGGGTGCGCCGGTTGCCGCACCAGTCATGCCAGCGCGGCGGCCGGGACGGTGAGCGGCCGGCGCGCGCCGCACAGCATCGCGGCGGGCGCCATGCTGGCCTGGGCCAGCGCCACCTGCGCCGCGCCCTCGGCAAAGGCGGCCGCGGCCGCCTCGGCGACCAGCGCGTGATAGCGGGGAAGCGCGCCGGCCCGGAAGGCGGCCCAGGCATCCGGCACCAGGCGGACCTCCACGCTGGCACCGTGGCGCGCGGCGGCCTCGGCGAAGATGGCGCACGTCGGCGCGCGCGTGGACTCCACGGCAATCAGCGCCACCACGCGCCCACCCTGGCGCGTCGCGGCCTCGGCCAGCGCGGCGTCGGCGCGCTGCACCGGCGGCAGCGCCGCGGCACCCAGCGTGGAGCAGGTGAGCAGCACCACATCACCCTCGAGGGCCGCGAGGGCCTCGCGCGTGCGCGCCTCGATGGCCGGCGTCAGGCCGCCCGCGGCCTCGGCATCGCGCAGCAGGTCTTCGTGAACCACGTGGCGCAAGGCCGTGCCCGTAGGCTTCGCGGCCTCGAACAGCGCGATGTTGCTTTCGGCGGTGTGCAGGCAGGCGACGATGCGCATGGTGCTTCCCCCCGTGAACGCAAAAGGGCGGCAGGTTGCCCCGCCGCCCCTCTTCCGAGCGGACCCGGAAGACCTCAGTTCTTCGCCTTGTCCACCAGCTGGTTCGTCTTGATCCAGGGCATCATGGCGCGCAGCTTCTCGCCCACTTCCTCGATCGGGTGTTCGGCGAGGCGGCGGCGGGTGGCCTTGAAGCTGGCCTGGTTCACCTTGTTCTCCAGCATCCAGTCGCGCGCGAAGCGGCCGGACTGGATGTCCTCCAGCACGCGCTTCATCTCGGCCTTGGTGGCGGGCGTGATGATGCGCGGGCCGGTGACGTATTCGCCGTATTCGGCCGTGTTGCTGATGGAGTAGTTCATGTTGGCGATGCCGCCCTCGTAGATCAGGTCTACGATCAGCTTCACCTCATGCAGGCATTCGAAATAAGCCATCTCGGGGGCGTAGCCGGCCTCGCACAGCGTCTCGAAGCCCGCCTTGATGAGCTCCACCAGGCCGCCGCAGAGCACGACCTGCTCGCCGAACAGGTCGGTCTCGCATTCCTCCTTGAAGGTCGTCTCGATCACGCCCGAGCGGCCGCCGCCGATGGCCGAGGCATAGGACAGCGCGATTTCAAGCGCGTTGCCCGAGGGGTTCTGGTGCACCGCGACGAGGCAGGGCACGCCGCCGCCCTTCTGGTACTCGCCGCGCACCGTGTGGCCGGGGCCCTTCGGCGCGATCATGAACACGTCGATGTCGGCGCGGGGGTCGAGCAGGTTGAAATGCACGTTGAGGCCATGCGCAAAGGCCAGCGCGGCGCCGGGCTTCAGGTTGGCGTGCAGGTGATCGCGATACAGGTCGCCCTGCAGCTCATCGGGGGTGAGCACCATCACCACATCGGCCCACTTCGCGGCATCGGCGGGCGACATCACCTTGAAGCCCGCGGCCTCGGCTTTCTTCCAGGAGCCGCCCGGGCGCAGCCCGATGACGACATCCTTGACGCCGCTGTCGCGCATGTTCTGGGCATGCGCATGGCCCTGGCTGCCGAAGCCGATGACCGCGACCTTGCGGGCCTTGATCAGGTTCACATCCGCATCGCGGTCGTAGTAGACGCGCATCTCTGGCGCACTCCCTCTCTGGTCTCGAATGATGGTCAGGCGGCCAGGCCGCGCGCCCCACGGGCGATGGCAACTGCCCCGGTCCGGCACACTTCCGCAAGCCCGATGGGGCGCATCAGGGCACAAAATGCGTCGATCTTGTCGGCGTTGCCGGTCATCTCGAAGACGAAGCTCTCCGTCGTGGCGTCCACGACCCGCGCCCGGAAGGCGTCCGCCAGGCGCAGCGCCTCGACGCGGCTGTCGCCCTTGCCCACCACCTTGATCAGCGCGAGTTCGCGAACCAGGTGCGGGCCTTCCAGCGACAGGTCGCTCACCTTGTGCACCGGCACCAAGCGGTCGAGCTGCGCCTTGATCTGCTCGATCACCATCTCGGTGCCGCTGGTGACGATGGTGATCCGCGAGAGGCGGCCGGCATCGTCCACGGGTGCTACGGTCAGGCTGTCTATGTTGTAGCCGCGGCCGGAGAACAGGCCGATGACGCGCGCAAGCACGCCGGCCTCGTTCTCCACCAGCACCGCGATGGTTGCGGCGCGGAAGGCGTTTCCATTGGTATCCGACATGGGCGTTCTGCTTCAGCGATAGGTGAGGTGAAAGGGCGGGCTCGAAGTGGAGACTCAGACCAGGACCTTGCCCTCATCCGTCACGCCGGCGACGCCGCCTTCCTGCCCCGGGCCGAGGATCATCTCGTTGTGCGCGGCGCCGGAGGGGATCATCGGGAAGCAGTTCTCGTCCTTCGCCACGCAGATATCGGCGATGACGGGACGATCGATCGCGATCATCTCGCGGATCACGCGGTCGAGGTCATCGGCCGTGGTGGCGCGCATGCCCACGCCGTGGAAGCTTTCGGCCAGCTTCACGAAATCCGGCAGCGCCTCGGAGTAGCTTTCGGAGTAGCGCCCGCCATGCAGCAATTCCTGCCATTGGCGCACCATGCCCATGTATTCATTGTTCAGGATGAACACCTTCACCGGCAGGCGGTACTGGCAGAGCGTGGCCATCTCCTGGATGTTCATCAGGATGGAGGCCTCGCCGGCGATGTCGATCACCAGCGCGTCGGGGTGGGCGATCTGCACACCCATCGCCGCCGGCAGGCCGTAGCCCATGGTGCCGAGGCCACCCGAGGTCATCCAGCGGTTCGGCTTGTCGAAGCCGAAATACTGCGCCGCCCACATCTGGTGCTGGCCGACCTCGGTGGTGATGAATGTCTCGCGGCCCAGTTCCTGGGTGATCTCGAACAGACGCTTCACCGCGTGCTGCGGCTTGATGATGCTGCCCTTCTGGACGTAGCGCAGGCAGTCCTTGGCGCGCCACGCATCGATCTGGCGCCACCAGCCGGCCAGCGCCTCGCGGTCCTGGACCTGCGTGTCTTCCTTCCAGGCCTCGATCAGCGCGGCGAGGATGCGCCCCGCATCGCCCACGATCGGCACGTCCACCTTGACGTTCTTGTTGATCGAGGAGGGGTCGATATCGGCGTGGATCTTCTTCGACCCCGGCGAGAAATGGCTGAGCTTGCCCGTCACGCGGTCGTCGAAGCGGGCGCCGATGTTCAGCATCACGTCGCAGCCATGCATCACGAGGTTCGCCTCGTAGGTGCCGTGCATGCCGAGCATGCCGATGAACTGCGGATCGGAGGCCGGGAAAGCGCCCAGGCCCATCAGCGTGTTGGTGCAGGGAAAGCCCGTCATGCGCACAAAATCGCCGAGCAGCTTCGAGGCCTCTGGCCCGGCATTGATCACGCCGCCGCCGGCATACACCACCGGCCGCTTCGACGCCTTCAGCAGCGCCACCGCCTTGCGGATCTGCGCCATGTCGGGCTCGGTCCGCGGCCGATAGCTGCGGTGCGGCTCGCTGGCCGGCGGCGCCTCGGCATAGGGCGCCTTGGCGATCAGAATGTCCTTCGGCAGGTCGATCACGACCGGGCCGGGGCGGCCGCTGCGGCAGACATGGAAGGCCTCGTGCATCACGCGCGCCAGGTCGGCGCTGCGCTTCACCAGGTAGTTGTGCTTGGTGGCGGGCCTCGTGATGCCGGTGGTGTCGGCCTCCTGGAAGGCATCGTTGCCGATCAGGTGCGTCGGCACCTGCCCGGTCAGGCAGATCACCGGGATGGAATCCATCAGCGCATCAACCAGGCCGGTCACGGCGTTGGTGGCGCCGGGGCCCGAGGTGACAAGCACCACGCCCACCTTGCCGGTCGAGCGCGCATAGCCTTCCGCCGCATGCACCGCCGCCTGCTCGTGCCGCACCAGGATGTGGCGGATGGCGTTCTGTTGGAACAGCGCGTCATAGATCGGCAATACCGCGCCGCCCGGATAGCCGAAGATGACCTCGACGCCCTGGTCCTTCAGCGCGCGGAGGACGACTTCCGCGCCTGTCATCGACAGGGGCGTGGTGTCGGCGTGCTGGGCGGTGGCGGACATCTTTGCGAGATCTTCCCTGGGGTTTTTCACATTCTTTCCGCGCGGTCACCGCGCGGCGCCCCTCCCTTACGCGGCCTGTTGCAGCGCGTCAACGCGGTTTACCAAGAAAAGCTGCGCAATAATCGAACAAACTTTCTGATTCTTGCGACTTACCCTGGTATCGCGCATCGAATCTCCGCGCCCATGCGGCCTCGCCCAGCGGATGGTGGCGAAACCACGTGGCCTGGCGCTTGGTGTACTGCCCGGTGTTCAGCACCGCGCGCGCCGAGGCGGCCTCCAGCGTCATACGCCCGGCCAGATGGGCCAGAAGCTCCGGCACGCCATGCGCGCGCATCGCCGGCAGGGCCGGGTCCAGCCCCTGGTCGGCCAGCGCCCGCACCTCCTCGATCGCGCCGCCCTCCAGCATCGTCGCCCAGCGTGCGGCGATCGCGCTGCGCAGCGCGGTGCGCGGCGGGTCGAGCCAGATGGCGGCGAAGCGCCAGGGCGCCGGGCCGGTGCCGCCCGCGCCGAGCCAGGCCCGCAGGCCCCGCCCGGTGCCGCGCACCACCTCATAGGCGCGCGCGATGCGCTGGCTGTCGGAGGGGCGCAGCGTGGCCGCCGTCTCGCCATCCAGCGCCGCCAGCGCCGCATGCAGTGCCGCCGGCCCCTCGGCCGCCAGGCGGGCGCGCGCCTCCTCCCGCGCCCAGGCGGGCACGGCGGGGATGGTGGCCAGGCCCTGGGTGAGGCTGGCGAAATAGAGCCCCGTGCCGCCGCAGAGGATTGGCAGTTGCGCCTGTTCCATCGCGGCCAGGGCGCTTGCGCGCCACCAGGCCACGGTGCCGGCCTCCGCCGCCGGGCGCACGCCGTACAGCGCATGCGGCACGCGGGCCTCCTCGGCCGGTGTCGGCCGCGCGGTGATGACACGCAGTTCGCGATACACCTGCATGGAATCCGCGTTGATCACGGTGCCGCCGAAGCGCTCCGCCAAGGCGAGGGCCAGTGCGCTCTTGCCGCTGGCAGTCGGGCCGGCGATCAACAGGGCGGGCGGCCGGTCACCGGGTTGCGTCGCGCTCATGCGGGTGGCACAGCGCGCGCACCATGCCCCATGTCCTGACGCTGATCGCCCCGCCCGGCACGCTCGACGCCACGCTGCCAGCCCGCTGCCGCACGGCGATGGAGGCGATTGGCGCCACCCCCGGCACGCCGGATTGGCTCTCCCCCGGCGAGGCGGTGGACATTCCCTTCACCGGCGCCGCGCCGGAACTCGTCACCGCAGGCATCCGCGGCGCGCTGGGCACCGCGCCGGTGGATGCCATTGCGCAGCCCCTGGCCGGGCGGCGCAAAAAGCTGCTCGTGGCCGACATGGACAGCACGATCGTGACGTCCGAGACGCTGGACGAGCTGGCCGCCTATGCCGGGCTGAAGGAGCAGATCGCAGCCATCACCAGGCGCTCGATGAATGGCGAGCTGGATTTCCGCGCGGCGCTGATCGAGCGTGTCGGCATGCTCGCGGGCCTCGAGATCGCGGCGCTGGAAGCCACCTGGGCGGCCACCGAGATCATGCCCGGCGCGGCGACGCTGGTGGCCACGATGCGCGCCGCCGGCGCCGTCACCTGCCTGGCCTCCGGCGGTTTCACCTTCTTCACCGGGCGCGTGCAGCAGAAGCTGGGCTTCGATCACCATGTCTCGAACGAACTCCTGATCGTCGAGGGCCGGCTGACCGGCGGCGTCGGCGAGCCGGTATTCGACCGCAACGCCAAGCTTGCCACGCTGAAGCGCCTGGCCAGCGAGAACGGGCTGCCGATGAGCGCGACGCTGGCCGTGGGCGATGGGGCGAACGACCTCGACATGATCGGCGCGGCCGGGCTCGGCGTGGCGTTCCGGGCGAAGCCGGTGGTGGCGGCGGCGGCGGGGGCGCGGGTGGATCATACGGATCTGCGCGCGCTGCTGTTCGCTCAGGGCTTCCGGGCCGCGGAATTCGCCGCGGCGTAGTCGGTTGGGGAGGGCGGCGCCCTCCCCGCCGACTCGTCAGCCCGGGGCGCCGCGCTGCGCCGGCGGCGCGAGGCGCAGCGGCACCCAGCGCTGGCCCTGCGGCCCCTCGATCAGCAGCAGCGCGGTGGCACGGCCCTGACGGCGCAGCCGCTCCAAACGCTCCTGCACCTCCTGCGGCGTGCTGACGCGCTCCTGCTGCACTTCCACGATCACGTCGCCGGGGCGCAGCTCGCGCTCGGCGGCGGCGCTGCCGGGCGAAACCTCGGTGATCACCACGCCGCGGCTTTCCGCGCGCAGGCTGAAACGCTCGCGCGTCTCGGGGCTGATCGGCGCCACGCGCAGGCCGAGGCCGGAGAGTTCCAGCGTGGTCTGCGGCCGCGGCGTGGGGCCGGGCGTCGCCGCGGCCTGCTGCGCCTCGGCGGGCAGTTCCGCCACGGTCACGGTCAGCGTCTGCTCGCGCCCGTCGCGCCACACCACCACCGGCACCTGCGACCCCACGCCGGTATCGGCCACGATGCGCGGCAGGTTGCGCATCTCGCGCACCTCCACGCCGTTGAAGCGCAGGATGACATCGCCGTTCTGGATGCCGCCCGCGGCCGCCGGCCCACCCTCCTGCGCGCGCGCCACCAGCGCGCCGCGCGTGCCGTTGCGCAGGCCGAGGCTCTCGGCGATCTCGTCCGTCACCTGCTGGATGTTGACGCCGAGCCAGCCGCGCCGCACCCGCCCGCCATCGCGCAGCTGCGCCGTGATGTTGCGTGCCAGGTTGGAGGGGATGGAGAAGCCGATGCCGATCGACCCGCCCGAGGGCGAGTAGATGGCGGTGTTGATGCCCACCACCTCGCCATCCAGGTTGAACAGCGGGCCGCCGGAATTGCCGCGGTTGATGGCGGCATCGGTCTGGATGAAGTCGTCGTAGAGGCCCTGGCGAATGTCGCGGCCGCGCGCCGAGACGATACCCGCCGTCACCGACCCGCCGAGGCCGAAGGGATTGCCGATGGCCAGCACCCAATCGCCCACCTGCGCGGTGTCGCTGTCGCCGAAGCGGACCGAGGGCAACGGCCGCTCGGGGGTGACGCGCAGCACCGCGATGTCGGTGCGCGGATCGGTGCCCACCAGCGTGGCGCGCAGCGTCGTGTTGTCCTGCAGCACCACGTTGATTTCGTCGGCGCCCTCGATGACGTGGTTGTTGGTCACCACGATGCCCGAGGGGTCGATGATGAAGCCGGAGCCTAGCGACTGGCCGCGGCGCGGCGGCTGCGGGCGGCCAGGCTGGCCCGGCTGGGCCTGGCCGGGCGGGCGGTTGCGCTCCAGGAAGTCGCGGAAGAATTCCTCGAAGGGGCTGCCGGGCGGCGCCTGGGGCACGTCCGGCGCGTCCGGGCGCTGGCCGGGCCGCGCCTGGGCGGAGGCGGAGGTGGTGGTCTGGATGTTGACCACGGCCGGCAGCAGGCGCTGGGCCAAGGGCGCGAAGGAGGAAGGGGCGCCGGGCGGCGGAATCTGCGCCGCAGCCGGCGGCGGCGCGAAGGCCAGCGGAACCGCGAGCAGGGCAGCCATCAGGGAGGGGGTAAATCGCACGATGGGGCAACCTTCATTCGGGTTGGGCTGTCGGGCTCGGCGCAGGCGCGCCGCCACCCAGAATGGTTACATTGGCATGCCAGGCGCCCTCGGGAAGCCCGGCCGCATGTGACGGTGTGTCACGATGCGGCTTCGTCACGCCATCACGATGAACCAGGCCAGCGCGATCCCCAGCGCCGCGGCCACAAGGCCGCCGCGGCGCAGGTGCTGGTCCCCGAGCGCCGCCACCGCCAGCAAGGCGCGGCGCATGGCGGCGGGGAAGGTTGCGTAAAGCAAGCCTTCCACCGCCAGCACCACGGCCATGCCGGCGAGGACCTCGCCGAGGCCCAAGGCCGGGCGCTATTGCGTCGCCCGCTCGGGCGCCGGAACCGCAGCGGCGGCCGCGGCCGGAGCTGGCGCCGGAGCGGGGCCGGCGCGCAGCGGCGCGGGCATGCTCTCCCGGAAGAAGCGGAAGAACTCGCTGTCGGGCGACAGCAGCAGCCGCGTCTCGCCTTCCGAGAAGGCGTCACGATAGGCCTGCATGGTCCGCCAGAACTGGAAGAACTGCGGGTCGCGCTGGAACGCATCGGCGAAGATGCGGATCGCGTCCTGCTCGCCCTGGCCGCGCAGGATGTCGGCCTGGGCCTGCCCTTCCGCGAGCAGCACGGTGCGCTCGCGGTCGGCACCGGCGCGCACGCGCACGCCCACCTCGGCACCCTCGGCACGGGCCTCACGCGCCACGCGCTCACGCTCGGACTGCATGCGGTTGAGGATGGCCTGGGTGTTCTCCTCCGGCAGGTCGGCGCGGCGGATGCGCACATCCGTCACCTCGACGCCGAAGCGGCGCGCCTCCTCGTTCACCTGGCGGCGGATCTCGCCCATGATCCGGGTGCGGTCGGTGGACAGCACGCTGAGCAGCGGTTCGTTGCCCAGCACGCGGCGGAGCGCGGAGGTGACGATGGAGTTGAGTCGAGATCGGATGCCCGCCTCGGCCGCGCCCACCGTCTGGAAGAACAGCAGCGGATCGGTGATGCGGAAGCGGGTGAAGCTGTCCACGATCAGCCGGCGCTGGTCGCCGAGGATGACTTCCTCGCCCGGCGCATCGAAGTCCAGCAGGCGGCGATCGAAGGGAATCACCGACTGGATGAAGGGGATCTTCACCTGCAGCCCGGGCTCGGTGATCACCCGGATCGGCTGGCCGAACTGCGTGATGAGAACCTGCTGCGTCTGATGCACGGTGAACAGCGAGGAGGAGGCGACGACAAGGCCGACCGCCGCGACGACAAGGGCAATGAGGGCGCGGTTCATCGGGGAATTCCCTGCGGGCGGCTGGGCACGAAGGACGCCCCCGGCGGTGGGTTCTGCGGCTGCTGCTGCGGCGGCAGCTGGCGGATGATCTGCGGCGCCGCGGCGGCGCCGGTGCGGGACGGGTCGCCCAGGTTCAGCAGCGGCACCACGCCCTGCAGCCTGTCATCCACGATCACCTTCGGGTTGCGACGGAAGATCTCCTCCATCGTCTCGATGTACATGCGCCGCACCGTGACGTCCTGCGCCACTTGGTAGGCGCTGAGCACGGAGAGGAAGCGCTGCGCCTCGCCTCGGGCGCGGGCGGTCTGGCTTTCGCGGAAGCCCTCGGCCTCCTGCACCAGGCGCTCAGCCTCGCCGCGGGCACGGGGGATGATGTCGTTGCGGTAGCTCTCGGCCTCGTTGCGGGCGCGCTCGCGGTCCGCATTGGCGCGCTGCACGTCGCGGAAGGCATCCACCACCGTTGCCGGCGGGTCCACCTTCTGCAGCTGCACCTGCGCGATCTCGATGCCGGCCCGGTACTGGTCCATGATGGCCTGCGTGCCGCGGCGCACATCCTGCTCGATCTGGGCGCGCGCCTCGGTCAGCGCGGGCTGGATCGGCGTGCGGCCGATGATCTCGCGCATCACGCTTTCCGCGGCGGATTTCACCGTGGCTTCCGGGTTGCGCGTGTTGAACAGGAACTCGCCCGCATCGCGGATGCGCCAGAACACGGCGAAGTCGATGTCGATGATGTTCTCATCGCCGGTCAGCATCAGGCTTTCCTCGATCACGTCGCGCGAGGCGACGGTGCGGGCAGCCTGGCCGCCATCGGCGGCGGCGCGGAAGCCGACATCGACGCGGTTGATGCGCGTGACGCGCGGCGTGGTCACGGTCTCGACCGGCCAGGGGATGTGGTAGTTCAGGCCGGGCGGGGCCGTGCGGTCGAAGGCGCCGAAGCGCATCACCACGCCCTGCTCGTCCGGGTTGACGCGATAGAAGCCCGAGGCCGCCCAGACGCCGACCAGCACGACGCCGATGGCGGCGAGGCCCTTGCCACCGGCACCGCGCGGCAGGTAGCGGCGCACCGCATCCTGCGCCTGGCGGATGATGTCATCGAGGTCCGGGCCGCGGCCACCACCGCCGCCACCACCACCACCACCACCCTGGCCGCCGCCGGAGGGCGGCTGCGGCGCGCCCCAGGGCCCGCCCGGTCGGGGGTTCCCCCAGGGGCTGGGTCCGCCGCTGTTATTCCACGCCATCGGGCTGAGAGCCTCCTCGAATTCCGGCCGTTCCTTTGCCACGGCCCGTCCCGGCAGGGGAGGGGTGCAGCCGCCGCGCCGATCATCCATATGAGGCCCGCCGGACGCCGACGCGCCCGGCACGGGGCGTTCAGCTTGGTCCAGGCGGGCCCTTCGCGCGGGAAATTCAAGCGCGGATGGGCCGGCACGGCGCGCGCCATATCGGATGCAGGGGGATGTTTTTCAAGCGATGGGCGAGATGCTGGAGCAGGCGGTGCGGGCTGCACTGACCGCGGTTCGCGACCCGGCCACGGGCCGCGACGTGGTGAGTGCCGGCATGGTGGAGGGCCTGACCGTGAAGGCAGGCATGGTGCAATGCGCCATCCAGGTGCCGCGCGAGCGGGCGCGGGAGAGCGAATCGCTGCGCGCGGCCGCCGAGCGCGCCGTGGCCGCCGTGCCGGGCGTGCTTTCGGCCACCGTGGTGCTGACGGCGCACAACGCCGCCGCGAAGCCGGAAGCCGCGAAGCCGGACGCCACGAAGAAGGGACCGCCTGGCCAGGGGCCGATGCTGCTGCCCGATGTGACCTCCATCGTTGCCGTGGCCTCCGGCAAGGGCGGCGTGGGCAAATCCACCACCGCGGTGAACCTGGCCGTGGCGCTGGCCATGCAGGGGCTGAAGGTCGGCCTGCTGGACGCCGACATCTATGGCCCCTCCCTGCCGCAGATGCTGGGCACGCGCGAGCGGCCGCGCGCCGAGGGGCAACGCATCATTCCCCTCGCCCGCTGGGGGCTGAAGGCCATGTCCATCGGCTTCCTGGTGGAGGAGGAGACGCCGATGATCTGGCGCGGCCCCATGGTGATGGGCGCGCTGGAGCAGCTGATGGGCCAGGTGGAGTGGGGCGCGCTGGACATCATGCTGGTGGACATGCCGCCCGGCACCGGCGATGCGCAGCTGACGATGAGCCAGCGCGTGCCGCTGGCCGGCGCCGTCATCGTCTCCACGCCGCAGGATGTGGCGCTGCTGGATGTGCGCCGCGGCGTGAAGATGTTCGAGCGCGTCGGCGTGCCCGTGCTCGGCCTGATCGAGAACATGAGCTTCTTCTGCTGCCCGAATTGCGGCCACCGCACCGACATCTTCGGCCATGGCGGCGCCGAGGCCGATGCGGCGCGGCTGGGCGTGGAGTTCCTCGGCGCGCTGCCGCTGAAGCTTGCGATCCGCGAGCTGGCGGATGCCGGCACGCCGATCGTGGCGGCGCGGCCCGAGAGCGAGGAGGCCGCGATCTACCAGCGCATCGCCACGCGCCTGCGCGCCAAGCTGGACGAGCGGGCCAGCGCCGGGCCGAAGATCGTCATCGAGTGAACGAGCTAGGAGCTCACCAGAATTACCGATCAGGCTCCAAGTCGACGTGAACAGCGTCGAACAGCCGATCTTTAACTATATTACCAGCCGCCAGGCGCTCAATCCAATAAAAATTCCGCTTTATACCAACTCCCGAAGTGCGCGACTCACGATGGGGATTCCCCGACGCGGCGGTGATGTGATTCAAGCTGGTGAGCATCGGAGGCCCACCATGCCGCGCGCGATCACGCTGCGTTCCGACTTCAGC
>JAESGA010000048.1_pt1 | contig 104814 bp, 97 predicted proteins | sample 9269521 | NCBI WGS metagenome assembly JAESGA01 (sample SAMN14514842, study PRJNA621658) | algae metagenome | isolation source: Aphanothece saxicola GSE-SYN-MK-01-06B and co-occurring heterotrophs from... | place: USA: Grand Staircase Escalante National Monument, Utah | collected 2006-04-15 | reverse complement strand
CTGAAGTCGGAACGCAGCGTGATCGCGCGCGGCATGGTGGGCCTCCGATGCTCACCAGCTTGAATCACATCACCGCCGCGTCGGGGAATCCCCATCGTGAGTCGCGCACTTCGGGAGTTGGTATTACGCCATCATCGGGTGGGGTCGCCCACAGTGCGGATACGGCCTCGCGAATGCGCTCAACAGGAGCCATGGTGCCTACACCGACTCACCATGGCTGCCTCAGAACAGCCGCGACATCTGCACGGTCAAGGACGCGGCTCGATCGCGCCCAGTCCTCAGCTACAGCAGGCGAGGCGTAGCGCAGTTCGAACGGGTGCGTGCGTGGTACCTCGTCGATGCGGCGCTTGGCATCTTCCAATTGGCCCTGAGCGGCTTTGACCCAGACATCTTCGAGCGTGTCCGGGATTGTGCCAAAGACATCGCGGATCTGACGCAGCCTATCCGACAGCGCCGCGTGGACATCATCCTCGACCGATCCCCGGTAGCGCAGGTTGAGAATGTCGATCACCGGCGCTTCTTGGCCGATGCGCTCGATACGGCCCTTGCGCTGCTCTAAACGGGCAGGGTTCCAAGGCAAGTCGATGTTGATCAGGGTTTGAAGCCGCTGAAGGTTGAGCCCCTCCGACGCGGCATCCGTTGCCGTGAGGATTCGAAGAGATCGATCGCGCACCTTCGACTGGATTTCTTGCCTGGTTGCGGGATGCCGAACGCCATTCAGCATCACCATGGTATCCCCAGCACCGGCATAAAGTCCGATGGGTTCGAGAGGAAAGGCTGCGGATAGCTGGCGCGCGGTCCAGAGCGCAGTGTCCTTGTATTGGCTGAACAGAATGCAGCCGCGGTCTCGCCAGCCGTCTCGACGCAGGCGGTGCAGAATTTGGACCAGCTTCGGATCGTCGTTGCCGGCGTCACGGAGCCGCTGCGCTGCCCGACGTAGAACGGCGGCCTCTTCGGGGCCAAAGGTCAGCCCGCGCTCATCGCGAGTGAGGTCCTCTTCCTCTTCCGAAACAGCCTCATCCCGCCGCTCGCGCTCAAGCAGCTTCTCAGCAGTCCGAAGACCTGCATGAAGGCTACTGCCAATTCGGCGAAGCAAGAGCGTCTTCAGCAGTCCCGCTGACGGGTGTATCCGGCCGACCAGTGTGCAGAACTCTCGTGCATCCTCGTAGGCTCCCTCCATGTTGGGCGGCATGGCCAGCGCATCGTCCGGCCTCTCCCCATGAAGCCTGATACCAATCTCCGGGAAGTACGGGCTGCCATCCGGATGCCGAAGATCCCTTCGCCGCCGCTTGATGACGTGACGAACGAAAGGGTTGTGTTCGCGGAGAGCCTGAGTGCCTTCGAACTCTATCGCCGTCTGCACGCTCGCCGATAGCTGACGATCCGCATCGAACGGCGCGCTCCAGGCTCGGGCTGGCATACCGAGTTCATCGCGGATTCGGTCTGTGAGCTGATCCTCTCCCCGTGGCGGCAAGGGGCTTCGAAGCCAGGACCAGATGATAGCTGGATCGGTGGGAACTTCATGGCCAGACACCAGGTCCATGGCCATGCCTGGCCCATGCCAGGGCGAGAAGTTTCCGCCCAAGACCCGCTCACATCCGGTGGCCAGCAGCCGCAGAAGATCAAATAGCTCCTCGCGATGTGTCTGGATGGGTGTGGCGGTGCCGAGCAAGAGCGTCTCCGTCCTGGACGCGAGGCGCAGCATGAAATCGAGCAAGATGTTCGGCGCCGGATCGCTGCCGAGTGCTCGGCTTTGGCGGGCGCGGTGAGCCTCGTCCAACACGATGCAGGCGAAGCGCATATCAAGCAGCGGCTGAGCGGCCTCCGAGCCCGCTGTGATCAAGCTCGTGGGGAAAAGGCCGATTTTGCGCGGACACTTCCCCACTGGTCCCGGCCAAACTGCGCCGTCCTCGGTCACCCAATTGCCAGCCTCCCACCTGGCGCTGGGAGCGGCGAGCATGTCGCGCAGTTCGCCTTGCCACTGGATCAGCAGGTTCTTCGGAGCGAGCACGAGCACCGGCTTTTGCGCCGCGAGAGCAATGAGCTCAGCCGCCATACCGAGCTGCACGGTCTTTCCTAGCCCCACATCATCGGCCAGGAGAAAGCGCGCGGTTCCGAAGGTCTCGATCTCCTTCATCACTGCGGAGACAAATGCCTTCTGGTGCGGCGCTAGGCCCACCGCCCGACGTTCGACAGGAGCCTCGACGAAGGGCGCCTGCGGTTCTTGAAGGCTGCGCGACTTCCAGTCGGCGACAGGCACGACGACGCGCGCAAGGATGCGCTCAACGTCCGCGACTATGGCTTCGGAAAGGTCCCGTGCATCGCGATGTTCCCAGAGAGCGTCGAACTCCTCTTGGACCCATCGAACCGCATCTGGGGTGTCGTCCTCCCACAGCAGCTCATAGTGCTGTGTCCATCCCTCACGCGTCTCGTTCATCGACCCGATGAACGACGTTGCGCGTGAGGCGGGATATCGGATGACCCCCGCTTTGCCGTGAATCAGGCCAAAGCTCGCATCGGGAAGGACGCGCACCTTGACGCGCCCACTACGAAGGATCTGCGCCAGCCGCTGATACCTGGGGCGCTGCGCTTCCGTCATATGCTCGGGGTCACCCTCGCACCATTCCGCGCGCTGCGCCTGTGCGGTCGCACGGGCCGTCGTCACATCTGCGGCGTCCAGGCCGGAGTTGCAGACGATGCGGATCGGCCCTTGCACCGCCTCGAAGGCTTCTCCTGCCACCTCGAAGACCGAAGAGCGGAAGTACCCGGCAATTCGGTCATATCCGATCGCACCTTGGAGGCGCTGGTCCAGGAAGCTGCCCGTGAGTGGTGCACGACGACTGCTGTGGCGTGAGACTGGCATCGACTTCGATCAGGGACGATGATTGCGGACGGCGCCCGCGAGACGGGCCGCCCATTCTGCCTCTCGCGCTCGCGCGGTTGTCGTGATGCTGGCGATGAAGTCTATGACGGCGACGAGCGACGCCTGGCGTTGCCAATATTCGCCCAAGTTCTGCACGAACCAAGGGAGTGGCGCCCGCACATCGTCCTGCTGCATGGCGAGGTGGATGCCATATAGGGCATGGCGCACAATGCCGCCGGCAAAGTCATCCAGACCTTGGTCTTCTGCTCTGTCCGCAGCGCCCACGCGCTTGAGGTTCCGAGCAAGGAACTCTGCAGCTGTCTTCAGGCGCGCAGCGTTCGCATCGGCACTGGCCAACAGATCGCGGAATGCGTGAACGCCAAACCCACGTGCCATTTCCTGAAATGCGGCGTATCGGACCTCGCCGCCTCGCTCCAACTCCAGCCCCTTTACATAGAAGCGTTCGGCTGGATTCAGCTCTGTCCAAACCGTGCGAGGGAGACCGTCTGGGATCAGAAAATCACTGGCGATGCTGCGCGCACGATCGAGCAGCGCGGTGACACGGGCCTGCGTACCAGCCTGCTCAGCAGGATTGAGCACTTCTTCTGCAACAGGCTTACCGTCGATTTTGGAGAAGGCCGTCAGCTCCTTCAGCGCGGCTGCATAGGCGCCGAGCTGAAAATCTGTATCGCCAAAATCGGGCTCGTCATCCGGGTTGAGATCTCGCATTTCAGCGAGTTGCCGCTCAACGGCCAGCTCAATGGGACGCTGAAGGCGAGACAAAAACGCGCTTGTATCGCCGACGCGCTTCCGCAAAACGAGCAGGACTGTCCCCTGCACAAAGTTTCCAGCCTGCACCTTGGTGTCCGTCTCTGTGACGATGCACCAACCAGCAGTGACCTGGAGGCCAGCGGCCCAGAGGATCGCTGCGAGGTCAGCCCAAACGGCGGTATCTTGATGGGTGAACATCACAATCTGCGCGCCGTTGGCGGGCATGTGACGGGCCATGGCCCCATACGCTTCGACCATGGCCCGACGAAAGCCCTGGCCGGAGCCTTGGATGGCGAGCGCGCGCTTGCTCGCCCAACTGAAACCATTCAGCGGCGAAGGTGCCTTCTTCCGCAGCCAGCCGATAAAGAACTCAGTGATTTCGTGATAAACGACGGCATCCGCGTACGGAGGATCGCTGATCCAGAGGTCGCAATCTCTTGAAACGTCGCGCGCATCCAAGGACAGCACTTCGCGATCATCCTGTGGAAAGGGAGACCCGGGCAAATCGTAATTTTGGAAGAGCGAGTAAATACCAACCATCGCTCGGACTGGATAATTGTAGAACGTGTTCAAGGCCTGGTTGACGAATACGTGCTTAGGCCCGCCGCCACCACCGCCCTGAGACGGGAGCCAGGCGCAGAGCTTTGAGTTATTATCCGCCAATCGTCCTACATCGAGCGCCAACTGGGCGGCCAGCCGATGGTCGCGAGAGAGCTGTTGCCATAGTGCGATTTGATGGAGTTGGCGCGGGGCAAAGAGGTGATGCCAATGCGTCCAGCCGCGCGTTCGAATTGGCTCATCGGTCTTCAAGCCGGTCTCAATCGGCATATCAGGCACAAGGCCCTTATGCTGCCAGCCCGAGAGATGCTCCTCGACAATGGCAGTTGTCGCGCGTTCGCGCGCCTCATCCTCGGCCGTCACCTCTGCAAAGAAGACGGTTCCGTCCGGCCGGAGCCATTGGATGCAGTACAGTCTCTCCTGCCAGATATCGTCTGGTCGAGGCACCACGTCGGCCACTTCCCAGAGGCGAAGCCGATTGGCGGAATCTTCCTTGTGTTTATTCGGCGCCGCCGCATACCGTGCCCGATCGGCAGCCTCCTCGTCGGAATCCCTGTACCGAGAACGCACTGAAACGTCCCCTCGGAGCGTTCCGATGGGCGTTACGTGCCGTTGTCCATCGAGGACGTAGTCCAGCGCGCCTTCCTTGACGGTCCCATCCTTCTTTGCGATGGCGACCTCGGCATCAGGCACATGGGTATCCACCCGGATCCAAAAGCGTCTGCGTTCGTGATCGGCCTCGAGGCGGACGATTACTCCCGATTTGGGCGCGATCTCCCGGCTCGGCAGCATGGGCACCATCCATCCCGTCCGCGGACAGCGCGTTTCCAGGCAGTACAGATAAGCCTTCGCGCGATTCGCAATCCGGACCTCGACTTGGCTATCGCGGGGCGTGTGACGGAGGAAGAAGCTGTCTTGATTCCACACCACGGTTCCAGCGGCCGCGGCCTTCCATGCGGCGTCGGTCGCTACGCTCTCGGGGTGAAGGCGATATGTCTTTCGGGCTGGATCAGGAACGAGCCGAAGCACGGTCCGTGTCGGCGCGTGAACCTGGAAAGTTGAGACCATCGGCACACGCCAACCCGTTTGGGGGCAGGTCACCGTGTAGGCCGGACCCTCTGGTGGCACGACCTCGCCACGTCGGTTCACCGCCCATCCATGAGGCCACTTCGATGGTGCTTCCGCCGGAAGCCGGATGTCTTGGTCACTGCCGTCATGTTCAATTCCGAGCGCTCGAATCTCGGCGTCCATGGCGGCAGCCACTTCCCGCTGCGCCTCTGCAATTTGGTCCCGCGTTTCCTGCGGCGCGCCCAGAATGTTCAGTGCGCCCCAGGTCAGCATGCAGGCGATCGGATTCAGGTCGCTGGCGTGGACGTCACAGCCAATCCTCGCCGCCTCGAAAGGAATCGAGCCGCCGCCGCAGAATGCGTCTCCCACGCGTGGACGATGTCCGAAGCGCGCCTGGCCCAGTGCGCCAACCAATGTCGGGAGGTCGTGGGCCTCGATACCGAAGCGCGCGAGGTGGTCATTCACTTCCGGCCAGACTTCGTCCCACGCCGCTTCGGGCATCTCTTCGGTGCGGCTGCAGTGATCGAGCTTCTCGTCGGTTCCCATGCCATCAAAGGCCTGGAGTTCCAACTCGTCTCGCCGCACACGAGGCAGGCTGCGACACCAGCGTAGCTTGCCCTGGTAATCCTCGAAGGCCTCGTCGTGGAGGTTAAGCGGCAGGAGTTCCAGCGCTCGCTCTGCCTTGATGGAGACGGTCTTGCGACGACGCAGCCCCGCCGCGTCCATCAGCATCAGCTTCAAGAAGATATCGCGGTCACGAACCGGATCTTCGGTGGCGGGGAGCAGCAGGCCGAGCACCACGGCACGCACCAGGACGAGCGGCTTCCTTCCCTTCCAATAGCTTCCAAGCGCCGTCAGGGTTTGGCCGTGGACCGCCATGCGCTCGCGGTAGCTTTCCTTCGAAAGAAGGCTGACCGGTAGCTGGCGCTCGATGAAGGAAGGCACGTCGGCCAGGACGGGGCGGGCACCCTCAGCAGGTTGCGGCAATGGGTGATCCATCCAGTTCAGCTTTGTTCGTCGTCAGAGGAAGGAGGGTCGAGCAGGCTCGCTTGCTCGGGCGAGGGGCGCGCACGCGCAAGAAGTCGGGCCTCACGGCGGCGCTCGGCACTGGTGGGGGCGGCGGGGCCTCCATGAACCGGATTCTCGGTGAGCGCAGCACGCACCGCCTTGCGCCAGCCACGGTTCTTTTGCGCGTGGTGGCCAGTCTGTGCAGCGGTCATCGTGTAGAGCCACCAGCGCTCTTCCGGTGCCAAGCCGCGCCAGTTCTGGATCGCGGTGTAGGCGAGCGTTGGCTCAGCATCCTCGATGGCCCAGGCGAGCAGAACGAGTTCCTTACCAAACAGCCGCGCCACCGGGATGTGCCCCGGCTTCCATTTCCCTGGACGCAGACCGGCGCCACGGAGCCTGGTATTGAATTCATCCTCGAGGGCGTCCGCGACCTTGAGCCAGCGATTTGTGTCCAGCGTGACCCGCAAGTTGCGGCTATCGAGCGCTGGTCCGGCCATGTCGCCTTCGAAGACTTCGTAGACCTGCACAATCCCCCCTTGGCTCCGTGGCAGGGAAACAAGGAAGTGGTGCAGTTCCTTTTCGGGCTGGTGCCCAAAACCCTCGGAGGCAGCGCGTGTCTGCCGGCCGGGGGCTTCGGACTGCCATCCGCTTGCTGCGTTCATTGGGTTATCTCACCAGTATCCAAGGCGATACCGAGTTCCTTCGAGGCCTCAGTCAAGGCTCGTCCGGTGGGGAAGGAGAGGCGCGCAGCGAACAGCTGGAGGTTCGGTTGCTCCGCGGCGCCGAGCTTCGTCTCAAGATCGGTCGCCAGCGCCTCAATCTCGTCAGGCTTCCGGAATACGGCGGGGCCGTGCGTGAGCTCCATGAAGCGAGTTGAGTCGCCTTGCACCTGCACATTCAAGCGCGCGCCCCCAAGCTGGCCGCCGAGCCGCTTCAGGCATTCCAGAGCGGTGAAGGCTTTCCGTCGCTCGCTGAACATGAAGCGCGACGACCATTGGGCGGGACGGGCTGGGTCGATCGCAGGGCCATCTTCACCTCCTGGCTCAGGCGCGTTAGGCAAGTCGATACGCTCGACGCGGGAGTAGATGCCGGAATTCTCCGCAACGGCGAGGATGACTCGCGTCCCCTCCGGCACGGGTGTCTCCCCGTCATACGCGCCGCCGCCGAGCTTCGGATCCGAACCGTCGAAAGTGTATCTCAGCTTTGATCCGCGCTCAGGTACCGCCTTGAGGCGCAGTCGGAAGGTGCCGTCTCGGTAGGGCGTCTCCGACTTCACTCGCAGGCGGTTCTCCCACGTGAAGTGATTGCCGGTGGGCACCTGCCCGGTGCTGTCGACGGCAATGAACGTCACTCGCATCTCATCGGTGGCGAGCTCTCCATTCTCCACTTTCGCCGACGCGGCCGTCGGCGGCGTTGAACCCACCTCCCAATGCACACTGTCCCCGCGCTTTGCCGTGACAGAGAGAACGACGCGGCCTTGGTCGTCCTGCGGTGCCCGCTCAGTCACCAAGACCTCAGTGGGCTCGGGCGGGAAGGGACCGCGACGTACATAGCCGCCGCCTTCCTCGCGCCAGAGATCCTTGCGGTTGGCCGCCGTCTTCAGCGTGCGAAGACCACCAGGCGGATGGAAATACCAGTCGGCACGGCGTGCACATTCCCGCTCAAGGTCTTCCCATTTGGCGGGGTTCTGGACGAACACCATCTGCACGAACTCCTCACGAAGGGAGTCGCTTTCCAGATCGTCTCGGAACTTCTGCTCGTCCTTGAGGGTATCGAGGATTGCCGTCTCACCGACGAAGCGGTTCTCCGAGAATTCAAGGCGTAGTGGCTTTGCGCGAAGATCGCTCGAGGTCAGGTCGGGGAAGTGCAGCAGGGTGAACGTCTCGCGAAGCGCGGAGAGAAATGCGGTCCCAGCGCGCGTGACAATGTCCTTCGCCTGGACCATTTCGGGCGCGCCGTCGGGCACCTTCTGCGCTGCGAACTCCGCAAGCTGATCATCCGCGGCCTTCTTGAACGCGGCGGTTTGCAGGACGTTGGTGAATTGCGCGGTACCGCAGAGGAACATAAGGCGGTTGCGCCAAGTCTGATTCTCCCAGACTTTCTTCAGCGCCGGGTTTAGCCCTGTTGGGTCAGGCTCAGTAATGGCGAGCAGCACTTTGTCCGCGTCAACGGCGTTCTGGATATCCTCGACGGTCGGGAAGACCAGAAGCTCCTGGTAGGCGAGGCGGCCGTCCCCCTGACCGCGGTCACGCGCAGCTCCAGGCTTGAAGATGTCCCGCAGACGCGCCTGCGCTTCCTTCTTTGGACCATCGCCCGCCATGGCAATTTGGGCGCGGTCGCGGATTGCCGACGTGACGTTCTTCACGTCGCGATAGACCCACCGGCCGTCTGTGCGGCGGTGAAGGTACCAACTGTCGTCCTCGATAGCCGTGAGCAGCCCGGCACCGTAGCGCGAAACGTCTCGCCCTGGTGCGCAGAGGTAGGCGGACACTTCCTCGGCAATGAGGCCGACGATGGCATTGGGGGCAATCGCAAGTGAGGAGAGGAAAACAGCCTTGGCGGCATCTGCCGCCGCCTCCATGCCCGGCTGCTTAGACAGAGCCTCAGCGGTCGCGCCGCCTCCGCGGGCTACATCCCTAGAACGGGCATTGAGAAGCGAAGCGTTGATACGGTCGAGGACGTTCTGCGTTTCGGTGTCATTGAGATCAAGGTGATGCGGATGGATCAACAGAGGCGTTTGCACCTCGGGCTTCCACAGGCCGTCGACCACCCGGCGCGACAGGCGGAGCATCTCTCGCGTTTGCTGAAATCCCGGGTTTTCCCTGAAGCGGGCGAAGAGGTCCTGCATACCAGGATGGAATGGGTAGGTTGTCGGGATCTCGGAAGCCCAACGCTCCAGGGCGGAGGGCATGGCACCTTGTTGAATCGCCGTGCGGTAGGCGCCCGCATAGGCTTGCGACACCTCGGCAATGCGCTCCTTCCCCGGTAGTGACTTGAAGAGCCGGGTCCGGAGGATCGCGTAGAGTTCGGTCCCATCCATGCGGACTGGGGTGATGTCCATCGCACCGCGATTGACCTCGTTCATCGTGTTGTTGATGGCACGCTGGATTTGCGCGGTGCCACCAGCCCATGAGCCGGCCAGGTCGCTGATGACCAGACAGCAGTTCGGAAGGCGGTCGCTCAGGATTGCGCTCATCAGGTTGCCAAGCGCGATGGCGAGACGGTCAGCTTCCGTCTGGTCCAGCCCCACTCGCTTTCCGGAGAGCAATTCGAAGTAGGGCGGCAGCTCATCCAGCAGGATAAGGGTGGGCTTGTCCCCGATGATCCCGGTCCAGGCAGTCTGGCCGGGCACCTCGGCCTCCGCACCTCTCAGGCGATCGGTGCGATGCAGCTGCCTTGCGATCTCCAACCAGAGGAAGTCCTGGACACTTCCCTCGCGCCCGGTGAACGCAGCGACGGCGATGTCTCTTCCATCCGCGGTGATGCCGAGCTTGCTCAGGACAGCGCGGCGGAGATGGGGGTGCTTTGCCAGCAGGCCAGCCGCCACCATGTTATGCGTCTTGCCGCCGCCCATGGCCTGCTTCAGGCGGAAGACGCCCTGAGGGCTACTGCCGCAGAGGCGCTCAAAAACCTGACGAAGAAGCGTCTGCATCCCTTGGGTGGGATGGTTCTCGTCAAAGAAACGGTCTGCATCGAATCGGACGTCGGTAAGGTCCCCAATGTCGACGACTGTGTCGATTTGTGCGCGATCGAACACGGATGCCCGCGGGTCACAAAGAGACCGCAGCGAAAGAGCGCTCGATGCATCCTGATTTATGGTGGTCGTCGTGTCAGACATGCGGGCCCCCGGGTATTCTATGATAATTGTCGGGCCGCGGGGTATCTGTCGAGAAGCGCTTACCCAATAAAGCCGGGTGTGAGCGTCTCCGTTCGGGTCGCTGGACCGGGAAACCAAGTGGTCACCGCTATTGCCACCGGTGGCACCTCGTTCCCAGGCGGAATGTGCCACAGGCCGGGCGCGGCGGCGCTGATTCTCTGCACCAGATGTGCGTTCCAGGGGGGGGGCCTTACCGGAGCTCTGGCGTTTGCTCGCGCGGCTCGACTGGCCTGATCCGGCCCCATGCCCTCCGTGGCGCGCGCCCCAAATTCACCGATCAAGTCAGGGGTATCGACCGTTGAAGCGGAATTGCCCGAAACGTGCCGAAGTTCAGCGGAAGCGTACCAAAGTGTTCGCTCTCGAAGTACGGATTTAGGGCAAGTTGGGTTCGAACCAAGCCGAGTGCCGACCGCGCTGAAATCGGCCTTTTACTTGGGTTTTTGAGTTCCGTACCAAATCGGCCAAGTCAGGAGGTCCGGAGAGAATTGGCCCCCGGAGAGCGAATTTCGGCCTTCTCCGCGCCGGACCAGTCAACAGGTCTGCCCCGAAAACCCCAGGAAACCTGCCACTCAGCGGGGCGCTCGGTCAGGCGGAGAGCACGGCTCGTATGGGAACTGGCGGAGAGGGTGGGATTCGAACCCACGGTAGGCTTGCACCTACTTCGGTTTTCGAGACCGACGCGATCGACCACTCCGCCACCTCTCCGCAGGCGCGGTGGCGCCGTATAGGGGCAGGCTCGGCGGCGCGCAACAGCCTGGGCGGGGCGGCGGGTGCCACCCCGGCGTTGACTCCAGCCACGCCGCGCCGCTATACGCTGCGCCCTCCGGCAGGCCTCGCGGTCGCCGGCGGCCATGCTTGGCCGTTTGCCATCACCTCGACACGGGCCCCCATGCCCGCCAGCACCGGACCACGAAAGCCCGAGCGCGCCCATGACCTATGCAGTGATCCGCACCGGCGGCAAGCAGTACCGCGTGACACCTGACGCCGTCCTCACCGTCGAGAAGCTCGAGGCCGAGCCGGGCGCCACCATCACCTTCCACGACGTGCTGGCACTGGGCACCGATGCCGGGCTCACCATCGGCGCGCCCACCGTCCCCGGTGCGCGCGTGGTCGCCACCGTCGTCAACCAGACGCGCGGCGACAAGGTTCTCATCTTCAAGAAGCGCCGCCGCAAGAACAGCCGGCGCAAGAACGGCCACCGCCAGATGCAGACCGTGCTCCGCATCTCCGAAATCGCGGCGGCCTGACGGACAGAACGGGAGCATCCCACCATGGCACACAAGAAGGCAGGCGGTTCATCCCGCAACGGGCGCGACAGCGCCGGCAAACGCCTTGGCGTCAAGCGCGGAGACGGCCAGGTCGTGCGCGCCGGCAACATCATCGTCACCCAGCGCGGCACCAAGATGCTGGCCGGGCGCAACGTGCTGGTCGGGCGCACCCATTCGCTGCACGCCACCATCGACGGCCATGTGAAGTTCGAGCGCAAGGCCGAAGGCCGCGTGCAGGTCTCCATCGCGCCGCTGCCGGTCGCGGCCGAGTAATCCTCCGCATCCCGGCGGGGTTTCGGACGGGGGCCTGCGGCCCCCGTTCGTGTTTCCGGGGCGGAACGCACACCGATGAAATTCCTCGACGAAGCCAAGGTTTATGTGAAGGGCGGCGATGGCGGTGACGGCGTCATCGCCTTCCGGCGCGAGAAATACATCGAGTTCGGCGGCCCCGATGGCGGCAATGGCGGCAAGGGCGGCGATGTCATCGTCGAGGCCGTCGATGGCCTCAACACCCTGATCGACTACCGCTACGCGCAGCATTTCAAGGCACGCAAGGGCGGCAACGGCGCGGGCAGCGATCGCACCGGCGCGGGCTCCGACGACGTCCTCATGAAGGTGCCGGTCGGCACCCAGATCCTCGACGAGGACAAGGAAACCCTGCTGGCCGATCTCACGGCCGTGGGCCAGCGCGCCGTCATCGCGCGCGGCGGCGATGGCGGCTTCGGCAACGCCACCTACAAATCCTCCACCAACCGCGCCCCGCGCCGCGCCGACAAGGGCTGGCCCGGCGAGGAGCGCTGGATCTGGCTGCGCCTGAAGCTCATCGCCGATGCCGGCCTGGTCGGGCTGCCCAATGCCGGGAAGTCCACCTTCCTCGCCGCCGTCTCCGCGGCGCGTCCGAAGATCGCCGACTACCCCTTCACCACGCTGCACCCGCAACTCGGCGTGGTGCGCCTCCACCCCGATGGCCGGCCCAGCCCCGACGCCACCATGGAATTCGTCCTCGCCGACATCCCCGGCCTGATCGAGGGCGCGCATGAGGGTGCGGGGCTCGGCGACCGCTTCCTCGGCCATGTCGAGCGCTGCGCCGTGCTGCTGCACCTTATCGATGGCACCGCCGCCGATCCCGCCGCCGCCTACCGCACCATCCGCGCCGAACTCGCCGGCTATGGCGGCGGCCTGGCCGACAAGCCGGAGGTGCTCGCGCTGAACAAATCCGATGCGATGACGCCGCAGGCCACCGCCGCGCGACTCAAGGCGCTGTCGCGCGCCGCGGGGCGCCCGGCGCTGCTGGTCTCGGGCGCCACGGGCGCGGGCGTCCCGGCGGTGCTGCGCGCGCTGTGGGACGCGATCCGCGCCGACCGCGCGCGCTGAGACGCGCTACACAAGCCGCGCCAGCCGGCCGCGCGCCAGCGTCGCGGGGCCCGGCGCCACCGCCTCGACGAAGCGCATCATGTGGTCGGCCACGGGCACCAGCCCGCTCATGATCGTGGTGTGGGTGGCCATCTCGAAGATGTGGCCGGTGGCAACGCCGCCGGCCTCACGCACCCGGGCCGCGAGGTCGGTCGCGTCGGAAGGCCGCACCAGCCAATCCAGCCGCGCCCCCAGCAACAGCAAGGGCACGCTCTGCGCCGAGGCGAGCGCGATCGGCGAGCTCGCTTCGCGCAGCGCCTCGGGGAAGACCCCACCGACGATCGGGTGGTCCTGGAACCAGGTGCCATAGGGGCCGGCGATGCCTGCTGCCCCCGCCAGCCTGATGCCATGCGGCGCCATGAAGCGCGGATCGACGCCGAGCATCACGGCGATATGCCCGCCCGCCGAATGCCCCGCCGTGAACAGCCGCCCGGCGCAGCCGCCATAGCGGGGCGCATGCCGCGCCGCCCAGGCCACGGCGCGCGCGCCATCCTCGACGAAGCCGGGGAAGGTGACCTCCGGGTGCAGCCGGTAATTCGCCATGACGACGACGGCGCCGCGCGCGGCAAGGCGGCGCGCCAGGCCATGCATCTGGCCCTCATCCATGTCGCTCATCTGCCAGAAGCCGCCATGGAACAGCACGATCACCGGCAGGCGGGCCTCGGCCAGCGCATCCGCCGGGGAATAGACCTGCAGGCGGTGCCGCTCGGCCGGGCCGTATTCCTGCACGCCGCTGAGCACGATCGGGCTGCCTGGCGGCAGGCCCTCCACCTCGGCCGAAAGCCGCGCGCCGCAGCCGGGCAGGGCCGCCAGAGCCAAGCCCGCGCCGAGCAAGGCGCGCCGGCGCAGCAGGCCGGGTGCGGCGGCGGGTGGGTGGGGCGAAAAGACATGCGGGAAGGACGCGCGGATCGGCACAGCAGCGGGCTTTTGCATCGCAGGCTCCCGGGGACGGGCGGGGGTGGCGGTGCCCGTCCTGGGCGCGTGGAAGCGACGCCCGCAGCATGCCAGCCGAACCTGACCCGACCGTTACCGACGGGCGCCTCAGAGACCGTTTGAGAATGCCGGCGGCTGAGGATCCGCAGGGGATTTTTCGTCCCGGCAAGGCGCGGAGCGCAGCCGATGCTGGTTGCATCGGCAAGCTTCGCAACGCGGCCGGGGCGGAAAAGACCCGCGGAGCCGACCCGTCCGGTGTTCTCAAACGGTCTCTCAGTGGCCTGCCCTGGCCCTGCCTGTTATGCAGGCGCCCTCCGAGACGGACCCGCTGCCTTGTCCCTGCCCTCCCTCCTCACCGCCCGCCGCATCGTCGTGAAGATCGGCTCCGCCCTGGTGGTCGATGACGCCACCGCCCTGCCGCGCGAGCCCTGGCTGGCCGGGGTCGCCGCCGATGTCGCGGCACTCCGCGCCCGCGGCGTGGAGGTGATCCTCGTCTCCTCCGGCGCCATCGCGCTGGCCCGCCGCGCGCTCGGCCTCACGCGGCGCAAGCTGCGGCTGGAGGAGAAGCAGGCCGCCGCGGCGGTGGGGCAGATCCGCCTTGCCGGCGCCTGGGCCAGCGCACTGGCGGCGCAGAGCCTCAACGCCGCGCAGCTGCTGCTCACGCTGGAGGACAGCGAGGATCGCCGCCGCTACCTCAATGCGCGTGCCACGCTGAACACGTTGCTCGCACTCGGCTGCATCCCCGTGATCAACGAGAACGACACGGTGGCCACCGCCGAAATCCGCTTCGGCGACAATGATCGCCTGGCCGCCCGCGTGGCCGAGATGGTGGAGGCCGATGCGCTGGTCCTGCTGTCGGACATCGACGGCCTCTACACCGCCGATCCGCGCCGCGATCCGGCGGCCAGCCACATCCCGGTGGTGCCGCAGCTGACCGAGGCGATCATGGCAATGGGCGGCGAGCCACCGCCCGGCTATTCCTCAGGCGGCATGCGCACCAAGCTGATCGCCGCGCGCATCGCCACCGGCGCGGGCTGCGCCATGGCCATCGCGCTCGGCAAGCAGGACCGGCCGCTGCAGGCGATGGAGCAAGGCGCGCGCTGCACCTGGTTCCTGCCGGAGGGCGAGGGCCGTACCGCGCGCAAGCGCTGGATCGCCGGCAGCCTCGCCCCGCTCGGCGCGCTGGTGGTGGATGCGGGGGCGGCGCGCGCGCTGAAGCGCGGCTCCTCGCTGCTGCCGGCCGGGGTGCGGCGCGTCGAGGGCACCTTCCACCGCGGCGATCCGGTGAGCGTGCGCGACGAGGTCGGCACCGAGCTGGCGCGCGGCCTGGCGGCCTATGATTCGGCCGATGCCGCGCTGATCGCGGGAAGCCGGAGCGAAAATCTCGAAGAAATCCTCGGCTGGCGTGGCCGCGACGAGCTCATCCACCGGGATGATCTGGTGGTGCTGTAGCGCTCGCCGGATTATGCGCCGCGAGGCGCTCCCGCAGCCAGCGATGCGCCGGGGAGGCCGTGTCCCGCCGGTGCCACAGCATCGAGACATCGAAGGAACGGGCGGGCACCGGCAGCGGGCTCACCGTCAGCGCCGCCGCATTGGCGCAGGCCAGGCACAGCCGCCGCGGCAGGCTCGCAAGGGCGGAGACGCGCTTCAGCATCAACGGCAGCGACAGGAAATGCGCCGAGGCCAGGATGCTCCGGCGCGCCAGCCCCAACGCGGCGAGTTCCTCATCCACGAAGGTCGCGAAATCGGCGTGCAGCGAGGGGACGAGGTGCGGCAGGGCGCAGAATTGCTCCAGCGGGATCGGCGCCGTGATGCCCAGGCGCGGCCCGTCGAAGAGGCAGGATTGCACCTCCTCGAACAGCACCACCCGTTCCTGCCAGCGTCGTGCCTGGTTGAGCAGGCCGATGGCGAGGTCGATCCGGCCTGAATCGACCATGTCCAGCGCCGCGTCGCGATCGATGGGCAGCACGGCGAGGCGCACGCCCCAGCCGGCCTCGGCGATCTCGGCCAGCAGCCCGGGCAGCATCACCGTCGCCGCATAGTCGCCCGCGCCGATCGTGAAGACGCGCCGGCTCGCCGCCGGGTCGAAGGCCTGGTCGAGATCGGGCACCAGCGCGCTGGCGGCGAGGATCAGCGCCTCGCGCAACGGCTCCGCGAGGCGCTGCGCGCGGTCGGTCGGTTCCATTCGCCCGGCACTGCGGATGAACAGCGGGTCCCCTGTGCTCTCCCGCAGCCGGCCGAGGGCGTGGCTCACCGCCGATTGACTGAGGCCCAGCAGCAGCGCGGCGCGGGAGGCGCTGCGCGTCTGCATCAGCGCGTCGAAGACCTTCAGCAGGTTGAGGTCGAGCGAGGCGGAATGAATGCGCTGCATGGCGATATCAGCTTAGACCGCGTTGTTCATTCAGCTCCAGCCCCGATCTGATGCGAGGCCGCGAAAGCCTCCCACCATCCGAGGGTCTGTCATGTCGTCCTCCCCCGCCCCGCGCTGCGCGGTCATCGGCTTCGGCCCCGGCCTCGGCGTCGCCATCGCGCGTCGCTTCGCGGCGGAGGGCTATGCAGTGCTGGGCCTCGCGCGCGATCCCGGCCGGCATGCGGCCCTCGCCGGCCCGGGCATTCGCCTCGCCGCCGCCGACGCCGCGGATCCCGCGAGCCTCGCCGCGGCGCTGGCCGAGGGGGCGGAGGTGCTGGTCTACAACGCCTACCGCGCCACCATTGCCATGCCCGGCCCCTCGGCGCTCGCGCCCACCGCGCTGGTCGAGGATTTCACCGTGAACGTCGCCGGCGCCCTGGCCGCGGCGCAGGCGGTGTTGCCCGGCATGCGCGCGGCCGGGCGCGGCACCATCCTGCTCACCGGCGGCGGCCTCGCTCTCAACCCGCTGAACTGGCTGCCGGCGGCCTCGCTGGCCATCGGCAAGGCCGGCCTGCGCAGCCTCGCGCTGACGCTGCACGCCGAACTCGCGCCCGAGGGCGTCCACGCCGCGACGGTGACGGTGGATGGCGCGGTGGCGCCCGGCACCCCCTTCGACCCGGACCTGGTCGCCGCGGCCTTCTGGGCGCTGCACCGCGATCCGCCGGGTGCCTTCCGCGCCGAAATCGTGTTCCGCGGCTGAACGCCGCCCTTCCGGGAGAGACTGCCATGATCACACGCCGATTGCTCGGCCTGGCCGCGGCTGGGCTGACCCTGATCCCCGCGGCCCGCGCGCAGCGCTACACGCCGGGCGCGGGCCTCGAGATCGCCAAATACGACCGGCCCGGCGAGGGGTCGGTGAGCTCCTTCCTGCTGATCGGCCCGCGATCCGTCGTCATCATCGACGGCCAGCGCACCGGCGTGGAATCGCGCCAGGTGGTGGCGCTGGCGCGGGGCCTCGGCCTGCCGGTGGAGGCCATCGTGCTGACTCATGAACACCCCGACCATTGCGGCGGCCTGAAGCACATCACCGATGCCTTCCCCGACGCGCCGCTGCTGGCCAGCGAGCCAACGCGCGACTGGCTGGCGCGCAACGGGCGCGACATGATGGCCTTCATGCGCTCGCTCTTCGGCGACCGCATGCCCGACGCCATCCCGATGCCCACCCGCGTGATCCGCCCGAATGAGCGCCTGACGCTGGCCGGGGCCGAATTCGTGGTCGACCAGCTTGGCCCCTGCGAGGCGTCGGAGGGCATGACGATGCTGTATTCCGAGGCGAACAGCCTGCTCGTCGCCGCCGATCTGTTCGGCAACCGCGCCACGCCCTGGCTGCTGGACGGCACGACGCGCGGCTGGATCAGCGAGCTGGAGAGGGCCGCGCCGCGCTACGCCGGCGTCGCCACCGCACTGCCCGGCCATGGCGCCGCCGCCGCGGCCACGCCGCTGATCGCCGACCAACTTGCGTATCTGCGGGATTTCCACGCGCTGGTTCGCACCGAGGCGCAGGGCAGCGCCACGCTCAGCGATGCCGCCAAGGCGCGCATCCGCGCGGCGATGGACGCGAAATACACCGGCGCGCCGCGCGTGGCGCCACAGCCCAACCTGATCGAGCTGAACGCCGATTCGGTGGCCAAGGAACTCGCCGGGTAGAGCGCGCTCTAGAAATCTCTGAACTCGAAGGCCGATCCCGCGCTACCGCACCGGCGGCAGCGCGCGCAGATAGGCCACGAGGTCAGCGCGCTCCTGCGCCGTCATGCCGGCATAGGCGGCGTAGGCCATCGGCGGCGCCAGGGGCCTTCCATCGCGCGAGACGCCCTCGGTGACGGCGCGGATGATCTCGGCATCGCTCCACGCGCCCAGCCCATCGGCATGCGGCGTGATGTTGCGCGCCACCGACACGCCCCAGGGCCCGCGGAACTCCATGCCGCCGGCGCCGGTGCGGGTGAAGTCGCTCTGCCCGTTCGGCAGCATCGGCGTGTGGCACTCGATGCAATGCGCCACCGGCCCGGCCAGGTAGGCGCCGCGCGCCACCGGCGTGTCGGCCGGCGCCGCCACATTGGCCACCGGCGGGCCGTAGGAGGGCGGCAGCGGCATGCGATAGACACTGGCTTCCACCGCGTTGCGCACCGGCGCCACCGTGCGCAGGAAGGCCACCATCGCCGCCAGGTCGGCATCCGACAGCCCGCGATACAGCCCGATCGGCATGGGCGGGCCGATGATGCGCCCATCGGGGCGGATGCCCTCGCGGATGGCGCGGGCGATCTGCGCATCGCTCCAGGCGCCGATCCCGGTCTCGCGGTCCTGCGTGATGTTGGAGGCGACGGCGCGGAAGGGCGGCTCGTCGAACACCGTGCCGCCGGCGAGGGTGCGGCCCGGCAGCGGCCCCTGCGGCCCCATCGGCGTGTGGCAATTGCCGCAGGCGCCGGTCACCTCCACCAGATGCCGGCCGCGCGCGAGCAGGCCCGCATCCTGCGCCGCCGCCGGCGCCGCTGCGAGCAGCGCCGCGAACAGCGCACCCGCAATCCTTGAACCGACAAGCCGTGTGATCATCCGTCCTGCCTCCACCCTAAAATACGGGCGAAATCGTGCCGCAGGATCGGCTTAATCGCAATATAATAGCGCGGCGATGCCGGCCGTTACGCCGCTTCGGCCACCGGCCGCTGTGCCGCCGCCTCGGCCATCAGGCGGAAGCTGGTCCGCCGCGCCTCGGCATCGTGGCAGGGCGTGAGCACCGCCACCTCCGCCACGCCATGCGCCGCGGCCAGCGCCTCCAGCCGCGCCGCCACCTGCTCCGGCGCGCCGACGATGGCGCGTGCCCGCTGCCGGTCGAGCATGGCGCGCTGCTCGGCCGTGTAGGGATAGGCCTCGGCCTCCTCCACACTGGGCAGTGCGGGGTAGATGCCCTGGTCGCGCGACAGCTTCCACAACTCGCGCGACTTGTACAGGCGTAGCGCCTCCGCCTCGGTGGCCGCGGTAATGGCGAAGACCGCCAGCACCCCCTGCGGCGCCGCCAACCGGCCCGCCATGCCGGGATGAGCGCGGAAATTCTCGCGGTACAGCGCCATCGCCTCCTCGCTGCCACGCCCATCGGTGATGAAATGCGCGAAGCAGTACGGCAGGCCGAAATAGGCGGCGAGCTGCGCGCCGAAATCCGAACTGCCCAGGATCCACACCGCGGGCCGCGTCGGAATGGCCGGGTTGGCGGTGACGTTGCGGAAGGGGTGGCCCTCCGGCAGCCCATCGCCAAGCCAGCCCATCAAATCCTGCACCTGGTTGGGGAAACGGTCGGCGGCCTCGGCGGCGTTGGGGTTCAGCGCATAGGCGGTGCGCCCATCGCTGCCCGGCGCGCGACCCACGCCGAGGTCGATGCGCCCCGGCGCGATCGCCTCCAGCACGCGGAACTGCTCGGCCACCTTCAGCGCCGAGTAATGCGGCAGCATCACCCCCGCCGTGCCCACGCGGATGCGCTGCGTGGTGGCGGCGATGGCGGCCACCAGGATCTCGGGCGCGGTGCCGGCGTGGCTGGCGCTGTTGTGGTGCTCGGCCAGCCAGTAGCGGTGATAGCCCCACTCATCCGCCAGCCTCGCCAGCGTCAGCGTCTCGCGGATCGCCTCGTCGGCGCCCCGCCCCGCGGCGATGGTGGATTGATCCAGGATGGACAGCGTCAGCGTCATGCGAAACCCTCCGGCTGCAAGGTGGGGCCTCGAAGGCTCCGCGTCGAGCCAATGGGCGAATCAGCGGACGAGGCAGGGCATTCATGGCGGCATCCGAGGAGTATTTCATGCGGCGCGCCATCGCCGCTTCCCGCCAGGGCATGGCGGGCGGCGCGGGCGGGCCCTTCGGCGCGGTGGTGGTGCTGGACGGTAAGGTCGTGGCCGAGGGCTGGAACCAGGTGACCAGCACCAACGACCCCACGGCGCACGCCGAGATCGTCGCCATACGCCGCGCCTGCGCCGCGCTCGGCCGCTTCGACCTGCGGGGTGCGACCGTCTACACCAGCTGCGAGCCCTGCCCGATGTGCCTCGCCGCGCTCTACTGGTCGCGCTGCGACGCGGTGGTGTTCGGCAATGACCGCACCCAGGCCGCGGCGATCGGCTTCGATGACGAGTTGCTCTATGTCGAGATCCCGAAACCCATCGAGCACCGCGCCCTGCCCATGCGCCGCCTGCTCGCCGCCGAGGCGCTGGAGGTGTTCGAAGCCTGGGCCGCCAAGCCGGACAAGGTGGCCTACTAAACCGCCACCCGCCCGAACACCGCCGTCAGCGCCGCGAACAGCGCGCCGCCCACCAGGAAGCCCACCAGCGTCCCGTTGATCCGCACATATTGCAGGTCGCGCCCCACGCGGAGCTCGATCTTCTCGGTCACCGTCGCGGTGTCCCAATTCGCCACCACGCCGGCGATGAATTCCGAAAGCTGCGTGCGCGCGCGCGGCAGCAGCGCGAGCAATATGCGCTCGGCCGCCCGGTTGATGCGCGCGCGCGCCGCCTCGTCCTCCTCCAGCAGCGTGCCGAGATTGGCCAGCGCGCCCTGCACGGCCACCATGGTGCGCCCGTTGGGGTTCGCCGCATCGGCCTCCAGCGCCGCGCGCAGCCGCGCCCACACATCGCCGAGCCATGCCGCCACCGCCGGGTGCCCCAGCGCCTGGCGCACCGCGCGGCCCACCGCGGCGGCACGCTCCGGGTCGGTCTCCAGGCGCTCCACCTCGGCGCGCACCCAGGCCTCGAAGGCGGCGCGCAGCTCGGAATCGCCGGGCTCCACCTTCTCCAGCTCGGCATTCAGCGCGGCCATCACGCGGCGCGCGATGGTCGCACCCGCCAGCCAGCCCACCAGCGCGCCACCCTCGGCGCGCACCCGCGCGGTGATGGCGGCCTGCAGCTGCGCCTCCTTGGCGGTCAGCAGCGCCTTCACCTGGCCGATGGCCAGGCCGAACACCTCCTGGTGGCGCCCGCCCTCCATCAGCGCGGTCAACGCCCGCGCCACCACCTTCGCGGTGCCGGGCCCGCCGGCGATGCGCGGCAGAAGCCGCGCCAGCAGCTTGCGCGCGCGCCCATCCTCCAGGCTGGCCAGCACGCGCGGCAGCGACCCGGCCAGCGCCGCCGCGGCCGGCTGCACCGCCTCGGGGTCCTGCAGGAAGCTGCGCAGCACGCTCGCCAGGTCGACCTTGGCCAGCACGCGCGAAACCTCGGCCTCGGTGAACACATGGTTCGCCACGAAGCGGCCCAGCCCCGCGCCCAGGCGCTCCTTCTGCATCGGGATGATCGCGGTGTGCGGGATGGGCAGGCCGAGCGGCCGGCGGAAAAGGGCGGTGACGGCGAACCAATCCGCCACGCCGCCCACCAGCCCGGCCTTGGCCGAGGCCTGCAGCAGGTCGGTCCAGTAGCCCGGCGGCAGCGCGTAGCTGCCCACCACCAGCCCGCCCATGCCGGCCAGCAGCCCGGTGGCGATGGCGCGCTGGCGCGAAAGCGCCCGGCGCAGATCATCCTCCGTGACGGCTGCCGGAGGGGTGGGGGGGAGGAAGTCGGGGCTGCCCTGCATGGAGCGGGGAGGTAGGGCGTGCGCGCCCCTTTGCCCAGCCGGGCGGGGCCTGTTAGAAGGCGCTACGTTATAAGGTAACCATGCGCACCCTCCTCACCTCCCCCCTCGCGCTGTCCTCCGGCGCCGGCCCGCGTCTGGTGCTGGCCGCGCTGCTGCTGGCCGCGCTGTGGGCGGGCGTGGCCTGGGCGATGGCACTGTGAACGCGCCGCGCGGCCCTGCCGTCACGCTGGCGGACCTCACCGCCACGCATGAGCGCCACCCGGCGGTGCATCACGTCTCGGCGCGCTTCGCCCCGGGCAGCCTCACCGCGATCGTCGGGCCGAATGGCGCGGGGAAAACCACGCTGCTGCGCACCATCGCCGGGCTGCACCCGGTCGATCACGGCAGTGTCAGCCTCGGCGCCGGCCGCGTGGCGCTGCTGCCGCAGCAATCGGGGATGGACCGCAGCTTCCCCATCCTCTGCGCTGACGTCGTGCTGCAGGGGCTCTGGGCCCGCCGCGGCGCCTTCGCCAGCCTCGGCGCCGCCGACCACGCCCGCGCCCAGGCGGCGCTGGAGGCTGTGGGCCTCGGCGGCTTCGGCCGCCGCCCGGTCTCGGCCATGTCGGCCGGGCAGTTCCAGCGCCTGCTCTTCGCCCGCCTGTTGGTGCAGGACGCCGACCTGATCCTGCTCGATGAACCCTTCAACGCCGTCGATGCCCGCACCGCCTCTGACCTGCTGCGCGTGGTGCAGCGCTGGCATGGCGAGGGCCGCACCATCCTGGCCGTGCTGCACGACCTCGATCTGGTGCGCGACGCCTTCCCGAACACGCTGCTGCTGGCGCGCGAGGCCGTGGCCTGTGGCCCCACCGCCGAGGTCCTGGCCCCCGCCAACCGCCTGCGCGCCCGGCAGATGGCCGAGGCCTGGGACGAATCCGCGCCCCCCTGCCAGCCGGCGCGGGCAGCCTGATGCTGGAGGGGCTGCTGGGCCCCTTGCTCGGCCCCTTCGCGGAGTTCGGCTTCATGCGCCGCGCTTTGGTGGGCTGCCTGGCGCTGGCCATCGCCGCCCCCCCGCTCGGCGTGTTCCTCATGCTCCGCCGCACCAGCCTGACGGCCGAGGTGCTGGCCCATGGCGTCACACCGGGCATCGCCGCCGGCTTCCTGGTGGCCGGCCTCTCGGTGCCGGCGATGTCATTGGGCGGGCTGCTTGCCGGGCTGGCCGTCGCACTCGGCGCCGGTGCGCTGTCGCGCGCCACCGGCGGGCGCGAGGATGCGGGGCTGACCGCGCTGTATCTCATCGCGCTGGCGCTCGGCGTCACGCTGGTGTCGCTGCGCGGCGACACGGCGGACCTCACGCACCTGCTGTTCGGCCAGGTGCTGGGCGTCGATGACGATGCGCTGCTGCTGATGGCGGGTGTCGCCACGCTCACCCTGCCGGCCCTCGCCTTGGCCTGGCGGCCCCTGGCGCTCGAATGCTTCGACCCCGATTTCGCGCGCGCCGAGGGCCTGCGCGGCGGCCTGTGGCACATGCTGTTCCTCGGCCTCGTGGTGCTGAACGTGCTGGCCGCCTTCCAGGCCATGGGCACGCTGATGGCGGTGGGGCTGATGATGCTGCCCGCCGTGGCCTCGCGGCACTGGGCGCGCGAATTGGGGCCGATGGTGGCGGCCGCGGTGCTGCTGGCCTCAGCCGCCGCGCTCGGCGGGCTGCTGGCCAGCTACCACCTCGATTTGCCCTCGGGCCCCGCCATCGTGCTGATCGCAGGCCTGTTCTGGGCCGTCTCCGTCATCGCCGGCCCGGTCGATGGCCTGCTGGCGCGCTGGCTGCGCCGGCCGCATCTGGCAGGGTAACGCGCGCTACTTGCCTTTGCTGCCCTTGGTCAGCCAATCCAGCAGGCCGAGCGCCACCACCCCGGCCAGGAACATCGCGTGGATGGCGAGGCCCACCATCACGTCGCGGTCGGAATAGCTGCCCGCCTGCATGAATATCTGCAGCAGGTGGATCGAGGAGATGGCGATCAGCGCCGTTGCCAGCTTGATCTTCAGGTTCCCGGGATCGATGTTCGACACCCAGGACACTGCCTTCTCGTCATCCTCCCGCGTCAGCCGCGACACCAGGCTGTCATAGGATGAGATCGCCACCATCACCACCAGCGAGGCCACCAGCGCCGCGTCCAGCAGGTGCAGCAGTGCCAGCAGCTGCTCGTTCTCGCTGCCTTCGCCGGCCAGGGCCGCGAATTTCCACAGCTTGCGCAGGAAGCCCACGGCATACAGCGCCAGCGCCACCATCAGCCCGCCGAAGAAGATCACCAGCAGCCAGCGGCTGGCCAGCATGCACTTGTCCAGAAAACCCTGCATGTCACGCTCCCACTGACACAAGATGTGCCGTGTCTCGAAGCCGGAGGGAAGCATGCAGATTCGCCGTATCGCCGAGGAGGCGCGCCTGTCCGGCGCCGTGGTCGCCGGCGGCCTCGTCTGGCTGGCCGGCCAGGTGGCCGATGACCCCACGGCCGATGCTGAAGGGCAGACCGCCGACATCCTCGCGCAGATCGACGCGCTGCTGGCCGAGGCCGGCACCGACAAGCGCGCGCTGCTGAGCGTCACCATCGTGCTGGCCGATATCCGCGACGCGCCGGCCATGAACCGCGCCTGGGACGCCTGGCTGGATCCCACCGCCAAGCCCGCGCGCATGACCATCGAGGCCGCGCTCGTCGATCCGCGCTGGAAGGTGGAGATCACCGGCGTGGCCCGCGCCCCGTGATGCGCCAGGACGCGGCGCAGCGCCTCGCCTCGCCGCGCGGCCGGGCCTGGCTGCGCTCCATCGCCTTCACCCTGGCGCTGACGGCCCTGGTGGCCTGGGGGGTGGGCGATGAGGGGCGGCTGCTGCCGGTCACCGTGATGGGCGTGGCCGGCATAGGCCTCGGCTTCCTCTACATGCTGTTCCCGCGCGGGCTGCACTTCGCCTTCGGCACCGCCACGGGCCTCGCGCTCTATGCCTCGCTGTTCGTGGTGCTGGGCCGCGCGCAATTCCCCGACGCGCCGGAATGGGCGCGCGCGCCGGCCTTCCTGCTGCCGGTGCTGGCCTTCCTGGCCATGGTGTGGTGGCGCCGGCATGAACTGGCCACCATCGCCGAGCAGGGGCAGCGCGAAAGCCTGGAACAGCTGCCCCATGCGGCGCGCTGGCTGGTCTTCGCCTCGGCCGTCGGGCTGGTCTGCTTCGTGCTGCCGGTGAACCGCACCACGCCCGGCACGCAGGGCGCGGCGCTGCTGGCCGCCATGGCCGCCATCGCCGCCATCGCCGCCGTCTCGGTGCGCGACGTGGTGCGCCTGCTGCTGGACGTGGCGCTGATCATCGACGAGCTGACGGCGCGCGCCCGCCACCTGGCGGTGCCGGTGGTGGCCTTCCTGCTGATGTATGCGCTGCTGGTGATCGGCTTCGCCTCGGCCTATCGCATCGCCGATGGGCTATCCATCGTGGCGCTGTTCCACGGCGCCGCCGGCCCGCTGCGGCTAAGCTATTCCGATGCGCTGCATTTCTCAGTCTCCACCCTGTCCACGGTGGGCTATGGCGACATCCAGCCGCAGGATGACGGCATCCGCGTGCTGGCCAGCCTGCAGGTGGTGGCAGGGCAGTTGCTGCTGCTGTTCGGCTTCGCCGAGATCATGCGCAGCCGCCGCCTGCGGCTCGACCCCGCGGCGCGGGAAGGGCATTCTGGGCCCCGTGCACCGGACGCCGGCGAGGCGGGTGCAAACCAGAAAGATACGGGCCAAAAAGGTGCAGGCCATGGGGGCGCCGGGTAATCGTCGCGCTTCCGCCGCAATCGCGGGCCAATCCTGTTCGGGAGTGAGAGTGAACGCATGCGCATCCTGCTGACCGGCGGCCTCGGCTTCATCGGCTCCGCCGTCCTTCGCCGCCTGATCGCCACCACCGACCATGTCGTGGTGAACGTGGACAAGGAAACCTATGCCGCCAGCCACGACGCGCTGGCCGAGGCGCGCACGCACAACCGCCACGTCCATGTGAAGGCCGACATCTGCGACCACGCGGCCATGGCCGCCACCTTCGCGCAATGGCAGCCCGACGCCGTGATGCACCTGGCCGCCGAGAGCCATGTCGATCGCTCGATCGACGGCCCGGCGGAGTTCATCCGCACCAATGTGGTGGGCACGCAGGTGCTGCTGGAAGCCGCGCGCGCGTATTGGAACGGCCTGGACACCGCGCGCAAGGCCGCCTTCCGCTTCCACCACGTCTCGACCGACGAGGTGTTCGGCTCGCTCGAAAGCGCCGACGAAAAGCCCTTCGACGAGCACACGCCCTACGACCCGCGCAGCCCCTATTCCGCGTCGAAGGCGGCGTCCGACCACCTGGTGCGGGCCTGGTTCCACACCTACGGCTTCCCCGCCTTCGTCTCCAACACCACGAACAACTACGGCCCCTGGCAATTCCCCGAGAAGCTGATCCCGCTGGTCTCGCTCAACGCGCTGGAGGGCCGGCCGCTGCCGGTCTATGGCGATGGCTCCAACATCCGCGACTGGATCCATGTGGAGGACCACGCGGAGGCGCTGTGCCTCGCGCTGCTGGGCGCGGGGCAGCCGGGCGGCACCTACTGCATCGGCCCGCGCCAGGAACGCACCAACCTGCAGGTGGTGCGCGCCATCTGCGACGTGCTGGACCGCCTGCGCCCCGACCCCGCCGGGCCGCGGCAGCGCCTGATCACCTTCGTGCGCGACCGGCCGGGCCATGATTTCCGCTACGCCATGGACCCCTCGGGCGCCGAGCGCGCGCTGGGCTGGACGGCGAAATACGATTTCGAGACGGGGCTGGAGCAGACGCTGCGCTGGTACCTCGCCCATGAATCCTGGTGGGGCCCGATCCGCGCGAAACGCTACGCGGGCCAACGCCTCGGACAGTCGAGTTAGGAACACCCCATGAGCGAGTGGCGCGGCAAGCGCGTGTTGGTCACCGGCGGCGCGGGCTTCCTCGGCAGCGGGCTGTGCCACGCCTTGGCCGCCGAGGGCGCGCGCGTGGTGGCGCTGGACGCCATGGTGCCCGATGGCGGCGCCAGCCCGCTCAACCTCGAGGGCAGCAACGTGATGCTCGTGCGCGGCGACATCCGCGACGCCGAGCTGCACAGCCTGTGCACCGGCATCGACGTGCTGTTCAACATGGCGGCGCAGACCAGCCACATGGGCGGCCAGAAGGACCCGGTGGCGGATATCGCGATCAACGCCGTGGCACAGGTGCGCCTCATCGGCGTGATGCGCGAGGCCGCGCCGAAGGCGGTGGTGGTGCATGCCTCCACGCGGCAATTCTACGGCCGCCCGCAATACCTGCCGGTGGACGAGAAGCACACCGTCAACCCGCCCGATTCCAACGGCGTCTCGAAATGGGCCGGCGAGCAGTACTGGCTGCTGGAATCGCGCGTGCACCACCGCCCCGTGGTCTCGCTGCGGCTGACCAATTGCTACGGCCCGCGGCTGCGCATCAAGGATGCGCGCCAGACCTTCCTCGGCATCTGGATCCGCCGCGTGCTGGAAGGCCAGCCCTTCGAGGTGTGGGGTGGCGAACAGCTGCGCGACCTCACCTATCTCGACGACGTGACCGACGCCTTCCTGCGCGCCGCGACGCATGCCGGGCGGCCCGAGGTGAATGGCCGCGTCTTCAACATCGGCGGCCCGCCCCCACTCTCGCTGAAGGAGTTGGCCGATCGCCTCATCGCGGCCAATGGCGGGCAGGGCGACTACATCATGAAGGAATTCCCCGCCGACCGCGCGCAGATCGACATCGGCAGCTACGCCGCCGATGACCGCGCCTTCCGCGCCGCCACCGGCTGGTGGCCGCGCATCGAGGTGGATGAGGGCCTGCGCCGCTCGCTGGAATGGTATCGTCCGCGTCTTGCCGAATATGTGGCCTAGCCGATCGATCGCCGGAGGGCGCAGCCCGCGCAGCGGGCGAGCACCCGAAGGCGTGAATCGATCGGCCAACGAACATCGATCGATCGCCGGAGGGCGCAGCCCGCGAAGCGGGCGAGCACCCGGAGGCGTGAATCGATCGGTCAAACAAAGGAGTCAGCAATGAACGCCACCACCATAACCGTGCCGCAGGCCGATCCCGGCGCCGGCTACCGCGCCCACAAGGCCGAGATCGACGCCGCGGTGCAGCGCGCCCTCGCCTCGGGCTGGTACATCCTCGGCCAGGAAGGTGCCGCCTTCGAGACCGAATTCGCCGCCTGGCTCGGCACGCAGCGCAGCGTCGGCTGCGCCAACGGCACCGATGCGCTGGCGCTCACGCTGCGCGGTCTTGGCATCGGCGCGGGTGCCACCGTCGTCACCGTCTCGCACACCGCGGTCGCCACGGTGGCCGCCATCGAGATGGCCGGCGCCACGCCGCTGCTGCTCGACATCGACCCCGACACCTACACGATGGACCCCGACGAACTCGTCGCCGTGCTCGATGATCCGCCGCCCGGCCTGCCGCCGATCCGCGCCGTCATCCCCGTGCACATCTACGGCCAGGCCTGCGACCTCGGCCCGATGCTCGAGGCCTGCCGCCGCCATAGCGTGAAGCTGATCGAGGATGTCTCGCAGGCGCATGGCGCCACGCTGGGCGGGCGCAAGCTCGGCACCATCGGCGATGCCTCCTGCTTCTCGCTCTATCCCACCAAGAATCTCGGCGCGCTCGGCGATGGCGGCGTGCTCGCCACCGACGACGCGGCGCTGGCCGATCGCATCGCCGCGATCCGCCAATATGGCTGGAAGGAGCGCTACATCAGCGCCGAAATCGGCGTGAACAGCCGGCTCGATGAACTCCAGGCGGCGATCCTGCGCGTCAAGCTGACGCATCTCGATGCCGGCAATGCGCGCCGCCAGGCCATCGCCGCGCGCTACGACGCCGCACTCGCCGGCGGCCCGCTCGCCGCGCCGATCCGCCGCGCCGATGCCGGGCATGTGTTCCACCAGTATGTGCTGCGCGTGCCCGACCGCGCGGCGCTGATGGCGCGGCTGCGGGCCGAGGGCGTGGCCACCGCCATCCACTACCCCCAGCCGGTCCATCTGCAGCCCGCCTATCGCGGCCGCACCGCCCTCGGCCCCGCCAACTGCGCCGAGACCGCGCGCGCGGCAGGCGAGGTGATGAGCCTGCCGATGTTCCCCGAACTGACCGACGCCCAGGTGGACCGCGCCTGCGAGGCGCTCAGCCGGCTGTAGCGGCCGCGCCCCGCCTCAGCCCTCTTCCTCGGCGTAGGGGTTGTCGGTGCCGCGCAGGTGCAGGCGCACCGGCACGCCCGGCATGTCGAAGGCCTCGCGGAAGGAATTCACCATGTAGCGCCGGTAGTCCTCCGGCAGCATCTCGGCGCGCGTGCCGAACACCGCGATGGTCGGCGGGCGCGCCTTCGCCATGGTGGCGTAGCGCAGCTTGATGCGCTTGCCCTCCACCAGCGGCGGCTGGTGGCGCTCGCGCATCGCCTCGAACCAGCGGTTCAGCTCGCCCGTCGGCACGCGCCGGTTCCACAGCGCATGCACCTGCCGCACCGTCGGCATCAGCTTGTCGAGGCCCCGCCCATTCGCCGCCGAAAGCGGCACCACCGCGATGCCGCGCAGCTGCGCCAGGCTCGCCGTCAGCACGTCGTCCAGCTTCTGCCGCGTCGCCGTGCGGTCCGCCACCGCATCCCATTTGTTGAAGGCGATCAGGATGGCGCGGCCCTCGCGCTCCACCAGCCGCGCGATGCGCAGATCCTGCTCGTCCATGCCCAGCAGCGCATCCACCACCAGGATCACCACCTCGGCCTCCTTCAGCGCGCCGATGGTGGCCCCGGTGGACAGCTTCTCCAGGTGCTGCTCGACGCGCGCCTTCTTGCGCAGCCCGGCGGTGTCCACCAGCCGCACCGGCCCCTCGGCGTCGCGGAAATCCACCGAGACCGCATCGCGCGTCAGCCCGGGCTCGGGGCCGGTGATCATCCGCTCCTCGCCCAGCAGCGCGTTCAGCAGCGTGGATTTCCCGGCATTCGGCCGGCCCACGATGGCGATGCGCAGCGGTCGCTCACGGTCGCCACGGTCGCGCCGGTTATCGGCCGAAAGGCGCTCGCGCACCTCGTCATGCAACTCGCCCATGCCATCGCCGTGCTCGGCACTCACCGCGATGGGGTCGCCCAGGCCCAACTCATAGGCCTCCATCGCGTTCTGCAGCCCAAGCCGGCCCTCGGCCTTGTTCGCCACCAGCAGAACCTGCGCGCCGGATTGCCGCAGCCATTGCGCGAAGGCGCGGTCGGCCGCCGTCATGCCGGCCCGCACATCCACCACGAACAGCACCAGGTCCGCCTCGCGCAGCGCCGCCTCGCTGCTGGCGCGCATGCGGCCATACAGGCTCTCGGGCGCGGCTTCCTCGAGGCCCGCGGTATCCACCAGCGTCACCGGAATGCCGCCGATCTCGGCCTCGGCCGTCTTGCGGTCCCGCGTCACGCCGGGCGTGTCGTCGGTGATGGCGATGCGCCGGCCCACCAGGCGGTTGAACAGCGAGGATTTGCCCACGTTGGGGCGGCCGAGGATGGCGACGGTCTGCATGCGCCTTCCTTCGGCCCAAGGGCGCCGCGCGTCAACGAGTTCCGCGCCGCCTGCGGCGACGCGCACCGTGACGCCGGCGCCAGGGCGAGCCCTGCGCCTACCGCAGGCCCATCAGCGTCCCGTCATCGCCCAGCAGCACCAGCATGCCATCGGTGATGGCGCCGGGCAGAGTCACGCCGGATGACAGCGCCACCCGCCCCAGCTGCGTGCCCGTGGCCGGGTCCAGCAGCACCAGCTCGGCGCGCGAGGAGGGCACCATCACCCGCCCGCCCGCCAGCAGCGGCGGGCCGAAGGTCGCTGGCTCGCGCCGCCGCCGCCCGGCCTCCGGCGAGGGGTCGAGCTCGGCCACCCAGCGGATGCGCCCATCCTCCCGGCCGATCGCCATCACATCGCCGCCGCGCGTGGCCAGGAACACCCAGTCGCCGGCGCTGGCCACGCCGTTCGGCCCGCCGAAGGCGCGCTCCCACAGCCGCCGGCCGCTGCGCAAATCCACCGCCACGGTGATGTTGCCCAGCCCGCTGGCGAACACCCGCCCGCGGTCGATCACCGGCAGCGCGGTGATGCCCACGATGTCAGCGAGGCCCGACGCACCCGCCCCGGCCAGCCCCTCCACCCACAGCACCCGGCCATCGGCGGCGCGCAGCCCGGTGAGCTCGCCGGTGCCGAAGCCCGCCACCACCGTCTCGCCCTCCACCGCCGGCGCTGGCATGCCGAAGGGCAGGGTGGAAATGGACTGCGCACGATAGGTCCACAGCCGCCGGCCATCCTCGGTGGACAGCGCCAGCAGGTGGTTCTCGTTGGTCGCCACGAAGATCCGCCCGCCCGCCACGCTCGGCGCGCTGCGCGCCGGTGCGGGCAGGTTGGCGCGCCAGCGCACCGCGCCATCGGCCGGCGACACGGCCAGCACCTCGGCCAGCGCCGTGGTGACGTACAGCACCCCATCGGCATGGGCCACGCCGCCGCCCAGCGGGCTGGCGCTTTCATCCGGCCGCTCCGTCTCGATGCGCCAGCGCCGCGCGCCATCGGCCAAATTGAAGGCGCCCAGCATGCCGAAGGCGTCCACCGCAAACACAGTGCCGTCCGCGATGATCGGCCCCGAGGCCAGCCGCTGCCGATAGCCCGAACCGCTGCCCGCCGAGACGCGCCAGGCCTGCCCCGGCTGCGGCGACATCTCGGCATGCCCGGGCGCATGGTTGGACGGCCCGCCCGCCATCGGCCAGGCGGTGATGGGCTGCGCCGGCGGCAACTCCACCGCGCGCCCATCCAGCCCCGCATCCGCCGCCAGCGCGGCGTCCGAGCGCATGATCGAGCGCCTTTCCCCGGGCAGCGGCGTCTTGCGCTCGCCGAACAGATTCTCCAGCGAGGAACAGCCGCTAAGCAGCGCGGCAGCGCCCAGCAGGGCGGCGCGGCGTGTGTGGGGCGGGTTCATCTCAGCCGCGCAGCCCGGCGGCCAGGCGCTGCGCGCGTTCGCGCAGGCCGGGGGGCGTGGCGGGGTCGGCGGCGAGCGCCTCGAAGGTGCGGCGGGCTTCGTCCGCGGCACCGCGGCGCAGCGCGATCAGCCCCTGCACCTCGCGCGCCGAGGCCTGCCAGGGGTTGTCCGGCGTCACCAGCGGCGCGATTCGCGCGGCCAGCTGCGCCGGGTCGCCCTCATCCACGGCATGGCCCACCGAAAGCAGCGTCGCCAGGTCCCGATACAGCCGGTCGGCATTGGCATCGCCCGCCACCGCCTCCCACAGCGCGCGCGCGCCGGCGGCATCGCCGGTCTCGGCCTTCAGCGCCGCGGCGCGCAGCCGCGCCAGCGCGGGGTAGCCGGCGGGTGCGGTGCGCGCGAGGGCGGCGAAGCCATCGGCCGCCGCGGCCAGATCGGCGCCCTCACGCTCGGCCACGCGGTGCAGCGTGATGTAGGTGGCGGCGGCCGCCGTGGCCTCGCGCGCCTGCCAGAAGCGCCAGGCCTGCCAGCCACCGGTGCCGGCGACGATCAGCAGCACCGCCGCCACCGCCACCCCGCCCCAGCGACGGGCCAGGCGGCGGGCGCGTTCGGCGCGAAGGTCCTCTTCGACCTCGTCGAAGATATCGGGCACTGGCGGTCCTCGCATGCTGCGGCCGGAAGGGCGCGGACCATAGCCGCCCCTTCAGGCCGCGTTAAGCCCGGCGGGCGCAGGCTGGCGCCGCCATGCCCCGCCGCCACGCTTTGCCCGCCCTGCTTCTGGCGCTGCCGCTCGGCGGCTGCCTCACCGGCGATTCCATCGGCCCCACCGCCATCATCGGCGGCGTCTCCGTGATTCTCACAGGCCGCACGCCGGTGGACCAGCTGGCCAGCCTGGTCACCGGGCGGGATTGCTCGGTGGTGCATGTGGAACGCCGCGAGCCCTGGTGCGCCACCGCGCGCGTGCCGCCGCGCACGGCCCTGTGCACGCGCTCGCTCGGCACCGTCGATTGCTGGACCGCCCCGCCCTCCGGCTACAGCCGCCAGGTGGCCGACCCCCCGGCCCGCCCCGGCCCGCCCTGAAAGCTCAGCGCAGCGGCCCGCGCCACACCTGCTGCCCGGTGCCCAGGATGTGCCGGGGCGAGGCCAGTTCCAGCACCGTCGGCGTCTCGGCCAGCAGCTGCCAGCCGACATCGGCCAGCGCGACGATCAGCCTGTGTTCCTCGAAGCGGTTGCGCGTCTCCACCACCAGCCAGCGCACCCGCTGCGTCAGCTCCGGCAGGGCGAAGCGCAGCAGCGGCTGCACCAGGCCGCGACCCGACACCTGCAGGAAATCCCAGGTCTCGGCCTGGCCCAGCAGGTCCTGCGCCAGGGCGGCGCGCGGCGGCAGCCTGGCCGGGTCGGCGCCCACCTCGGCCTGGGTCAGTACCCAGGCGGCGGGCGGGAAGCCGGGCTTCTCCAGCCGGGCGCGCAGCCGGGCGAAGCGGCTGGCCTCGGCCTCGGTCGCCTGCAGCCGCAGCGTCAGGCCGCGGCGCTGCGCCCCGCGCCCGCCGGCGGCCAGCAGGTCGCCCCCCGCGCCCAGCGACAGCGCGTGCCAACTGCCCTCGGCCTCGGCCACGCTGCGCGCCAGCGCGATCCAGGCGGCGGGGTGGCCGGCGAGCCGCGCCGGTGGCGCGCTGCCGAGCAGCACGGCGAAGGCCTCGCCGAGCTCCGTGGCCAGGATCGGCGCGCGCTGCGCGTCAGCCGCAGGTGGCGGCGCGGGCGTGGGCGTGGGCGCGGGGCTCGGTGCAGCCATGGGCGCGGGCACGGGCGTGGGCGGCGGCGGCGCTGCGGGCCTGTGCGCCGCCGGGCGCGGCGGCGGTGGCGCCGGGATGTCCGGCCCACCTGCGCCAGGCCCAGGCAGCGCCGAGAGCAGCCCGGTCGAAAGGTCCGGCAGCGCCGCGGCGGGCCGGGGCTTCGGCGCGGCGAGCGGCGCCGCCAGCCGGGCCAGCAGCGGACTGGGCGGCCCCTCTGCAGCCGGCGCCAGCGCGCCCAACAGCCCTGCGGCGAGGGGCGCCGGCGCCGGGGTGGCGGCCGGTATTGGGGCTGGCATCTCGGGCACGGCCGGCGGCGCGGCCAGCAGCGGCCCGGCAAGGCTGTCCAGCGGATTGCCCGCCGCCTCGGCCGGCGCCGTGGCCGAGAGCAGGCCGAGCAGCCCCGCCGGCTCCGCCGGCGAAACAGACATCACCGGCTCCGCCGGCAAAACGGGCGCCGCCGGCTCCGCCGGCGCAACAGGCATCGCCGGCTCAACGGGTTCAGCAGGCTCGGTCGTCGCCGGTCGCGGCGCCGCATCGGCGGCCAGCGCGCGCTTCAGCCGGGACGCCCAATCCTTCGTGCCATCCTGCCCCGCGCCGCTCATGTTCCGCCTCCGTATCGCGCGGCCTCTACCACCGGCCGGCCGCCAGCCTCAACGCCCCCTCAACGCGCGCCGCGCCTCACGGCGCGAAGCGCACCGGCGCGCCGCGCGGCGTGCCCAGCACCGCACCCTCGCGCATCACCGCCATGCCGCGCAGGATCGTCATCACCGGCCAGCCCGTGCAGCGATGCCCCGCGAAGGGCGTCCAGCCGCAGGGCGAGGCGATCCAACCCTCCTCAATCACCCGGCTCGCGCGCATGTCCACCACGGTGAAATCCGCGTCGTACCCCGCCGCCAGCCGCCCCTTGCCCACCATGCCATAGACCCGCGCCGGCCCGGCGCACATCAAATCCACCAGCCGCGACAGGCTCAGCCGCCCGGCGCTGACATGGTCCAGCATCAGCGGCACCAGCGTCTGCACCCCGGTCAGCCCGGCGGCGCAATCCGGCCAGGGGCGTTCCTTCGCCGCGCGCGAATGCGGCGCGTGGTCCGAGCCCACCGTATCCACCGTGCCATCCGCCACCGCCCGCCACGCCGCTTCCATGTGCCGCGCATCGCGGATCGGCGGGTTCATCACCGCATAGCCGCCCAGCCGGTCATAGGCCTCGTCGGTCTGCGTCAGGTGGTTCAGCAGCACCTCCACCGTCGCCAGGTCGCGGAAATCCCGCAGATACTCAAGCTCCTCCGCCGTGCTGACGTGCAGGATATGCGCCGGCCGCCCGGTCTTGCGAGCCAGCGCCATCAGCCGCCGCGTGCCGAGTGCCGCGCATTCCACGTCGCGCCACTCGGCGTGCATGCGGTGCGGCATGCCGCTGCTATAGGCGGGCTTGCGCGCCTGCAGCCGATACTCGTCCTCGGAGTGATAGGCGATGCGCCGCCGCCCGCTGCGCATCACGCGCTCCAGGCTTTCGTCATCCTCCACCAGCAGGTCCCCGGTGGAGCTGCCGGCGAACACCTTCACCGCGCAGACATTCGCCTCCGCCTCCAGCCCCGCGAGTTCCGCGATGTTGGATTTCGCCGCCCCCACATAGAACCCCATGTCGCACCAGGCGCGCCCGGCGATGTGCTGGCGCTTCCAGTCCAGCCGCTCGCGCGAGGTGATCGAGGGGTTGGTGTTCGGCATGTCGAACACCGCCGTCAGCCCGCCGAGGATGGCCCCGCGCGTGCCGCTCTCGATGGTCTCCACCGCCGGGTCGCCGGGCTCGCGCAGGTGCACATGGCTGTCCACCAACCCGGGCAGCACATGCAGCCCGGTGCAGTCGATCGTCTCCGCCGCCGCCACCGGCCCGAGCGCGCCGATCGCGGCGATCCGCCCCTGCCGCACGCCGACATCGCCCGCCGCCTCGCCCCAGGGCAGCACCAGCGTGCCGCCGCGCAGCACCACATCGTAATCCGTCATCGCCGCCATTCCTCACCCCGTCTCAGCCCCTGTCATCGCCCGCCACGCGCCCGCCGCCAAGCGTCGGCCCGCGCTTGTCCAACCCCGGCCCCTGTGGCTTGGTGCCGGCGTGCCGGACACCGCGCCCCCTTCCCCCCTGCCCTGGGCGCGCTCGCCCGCCTTGCCGGTGGCCATCCTGCTGCTGGCGGTGCCGACGGTGGCGGTGCTGCAGTTCCGCGCCATCGCGCTGGTGGTCAGCCTCGGCCTGTTGGCCACCGTCATCGCCCATTGGCGCGCCCATCGCGCGCTGCCCTGGCCGCCGCCCGGCGCCGCCGCAACGGCGCTGGCCGCCGCCGTGGCGCTCGGCCTGTTCACTGCTGCCAGCGCGCTCTGGGCGCCGGATCCGGGCCGGACGCTGGGCACCGGGCTGCGCTTCGCCGGCTTCGTGCTGCTGGGCGCCGGCGCCGCGCGCGCGGTGGCCGGCGCGCCGCCGGCGCATCTGCGCCGCCTGCGCGCCTGGCTGGTCATCGGCCTCGCGCTCGGCATCGCGCTGGCCGCCTTCGACCACCTCAGCGGCAACGCGCTGCGCGCCGCCGTGCGCGGCCTCAGCGAGGCCCCGGCGACGCTGGGCTTCGGCCTGAAGCCCGCGGTCTCGGTCATCGCCGTGCTGCTGCCGCTGGCCGCCGCGCTGCCCGGCACGCCGGCGGCGCTGCGCGTGGCGCTGGTGCTGGCGGGCCTCGCCACGGCGGTGATCCTGCCGGCGGAATCGGCGAAGCTGGCCGCCTTCGCCGGCATCGCGGTGCTGCTGCTGGCGGGGCTGCTGCGCGGCGCCGCCCGCGCGCTCGGCGTGGCGGCGGCGGTGGCGGTGCTGGCCGCGCCGCTGCTCACGGCCGCGATCCTGCCGCGCCTGCCGTCGCTGGAGGCCCTGCCCCCCTCCGCCGCGCATCGCATCCTGATCTGGGATTTCGCCGAGGATCGCATCGCCGAGCGCCCGCTCCTCGGCTGGGGCGGCGAAGCCAGCCGTGCCGTGCCCGGCGGGCGCGACGTGTTCGACGCCGCGACGCTGCAACGCTACGGCCTCACATCCGCGGACTCGCGCGCCTGGTTCGCCCGCCCCGCGGCGCAGCGCCTGCCGCTGCACACGCACAACGCGCCGCTGCAGGTGTGGCTGGAACTCGGCGCGGTGGGTGCGGCGCTCGCCGCCTGGCTGATGGCCGCACTCGGCTTCGCCGCCGCCCGCGCCAGCCCCGCCCCGGGCGCCGCCGGCTGCCTCGCCGCGAGCCTCACCGTCGGCATGCTGAGCTACGGCATCTGGCAGGAATGGTGGATCGCGCTGCTGCTGCTGCTGGTCGTCGCCATCGCCGCGCTCTCCGCGCTCGATCGCTATGAGGCGCCGTCCAGCAGCGCGAGGTAGCGCGGCAGCACCGCCGGCCACAGGAAATCAGCGCGCACCCGCGCCGCGGCGCGCGCGCCCATGGCGCGCCGTCCCGCATCATCGGCCAGCAGCGCCAGCAGCGCGGCCTCCACCGCGGCGGGATCGGCGGCCTCGCACAACGCGCCCGTCTCGCCCTCCGCCACGGCATCCGCCGCACCGCCCGCGCGCCCGGCCAGCGCCGGCACGCCGTGCCAAGCGGCCTCCAGATAGACGATCCCGAAGCCCTCCACCGAGGCGCCCTCGCGCCGCGCCGGCATGGCGAACAGGTCGGCGTGGCGGAACAGCGCCGCCTTCATCCCCTCCTCCACCCGGCCGAGGAAGCGCACGCGCTGCGCCACGCCTAGGCTCTCCGCCAGCCCCCGCAGCCGCGGCGCATCGGGCCCGCTGCCCGCCACGAGGTGCAGCACACCCGGATGCGCGGCGGCGAGGGCGGGCAGCGCGCGGATCACCATGTCGATGCCCTTGCGCGGCTCCAGCCGCGCGAGGCTCAGCACCACCGGCCCGTGCCCCGCCACCAGCGCCGCCGCCGCCGCATCGGCCGCCGCATCGGGCGCCGGCTGCGGCGCGATCGGCGGGTTCACCACCGCCACAGGCACCGCCCCGGCATGCGGCGCCACCAGCCCCGCCGTGTCGCGCGAATTGGCCGCCACCGCCGTGGCCCGGCCCAGCGCGCGCGCCATGCGCGCCGCCTTGCGCGGCGAGGGCGCAGGCGGAAACTCCATGCCATGCGCCAGCACCAGCAGGGGCGCGGCGCATTCCGGCAGCGCCTCCACGCTCTTCCAGCTGTCGCAGATCACCGCATGCGGCGCCCCGCCCCGCAGTGCCCGCCACAGAGCGAGGCGCTTGCGCAGCCGCCGCCAGGGCCGCGGCCCACCGAAGCGGTGCAGCACCACGCCGGGCGGAATCGCCTCCGGCAGGCCGCTGCGATTGCGGTCAGCGAAGACCTCCACCGCGTGCCCCGCCGCGGCCAGCGCGCCGGCCAGCCCGCCCATCAGCGTCTCGATCCCGCCGGGATCGGGCGGGAAATTCTGCGTCACCAGGATGAAGCGCCGCCGCTTCATCCCAGCAGCCGCTGCGCCGCCGCCAGCACGGCCGGCACGCCGAGGCCCTCCATCGCGCCATCCTCCGCCACCACCGCCGCGGCGCGCGGCCCGGCCGGGCCGTATTCATCGGCCGGCGTCGGCCCGAACAGCCCCAGCGTCGGCACCCCGGCGGCGGCGGCCATATGCATCAGCCCGGAATCATTGCCGAGATACAGCGCCGCACGGCCCAGCACCGCCGCCACCTCCGGAAGCGCGAGCGTGCCGATCAGGTCCACCGCGCCCTCGAAGGCCTGCAGCACCGGCGCCGCCATGGCGCGCTCGGCCTCGCCCGGCCCGGCCAGCACGGCGATGCGCGCACCCTCCAGCGCCCCGCCCGGGCCCACCAGCGCCGCCGCCACCGCCACGAAGCGCTCGGCCGGCCACACCTTGCGCGCCCAATTGGCACTCGGCCCCAGCACCAGCCAGGGACCGCCGGGCAGCAGCGCCGCCGCGCGCGCCTGGTCCTCCGGCGCCGTCCACAGCACCGGCAGCGGCGGCGGGTCGAGGCCCAGCAGCGCGCCCAGCTGCGCCAGACGATGCCCCGGCCGCCGCCCGCCCGCCGCCGTGGCGCGCCGCCCCGCAAGCAGCGTCCAGGCCAGCGCCGAGGCGCGCAGATCCACCACCATGTCCCACCGGCGCGGCGCCACCGCCGCCCACAGCGCCAGCCAATGCAGCGACCAGCGGCGCTTGCGCAGCACGATCAGCCGCTCCAGCCCCGGCATGCGCGCGAACAGCCCCGCCGCCGCCGGCCCGCAGGCCACGGTGAAGCGCGCGCCGGGATGGGCGCGCAGCAGGTGGTCGATCAGCCCGGTGGAGAGCACGGCATCGCCGATTCGCGTGGCCGTGACGAACAGGATGCGCACGCGGCGCCTGTAGCATGCGCGCCCGGGGAGTTGCAGCGGGGGGGCCGGATGCTCACCTTTCGACCATGACCTTCGCCCATCTTCCCGACCGCGGCGTGCTGGCCATCGGCGGGCCGGACCGCGTGGCCTTCCTCCAGGGCCTCGTTTCCAACGACGTGACGCAGGCCAGCGGCCGCCTGGTCTGGGCGGCGCTGCTCACGCCCCAGGGCAAGTGGCAGGCGGATTTCTTCATGTTCGAGTTCAAGGAGAGGCTGCTGCTGGATTGCGAGGCGGCGCAGATCCCCATGCTGCTCGCCACGCTGTCGCGCTATCGCCTGCGCGCCAAGGTCACGCTGGAGGATGCCAGCAAGGAATGGCAGGTGCATGCCGACTGGTCGAAGGGCGAGCTGCTGGAAGGCTTCGGCGGCCGCGACCCGCGCCTGGAGGAGGCCGGCTACCGCATCTACGATCGCTATCCGATGGATTTCGGGAACGCCGACGCCGCCCATGCCTATGAGGAGCACCGCCTGCGGCTCGGCCTGCCCGACGGCTCGAAGGACATGGAGGCCGGCAAGTCCGTGCTGCTCGAGGCCGGCTTCGACGAGCTGAACGGCATCTCCTGGACCAAGGGCTGCTACATGGGCCAGGAGCTCACCGCGCGCACGAAATACCGCGGCCTGGTGAAGCGCCGCCTGGTGCCGGTGGAGATCGACGGCCCGACGCCCCCGCCCGGCTCGCCGGTGATCCGGGCCGGCGTGGAGGTGGGGCAGATGCGCTCGGGCGTGGGCGGCTTCGGCCTCGCCCTGCTGCGCCTCGATGCGCTCGACGTCGTCGACGATTTCGAACTCGACTGCGCCGGAAGCCTCCTCATCCCGCGCATCCCGCATTGGATGAAGCTGCCGCCGCGCGAGGCGGCATGAACCACGGAACACGCAGTGCCGACCTGCGGCCCGGAGGGCCGAGCGGCCGAACGGCCGCCGCGGCTTATGCCGCGCAGCCAAGGCGGCCGGATGGCCGCCGCCCGGCGTCTGAGGGTCGCGAAGGTGAAACCTTCGCGCGCCTACAGTGAGCGCTGACACGCATGGCCCCGGCGTGCGCATTCCGCCGCCGGTCATCGCCGTCGGCGTGATGGGCGCGGCCTGGGCGCTCGACCAACTCTGGCCCATCGCCATCGGCCCGGCCGTGCCGCAATTCGGCGCGCTGGTGGTGCTGCTGGCGGTGGCGCTGATGGGCTGGGCCGTGCTGGTGCTGGTGCGCGCCGGCAACGACCCGCGGCCCGACAAGCCCGACTCGGCGCTGGTGGAGGCCGGGCCGTTCCGCTTCGGCCGCAACCCGATCTATCTGGGATTCCTGCTGGTGGCCGCCGGCCTCGCGCTGGCCTCCGGCACGCTGTTCCCCTGGATCGGCGTGGCGGTGCTGCACGCGGTACTGGACCGCCTGGTGGTGGCGCGCGAGGAAGCCTACCTCGCGACGAAGTTCGGCGCGCCCTACGCGGCGTACACGGCGCGCGTCCGCCGCTGGATGTAAGCGGCTACGCCTTGCCGGGCTTCTTGCCCGCCGGCGGCGGCTTCAGGAAGGAGGAGACCGAGATCGGCTCCGCCTTCTTGTCGGCCTTGGGCTTCTTCGCCTCGCGAGTCTTGCGCTTCTGGCCCTTGGCCATGGAATCCTCCTGTGCCTGTCAATGATCCGCGCCGTCGGCCGCCAGCAGCGCCGTCAGCTCCGCCGGGTCGATCGGAATCGCCTGCCGCAGCAGCCCCGCATCGCTCAGCGTCAGCGTGGTGGAGACGCGTCGCCAGGCGGGGAAGGAGAGGCTCTCGATCAGCGCCTCCTCGGTCTCCACCGCGTAGCGCCCGGCCGGCTGCGCCTCCGTCCAGCCCTTCGGCGTGAAGGGCCGGCGGAAGGTCACGGCCTCCTGCCGCGTGCGGTTTTCCATCGCAGGCGCGTCAGGTCGTGAGCTTGCTGGAACAGGCGTAGACCACCTCGGGGTCGGCCGCGGCGGCGCCGGGCATGGTGGCGAAGCGGCGCGCGAGTTCGGTGCGCGCCTGCCAATCCAGCGCCGGCGCCGGCGTGGCGCCTGCGGTGGCACTCGCCAGCGGTGCGGCGGCGCGCGCGCGCTCGACGCAGAAGGCCGCCTGCTGCTCCACCACGCTGGCGCGCGTCGCCGCCATGGCGCTGCTGCTGCGCACCTGGAAGCCCATGAAGCTCGAGATGATCGGCGCCGTGACGAGGCCGATGGCAAGGCCCATCAGCACCGGCTTCGCGGCCTCCCACTGGGTTTCGATCCGGTCGCGAAGGCTGGGGGCGGGTGCGCTCATGGGGCAGGCTCCTGCGGGCATGGCAGCCGGCGGTCGCGCCTCGGCGCGGCCTGGTTGTCATGCGGGGAATGGCGGGAAGGCTGCAAGGATTCCGGTCAACCCGCACCCCGCATGGCAATCATATGGCGATGCGGGGGCAGAATTGCATCAATATCCGGCGATCAGCCGAAAAGTAATTTCCGGCGCGTTATTTCACACCGTTTTTTCCGCCAGCAGCGGGATTGCCCGCTCAGCGCCCCCGGAACACCAGCCGGTCCAGCGAATACGGCCCGCCGCCGCGCAGCGCGATGAACAGCATCACCACCGCCCAGATGCTGGCGAACTCCCAGCCGCCGCGATTCCAGGCGAAGCCCGCCGGCCAAAGCACCCAGAAGGTGATGAAGGCGAGGTGCCCCGCCGCCAGCAGCGCCATCGGCCGCGTCAGCAGCCCGATGGCGATCAGCAGCCCGCCGATCGTCTCCAGCGAGACCACCATCCAGGCCAGCGGCAGCGCCGGCTCGATGCCGCGCCGCGCCAGCCCGTTGGCGGCGAACACCTCCACGCCAGCCTGCCATTTCGGCCAGCCATGCGCGATCAGGTAGCTGCCCGAGATCACCCGCAGCAGCAGGTAGCCCAGCGGCTCGAAGACGGTGTCGAGCCCGGCGCGGATCGAAGCCAGCATCACTGCACCCTGATGTTGCGGGCGCGCACCACGTCGCGCCACTTGTCGGATTCGGCACGGAAGAAGGCGGGCCAGGCCTCGAAGGGCTGCGCCTCCACCGTCACGCCCATGGCCTGCCAGCGCGGCTGCATCTCCGGCGCGCGCAGCGCCGCCGCGGCCACGGCGTTGAAGCGCCGCAGCAGCGGCTCCGGCGTGCCGGCGGGGGCGAGCATCGCGATCTGCTCCACCACCTCGAACGCCGCGAAGCCGAGTTCGCGGAAGGTCGGCACATCCGGCGCGTAGCGGCTGCGCTCGCGCGTCGTCGCCGCCAGCGCGCGCAACTCGCCCGAGGCGATCAGCGGCATCGCCGAGGCGGTGGGCAGCACCAGCATCCCCGTCTCGCCCGCCAGCACCGCCTGCAGCGCCGGGCCGCCGCCGCGATAGCCGATCTCCTCGATGGTGATGCCCGCCTCCTGCATGAAAAGCTCCACCGCCAGGTGCGATGTCGCGCCGACGCCGCTGTTGGCATAGGTCATGCGGTGGTTCGGCTGCTTCGCCGCGGCGATGTAGTCGCCCAGCGTGCGGTAGGGCGCGCGCGCAGGCACCATGATGAACAGCGGCGAGGAGGCCAGCAGCCCGATGCCGACGAAGTCGCGCTCCTGGCTGTACTGCACCGGGTAGATGTGCTGCGCGATGGCGAAGGTGGAATTCGGCGTGATGACGATGGTCGTGCCATCCGCCCGCGCGCGCGACGCCGCCAGCATGCCTATGGTGCCCGCCGCGCCGCCGCGGTTGTCCACCACGAAGCTGCGCCCGGTATCGGCCGACATGCGCTGCGACAGCACGCGCGCGAAGGTGTCGGTGGGCCCGCCCGGCGGCCAGGGCACGATCACGTTGATCGGCCGGTTCGGCAGTTCCTCCTGCGCCAGCGCCGGGCGCGCGAGGGCAAGCGCGGCGGCGCCGGCGCCCAGCGCGCGGCGGGTGATGGTGGTCAACTGTGTGTCCTCCGTTTCGTGGTTGTTCAGGGCTGCGCGAGCGTGGCCAGCAGCAGGACCACCAGCGCGCGCATCACGCCTTCTCGCCCGGCAGCGGCGGCGTGCCATGCGTGTGGAAACTCTCGATGGTCTTGAGGCCCCAGGCCTGGCCCTTGCGGCGCTCGGCCTCGGTCCAGGTGATCGGCCGCCAATCCGGCGCCAGCACCAGCCGCGCGCCGGCATTGGCCACTTCCACGCGGTTGCCGCCGGGCTCATACACATACAGGAAGAAGGTCTGCTGCACGGCGTGCTTGTGCGGCCCGGTCTCGATGAACACGCCGTGCTCCAGGAACACGTCCGCCGCCTGCAGGATGGCCTCGCGGCTGTCCAGCGCGAAGGTCACGTGGTGGAAGCGCCCCGCCACGCCATGCGCCTCCTTCGTGAAGGCGAAGTCGTAGGATTTGTTGGTGGCGGTCAGCCACATCCCCGCCTCCTCGCCGCTGTCGAGCACGATGCGCTCGGTCAGCCGCAGGCCGAGGTTGCGCTCGAAGAATTTGCGGCAGGCGCGCACATCCACGGCGAGGCAATTGAAGTGGTCCAGCCGCCGCACATTCACCCCGCGCGCCGGGAAGCGCTGCGCCTGGTTTTTCAGTGCCGGGCGCTGCGCTGGCGGCGCCTCGTACCATTGCGTTTCGTAGTACAGCTCGAACACATGCCCGTCGGGGTCGTGGAAGCGCCAGCCGGTGCCATGGCCGAAGCTGCCCTCCACCGCCGTCACCGCCACGCCATCGGCGCGCAGCGCCGCCACGCGCCGCGCCAGCGCCTGCGGGCTGCGCGCGCGGAAGGCCGCGTGGCCGAGGCCCGATGTCGTGCTGGCCGTCAGCTGCAGCGAATAGGTCTCGTAATCGTCGAAGCCGCGCAGGAACACGCTGTCGCCCTGCCGGCCGCTCTCGGTCATGCCCATGACATCGACGAAGAAGCGCAGGCTTGCCTCGGGCTTCGGCGTCAGCAGCTCGACATGGCCGAGATGCGCGATGTCCATGCAGGGCTCTGCGGCGTCCAAGGCCATTCCTTCCCACTCGCCCGGCCTTGCTGCCGGTGTCGTGGAAAGCCTAGGCGCGCCGCCGCCGCCGCGTCCTATCGCTTCTCGGCGCGCCGCTATCAGCGTTGGGCATATCGGCGAAGCCGCGCGCCGCGATCTCGGCGATGTAGTCGCGCAGCGTCGCGATGAAGGCCGACGCCGCCGGCGAGGGCGCGGGCTCGGCCGGCAGCACCAGCCCGGCCGGGCGCGGTGGCGCGGGGATGGGCAGCGGCACCACGCGCAGCGCGCCGCGCAGCAGATCCCCCACCATCATCGAGCGCGGCATCACCGAGAGATGGTCCGTGGCCAGCAGCATCTCGCGGATGAAGCCGTAGGAGGATGAGCGCAGCGGCGCCCCATGCCCCAGGCCCAGCAGCGCGATCAGATGGTCGATCTCCTGACCCACGCGCTGGCTCACCGTCGGCAGCACCAGATCGTACCCCGCCAGCACCGGCGCCGTCACCGGATGCGGGCCGGCGAACACCGGGTGCTCGGCCCGCGCCATCACCGAGATCGGCTCCTCCCACAGCGCCTCGCGCAGGAAGCCGTCGGGCACCGCGGGCGCATAGAGTCGGCCCACCACCATGTCGAGTTCGCGCGCCGCCAGCAGCGGCAGCAGCTCCTCCGTGCGGCCCTGCTGCAGGCGCACCTGCAGCGCCGGGTGGCGCGCGCGCAGGCGGATCAGCACGCCGGGCAGCACGCCCACCGCCGCCACCGGCAGCACGCCCACCGCGATGCTGCCGCCGGCCACGCCGCCTACCGCGTCCAGCTCCTCATCCGCGCGGCGGATTTCCGCCAGCAGCCGACGTGCCAGGCGGATCATCACCACCCCCGAAGCGGTGGGCCGCACGCCGCGCGGATGCCGCTCGAACAGCCGCGCGCCGGCGATCTCCTCCAGCTCCTGCAGGCTGCGCGTCACGGCGGGCTGGCCAAGCCCCAGCGCCGCCGCCGCCTTCAGCGCGCTGCCGTGCCGCTCCAGTGCATCGGCCACGCGCAGCAGCGGCAGCTTCAGCCGCTGGTCGAGGTAGCGCCGCGCCAGCGCCGGCTACTCGGCGCGGATATTGGCGCTGGCCACCACCTGCCGCCAGCGTGCGATCTCGGCCACCTGGAAGGCGCGGTATTCCTCCGGGCTGTTGCCCACCACGTCGAAGCCGATGCCGTTCAGCCGCTGCACCGTCTCGGGGTGTTTCAGCGCCTCCACCACCGCCGCATGCACGCGCGCCAGCAGCGGCGCGGCCATGCCCGCCGGCGCCATCACTGCCTGCCAGGAGGTGACGACGAAATCCGCGAGCCCCGCCTCCGCCGCCGTCGGCACATCCGGCAGGATGCGGTTGCGCGTCTCACTGGTCACGGTGATGGCGCGCAGCCGCCCGCCCGCGATGTGCCCCGCCACCGTGCCGAGGTTCTGGAAACTCAGCTGCACATTGCCCGCGATCAGATCCGTCGCCGCCGCGGCACCGCCCTGGTAGGGCACATGCACCGGGTCGGTCCCGGTGCGTATCTTGAACAGCTCCATCGTCAGATGGTCGGAGGAGCCGACGCCCGAGGTGGAATAGCTGGTCCGCCCGGGGTTCGCCTTCAGCCAGGCCACCAGCTCGGCCAGCGTGCGCACCGGCACGCGCTCGGCATTCACCACCAGCACGTTGGGCGTGGTGACGGCCAGGGTGATCGGCGTCAGCTCGCGCACCGGGTCATAGCCCAGGTTCGGGCGCAGTGCGGTGTTGATGGCGAAGACGCCGATCGAGCCCACGAACAGCGTGTGGCCATCCGGTGCCGCGCGCACCACCTGCCGCGCCGCCACCTCGCCATTCGCGCCCGGCCGGTTCTCGGCCACCACCGGCTGGCCGACGCCCTGCCCCATGCGGTTGGCGATCGAGCGCGCGACGATGTCGGAAGGCCCGCCGGCGACGAAGGGCACCACCACCTGCACCGGCCGGCTCGGCCAATCTGGCGCCTGCGCGAAGCCTGTGCGCGGCAGCAGTGGTGCTGCGGCCAGCGCGCCCATCAGCGCGCGGCGGTCCAGCTTGAAATGCGTCATGGCGCGATCTCCCCCTTGTGCTTGCCGCCATGCTGCCCGCTCCGCGCGGCGCTGGCCAGGGGTTAGGGGGCGCGCCGCCCCCGCGCCCTCAGGGGCTGAAGCGATACCGCACCGCGAGGCCCACCACGCCCTGCGTGGCGCTGCCGCGGCCCTCCACCAGCGGGCTGTCGGCCGCGGGGCCGAAGATCTGGCCGATCTCGCCGAAGGCGGTGACACCCCAGCGATCGGTGATGCGATAGCTGGCCGAGGCCCCGACCGCGGCGAACCAGTAGTTGTCCGGCGAGAACTGCGCATAGCCGGTGCGCGAGGCCTGTGACGCATCGACGCCGAAATAGGTCTCGGCGAAATCCTTGCTGCCCCAACTCAGCCGCGGCCCGGCCGAGAGGAACAGGTCCGGCCGCACCATGAACACGCGGTCCGCGCGCAGATCCACCAGCAGCCCGCTATGCCCGCCGAAGCCGGCGCGCAGCTCGGCATTCATGCGCCAGGGGCCCTCATTGTAGTTCAGGAACACGCCCGCCTCGGCCGAGGCGTCGATATCGCCCATGCCCTGCAGCGCCTTGTTGGCATCCTGGTCGCGCCCGAGGCGCACGCGCACCAGCGGCCCGGTGGAGAAGCCGCCGGCGCGGAAGGCGGTGAAGCCCACGCCGTCGCGGAAATTGGCGAAGAAGGTGTTCTGGCCGTAGCGGATGTCGGGGCTCACCAGCGGCACGCCGCGATAGCTGTCGGAGCCCGGATAGGCCGGCCCCAGCAGGTAGCCGGCATCGATGGCGAAGCGCCAGCCCTGGTCGGCCGGCGGCGTCACCAGCTGCGGCGTCGCCGCCTGCGGCGCGAGGCCGGTCTGCGCCATCGCCGGTGCCGTCATGGCCAGGCCGAGCGCCAGCCCCACCACACCGCGTTCCAGAAAGCGCATCGCGCCGAGCCCCCATCCGATTCGAAGCCTCCACTTAGGGCAGGCAGCCCGCCAACGCCAACACCCGGTTGCGCCCGCCATGTTGCCCGGGTGTGTCGATCCTGTACCCTGCGTCCCCCACCGCCCGACGGAGCGCCCGATGCCCCCGATTCCCCGCCGCCTGCTGCTGGCCGGCGCCTCCCTGCTGGCCAGCCCCGCCCTCGCCCAGGCCCCCGCCTGGCCCAGCCGGCCGATCCGCCTCATCGTCCCCTTCGCCCCGGGTGGCTCCACCGACGTGCTGGCCCGGCTGCTGACCGAGCAGATGGCGCCCCGCCTCGGCCAGCCCTTCATCATCGACAACCGCCCCGGCGCCGGCGCCACGCTCGGCACCGGCCTCGGCGCCGAGGCCGCGCCCGATGGCCACACCGTGCTGCTCACCGTCATCAGCGCCTTCAGCGTGGGCAGCACGCTGTATCGCGGCCGCATCACCTGGGACCCGGTGCGCAGCTTCGCCCATCTCGGCCTGATCCAGACCGGCTACTACGCGCTGATGGCCTTCCGCGACGCGCCCTTCGGCAACCCGGGCGAGCTCGTCGCCGCCGCGCGCCGCACGCCGGGCATCCCTTACGCCACCTCCGGCGTCGGCTCGCTGCCGCATCTGTTCATGCTGCGCTTCGCCCAGGCCGCCAACATCGAACTGACCCACATCCCCTACCGCGGCGGCGGCCAGGCGGTGACGGACACCATGGCGGGCGTCGTGCCCGTGACGCTCGATGGCATCGCCGCCAGCGTCAACCAGATCCGCACCGGGCAGATCAAGGGCATCGGCATCACCGCACCCACGCGTCAGCCCGCCTTCCCCGACATGCACACCTTCGTCGAGCACAACCTGCCCGGCCTGGTGGCGGAAGGCTGGGCCGGCATGGCCATGCCCGCCGCCACGCCGCTGCCCATCCAGCAGCGTTTCACCGCCGTGCTGAAGGAGGTGCTGGAACTGCCCTCCATCATCGCGCGCTACCAGCAGCTGGCGATCGACACTGGCAACCGCTTCGGCCCCGAGGCCCAGGCCTTCGTGGCGCAGGAGGTCGAGACCTGGCGCCCCCTGGTCATCGCCTCCGGCGCCACGATCGATTGATAGGCACCATGACCCTTCCAAGGCTGCTGGCATTCCAGGAGAAGCTCGGCGGCCGCGCCGACCTCGCCTTCGTGCCCCTCTCGACCGACCTCCACTACCTGGCCGGCATCGCGCGCGACATCCCGAAATACGGCGTCACGCTGCATCCCGGCGATTGGCTGGAGGGTGCGTGGGTGGCGCCCGGCCACCCGCCCATCCTCGCCTTGCCGCGGATGACCGCCGAATTCGGCGGCCGCGGCGCGGCCGAGGGCATCGAGGTGCTGGTGCTGGGCGACCATGACGACCCCGCCTCGCTCGCGCGCTCCATCATCGCGCGCTTCGGCCTGCCCGCCCGCCCGCGCATCGCGGTGAGTGAGCGCGCGCATGCCGACAGCCTGATCCACCTGCAGGCGCTGCTGCCGGATGCGGTGTTCACCTCCGCCACCGCCATCATCCGCGAACAGCGGCTGATCAAGTCCGACGCCGAGATCGCCCTGATGCGCGAGGCCGGGCGCCGCACCGAGGCCGCCTTCGCCGAGGTGCTGCCCAAGCTGCGCTTCGGCATGACCGAGCTCGAGATCGTCGCCGAGATCGACTTCCAGATGAAGCGCCAGGACAGCCTGGGCCCCACCTTCACCACCACGCTCTACAACAGCGGCCCGGATTATCCGCTGCTGCTCGGCAAGCGGCTGGAATCGTGGAAGCGGAAGGTGGTGCCGCCGGTCTCCGTGCTGTTCGATTTCGGCGCCAGCCACGAAGGCCTCTGTTACGATTTCGGCCGCACCGTCAGCTTCGGCGAACCCTCCGCCGAGCAGCGCCGCGTGCATGCGCTGGTGATGGATGCGCAGCGCGCCGGCATCGCCGCGCTGAAGGTTGGCAGCACCTGCGAAGCGGTGGACGCCACCGCCCGCCAGGTGATCGCCGATGCCGGCCTCGGGCCCGCCTTCCGCCACCGCCTCGGCCACGGCATCGGCTGGGACGTGCACGAGCCCCCCTTCCTCACCAAGGGCGATGCGACGGTGCTGCGCGAAGGCATGCTGTTCACCATCGAGCCCAGCATCCTCCAGCCCCTCGGCTTCAGCGCCCGGACGGAGGACGTGGTGGTGGCACGGCCGGGCGGCGGCGAACGCCTGACGGCGGGGTTCCAGGAGTTGTTCGTGGTGGATGGGTGAGGGGGGCGATTCCCCTCGCAAAACAGAAAAAAATCCTATATCCTGCCCCCAACCGCAGGACCTCCCACCCATGCCCCTCCCCACCTCCTTCCCCGGCCGCTACCACGCCCCCCACCAATGGGGGGGCGAAAATTATTCTGCCAGCGCGCGGGCAATTATTCTGCCGCGCGGTCTCTGTAAGTAGCTGTTTTGTCGGTATTTTGGGGCCGTTGCGGGGTTTCGCAGTCGCTACCGGCATTGCGGCAATGCGCTAAGCCCTGCGGAAAGCTGGGGCGGGGTCAAGTTGTTGATTTCGCTGCGGTGAGCCGTTGCGTGGATTGGCCCTGAACGTCGCCGAAGTCGGGGTTGTGGCAATGATTGGCGAACCGATTGGCGAACCGATTGGCGGCTGACAGCGGTGAGAGGCCGCACTGGAGCGGGTCCAGAAATAGTGCGGCCCGGCCGATCATCTCTCGGCCGGGCCTTAAGCTCGCGTTGGCGAGTTACCGCAGGAGAGCGGGAGGTTTCACTCGGCGGCGACGCCACGCCCCGCAGACGCGACCTCTTCTTCCGCAGCGGCGTGGCATTCGTCAGGCGTTGCGCCGGCGAGCTTCATGCGCTGATACCGTTCGACATAACCCTGCATCAGCGATCGCACCAACATCGTCTTGATCGGCGGTGCCGTGGGCTGCTCGCTCGCCCTCTCCATTTCGTCGGCACGCTTCAGAGCTGCGCCAAGCGCGCGCAGGTCCACGGTCGCATGGCGCCAAACGGCGCCTTCGTTGGCCTCGCCCTGAAAGTGGTCTTCCCCGAACAGCAGGCTGTGGATGCTTGAGCCGGCCGTCGCGAAGAACTTCTTCTCGATCTCCCAAAGCATCGAAATCGCGGGCTCGGCCTTGCCATTCTCGATATTCGAGATGTGGCCTCGCGAGACGCCAAGAGCTTCCGCGAATTCGCTCTGGCTCATGTTCAGCGCCTCGCGGACAGCTCGGATACGTAAGGCAATAGCCCCAAGCATCTGCGCCTTTTTGTCATCGCTCATGTGCAAATCGCCTTGCTTCTGCTATCCATAAATGGCATGAGTTTACTGTGAAATGCAAGCGCGCAACGTCGATGGCAGAAAACTTGGGGTTTGTCCCAGCGGACGCCTTCGCGCGCGCCACCGGCGTGTCAGTGCGAGCCGCACAGAAGGCCCTCACGCGCGCTTACGCCAACATTCCTTGGAACGGTCATCTGCTTGATGTCCGCGTCGTCCCGACACGCGGCGGCGCCTCTGGCATCCGCTATGAAGTTGCTGTTGCCTCCCTCCCGCCGGAGATTGCCTCCCGTGTGGCGCCCTCACCGGCGGCGCCGCTCCCTGCGCAGCATCGCCTTCCGATGGGCGCCGACTTCCGGCTCGCCCTGGTTCAATCCATCTGTGAGGCCGGCCCGCCGGGCAGTGAGGCGCGCGCGGTGCAGCTCCGCGCCGTCGCGGCGCGCGCCCTCTATCCTTCAGGTAAGAAGGCCGGGCAACGTGTCGCCGAGCGCACGCTCAGGGCATGGGTCGCCGCGCATGATCGGGCCGGCGCCCTGCCGCTGATCCGGCGCAAGCCGCGCGCCGATCGTGGCGCGTCCCGCGTCATCGCGTGGCGCGAGTGGGACCGGGCCATGGTGGCGGCCGGCGTGCCGGAAGCGAAGCAGCGCCAGATGGCGGCAACGATGGATGCCGAGGTTCGCGGCCTATGGGCGGCCGGTGAAGTCAGCGCCGCAAACATCCAGTTCAGCATGAGCGTGCGATGCCGGGCGCTGGCCGAGGCGGCAGGGCTGGTGCTGCCAGAAGCCGAGATGGCGGCGCTCTGCCGCATGCCGCAGCACTTCGCCGGCCAGAAGGATCGGCGCCGGGCGCGCATGGCGCACGTGAAGCGGACCGATGCCGCCCGCTACGCCTCGCATCACGTCCCGCGCGTGCGCCGCCATCGCAACGGCCTCCGGCCGATGGACCTGGTTGCCGTCGATGTGCGGCATTCGGACATCCTCTATCGACGGCCGGATGGCAGCCTCGCCACCCCGAAGATCATCGCCTTCCTGGACCTTGCCACCAATCGCCTGTTCGCGCGGCCCTTCCTGTTGCCGAAGGGCGAGATGATCCGCCGCGAGCATGTGCTGGTGGCGCTGCGCGACCTTGCCGCTGATCCAGCCTGGGGCCTCTGGCGAGGCCTGTATCTGGACAATGGCGGCGAATTCCAGCTCGGCGCCGCGCCGGAAGACCTGACACGCCTGGTGGGCATGGTTCGCGCCGCCTTCAGCGCCCATGACGGTGAAGTATCCGCCGAATGCGGCAACATCACCAGCCGCCCCTACAACCCGCAATCGAAGGTAATCGAAAGCATTTTCTCGGCCTTCACGCGCTCGGTAGAGCCCATTTACCAGGGCTTCATCGGCGGCAACCGCATGGCCAAGAAGACGCAGAACCAAGGCCGGGCGCCGGTTCCGATGGCGGGCGACGAAGCAACCATCCTTGCCCGCTTCGCCGAGATGGTTGCCTTCTACAACGCCAAGCCGCAGCAGCGGGGCCACATCAAGGGCCGCTCGCCGAATGAAGCCTTCGCGGCCTTCGCCCTGGATGCCGCGCCGTGGGGCGCCGTCACGCTCGACCCGGGTGAGTTCGCGTTGGCCTTCGGCCCCGACGAAACCCGCGTCGTGCAGCCCGGCGGCGAGCTGCACATCCGAGGCCGGATGCTGGCGCATCCCGAGCTGTCGCCGGACGTGGGCAAGAAGGTGCGGGTGCGGCTTCCGATCCTTGATCCTACTCGCGCCGTCGTGCTGTCGGACAAGGGCGAGCCGTTGCTGGTGGTGGCCGAAGCCGTCGCCACGGGGATGCAGGACCGCGCGGGCGTGAAGACGCACGATCGCGGCCGGCGCGAGGCCGGCGCCGCCTTCGCCAAGGCCGCAGCCGGCGCCGCGAAGATGGACCCGATGGCTGCGCGCAACGCGGCCGTTGCAGCCATGCCGAAGCTGCCGGCGCCGGCGCCAGTCGCGAATGTCTCGGTTCACCCGGTGCTGCGCGAAGCCGCCACGGGGCAGCCGGTGCGCGCCATCCTGCCGCGCGCCGCCGCGAAGAGGCGTGCGGATGCCGACGCGCAGGAAGCCGCCTTGGCGCAAGTCATCGCGGGGTTCCGCCGTGCGGGCTGATCCAGCCCAACAAATCGGACGGGAGGGCGCGCGAACGCCCCCCCGCCCTTCGCCGGCCGGGGGCGCCTCCCGGCAGACATCGATCAAGGGAAAGGACCCCATGACCGACACGCAACAGGTATCAACCACCCCTCCGGGCCGCAATGCAGTGGTGCCCGGCGGCATCTGGCCGACACGGACGGCTCGGCTCGTGACGCAGGCCATCGAGGCCTGCCGCCTCGGCCGGTATCTCGGCCTGGTCACCGGGCCGAGCGGCATCGGCAAGACCACGGCGGCCCGCGCGGCCGTCGCGGCGGCTGGCGACGAATTCAGCGACGAATTCGTTGAGGCCCACTATCTGCGCATGACGATCGCGGCCGAGGGGCTTCAGCCGGGCCTGATCCGGATCGGGCGGGCGATCGGCGCCTCAGCGCATCCCAGCATGAGCGCGAGCGAAGTGCATGATGGGATCGTCTACCGCATGCGGCAGTGGCCGTGCGGCGGGCTGCTTGTGCTGGATGAGGCGCAGTTCATGGCCGATGCGCTGATCCATGCCGTTCGCGATATCGCCGATGAATTGGACGGGCGCGGATGCATGGCCGGCGTCGTCCTGATGGGCGATGTCACGCTGGCGGCGCGGATCAACGGCAAGGTCGGGCCACGCGCGCGGCAGTTCGAGCCGCTGCGCGGCCGGCTCGGCGCGGTGGTGGCGTTGGATGGGCTGGACGCCGAGGATTTCAGCGTCATCAGCCATTCCCTCGGCGTCATGGCGCCGCAGGCGGCGGACCTGGTTGCGCGGGTCGGGGCCGGGCGCGGCGGGCTGCACAACGTCGCGCGCCTCGCCAACACGGCGCGCGGCATCGCAGGGGCCGACAACCCCATCACGCTCGGCATGCTCCGGACAGCCGCGCAGGTTGCGGGGGTGGGCGCATGAGTGACCTGGCGAACGCGTACCGGCCCGATGGCCTGGACCGCCTGGCAGAAGCCGCGATGAAGCTGGATGCGCTGGCGAGCCTGGTTTCGCAGGCGCAGGACCTGGGAATTGTCGGGCGCGACGGCCTGGGGCTGATCTTCGCCGATATCGCCCTGAACATAGAGAAGGGCGTCGCCGAGACGCGGCGCCAGATGTCGGGGCAGCGCGCGTGATGCCCCGGAAATCCGCCAAGCTCGCGCCAGCGAAGGTGGCCTTGGTGCATGTCGCCAAGCGCCGCCTCGCCATGGAGGATGCGGATTACCGCACGGTGCTGCTTCGGGCCGCGGGCGTCGAAAGCGCGCGAGACCTGACAGCGGCAGGGTTCCGCCAGGTCATGGAGGCCTTCGCGCTGCTGGGCTTCCAGAGTGACGGCGCGGCGACCAATTTCGGGCGCCGCGCTGGCATGGCGACGCCCGGCCAGGTCGCCGCCATCCGGCGCCTGTGGCGGGAGTTCACCGCAGGCGAAGGGACGGACGCGACCCTCGGCAAGTGGCTGGCAAAGCACTGGCACATCTCGGCGCTGCGCTTCCTGCCGGCCGAGCTGGCACCGAAGGTGTTGATCGCGCTGCGCGCCATGTGCGCGCGGCGCGGCGGCGCCGCCAAGGTGGCGTGATGGCGACGCGAGAGCCGATGCAGGCCGAGATTGCCGCCTTCCTCGAAGCGCAACCCCGGATGCTCACCTACTCGGCTCTCGCGGATGCCCTTGCGGCGCGGTTCGGCGCGGCGGCTTGGGATGCCGAGACGATCCGCGCCTTCTTCCTGCGGTCCGATCGTCTGACGGTCGGCCGCGCGCAGATATCCCGGGACCCGGAAATCCGAGCCTTCATCCGCGATCGCATCGGGCGCCAGCGCGGCGAGGAAATCCTCGCCGCGCTGCGCGCTGCCTTCCCAGCCGATCGGGTCCCTTCGCGATCGTCCCTCTATCGCTTCCTGCAGGCCGAGGCCTGCGGGCGGCGCCCGGTCAACCGCGCCCGCCGGGCGAAGTTGTCGTCGGATGATCCGCGGGCTGCGGCTAAGCCCCCCGTTAAGATGATTTGAGAGGCACTAAGAAGTGCCTTACGGCGCCCGGTGGTATCAGGGTGGCCGGCACGGCCCGGGACGCCTCCTACGGGCCGGGAAAACGGGCGGCATCCCCGACCCCGCATGATGCGACGCGCAGCTTTGCCGGCACCCCTGCATCGGACGGCATAAGCGGGCCGCCGGCCGTAGGCCATAATGCGCCCGGCGTCGCTGGAACGACGCTTCTCCGCTGGGTGAGTAAGCGTGCAGCCGCACATGTCCGCGAATGCGGGCATGTGCGGCACTCGCGCTTACCCCTCAGATGCGGGCATGCGGACCGCGAGCGGTATCACTGTCCCTGCCGAGCTCTCCCATCTTGGCGACGCCATCGGCGCCGAGGCGCTGCTTCTGCTTGTCGAGCAGCACGGCGGCATCCGGCTCTACATCCCGAAGGACATCAACCAGGGCAGCAGCCTTGCGCGCAGCGTAGGTCTGCCCGCTGCGCGCGCGCTGTCGCGCATGTTCGGCGGTGAGTGGATCAAGGTCCCGATTGCCCGCGCATGGCGCGTGCGCGTCTACCGCCAGCGCGGCGAGACGTATCAGAGCATCGCGCGCCGATTGCTCATCACGGAAGGCCAGGTCGGCAAGCTGCTGTGCAACGCCGGCATGACGAAGCCCACGAGAAAGCTGCGCGGAAATCGGTCCCGCGCAAAACAGGAGAAGTGAAATGCTCATCAGCGAAGCTTTGATACGGTCGATCTTCACGGGCTACAGCGCCGTCTTCCAGCGCGGGTTGGATGGCGCAAGGAGCCACTACCGCAAGATCGCGATGGTGGTTCCGAGCAGCACGCGCGAGAACCACTACGGCTGGCTCAGCGCGCTGCCCAGCATGCGCGAATGGATCGGCGATCGCGTCGTCTACGGCCTCGACGCCAGCGACTTCATCCTGAAGAACCTGGAGTTCGAAGCCACGGTTGCGGTCAAGCGGAAGGACATCGAGGACGATCAGGCGGGCGTCTACAGTCCGCTCTTCGAAAAGATGGGGCGCGACGCCGGCCTCCATCCCGACAAGCTCACGCTCAGCCTGCTGAAGAACGGCTTCTCGTCGCTGTGCTACGATGGCCAATTCTTCTTCGATACGGACCACCCGGTGGGCGGCACTGGCGATGCGCCGGTGGTGTCCGTCAGCAATTCCGGCGGCGGCAGCGGCGCCGCATGGTTCCTGCTGGACTGTTCCCAGATGCTCAAGCCCCTGCTTTTCCAGGAGCGGCTTCCCTATCAGATAACGCGCCTGGACCGGGATACCGACGAGAACGTGTTCTCGCGCGGCCAATACCTCTACGGCGTGCGCGCGCGCTGCAACGCCGGCTATGGGCTGTGGCAGCTCGCCTATGGCAGCAAGCAGCCGCTGAATGACACCAACTATGCCGCTGCCCGCGCGGCGATGATGTCCTTCAGGCAGGACAACGGGGAGCCTCTGAACGTCACCCCGACGCACCTGGTGGTTCCGCCGGCGCTGGAGGCGGCGGCCCTGCAAGTCGTCAATGCGGACCGCAACGCGGCCGGCGCGGCGAACATCTGGCAGGGCACCGCCGAGCTCGTTGTCTCCCCCTACGTCGTCTGAACCGGAGGAAGATCGATGCCTACCGATCACATGCCGGAGCCCTTGGTTGTGGATCTTGTCGAAGATACGCCTGCCTCGGCAGCCCATGGCGGTGACGCCGAAGTCGTCGTGTTGAGCGATGACGGGGAAGCACGCACCGGGCTTCCCGCGCGCGCTGCGCAGCAGGAAGACGGATCGGTGATCTTGACGCTGCGATTTCCTGTCGTGCTGCGGTTCCGTCGCAACGGCTCCGATGAGGTTCGCGAGGAGCGTGTTGACGCGCTGCGGTTCCATCGCATGACCGGCGCCGATATGCGCGCCATCTCGGCGGCTTCCCGCGATGCCGCCATGCCCGTCATGCTCGCGCGGAGCGCCCGCATGGCCGAGGGCAAGTTGACGCCGATCCTGGACAGGATGGACGCCGCAGACGTGGACGATGCCGTGGCAGTGGTGGGCAGCTTCATGGGCAGCAGCCGCTTCACGGCGCGTTGACGGCAGCAGTCGCCCCATTGCGGCCAAGGAACAGAGAGGGCTGAACAAATGGCTGCCGGCCGCAACATGGTTGCCACCTTCATCCTTCGCCTACAGGACCGGCTCAGCGGCGGCCTGTTCGCTGTGCAGCGCCGGCTGGAAAGCATCCGCAACATAGCTGAGCGTATCGGTGGGTTCGGCGCGCGCCTTGGCGTCGTGGCTGCGGTGGCTGGCGGCCTCAGCTTCGCAGGGCCTGTCGCGCAGGCCGCGCAGCTTGACCAGGTGCTGCGCGATACGGCCATAACCGCCGGGGAAACCGGCGCGTCCGTCGAACGAATGATAGGTCGGCAACGCGAGATGTTTCAACGGCTCGCTTTGTCTACAGCACAACGAACGCAGGCCATCGCGGAGGCAAGCGGCGTGCTGGTGGCTTCGGGCATGGACGCCGCCCTCGTAGACCGCCTACTCCCCACCGTTGCGCGTGTCGCGACGGCTGCCAACGCAGCGATACAGGACATCGCGCGGACCTCTTTCAGCTTGGCGGATGGGCTGCGCGTCCCTGCCGCACAGATGGAGGGCGCGCTCGCTTCGCTGGTGGTGGCGGGGCGGGAAGGGCGCTTCGAGTTGCGCGCGATGGCCCGGGAAATCCCGTCTCTATCCGGCCAGTTGGAGGCGATGGGCCTCGTTGGGCGACGGGCAGTTGATAGCCTCGGCGCGTTCCTACAGGTGGCGATGCGCAACGCAGGCACCGAAAGCGAGGCTGCCAACAACTTCCGGCAATTCCTGTCGCGGCTGAACGCCCCCGACTTCTTGCGTTCCGCGCGCGAGATGGGGGCAGACATCCCGGCTGTGATGGCCGATGCGATCCGCAGGAACATCAACCCGCTTGAAGCGGCCATCCAGGAAATTCGTCGCGTCACCCGGGGCGATGCACAACGCATCGGCGTCTTGTTCACCGAGCAGCAATCGCGCGATTTCTTCTTGGCGATCAACCGCTACGCGGGCGAATACCTTCGCGTCAATCGGATCGCGTCGCAGGCCACGCCTTCCGTCATCGACCAGGCGCTTATCGACCAGCTCGCCGGCCTCACAGCCCACCTTACGCGACTGAACGACATGCTGGGGCAGGTGGGCGATCGCCTGGGGAACAGCATCGGGCGCAACCTCGGAACGCATGTCATCCCGCATCTTGAGCGGCTGAACCGCCTGCTGGACGAATTGGACACGCGCTACCCGGGCGTCCTGGATGGGCTCGTGCTTGGCCTCGGTGGCTTGGCGTTGGCCGGGGGGGCGCTGGCGCTCATCATTCGCCCTATCGTGCGGGTCCTCGGCTTGCTCGGCGCGATGGCCGTGGCTTTAGGCCCTGGGGGCGCCATCCTCGCCGGCCTGGGTCTGCTCATCGCTGGGGGTGTTGCGCTCTATGACCGTTGGCAGCCCTTCCGCGACCTGGTGGACGGCCTGGTCGCATCCTTCGATGCGCTTCGAAATCGGCAGATCGGGCCTGGCGGCGTGCCGGCTTTGCCGCGTGGCCCCGGCGATCGCCCCCCGGGCGAGCCGCTGCCCTTTCTCACGCCTCTGCCGCGCCCCCCGATCCCGCAAGCCCCGGGCGTGCCGAGACCCGAGGATTTGCTTCGGCGCCAGTCGAGCAATCAGCCCGAGGGGGCGCGCTTCAACGGGCGGATCGAGGTGGCGTTGGCCGAGGGGCTTCAACTCCGCCGCGCCAGCACAGAGACGCCCGGCTTCGCCCTGGAACCTGTCAACAGGGGCAGGATGTTGGGGCTCGCCTGAGCCTACGCTGAGGGGCGCCTCAGCCTCCCCTCAGCCATCCCGCAGTGTCCCGGGAAAGCCCGCGATATCCCGGTATCCGTGGCAGAATAATTGCCTCCGGTGGCAGTACAATTGTTCAGACAGCACCAATGGGCCCCCATGACCGATGACGAATGGCAGGCCCTCGCACCCCTTCTCATCGGCGATCCCAGCCGCGGCGGCCGCCCCGCCGACCGCCGCCGGCTGTGGGATGCCATCTTCTGGGTCGCCTGCTCGCGCGAGCCCTGGCGGGCGCTGCCCGCGGCGCTGGGCAACCCCAACACCGCCCGCCGCGCACTGGCCCGCGCCGCCCATTCCGGCGTGCTGGAACGCCTTCTGCTCGCCGTCTCGCCGCACCCGCTGGCGGGGCGCGAGGCGCTGGACAGCGTCGCCTATCGCCTGCTGCGCGCCTTCCGCCGCATCGCCCGCGCCATGGATCTGCGCCTGCTGCTGATGGCCAAGACGCTCGGCGTCTGGACAGCCCTGCCCTGCCTGCCCTCCGACCTGCCCCGGCCGGGTTTGTCCGAAATCATCGCGCGTCACGCGCCCCGCGTGCTCAATCCCGAAACCCGCACCCCCGGCCTGCTGCGCATGCTGGCCACGCTGCACCGCCTGCTGGCCGGCGCGCCGCGATTGTGGCGCACGCGGTGAGCCCGCCACGCCGCGCCCTTGCCGGCCGCGTGCGGGGCGGGAACACTCGCCCGCACGCGCAGCGAAGGACGCCATGATGAGCCGCAAGGTCCGGATGATCCTGGATGTGGACACCGGCATCGACGACGCGCTGGCACTGATGCTGGCGCTGAAGCGCCCCGGCATCACGCTGGAGGCCGTGACCACCGTCTTCGGCAACATCGATGTCGAGGCCGCCACGCGCAACACGCTGCAGATGCTCGACGTGGCGGGCCGCCCCGACATCCCGGTGGCGGCCGGCGCGGCGCGTTCGCTCACCCGCCCCTTCGTCCGCAAGGCCAGCCACATCCACGGCGCCAACGGCATCGGCGAGGTCGTGCTGCCACCGCCCTCCCGCACGCCGGTCGCCGAAGCCGCCGCCGACCTCATCATCCGCCTCGCGCGCGAGCACCCCGGCGAGATCACCCTGGTGCCGGTCGGGCCGATGACCAACGTCGGACTCGCGCTGATGAAGGCGCCGCAGACGGCGCAGCTGCTGGACCGCATCGTGCTGATGGGCGGGTCGCTGTTCCACCCCGGCGTGCCGGGCATCCCCAGCCCCATGGCCGACGCGAATTTCTGGAACGACCCCGAGGCCGCGCGCATCATCTTCCAGTCCGGCGCGCGCGTGACCATGGTGGGCATGGACGTCACGATGAAGACGCTGTTCACCGCCGCCATGATGGATGACCTGGAACGGCGCGGCGATGCCGGCACGCGCGCCGTGGTGCAGGCCAGCCGCTACTACCTCGCGGCCTACCAGGCGCAATACCCCGACATCACCGGCTGCGCGCTGCACGATCCCCTGGCCGTGGCGGTGGCCGAGCTGCCGGACCTCGTGACGACCGAGCCTATGCAGTGCGACGTGGAATGCATGGGCGAGATCACGCGCGGCCAGGTGGTGGCGGACCGCCGGCGAACCGGGCGGACGGTGCCGAATGTCGATGTCTGCGTCGATGTGGACGTGCCGCGCTTCATGGCGCTGTTCCAGTCCAGCCTCGCCGCATGACGGGCCTGCGCATTCCGCGGGCGGGCGGGCCCGCGCGCTGTCGCACCGCGCGGCATTTGTGCCGCCCATCCGCATGCGTACCGCGCGCCGCCGCTTGTCGTGCGCCGGGCCGCCCCCTACCGTCGCGCATCCGTCACCATCGCCCGAACCTGCGACCAGGAGTGCAGCCGCCATGACCTTCACGGCCCCCCTCTCCCGCCGCGGCGCCATCGCGGCCGGCATGGCACTCGCCGCCGGGCTTCCCGCCGGCGCCGCGGCCCAGCCGCGCGCGCGCATGACGATGGCGCTCAGCTGGATCCCGAATGTGCAGTTCGCCGGCCTCTGGATCGCCATGGAGCGCGGCCATTTCGCGGCCGAGGGCATCGATGCGCGCTTCACGCCGGGCGGGCCGAACGCGCCGGACCCGCTGGTGCAGCTTGCCGCCAACAACGCGCAGATCTGCACCGCCAACTGGCTGCCCTTCCTCGACGCGGTCGGCCGCGGCAACGACTTCGTCATCGTCGGCGCCACCTATGGCCGCAGCCCCGGCGCCATCTGCTCCATGGCCCGCCGGCCGATCCGCGAGCCGCGCGACCTGGTGGGCGCGCGCGTGCTGGCGCAGACGCCCAGCGACCGCGTCATCATCGAATCCATCCTCGGCATGGCGAACCTGCCGCGGGAGTTCCGCATGGTGCCCACCGGCTTCTCGCCGGAGCCGCTGGTGAATGGCGATGGCGACGCGTATTTCTGCTTCGCCATCAACCAGCCGATCACGCTGGAGCAGATGGGCATGCGCGAGGGCGTGGATTTCCACGTCACTCTGCTCGACCAACTGGGCTACCGCCTGCCCGGCGCCTTCATCGTCACCCGGCGCCGCACCATCGAGCAGAACCGCCCCCAGGTGGTGGGCTTCCTGCGCGCCATGGCCCGCGGCTGGCGCGAGAACGAGGCCGACCCCGCCTTCGCCGCGCGCCTCGCCGTGCAGAAATACGGCGCCGAGCTCGGCCTCAACCTGGCGCAGCAGACCCGGCAGAACGAGCTGCAGATTCCCCTGGTGCGCAACCTCGCCGGCCCCGGCCTGTTCTGGTTCGACCCGGCCCTGGTCGGCGGCAGCATGAGCGATATCGCCCGCGCCTCGAACCGCACCGTCCCGCCCGTGGCGCAGATCCTCGACCTTTCGCCCCTCGAGGAAGCGCTGCGCGGCTGACGCGCGCATGAGCGCGCAGCAGGCCACACCCGCCGCGGCGATCCTGCTGCAGGGCGTGGCCAAGACCTTTCGCCTGGATGACGGCACGGCCGTGCCCGCGCTGCGCGACATCGCGCTCAGCGTCGGCCAGGGCGAGTTCGTGGCGCTGATCGGCCCGAGCGGCTGCGGCAAGAGCACCGTGCTGCGCCTCGTGGCCGCGCTCGAGACGCCCGATGCGGGCAGCGTGGCCGTGGAGGGCCGCGCGCCGGCCGAGCTGTCGCGCGCGCATCGCCTCGGCGTCGCGTTCCAGGACCACGCGCTGCTGCCCTGGCTGAGTGTGGCCGCCAACATCGCCCTGCCCTTCCGCCTCGCCGGCCGCGCGGTGGATGCGCAGCGCGTCGCGACGCTGATCCGCCTCGTCGGGCTGACCGGCTTCGAGGCCGCGCGTCCTGGCCAGCTCTCGGGCGGCATGCGCCAGCGCACCTCCATCGCGCGCGCGCTGGCGCTGGCGCCGGACGTGCTGCTGCTGGACGAGCCCTTCGGCGCGCTCGACGCCGTGACGCGGCGCCGACTGAACGTGGAGCTGCAGCGCATCTGGAGCGAGCAGCGCATCACCACGCTGCTGGTGACGCACGCTGTGGACGAGGCGCTGTTCCTCGCCGACCGCGTCGTGGTGATGAGCGGCCGGCCCGGCCGGATGATCCGCACCATCGAAGTGCCCTTCCCGCGCCCGCGCGGGCCGGAGGTGATGCGTACGCCGGAGTTCCATCGCCTGGTGGATGCGCTGACCCTCGCGCTCGAACCCGAGGGGCCGGAGGCGCCATGACGCCGCGCCTGCCGCGCGAGAGGCTGCGCGCCATCGCCTATGGCGTGCTGGGCGTCGCCGCCTTCCTCGGCGCGTGGGAGGCGATCGGCATCAACCGCTGGGCCGGGCTCACCTGGCCGCCGCTGAGCGCGGTGCTGGCCTTCACCTTCGATCCCGACCGCCGCGCGCTGTTCCTGCGCGCCATGGATGCCACCTTCTCCAACGTCGCGGCGGGCTATGTGCTGGGCGTGGCGCTCGGCGTGGCCGGCGGCGCGCTGGGCTTCCTGCTGCGGCCGCTGCGGCCCGGGCTGGACCGGCTGGTGGCGGTGATCCACGCCATACCCTCCATCGCGCTGGCGCCGATCTTCATCGTGCTGATCAGCCGCGACGCCACGGGCCTGGCGCTGACGGCGCTCGGCGTCTTCTACGCGCTCTACATCGCCACCACCTCGGGGCTGGAAGCGGCCTCCGCTGTGCATCGGGACCTGTTCACCGTGCTCGGCGCGCCGCGCTGGCGGCGCCTGCGCCACCTGCAGCTGCCCGCCGCCCTGCCCGCGCTGGCCAGCGGGCTGAAATTCGCCGTGCCGGGTGCGTTCATCGGCGCCATCGTGGGCGAATGGTTCGGCTCCTCGCGCGGCCTCGGCCTGCTGATGGCGAGTGCGATGCACAACTTCCAGATCACCCTGCTGTGGAGCGCGGTGCTGATCACCTCCTGCGCCTCCCTCGCCTGCTTCGGCGCGGCGGCGCTGCTGGAACGCCACGTCGCACGGCGCTATCGATGAAGGGGGTCTCGGCTCTGCGCCGCGGGGTGCTGCGGCTCCTGTCGCGCCATTGGGGCGTGGTGGTGGTGCTGCTGGCCTGGCAGGGCTGGGTGATGGCGTTCCAGCTGAACGCCATCGTGCTGCCGCGCCCCCTCGACGTGCTGGCCGACATCGCCGCCAACCCCGGCGTCTATCTCGCCAATGGGGGGCAGACGATGGCGATGGCGATGGGCGGGCTGGCCATCGGCATGGCGCTCGGCACGCTGCTGGCCATCCTGGCCTGGGCCTCGCCGCTGCTCGGCGGCATGCTGACGCCGCTCGGCCTGGTCTTCTCCTCCATCCCGGTGATCGCGCTGATCCCGATCGTCGCGCGGCTGCTGGGCTATGATGCGAAGACGGTGCTGGCCATCGTGGTCATCATCTCCTTCCTGCCGGCCTTCGTGTTCACCGGCGCCGGCCTGCGCGCCCTGCCGGCGGGCAGCGCCGACCTGTTCCGCGTCTTCGGCGCCGGGCGCTGGGTGCGCTTCACGCGCCTCGTGCTGCCGGCGGCAGTGCCAAGCTGGATGATCGCGCTGCGCCTCGCCGCGCCCACCGCCATCCTGGCCGCGATGCTGGCCGAATACCTGATGGGCAGCAGCGGCCTCGGCTTCCTGTTCCGCAGCGCCGCCGAGGATTTCGGCACCGAGCGCGCGCTCGGCACCAGCGTGGTGGCGACGATCGTCTCAGTGCTGCTGTTCTCCGCGACGCTGGCCGCCGAGCGCGCCGTGGCGCGCCGCTGGAACTGAAAAATGTCAGCCCGGGATGCGGTCGCGGTAACGCGGCCAATCGGCCAGCAGCGCCTGCACCACCGCGTTGCCCACCAGGAAGGCGTTCTCCAGCGCCGGCTGCAGGCCGCACAGGCCCTCATGCTTGTGGCTGCCCAGGCCCTGCGCCGCGCTCAGGCCAGGGCGCGCCACCACGTAGTTCGATGCGGTGCGCAGCATCAGCAGGCGCCGCGCATCGGCGCGCCCCGCGCGGGCCAGCGCGTGCAGCGCCAGCGCGATGCCGGCATCCTCCATCGCGCTGACGACGAAGCGCGCCTGGCCTTCGCTCCAGTATTCCACCCAGCCGCGCGCCCAATCGAGCATCCGCGGCCCATGCCAGAAATCAGATCCGCCAAGCACCGCGCCGGTCACGAACCCCGGCGGCTGCGCGCCCATCGCGGTGCCGGCGAAATGCGTGCGGAATGCCGCCATCTGCGGCGAATCCACCAGCGGCACGGCGGCGCTCACGCCGCGCGCCCAGCCCAGCAGCCCGGCATCCAGCCGCCAGGCGGGTGTTGCGACGCGCGCGATGGCGGGCTGCGCGAAGGGCTCGCCCTTGCCCAGCGGCAGGCGCCCGGTGCTCCAGCTGGCCGGCGCATCCAGCCGGTCCACCTCATGCATCAGGTCGCCATCCACCACCCAGTCGATCCACGCGGCCGAGCCGATCGACATGCGCTCGGGATCGGCGCCGCCGATGCCCGCCATCACCCAATAGGCCTGCCCCAGATCGAAGCGCGGATCGAGGCCGAGTGCGGTGACCGCCGAGGCCGCCGCGGCGTTGCCGACGCCGGTGAGGATGGCGAGCACACCGCGCGCGCGATCGAGGTGCAGCTGCCCGCCGCCGAAGGCGAAGGGCTGCGCCTCGGCCAGCGGCAGCCGCGCCACCCAGCGGCGCAGCTCGCCCTCGGTGAACACGGTGTCGCCCGCGCCGGGCTCGAACATGGCGAGGATGACGACCTTGATGGGCAGCGGCTGAACCATGCGGCGCAGCTTCCGCGAAGCGGCGCGTGGCGGCAAGGTACCCGCGCATGGCTGGCGCGGCGGCGGCGATGCAGGGAAGATGGCGCGCGCCGGCCAAGGCTGCCGCGCGCCCCACTGCGAGAAGCCCGATGACCCAGACGCCGCCCTGCCACATCCTCGCAATCCCGGGCGCCGGCATCGGCCACACCGCGCACCACACCGACTACATGGCGCGGGAGATCGGGCAGGTGAGCCTGACCCCGCGCGATCCCGTGATCGCCGGCAGCCATGCCAGCTTCGAGCTGGTGTTCACCGCCGGGCGCTTCGGCGTGGACGACACCGGCTCGCTGCGCATCTGCACGCGCCAGGTCTCCGACCTCGCGCGGCCGCAATTCAGCGATCCCAAGGCGCCAAACTACGTCTCGGCCGAGGCGTCGAACGGCGCGGTGCTGCGGCTGGCCTTCGACGCCAAGCTCGCCATGCGGCCCTGGAGCCGCACCATCACCGTGACGGTGGAGCGCGGCTTCCTGGCACCCGGGGATACGATCACGGTGCGGCTCGGCGACCGGCGCTTCGGCTCGCCGGGGCTGCGCATGCAGACCTATGCCGAGGACGAGTTCCGCTTCCTGCTGCTGGCCGACGTCTTCGCCACCTGCAACTGGGCGCTGCTGCCCGACCAGCCGAGCCTGCAGATCGTGGCCGGCGCGCCGGTGACGCGCCGCGCCGTGCTGCCGACGCTGCGCCGCGCCGGCGAGGCCTTCGCGCTGAACCTGCGCGCCGACGATGCCTGGGGCAACCCGACGGCACAGCTGCGCGGCCGCGTGCATCTGCGCGCCCTGGGCGGCGAGATCGCCGGCCTGCCCGCGCATCTCGACTGGCCCGAGGGCGCGCGCGCGCAACGCATCGAGGGCCTCACCGCCGCGCCCGGCGAAGTGCAGGTGGCGTGGTGCGACGAGGCGGGGCAGGTGCTCGCCACCTCCAACCCGCTGCGCCTCGTCCCCCACGCCGCGCTGCTGCCCTACTGGGCCGATCTGCACGGGCAATCGGGCGAGACGGTGGGCTCCAACAGCGCGCGGCGCCTCGCCGAATATGCGCGCGACTGCGCCTTCGTCGATGCGATGTGCCACCAGGGCAACGACTTCCAGATCACCGGCGCCTTCTGGGCCGATCTCAACAGCCTCACCGCGGAGTTCGACAAGCCCGGCCGCTTCGTCTTCTTCCCCGGCTATGAATGGAGCGGCAACACCGCGCTGGGCGGCGACCGCAACGTGATCTTCGCCGAGGAAGGCCGCACCATCCGCCGCTCCTGCCACGCGCTGGTCGAGGACCTGTCCGACGCGGCGACGGATGCGCTGGATGCGAAGGCGCTGCACGCGGCGCTGCGCGCCGAGGGGAATGTTCTCTGCCAGCCGCATGTCGGCGGGCGCTACGCCAACCTGCACTACGCGCATGACCGCATGCTGGAACGCGCCGTGGAGGTGCATTCCGATTGGGGCACCTTTGACTGGCTGCTGGAGGATGCCTTCGCGGTGGGCGCGCGCGTCGGCGTCTCGGCCAATTCCGACGGGCACAAGGGGCGGCAGGGTGCCTCGCACCCCGGCGCCTCGCAATTCGGCTCCTATGGCGGGCTGACCTGCATCCTGGCCGAGGATCTTTCCCGGGTTGCGCTGTTCCAGGCGCTGAAGCGGCGGCATCACTACGCCACCACGGCGGCGACGCGCGTGCATCTCGACGTGCAGCTCAGCCTCGCAACGCCGGCGGCGCTGCATGAGGACGACCCCGCACTGGGCGGCGCGCCGATCGGGCAGGCCGATCGCGCGATGATGGGCGACATCCTCACCGATGTGGTGGACCACGAGGCGCTGCTGGAGGTCGATCTCTCGGCCGCCGCACCCGTGCAGCGCATCGAGCTGCGCAACCGCACCACGCTGCTGGAGGTGCTGCGCCCCTACGGCGCCGCCGATCTCGGCCGGCGCATCTGCGTGACCTGGGAGGGCTCGGAATACCGCGGCCGCGGGCGCGAGACGCTGTGGAAGGGCAGCGTGGGTGTCAGCGGCAACCGCTTCGGTGCGACGCGCGCGATCAACCGCTGGAACGTCGACAAGCCCTTCGCCGCCACGCCCGAGATGGTGGCCTTCGAAGCGGTGACGACCGGCGGCTTCGGCGGCTTCGAGACGCTGCTGGAGGACGCCTCGGCCGGCACGCTCGAGATCGCGACGAACCTTGTCACCGCCTCGATCCCGGTGGCGGAGATCGGGCTGGAGGATCGCATCTTCGAGGCCGGCGGGCTCGGCCGGCGGCTGCGCGTGTTCCGCCTGCCGGAGGTGAACCCGCATCGGCACCTGCGCTTCACGCGCCGCATCCCGCTCAAGGCCGGCGAGGACAACGCGCTGTTCCTGCGCGCGACGCTGGAGGATGGCGCCGTGGTGTGGTCCAGCCCCATCTACCTCATCCGCAAGGGAGACTGACGATGCGCCGTCGCATTCTGCTCACCGCCATGGGCGGCACGGCCCTCCTGCCGCGCGGCGCGCGGGCGCAGCAGCCCTGGCCCAGCCGGCCGATCACGATGGTGGCACCGCTCGCCGCCGGGAGTTCGGTGGACATCGTGGCGCGCGTCGTCGCCGATGGCTGGACCTCGCGCCTCGGCCAGCCGGTGGTGGTGGAGAACCGGCCGGCGGCGAATGGCACGCTGGCGCTCGGCAGGTGGCGCGCGCCACGCCCGATGGCTACACCGTGACCATCACGGGCCAGACCGCCATCGGCTTCAACCCGGCGCTGTACCCCAACCTGCCCTATGATCCGCTGCGGGATTTCGCGCCGGTCACGCGCATCGTCTCGGTCAGCAACGCGCTGGTGGTGCACAAGGGCTCGCCCTTCCGCTCGGTGGCGGACATCGTGGCGGCGGGCAAGGCACGGCCGGGGCGGCTGACCTATTCCTCCGGCGGCGTGGGCTCCACGCACCATGTCTCCTCGGCGATGTTCGCGCAGATGACCGGCTTTGAGGCGGTGCACGTGCCCTATCGCGGCGCGCCGCAGGGCATCCTCGCCGCGCAGACCGGCGAGGTGGATTTCGCCTTCTTCAACATCTCGACCGTGCTGGCGCTGATCCGCTCGGGCGAGTTGCGCGCGCTGGCGGTGAGTTCCGCCACACGCTCGCCCTTCCTGCCGGACGTGCCGAGCATGCAGGAGCAGGGTGTGGCCGGATACGAGCTCAGCACCTGGATCGGCGTCTCCACCGTGGCGCGCACGCCGGATGCGATCGTGCAGCGGATGTACGAGGCCACGGTTTCGATGCTGGCCGACCCGGCGATCCGCAACCGGCTGACCTCGGTGGGCTTCGACATCACGCCGCAGACGCCACCGGCCGAGATGGTGGCGCTGCACCGCGCGGAATTCGAGAAATGGCCCGCCATCCTCCGCGCCGTGGGTGCGCGGCTGGAGTAGCGGCGGGCGCGCGGTTCAACCGGCGATCTGCAGCTTGTCCTGCGTGTTTGTGTCGAAGTCGCTGGCTTCGTGGCGCTCCCAGAGCTGGCTCGAGGTGTCACCGTGCGTGCGGTTCACCATGCGCCCGCGCTGCACCGCCGGGCGTTCGCCGATCGCATTCGCCCAGCGCTGCACATGGCGATAGGATTGCACGTCGAGGAACTCGGCGGCGCCGTAGAGCCAGCCCTTCACCAGCCCGCCATACCAGGGCCAGATCGCGATATCGGCGATGGTGTATTCCGCGCCGGCGATGAAGGGGGATTCCGCCAGGCGGCGGTCGAGCACGTCCAGCTGGCGCTTCACCTCCATCGTGAAGCGATCGATCGGATACTCCATCTTGCTCGGCGCATAGGCGTAGAAATGGCCGAAGCCGCCGCCGAGATAGGGCGCGCTGCCCATCTGCCAGAACAGCCAGGAGAGGCACTCGGCGCGCGCCGCGCCGGCGGGCGGCAGGAAGGCGCCGAACCTCTCCGCGAGGTACAGCAGGATGGCGCCGGATTCGAACACGCGCACCGGCGCCGGGCCGCTGCGGTCCAGCAGCGCCGGGATCTTGGAATTCGGATTGACGGCGACGAAGCCGCTGCCGAATTGCGCGCCATCGGCGATGCGGATGAGCCACGCATCGTATTCGGCACCGGCATGGCCCAGCGCCAGCAGCTCCTCCAGCAGCACCGTCACCTTCACGCCATTGGGCGTGCCCTGGGAGTAGAGCTGCAGCGGGTGGCGGCCCACCGGCAGTTCCTTCTCATGCGTGGCACCGGCGATGGGGCGGTTGATGCTGGCGAAGCGGCCGCCATTGGCGCGGTTCCAGGTCCAGACCTGGGGCGGGGTGTAGTCGGGCGCGGTGCTCATGCGGGGCGGCTCCTGGCCGGGCGTGGGAGGATGGCATGCAGCATCTGGCGGCGCCGGCGCGGTTGCGCCAGGGGCGGCAGCGCTCAGGAACCGGGCGCCGGCCAGGCGGGATCCTCGAGCTCGGCGGCGGCGCTGCCGGGCAGGCCGAGCTCGAAGGCGTTCAGCGTCAGCGCGACAAGGCTGTAGTAGCCGAGCAGGCCGACCAGCTCGACCATCGCGCGCTCGCCAAGTGCGTCGGTGGCGCGCTGATACAACGGCTGCGGCAGGCGCGCGGTGGCCAGCAGCGTCGTGGCCACGTCGTGCACCGCCTGCTCCTGCGCGTCGTGCAGCGCCGGCGCGCGGCGTGCGGCGATGGCTGCGATCACCGCCGGATCGAGCCCGGCCTTCAGCGCCTCGCGCTTATGCGCCGTCCATTCGTGATGCGATGGCCAGTGGCGGGCGCAGACCAGGATGGCGAGTTCGGAGAGGCGCGGCGGCAGGCTGGTTTGGTAGCGCAGCAGCTCGCCCAGCTTCTGGCCCCGTGTGGCGAGTTCGGGGTTGCGCAGCCAGGCGATCATCGGCGCGGGGACGCGGGCGCGGATGCCGGCGACCACCTCCGCGCAGGCGGCCTTCTGCTCGGGTGTCATCGCGGCCTCGGGCGGCAGGTCCAGGCGGGCCATGGGCGGTCTCCTCGGCGTTCGGCGTGGCGCGCCCGGTATAGGGACGGCCTGAGGCGGCGGATAGCGCGAGCCCCGGGTGCGGGTGCGGTGGCCATGGCTGATCTGGATACAGTCCCGTCAGCTGGGCAGGGAAAATGGCCTACTCGTTCCAGCGCCACATATGTTATCCATTGATTTTAAATATAATTCTCCCCCATCCCGTCATCTCGGTTCGAGTCTATTGCAGGCTCGGCATCCAATCTGTATCCAGGCCCCGCCAGCGCGAGGGGAAACCGCCGACATGCCAGCCGCCGCCACCTTCCCGCTGAACGCCTGGTATGCCGCCGCCTGGGACCATGAGGTGAAGCGCGAATTGCTGCCCCGCACCCTCTGCGGCCGCAGGCTCGTGCTCTATCGCACCACCGAGGGCCGCGCCGTGGCGCTGCAGGATGCGTGCTGGCACCGGCTGCTGCCGCTCTCCATGGGCAAGCTGCGCGGCGACGAGGTGCAATGCGGCTATCACGGCCTGCGCTTCGATGCGCGCGGCCGCTGCACGCACATGCCCTCGCAGGAGACCATCAACCCCGCTGCGCGCGTCGCGAGCTTCCCCGTGGTGGAGCGCCACCGCTTCGTCTGGGTCTGGCCGGGCGACCCCGCACTGGCCGACCTCACGCTGGTGCCCGACCTGCACTGGAACGACGACCCCGCCTGGGCCGGCGACGGCGGCACCATCGCTGCGCAATGCGACTATCGCCTGCTGGTCGACAACCTGATGGACCTGACGCACGAGACCTTCATCCACGCCGACAGTATCGGTGATGACCACGTGGCCGAGGCGCCCTTCGAGGTGACGCATGGCGAGCGCACCGCCACCGTCACGCGCTGGATGATCGACATCGAGCCGCCGCCCTTCTGGCGCGCGCAGTACGGCCGGCCGGGCCGCGTCGATCGCTGGCAGATCATCCGCTTCGAGGCACCCTGCACCGTCGCCATCGATGTCGGCGTCGCCGCCACCGGCACCGGCGCGCCGCAGGGCGACCGCAGCCAGGGCGTCAGCATGGTGGTGATCAACACCATCACGCCGGCCACCGACAAGACGTGCCACTATTTCTGGGCCAATGCGCGCGACTATCGCCTGCACGAGCAGCTGGTGACGACGCAGATCAAGCAGGGCGTGGCGCGCATCTTCGCGCAGGACGAGGCCATCGTGGAGGCGCAGCAGCGCGCCATCGACGAGAATCCGGACCACGTCTTCTACAACCTCAACATCGATGCGGGGTCGATGTGGGCGCGCCGGCTGATCGCGCGCATGGTCGGCGCCGAGCAGGCCGCGCCGAGTGTTGCCGCACCGGGTCTGGCGGCCGAATAGATGTCGCAGGCGCTGACCGCGCAGCTTCGCCTGCGCGAGCTGATCCTGAGCGGCGAGCTCGCCCCCGGCGAGCGGCTGTCCGAGCCTTCCGTGGCCGAGCGCCTCGGCGCATCGCGCACGCCGGTGCGCGCCGCGCTGATGCGCCTGGCCGAGGAGGGGCTGGTGGAGGCGATTCCCTCCGGCGGCTTCGCCGTGAAGGCCTTCGCCGAGGAGGAAATCCGCGACGCCATCGAGCTGCGCGGCACGCTGGAGGGCATGGCTGCGCGCCTCGCCGCCGAGCGCGGCGCGCCCGGCGCGACGCTGGCCGAGATGAAGCGCCTGATCGCCCGCATGGACGAGGCCACCGCGCCCCCGATGAACGAGGCCGGCTTCACCGGCTATGTCGCGCTGAACGCGCATTTCCACACGCTGCTGGCGGAGGCGGCGGGCAGCAGTGTGCTGGCGCGGCAGATCGGCCGCGCCGTCTCGTTGCCCTTCGCCTCGCCCTCCGGCTTCGTGCTGGCGCAGGCCGCGCTGCCGGAAGCGCAGCGCGTGCTGACCGTGGCGCAGGAGCACCATCGCGGCGTCGTCGAGGCGATCGAGCAGCGCGAAGGCGCACGCGCCGAGGCGCTGATGCGCGAGCATGCGCGCCTCGCCCGCCGCAACCTGGAGCACGTGCTGCGCGACCAGGACACGCTGCGCCTCGTCCCCGGCGCGGCGCTGATCCGCCGCCGCGGCGACTGGCGCTGAACCCCGGAGGCCCGCGATGCAGCGCGACGACACCTGGACCAGCGCCACGCTCCGCGCGACGCGGGACCTGACGCCCACGATCCGCGAATTCGCCCTGGTGCCGGAGGGCGGCGCCACTCGCTACCCAACCGGCGCGCATCTGCGCATCCGGCTGGAGATCGAGGGGCGCGATAGCATCCGGCACTACTCTCTGGTCGGCGCGGCGCCGCAGGACGGCGCCTGGCGCATCGCCGTGCAGCACGAGAAGCAGGGCCGCGGCGGCTCTCGCGCCATGTGGGCGCTGCAGCCCGGGGCAAGGCTGCATCTCGCGAGGCCGGCGAGCCATTTCGAGCTCGCCGTCGGCGCGCCGGAGGTGCTGCTGCTGGCCGGCGGCATCGGCATCACGCCGATGATCGGCATGGCCGAGGCGCTGGCCCGCCGCGGCGCGCGCTTCCGGCTGCTCTATGCCGGGCGGGCGCGCAGCGCGATGGCCTATCTGCCGGAACTCGCCGCGGCCCATGGCGAGGCGCTGCTGGTGCAGGCGGAGGACGAGGCCGGCCGGCCGGACCTCGGCGCCGTCTTCGCCACGCTGCACCCGGCCGCCGAGGCCTATGTCTGCGGCCCGCTCGGCCTGCTGGAGGCCGCGCGGCGCGAATGGGCCGTAGCCGGAAGGCCGGCGGCGAACCTCGTCTTCGAAACCTTCGGCTCCTCCGGCCATGCGGCGGCGCGCGACTTCACCGTGCGCATCCCGCGCCTCGGCCGTGAGGTGGTGGTGCCGGCCGATGTCAGCATGCTGGATGCGCTGGAAGCCGCGGGCATCGCGCTGCTGTCGGAATGCCGCCGCGGCGAATGCGGGCTGTGCGCGCTGGACGTGCTGCAGGCCGAAGGGCGGCTCGATCATCGCGACGTGTTCCTCTCGACGCGCCAGCAGGCCGAGAACCGCCGGATCTGCGCCTGCGTCTCGCGCATGGCCGGGGGCTGCATCACCATCGACACGCCCTGGCGCGGCGATGCCAGGCTGACGCCGGGGCGGGAGGGCGAGGCGATGGGCCAGGCCTGAGACTTCGCGCCAGGGGGTTTACGCTGCGCGCGGGAGGCGCCATTTCCCGCCGCGACACGGAACGCAACGGGCCGGGCAACGGCCGCAGGGGGGATACGGGATGATCTCGTTGACAGTGAACAATCGCACGGTCGCCGTCGCGGCCGAGCCCGAAACGCCGCTGCTGTGGGTGCTGCGCGAGCATCTCGGCCTGACCGGCACGAAATACGGCTGCGGCGTCGCCGCCTGCGGCGCCTGCACCGTGCATCTGGATGGCGAGGCCGTGCGCGCCTGCGCGCTGCCCGTCTCCGCCGCCGTGGGCAAGCCGATCACCACCATCGAGGGCCTGCCCGGCGGTGCCGAGAACCCGCTGGTGCGCGCCTGGGTGGCGGTGGAAGCGCCGCAATGCGGCTACTGCCAGACCGGGCAGATCATGCAGGCCGCGACGCTGCTGGCCCGCACGCCGCGGCCGACGCGCGAGCAGATCCTGGCGCATATGGACGGCAATCTCTGCCGCTGCGCCAGCTACAACCAGATCGTCGAGGCGATCGATAACGCCGCGCGGGGGGCGTGAGATGACCGACAGCATCACCCTCGGCCGCCGCGGCCTGCTCGCCACCGGCCTCGCCTTCACCTTCGCCTTCGCCGGCCCCGACAACGCCGATGCGCAATCGGCCGCACCCGCGGGCCCGGCCACGCTCAACGCCTATGTGCGGATCGCGCCCGACGGCACCATCACCATCCAGGCGCCGGTGCCGGAAATGGGCCAGGCGTCCAACACCGCGCTGCCGCTGATCGTCGCCGAGGAACTCGACGCGGATTGGAGCCGCGTGCGCATCGAGACCGCGCCGGTGCGCCCCGCCTATGACAGCCCGATCTTCCGCAGCCAGTTCGTTGTCGCGAGCCTGTCCGTGCGCGGCTACTGGATGCCGCTGCGCATCGCCGGCGCGCAGGCGCGGCGCGTGCTGCTCGATGCCGTCGCCGCGCGCTGGAACGTGCCGGTGGAGCAGCTGACGACCGAGCCGAGCATGGTGGTGCACGCCGCCTCCAACCGCCGGATGTCCTATGGCGAGGTCGCGGCCTTCGCGACCGTGCCCGCCACCCTGCCCGAGATCGCGCCCGCCGCGCTGAAGCCCGTCTCGGCCTTCCGCCTGGTCGGGCGCGACGTGCCGCGCTTCGACGTGCCGGCCAAGGCGATGGGGCAGACGGTCTTCGCCATCGATGTGCGGCTGCCCGGCATGCTGCACGCCACCGTGGCGCGCTCGCCCGGCCTCGGCGCGCGCCCGCTGTCGCACAACGGCGCCGAATTGCTGCGGCGCCCGGGCATCACCCATGTGCTGCCGCTCGACCAGGGCGTTGCCATCGTCGGCGAGCGCGTCGAGGCGGTGCTGGCGGCGCGGCGGGCGCTGACGGTGCAATGGTCACCCGGCGAGGGTGCGACGCATGACTCCGAAACCGCGCTGGCCTCCTATCTCGCCGATGCGCGCGACACCGCGAAGCCGGGCGTCACCGTCGGCCGCACCGGCGAGGCGGCGCAGGCCATCGGCGCCGCGGCGCGCGTGCACACCGCCGAATTCACCAGCGACTACGTGTACCACGCGCAGATGGAACCGCTGACCTGCGTGGCCTCCGTCACCGCCGAGGGCGTCGAGGTGTGGGCCGGCACGCAATGGCCGAGCCTTGTGCGCGACGAGGCGGCGAAGATCGCGGGCGTGCCGGCCGAGCGCGTGAAGGTCAACATGCTGACCATGGGCGGCGGCTTCGGCCGCCGCGCCGCCATCGACTATGCGGTGGAGACGGTGCACATCGCCAAGGCGGTGGGCCGGCCGGTGAAGGTGATGGCGACGCGCGAGGACGACATCGCCAACGCGCATGTGCGGCCGATGACCGCGCACCGCATCGATGTGGGCCTCGACCCCGCGGGCAAGATCACCGGCTGGCGGCATCGCCTGGCATCCGACCTGGTGGTGCCGCTGCTCTATGGCCGGGCGCGCCTCGACGCGCAGCGCGGCGTGGACCACATCGTCACCTACCACGCGAATGTCGCGCATTACGACGTGCCGGCGACGCTGACCGAACATGTCTATCGCGAGCACGGCGTGCGCACCGCGCCCTGGCGCGGCATCGGCGCCGGGCCCAACGCCTTCGCGGTGGAGGCGGTGATCGACGACCTGGCGCGCCAGGCCAATGCCGACCCGCTGGCCTATCGCCTCGCGCTGCTGCGCGATGCGCGCGCCAGGGCCGTGGTGGAGGCCGCCGGGGCGATGGCCGAATGGGGCCGCCGGCGCGAGGGCACGAGCCTGGGCATCGGCTTCGCCAAGCTCGGCCTGCCGCAACTCGGCGAGGCGCTGTCCGCGACCGTCGCCGAGGTGGCGATCGACCGCGCGAACGGCCGGCTGCGCGTGCTGCGGCTGTGGTGCGCCGCGGATATCGGGCTGGCGGTGCAGCCGCGCAACGCGATGCGCCAGATCGAGGCCTCGCTGCTGTGGGGTGTGTCGAGCGCGCTGACCGAGCGCCTGACCTTCCGCGACGGCGCCGTGCAGCAGACCAACTTCACCGACTACGACGTGCTGCGCGCCGCGGAGGTGCCCGAGGTGCAGGTACGACTGATCCGCAGCGGCGAGATGCCGCTGCCCGCGGCCGAGCTTGGCATCGGCACGGTAGCGCCAGCCATCTCGAACGCCGTGCTCGCCGCGACGGGCAAGCGCCTCAGCGCCCTGCCCTTCACCACCGCGCGCGTGCAGGCGGCGCTGCGCGGCTGAGGTAGCGCGGCCGCCGGCCAGACCATGGCCGGCGGCTGCTGCTTCAGGCCAGCTCCGCGGCGCGGAAGCAGGCGACGCGGTGCGTCGCGCTGCCGAGCGTACCAAGCGGCGGCACGGCATCGCCGCAGGCCGCCACGGCATGGGCGCAGCGCGTGCGGAACACGCAGCCCGAGGGCGGTGATGAGGGGCTCGGCGGGTCGCCGGGCAGGATGACGCGCGTCAGCCGCCGCGCTGGATCCAGCATCGGCGTGGCGGAGAGCAGCGCGCGCGTATAGGGGTGCATCGGGCGCGCGAAGACCTCCTTCACGCGCCCTTCCTCCATGGCGCGGCCCAGATACATCACCAGCACGCGGTCGCAGAGGTGGCGCACCACCAGCAGGTCGTGGCTGATGAACAGCAGCGCGAGGCCGAGGTCGCGCCGCAGATCACCGAGCAGCCGCACCACCTGCGCCTGGATCGAGACGTCCAGCGCCGAGACGGGCTCGTCCGCCACCAGGAAATCCGGCGCCGAGGCCAGCGCGCGCGCGATGCCGATGCGCTGGCGCTGGCCGCCGCTGAATTCATGCGGGTAGGCGCCGACGCGCGCGGGGTCCAGGCCGACGCGCGCGAACAGCGCCGCCACCTGCGCGGCGCGCTCCGCCGCCGGCAGCGCGGTGTGGATGGCCAGGCCATCGCCCACCTGCGCGCCGACGCTGCGCCGCGCATCGAGGCTGCCGAAGGGGTCCTGGAACACGATGCCCATGCGCGCGCGCAGCCGCCGGAACGCGGCGCTGCCGGGCCGTGGCAGGGGCGCGCCATCGAAGGTGATGTGCCCCGCGCTGGCCGGCAGCAGGCCCAGCATCAGGCGCCCCAGGGTGCTCTTGCCGCTGCCGCTTTCGCCCACCACGCCCAGCGCCTCGCCGCGCGCCACCTGCGCATCCACGCCGGCCACCGCGCGCACGGCGCGCCCGGCCCCGAACAGGCCGCGTGCGAGGAACGTCTTCTCGATGCCTTCCGCGACGACGAGGCTCATGCCGCCAGCTCCCGCCAGCGCGCGCAGCGCACCGCGTGGCCGCCCTGCTCCTCCAAGGGCGGCGGCGTGGCGCAGGCTTCGGTCGCGAAGCCGCAGCGCGGGGCGAAGCGGCAGCCCGGCGGCCAGGCATCCGGGCGCGGCACCACGCCCGCGATGCCCTCGGGCTCGGCATCGCCATCCGGCACGGCGGCCAGCAGCGCGCGCGTGTAGGGGTGCAGGGGGCGCGCGAAGACCTCCGCCACCGGCCCGCGCTCCACCACCTGCGCGGCGTACATCACCACCACCTCGTCGGCCACCTCGGCGACGACGCCGAGGGAATGGGTGATGAGCACGAGGCCCATCCCTTCCTCCCGCCGCAGCGCCGCGAGCAGCTCGAGGATCGCGGCCTGTACCGTGACGTCGAGCGCGGTGGTGGGCTCGTCGGCGATCAGCAGCCGCGGCTTGTTGGCGATGGCCATGGCGATCATCACGCGCTGCCGCATCCCGCCCGAAAGCTCGTGCGGATAGGCGCGCGCGCGCGCCGCGGGGTCCGCGATGCCGACGCGCTGCAGCAGGGCCACGGCCTCGCGCGCCGCGGCGCCGGCCGGCATGGCGCGATGCGCGCGGATCGCCTCCGCCACCTGGTCGCCGACGCGGTGCACGGGGTTGAGGCTGCTCATCGGGTCCTGGAAGACCATGGCCATGGCGCCGCCGCGCAGCCTTCGGCGGGCTTCCTCCGGCAGGCGCAGCACATCGGTGCCCTCGAAGCGCGCCACACCGGCGCCAACCCGCGCCGCGGGCGGCAGCAGGCCCATGATGGCCGTTGCGGCGAGCGACTTGCCGCTGCCGCTCTCGCCCACGATGGCCAGCGTGCTGCCGGCGGAAAGCTGGAAGCCGACATCCTCGACCGGCCGGATAAGGCCGCCCGGCGTTGCGATCTCCACCGTCAGGCCCTGCACGTCGAGCAGCGGCACGGGCGCCTCGGGCGGCGGGAACATGCCCGGCAGCAGCCGATCCACCAGCCGCAGCGGCCGGGTGCCGCCGCGCTTGTCCACCGCGTCGCGCAGCGCATCACACAGCAGGTTCATCGACAGGATGGTGATGGTCAGCGCGAGGCACGGATACAGCAGCATGGTGGGCGCCACATCCATGGTGGCGCGCGCGCCGCGGATCATCAGCCCCCAGGAGGGTGTGGGCGGCACCACGCCGAGGCCGAGGAAGGACAGCCCGCTTTCCAGCACCACGGCGGAGGCCACGGCCAGCGAAAGCTGCACCAGCACAGGCCCCGCGATGTTCGGCAGGATGGTGCGCAGCAGGATGCGCGGCGTCGGCGCGCCCAGCGCGCGCACCGCCTCCACATAGTCCTGGCTGCGCGCGGAGAGCACCTCGGCGAAGGTCACGCGGATGAAGCCGGGCAGGTAGAGCAGCGACAGCACGAGGATCAGCGTCAGCGTTCCAGGGCCGAGCAGCGTCACCACCAGCAGCGCGAGCAGCACCGGCGGGAAGCACAGGATCACGTCGGCGCCGCGGATCGCCAGGAACTCTGCCGCGCCGCGCAGCCACCCGGCCAGCAGGCCTAGCGTGGTGCCGAGGACGCAGGCGACGATGGCGGCGACGAAGGCGACGGTGAGCGAGGCCTGCGCGCCCCAGATGATGCGCGAGAGGATGTCGCGCCCGAACTCGTCGCGCCCGAGCGGGCTGCCCGGCAGCCACGCCGCCAGCCGGTTCGCGACATCCTGCCGCACCGGGTCGGGCAGCGGCAGCAGCGGTGCGGCGAAGGCCACCAGCACGATGCCGCCGACGAGCGCGGCGGGGAACCACAGCTTCCTCATCGCCGGGCGATCCGCGGATCGAGCGCGGCGTAGATGAGGTCCATCGCCAGGTTGATCAGCAGGAACAGCGCCGAGACGGTGAGCACGATGCCCACCACCATCGGGTAGTCGCGCCCCTCCACCGCGCGCAGCAGCGGCGTGGAAAGCCCGGGCCAGTTGAAGACGTATTCCACCAGCACCGTGCCGCCGAGCAGCGAGCCCATCTGCAGGCCGAGCACGGTGGTCACCGGGATCAGCGCGTTGCGCACCACATGGCGCGACAGCACGCGCCGGGGCGTAAGGCCCTTGGCGCGGGCGGTGCGCACATGGTCGCGCGTCAGCTGGTCGAGCACGGAGGCGCGGGTCATGCGGAACACGGTGGCGGCGAGGCCCTTGGCGATGGCCAGCGCCGGCAGGAGCAGCAGCAGGAAATGCCGCGCCGGATCCTCGGCCAGCGGCGTGTAGCCGCCGGCGGGCATCCAGCGCAGCGTCTGCGCCAGCAGCAGGATCAGCAGCGTGCCCAGCACGAAGGTGGGCACCGCCTGCAGCACCGCCGCGGCGGCGGAGACGGTGCGATCGAAGCTGCCGCCGGCATGCACCGCGGCATGCGTCCCGGCCGGCAGCGCCAGCAGCACGGCCAGCACCGTGCCGGCCAGGATCAACTCCAGCGTGCGCGGCAGGCGCAGCAGGATCTCGTCCACGACGGGATAGTCATCGACCAGCGAGGTGCCGAGATCGCCACGTGCGAGGCCTGCGAGGAACGCGCCATACTGCTCGGCGAGCGGTCGGTTAAGGCCGAGCCTCTCGCGCAACTCGGCCACCGCGAAGGGATCGGGCGCCGTGCCGCCGGTGGAGAGCAGCAGCTCCGCCGGATCGCCCGGCACCAGGTGCAGCGCCATGAAGACGATGGTCGCCACCACCCACATCAGCACGCAGGATGTCGCCAGCCGCCGCAGGAGCCACAGCACCGGCGCCTCAGCCCATGCCCGTGGTTTCGAGCGACGCGCCGGAGGAGGTACTCAGCGCGCCGGGGAAGTTCACGAAGCCGGTCAGCCGGCGGTCCAGCCCGTAGCCCTGTTCGCGCCAGGCGAGGCCGGCGATGGGCACTTCCTCCAGCGCCGCGCGCTGCATCTCCTTGTAGATCTCGATGCGCTTCGCCTCGTCGAACTCCGCGCGGCCGCGCCGCAGCGCGGCTGCTGTGCGCGGCGCGGAGACGCCGAAGCTGCGCCCATGCGTGGGCGAGAGCGAGGTGTCGAGCACCACGGTCAGCCCATCGGGGTCGTTGAAATCGGCGGCCACGCCATGCACGGCGATGTCGTATTGCCCACGCGTGCCGAGGCTGACGCGGGTGGACCAATCCACCAGCCGCAGTTCCGCCCGGATGCCGACGGCCGTGAGGTACTGCTGCGCGATCTCGGCCGTGTCCTTGTGCATGCCGAACTGGCTGGTGGCCAGCAGCGTGCAGGCGAAGCCGCCCGCATGGCCGGCCTGCGCCAGCAGCGCGCGCGAACGTTCGGGATCATAGGCGTGGCCGCGGGACAGTTCGGCGTCCCACCAGGGCGTGCCCTCGACGATCGGCATGCCTTCCAGAACCTTGCCGCGCCCCGAGAAGGCGACCCGCACGATGTCCTCGCGCCGCACCGCATGCGCCACGGCGCGCCGCACCAGCGGGTTGTCGAAGGGCGGGCGGGAGCCGTTGAACAGGATGTCCATGAAGGGGCCGAGCTCCGCCACCAGCCGCAGCCGGGGATCGGCCTCCACCGCCGCCATGCCCGACCAGGGCACGTAGTCGATCACGTCCATGTCGCCGGATTGCAGGGCCGCGAGGCGCAGATTCTCGTCGGCGTAGATCTGCACGCGGATGGTGCGCGAGCGCGGCAGCCCGGGCACCCAGTAGTTCGGCGCCGCCGCGAGGTCGATCCAGCTGCCGCGCTCCTGCGCCGCGATGCGATAGGGCCCGCAGCCCATGGCCGCGTTCATGTCGCGCGTGCCGCGCCAGACGATCGGCATGTTGTAGTTGGCGAACCATTGCGGCACGGTCGCCAGGGGCTCGTTCATCACGAGGCGCACCGTGTGCGCATCCGGCGTCTCGATGCGCGCGATCTGCTGCATCTGCGCCCGGTAATAGGCGGTGGAGCGCTCGCCCGCGACCTGCTCGATGGTCCAGCGCACATCATCGGCGGTGAAGCGTTCGCCATTGTGAAAGACCACGTCGTTGCGCAGCTTGAACACCCACGCACCCTCTGCGTCGAGCATCCATTCGCGCGCCAGTTCCGGCTTCAGGCTGCCATCCGGATTGAAGGCCACAAGGCGCCGGTGCAGCAGCATCTTCATCGTCCCGGCGGCGGCGCCGGTGGAAGGCCAGGGCTGCAGGTTCGGCGGCCAGGCCGACATGCCGTAGCGCAGATGCCCAGGCCGCATCTGCGCCACGCCGTCGCGCGCCAGCACCAGCGCCGACAGGCCCGCGGAGGCGCCGAGGACATGCCTTCGGGTGGGAAGCAGCATCGCGGTTTCTCCTGCGCCGGATCGGAAGCGGCTACTACAGGGGGGCGCCAAGGCCCGGTCAACAGCGATCAGCGCAGCCGGGCGGTTGGCGCGCCAGTGGCGGGACGCGTCGTAGCGGTCTGTTGCACGAAATACGTTCAGATCGGTCCATCCGAACGCAGCCTGCCCTATCGCGTCAGCCCGAGCCCTTGGGGGTCTTCCTGCCGTGCCAGGGCGCGGTCCTGCGCATCGAGGGCGGACGCCTCGATGGCGGAATCGATGTGCCGCAGATATCGCCGCACCGGATCGGCACGCGGATTGCCCTGCAAGGCCTCATCCAGGCCCATCAGCGCGGAGCGGAGGCGCCGCATGACCTGGATCGAGGACATGCCGAACATGCGGATCTCATCGAGCGAGAGCGACAGATAGTCATCCCAGCTGGGCGTGCGGAAGGTGAGGCGAAGCACGCCCTGCGCATCCGCAATACGACCGACATCGAGATCATGCTGCGCCAGGCGGCGCAGGAGATCCTCGATCTGGTCGATCGCCTGCACGGCGGTCGTCGGATCGTTGATCGCGGGCGACAACGCCTTGATCGCGACGTCGACGAGCAGCCGAATGGGATATTTCGGATCCTGCTCGAAGGTGCGGTCCGGGCCTAGCCGCACCGCGCGGCGCAACGCCTGTTCGGCGATCGGCGAAATGTCGCCGAGCACGCGAAGCATGACGGCGCCATCCGGCAGCATGTCGCCGACGGCGCATTCCATCTCGATCTGCGCCTCGGCCTGGCGGGCGAGGTGGACGAGGGCGGCCATGTCGAAGCGTTCGACATAGCGCGGCGCGCCGCGGTGGCGGATTGTCTGCGCGACACCGAGCGCAGGCGCCGGCCCCGCAGCCGAGGCACGCTGCAGCGGCGTGGGCAGCGGCTGCGCGAAGGTCTGCGCGATGACATGGCGGCCCTGGTCGCCAAGGAAGCGAAGCGTACCGCCGATCTGCAGGTCACCCAGGCGCCGCAGCAGCAGCACGAAGGCGATCATGCTCGCGAACAGCAGGGCCACGGCCAGGAACCAGGAGAGGGCGGGCACCCGGCCGGATCCGTCGCGGTCGGCCCATGCCACCACGGCGAGCGAGTAGGTGAAGGTTGCGAAGAACATGCCGAGGGCGTGGAACAGCACGGGATCGCGCGCAAAGCGACTGGCGAAGCGGGGCGAGTAGGTGACGGCGCTGAACTGCAGCATGACGAAGGCGACGGAGAAGACGATGCCCGTCAACGCCATCATCCCCGAGGCGATGGCCGACAGGGCCGCGACGCCCGAAGCGACCGACAGGCCGATGTCGATCGAATCGGCGAAGACGTGCTCCAGCCGCGGCAGCACGAAGGCGCCGATGACGCTCAGAACGGTGTAGACCATCGGAATCAGCCACACAGGCATCTGTTGCGACCTTGTCTCCGGCGTGGCCGCGCAGGATGGGTGGGGTGGCCGCGCACGACAAGGCTTGGGGGAATGCGCGATGCGCGGATGCTCATGCGGCATCGCCGCGACCTGGCGCGGCCGCACGACGCGCCCTGCGCGCAAACCACCGCGCCGCGACCAAGGCGACGATGATCTGGATGGGCACGGCGAGGACGACCATCACGACCGCACGCTCATCGACAGTGGCGGCCGAGAGCAAGGGCGCGAGCGCCGCGCCGACATTGCGCGTGCAGACACCGAGACCGAGCACGCTGCGCTGCGCCTGCGGCAGGCCCAGGCCGAGCCCGTAGGCGCTGGCGGTCATGGTACCGAGGAACAGGAATTGCGCGGCGATCGCGAAGCTGCCGACGGCGGCCAGGGCGCCGCGCCAGTAGATGAACGTGCTGAGCAGAAGAAGAGCCACGATGCTGAAGGTGACGCACATCCGGACGAAGGGTTGCATGGCCGCCGCCACAGCCGGCGATGCGCGGAACATCGCCATGCCCGCCAGCAGCGGCAGCAGCACCAGCAGCAGCAGCGGCCGGGCGATGGCCCAGGCATCGGCCGCGAAGCCCGGGGCGAGCAGCGGCACCGCCACGGGCATCATGGCCACGCTGCCGATCGCGGCGATCACCAGCATCGCCGCCGTGCATCGCGCATCGCCCTGCGCCCGCGCCACCATCAAGGGCAGGAACGGCGCGCAGGGCGTCAGCCCCAGCAGGATCAGGCCGGTGGCGTGGGAGGGTTGCAGCGGGATGATGCGGGTGAGCAGCCATGCCAGCGCCGGGCCGAGGACGAAGCCGAACACCAGGCCACCCGCCAGGAAGCGCGGGTTGCGCAGGCCGAATAGGGCCGCCGAAAGGCTGAGGCCCATCCCCATGTCGAGCAGCGAGCCCGCCATGAACAGCACCAGCGAAAGCTGCAGGAGCAGGTCCAGGCTCATCGCGATGCGCCCAAGGGGGCGATTTGCAGCATGCTGCGCGACGCTCAGTGGCCGCCCGAGAAGACCAGGGTCTTGAAGGGCATCAGCAGGGTCTGGATGCGCAGCAGGATGGCGTGCACGAAGCCCACCGCATCGACCACATGCAGGCCGATGGCCCGCAGCGTGCCGGTGCGCGGATCCACGATCTCCGCGTGGTTCGACGTGTAGGCGTTGGCGATGCAGCTGCTGCCCGGCACCACGCCATCCAGCCCGCCCTCGTATAGCGGCTCGAGGACGACGAGCACGGTGCCCGGCACACGGAAACTCTGCACATCGATCAGCTGATCGCTGCCGCGCACCTGCCCGCTGGCGATGAAGCCCTGCACCTGCGTGACCACCATGGGGATCACCACCCAGGGCTTCGATGCGCAGCTGGCCTCCGCCATCATGCCCACCCGCATCACCTGCGACTCGATCTGGCCGAAGCCCGCCACGAGCGAGCGGGTGCGCACGCCAAGCCCCTCGGGCACCAGCACGCCGGCGGGGCGCATCATCGGGTTCACCACGTCGCCGACCTGCAGCAGGAACTGCTCCACCCGCCCGTCCACGCCGGCGCGGATGATGGTCTTGTCGAGCTCGGCCTGCGCCTGTTCCAGCATCGCCACGGCGCTCGCGCGCTCGGCCGGCAGCTGGTCCGAGATGCGGGCGGCGACGGCATCGCGCGCCGCGCGGGAGGCCCGCACGCCGGCCTGGCGCGTCTGCACCGTGACCTGCAGGCGTTCGATCTCGCGGCGGGACACCACATCGTTGTTGCGGCGGGCGAGTTCCTGCTTCACCGCAAGCTCATCGGTCGCCTGCCGGAGAGTGCCCTCGGCTTCAAGGATGCGGGCGTCCGATGCCGCGAGGTCGGCCCGCGCGCCGAGCAGCGCGGCGTCCACCTGCGCAACGGCGCGGCGGGCCGATTCCACCGCGGTGCGCTGCGTCTCGTCCGCCAGGCGGAACAGCGGCGCGCCGGCCGCCACCTCCTCGCTGCCGCGCACGAAGATCTCGGCCACGCGCCCGCTGGTCTGCGGCAGGATGGGGACCGAGCGGAACACCGAGGTGACGTAGGTGGTCGCCGGGTGGAAGTAGAAGACCAGCGTGATCAGGCTGATCGCCAGCAGCAGGCAGGTGACGATGCCCCAGCGGAGTTCGAACCACACCGAGAACAGCGTGATCTCATGCCCGAAGCGCTTGCCCTGCGCGAAGCGGCGGAACAGGTAGTCCGGCAGGATCGTGACCAGCGAACACAGGATGAGTTCCAGCATCGGTCAGTGCCCCGGCTCGGCAGGTGGCGTCGGCGGGCCCTCGGTGGTGTCGCCGGCACCGGGCGGCAGGCCGGCGACACGCTCGGCCGAGCCCGCGATGCGGCGCAGCGGGCCGGTGAAATCGGGGATGTCGATCAGCGCCAACAGCAGGCCGGCAACCCAGAACACATGCTGATGCGTGAACAGCGCAAGAAGGCCGAGCACGGCCACGATCTCGAATTGCAGCTTCTGGCTGCGATGCGCCATGCGCTCGGGCAGCGTGTGCAGGCGCAGGAAGAACAGGCCGAAGGAGAGCACCGCCACGACCAGGAATATGCCCGTGCCGACCATCACCACATCGGACCCGTCGGGCCCGGGCAGGAAGAAGGGCAGGCTGTGCGGGGCTGCCGGATGTTGCGGGACGCTCAAGCCGATATCCCCCGGGATGTTCTCGACGCGAGGCCATCACGGCCGGCGTCCCTCGAACGGTATCCACCGAAACGCGTCGCGTGCAACCTCGCTGACAGCCGTGAGGGTAGGGCTTGCGCCCGGCTGGCCGATACCGGCCGGCGCGTCATCCGATGTGAGTCACGGTGACATCAGGCCGGCTGGCCGGCGCTGGCGCGCATCACGCGCGGGCGCTGCAGCCTGGACGGCGCGTCGAGCAGCGGCTGAGGCCGCGCCGCGCCGCCGATCTCGGCGCCCGCGAGGCCGGCCTCGCGCATGGCCTCCAGCACCGCGTCGATGAGGGTGGGATGCAGGTTGCGCGCTTGCAGGTCCGTGCGGATGTGGTCGCCATAGCCAGGGTCGATGGCGAGGATCGCCCGCACCGCCGCCTCGGCATCCGCCTTCAGGCCGAGCTGCACCGACGCCATGGCCAGTACTATGAAGCCATGCACCACGTGTCGCGGCTCGGCGCGCTTCGCTTCGGCCAGCGCTGCTGCGTAGCGCGCGTGCATGTAGTGCCACAGCGCGAGGCCGACGCGATACGTGCCCGGCTGCGCCGGGTTGCGCGCATAGGAGCCCTCCAGCAGCGGCACGGCCTTGTCCCATTGCATCAGGACGGCATGGCGAAGCCCGAGATCGGCCATGATGTCGGTGTCGTTGGGGTTCAGCGCATGGCCGGTTTCCAGCGCATCAAGGCTGCCGCCGACATCGCCGCTGAACCAATAGGCGAGGCCCAGGGCGTGGTAGCCATGGCTGGAGTGGGGCGCGAGTTCGATGGCCCGATGCGCGAGCGAAAGCGCCCGCTGGCGCGGATCGAGAATTGTCGGCGGCAGGTCGTGCTCGAACCGCACCGCATTCGTGTAGAGCATCGAAAGGCAGGCGAAGGCTTCCGCGTAGTCCGGATCCCGCAGGATGGCGTGTTCCAGGCCGTCGCGGACCTCTCGGAACAGCGCGTGGTCGAAGGTCAGCCAGTATTGGTGAAACCGGATGACCCAGTCGTAGGAGGTCATGGAATCGGGGGGCCGGCCATCCGTCTCGCGCGCCTTTTCGGAGTAGATCACGCCATAGGTCTGCGCCAGGCTTCGCACCACGTTGTTGGCCACCTCGTCGCGCAGGCCGATGATGGCGGCCGGTAGCATGCGGCGCTCGAAGCTTTCCGACCAGACATAGCGACCGCTGCGTGCATCGATCAGCAACACGTCGACGGAGAAGCTCTCCATCGTCACCGTGGTGCCGCCGGTCAGGATGAAATCGACGCTGGGCCCCTCCGCGATGCTGCCCGCTTGCTCACCTGGCCGCGGGTTGAGGGCTGTCTCCGGGCCGAACACGAACAGGTCGGTGAAGCGGGTGAGGCCCACGATGATCTGGCGCGCGAAGCTGCGCGCGAAATTCGGGAAGGCGGATTGATCGCCATCCTGGTCGAATGGCCGCACCAGGATGGCGCGCCCGCGCTGCTGCGGGACATCGCGACGTGGCGCATCCGCCGCCGCTGCGCTCGGCGTGGGCAGGGTTGCAGCGCCGGCGGCTTCGAACGCCGGAACGTAGAGGCCCTTCGGAATGGTGATGCGCATCGCATCGGCGACGCCGGCGGTAAGGTAGTATCGCTCGAGCGAGCGGCGCAGGCGGCCGGCCTCGATCCGGACGATGGAATCCAGTTGCGGATCGAAGCTCGCATCGCGGCCGAAGACCGACGTCGCGATGTTGTAGGCCTTGATCCGGTCCGCGCGGCCTTCCAGTGTCTCTTCCACGACGTAGGTCAGGAACTGTCGATTGCGCTCGGACGCGTCGAACTCGCTGGATTGCAGGATGCGGCGGAGCTGGGCGCGGACATCGGCTGGTCCAGCGCCCGGCCTCTCGTCGAACGTCATGTGCCTTCCCCCGTCTCGTTCTTTTTTGGATGCAGTCGGCAGCGAAAGGCTAGGCTTACCAGTACACCATGGATCGTCTGAACCACGATACGACCGTGTTATTCCGCGTGGCGGAACAAGACCAAGCCGGAAAAAGACAGCGTCTTTCAGCTAACAGTAACATGCTTCAGCCAGCGCCCTCGACCAACGATAATGCTGCGTCTTCGGCGGTCTAAACCGATGCGCTGCCTTCAAAACCTACCTACGCTTGGCATCTGCCGCATTGACTTATGTCAATGTCGGCGACGACGAGGGCGGCCAGCCGGGGCGCGGGGCGCCCGGCGCAATGCCGCGCAGGCGCGGGCCGATGTGCGCATCGCCGATCGCAGCAACAGGAAGCGATGGCCATCGTGAAAGCCGTGCAGCCGGGCCTGAGGCAGGTGATCGAGCGGTTCCCCGAGCATGCGCGCGCGGCCCGGTTGCTTCTGCTGGCCAGTCCGGCGTTCCGAAGCGTGTGCGAGGACTACGCGCTGGCGCTGGATGGCCTGGCCCGCTTCGAGCGCCTCGATGGTGCCGGCGGGCGGGCGGAGATCGCCGATTACCGCGCCGCCATTGCCGGCCTCGAAGCAGAAATCACCATGCTTCTGCAGGGGCCGGCAGCGCCGCGCTGACCCACGCGTACGCGCCCTTCAGCGGACGATGGCGAAGAAGGGCAGCGCCAGGAAGCCCTTGGCGACGACGGCATTCGCCAGATCGACGAAGAAGGAGCCCGCCAGCGTGATCAGCAGGAAGGCCTTCGGCGCAGGGCCATAGCGCTTCACGATCTCGTCCATGGTGGCCATCGCCACGGGCATGGAGGACAGGCCGAAGCCGAGGAAGCCGCCGGCCGCCACGGCGGCGTCGTAGTCGCGCCCCAGCAGCCGGAACAGCACGAAATAGGCGATGGCCACCGTCACGCTCACCTGGATCACGATGTTGATCGCCAGGGGAAGGATGATCTGCGCCACCGCGATCAGCGGCGTGGCCATGAGGGCGATGACCAGGAACAGCTGCAGGGCCACGGCGCCACCACGCTCGATGGGCGCGAAGGCCAGCGGCTGGCGCAGCAGATCCGCCAGGTTGGTGATGATGACGCCGGCGATCATGGCCGAGAGGAAGCCGGGAAGCAGCAGCCCCGCATCGCGGGCAAGGCCGTTGAGGTGCTCGCCCACATAAACCGACAGCGCGATGACGAAGAGCGAGCCGAGGATGTTTTCCAGCTGGTCGCCGCCCTCCTTCTCGGCGGCCGGTTCGCCGCCGGGCAGCGCGGCGGATGCGGCAGATGCATCTGCGAGCGGCGCCGCCGCCAGGCTGTGGCGCCGGACGATCCAGCCGGTGACCGGCCCCGCCACCAGCGCACCCACGATCACGGCCAGCGTCGCGGCGCCCACGCCGACGATCTGCGCGCCGGCGAGGCCCTGCGCCTCCAGCTCCTTCGCCCAGGCCATCGCTGTTCCAGGCCCGCCGACGAAGGACAGCGAGCCTGCGAGGACGCCATAGGCCGGGTGCGCGCCCCATGCGGTGGCGAACAGCGCACCGCTGAGATTCTGCGCGATCAGCGCCAGCACGGTGACAACGCACAGGATCAGCAGAGGCTTGCCGCCGCTGCGCAGCGCGCTGAGCTTCGCCGACAGGCCGATCGAGGTAAAGAAGATCAGCAGCAGCGCGTCCCGCAGGTTGGCGCCGAAGGCGATATCGATCTTGAGCGCCAACTGGCCGAACAGCACGAGCAGCGACACGACGAGGGCGCCGACCACGGCATTCGGCATGTCGATCTTGCGCAGTACCGGCAGCGCCTGGCGGATCGCCTTGCCCGCGAACAGCGCGACGATGCCGATGAGGAGCGTGGTCAGCTCTCCGAGTTCGTATCGAATCATGGGTGCCCAGCCTCGCTGTCCACTGCTTGCGCCGCTGCGGTGACTCCGCAGCGGCGCCCTGTCCTTGGCCCTGGTGCTCGCGGGAGGTTACTGCGCGAGAAGCATCGCGAAGTAGCCGAACACCGTCAACAGAACACCGGACACGGCATAGGCCACCGGGAAGCCGATCCACGGCACGTTGGACTGGATCTCCACCGCCGCCTCGCGGCACGGGCCGCTGTGGCTGCGTGCGCCGGCGACGCCGCCCATCAGCACCGCCGGATTCATCTTGAACACGTGGTAGCCGATGGCCCAGACGATGACGGGCGGGATGGAGCAGGCCACGAAGCCGACGATGAAGATCTTCAGCGCCAGGATGCCCGTGAGCTGCGCCAGCAGCGAATTGCCGGCGTTGATGCCGACGATGGCGACGAACACGATGAGGCCCAGATCCTCCAGCACGTTGCGCGCCGCCGCCGGCGTGTTGCCGAAGAAGCGCAGCCGCGACGACAGGGAGGAGACGATGACGCCCGACACCAGCAGGCCACCGGCATTGCCCAGGCCGATCTTGGCGCCCAAGGCGGGGAACTCGATGGCGCCGATCAGGAAGCCGAGGATCATGCCGAGCGATAGCGTCAGCAGGTCCGTCGCCGTGGACGGGCGCACGACGCGGCCGAACGCCTCGCCCACCTGGCTGACGGCGGATTTGACGCCGACGACCGTCACCAGATCCATGCGTTGCAGCGTGGTGTTGGTGCCGATGGGCAGTGGCACCCCGGACCGCTCCACGCCCACCACCTGGATCTGGTCGACACCCGGCAGCGCGCGCCATTCCCGGCGCGTCTTCTTCAGCATCTCCCGATTGGTGACGAGGATCTCCGCGCGGTCGAGCGGGATATCGAGGGCGAGGCGGTTGGAGACCTCGGGGCCGATCAGCCCCATCTTCTCGGTCATCGATTCACGCGTGCCGCCGAGTGCGATGACATCGCCGGCCTGCAGCACCAGGTCCCGCCCGGCGCCCAGCACATCATCACCGCGCACCACGTTGGCCACGCGGTATTCGGGGTTGGCCGTCAGCAGGTCGCCGACACTGCGCCCGTGCCATGCCGGATTCTCCAGCTGATAGGCGCGCAATCCCCCGGTGGTCCAGCCGCTCAGCGTCGGCGTGTCGCCGCTGGCCACGCCGAACTGCTTCTCGTAGTCGCGGGCTGCGGCGCGAGCATCCACGCCCCACCAGGTCGGCAGGTATTTGGTGATCAGGATGATGCCGACGGTGCCCCAGATGTAGGTGATGCCGTAGGACAGCGCGATCATGGCGCTGACCTGCTCCACGCTGGTGCCCGGCGGAAGCGTGATGGCGCCGGCGATGGCCGCCTGCTCGGCCGAGCCGATCGCCGCCGACATGGTCTGCGAACCAGCGAGCATGCCACCCGCCGCGCCCGCGGGCAGGCCGAACAGCTTGGCGCCGATGACCACGAGTGCGAGGCCGCATACGCTGCTGACGACCGCGAGGAAGGTGAACTTGATGCCGTCGCCGCCCAGGCTGTTCATGAAGGAAGGGCCGACGCGCAGCCCGACGCCATACATGAACAGGTAGTAGAACAGGCTCTTGGTGAAGCTGTCCAACTCCAGCTTCACGTCGAAGACCGAGGCTCCCACCGACAGCCCGCAGCCGATGATGATCGCCGCGGCCACCATGCCGAGGCCGTAGCCCGCGATCGACTTGCGCCCGAGCCAGACCGCGGCGCCTACCGTGAAGAACAGCAGGATGAAGGGATTGGCCGCCAGGAAGCTGAAGAAGGCTTGCATGATGCTGTCCTCCCGCGCTTCAGCGTTTCATCTTCGCGGCGACGGCTTCGGGCTTCAGCAGCTTCAGGCCCCGCGCCTTCTCGTAGCCATGGATCTCCTTCACATCGAGCTTGCGCATGAAGTCGATCGTCTCCTGCGTCAGCACCTGGCCGGGCACCATGATCGGGAAGCCGGGCGGGTAGGGGATGACGAAGTTGGCCGAGACCATGTCCGGCCCGTCCCGCAGGCGCCTGTCGCATTCGGCGCCGTGCAGCGGCACGTATTCGCACACCGAAGGATCATAGGCGCCGAAGAAGGCGCTGCGCATGTCGCCCTCGGGCGTCGTCCGCCCGGCATCACCGCGGAACACCTCGTGGAAGTGGCTGAAATTCGGCAGGTCCGGCACATCCGTCATCAACGACTTCACACGCGCGTCGAAGGCCGCGCGTTCCTCCGCCCCGCCATCCGCGAGGCGCTTCTCGATGCCGTGGCAGATCTCCACCAGCACGCGGATCAGGTGCGCGATGTCGCTGCGCGTGTTGTTGATGTTCGACTGCAGCAACACGCTGTTGCGCGACGTCTTGTTCAGCTGGATGTCGTATTCGCTGGCCAGCAGCCCCTTGAACTGCGTGCCGTCGAAGCCGGCGGTTCCGCACACCAGGGTCATGCGCGTGGGATCGAGGTAGAACTCATCCTCCCGCATCGCATTGATCACCGTCGCCCAGGTGGTGCCGGGTGCGAGGAAGTCGACGAAGCCGGATTGCCGGTAGGCCGCCGGGATCATCCCATCGGCGCCGACTACCTTGAAGTACTTCGAGATCAACGGGTGCTCAGCGATGGCACGGCGGATCTTGAGCGCGATCTCGATCGCGTTCATCACGAGGCCGTAGCCCTCCAGCTCCATCTGCCGGCGCGCCACATCGAGGCTTGCGATCAGCTGCTGGTTCGGGCTGGTCGAGGCGTGGGTGAACACGGCCTCGTGGAACTGCGCCTCGACCGTGTGGAAATCCACATCCTTGACCAGCAGCATGGAGCCCTGGCGGATCGCCGACATGGATTTGTGCGTCGAGTTCGTCTGGTAGACGCGCAGCCGCACCTTGCGCGGATCGGGGATCAGCCGCGTGGCGAGCAGTGTGGCATCCGACGGCGCATCGCCGAGTGCGGCCTGCTGCGCGTCGTATGCGGCGAGCGAAGCGGGCTCTCGCAGCCACGCCTCGAGTTCGGCGGCCGCGCCCATCGCCGTGCGCGGGCGCAGGAAGGGCGAGAAGCGGGCAAAGCCGGACCATGCCTCATCCCACAGGAAGATGAGGTCCGGCTTGATGGCGAGGCATTCCTCCATCACGCGGCGGACGTTGTACATGTGGCCGTCGAAGGTGCAGTTCGTCAGGTCCAGCAGCTTCAGCCGATCCAGCCGGCCTTCGGCCCGCAGCGCCAGCAGCGCACCCTTGATGGTGGCGAGCGGCACGGCGCCGTACATCGAGTATTCCGTCATCGGGAAGGCCTCGACGTAGTACGGCTGCGCACCCGTGAGGACCATGCCGTAGTGGTGCGACTTGTGGCAGTTGCGGTCCACCACCGCGATGTCGCCCGGCGCCAGCAGCGCCTGCACCACCATCTTGTTGGAGGTGGAGGTGCCGTTCGTCACGAAGAACACGTGGTCGGCACCGAAGGCCCGCGCGGCGAGATCCTGCGCGCGCTTGATGGTGCCCGTCGGCTCCAGCAGGCTGTCCAGGCCGCCCGTGGTGGCGCTGCTCTCGGCCAGGAACAGGTTGATGCCGTAGAATTCGCCCATGTCGCGGATCCAGTCGGACTTGAACACCGACTTGCCGCGCGCGATCGGCAGCGCGTGGAAGGTGCCGATCGGCCGGCGCGCGTATTTCTTCAGGTTGTCGAAGAAGGGCGTCTCGAAGCGGGACTGCACGCCCTCGAGGATGGCGAGATGGGTCTCGAGCGGCTCCTCCACCGCGTAGAAGATGCGCCGCAGCACATCAGCCGCCGGATCGCCGGCCAGCTTCTCCACATCATGGTCCGAGAGCAGGTAGAGGTCGAGTTCCGGGCGCATGCGCTTCAGCGTGCGTGCAAGGCGCAGTGCCGAGACATCGGGGCCGTCGGACTCGCCCAGCGGGTCCAGCATCGTACGCAGGATCGGCGCTTCGTAGCGCGACCGGTAGGGGAAGCCCTCGGCGAGCACCGCCGCGATGATGTCCGGGTTGGCTGCGGTCGCGCAGAGCGCATCCTCGAAGGAGCCGACGAAGACCGGCTCATAGACGAAGCCGTCTTCCGGGCGGCGCAGGCGCCGCAACTCGCCGGCCAGGGCGGGCCAGCGCGATGGCGGCTGGCTGGTGACGAACAGCACCTCGAAATAGGGGCGGCGATGCGCGCCTTCGCCGAGAGTCGGCGGCAGCATGTCGGCGACCTCGCCGGCATTCTTCTCATCGGCGTCCCAGTCGCCCGGATGGTCCCGGTAGGCGCGCGTCAGCAGGGCGTTGGAGATGCGCCGCGCGAGTTGCGCCGCGCCTGCGGCGTCGCTCGCAGCAACGCGCTCGGCGAGGGCGCCGAGCAGCCTCGCACCCGGATAGGCGTGGTATTCCTCCACCGCCGTCATGCCCGCAACCGCCGCCTCCACATCCTGGCGCGAAGCGGAATTCCGCACCCAGCCGTCGCACAGATGCGTCAGGTCTCGCCAGGAATCCGTGCGACGCGAATGGATCATCAGGAACTGGTCGACATGTGGCGAGGTGCTGCTCATGGGTCTCTCCAGGGTTCGAAGCGCGCGCGATGGCCTGCAGGCGCAGGCGGTCAGAAGCGCGCGATGCCGGTGAACTGCACGCGTTGCTCGACGCCGTATCCGCCGAGGCCTGGGCCGGTGGCTGCGGCGCCGCCTTCGACATCACGACGGTAGTAGATGTATTCGACGCCGACATCGAAGCGGCCATTGTCGATCCGGCCATCGCGCTCGCTGGCGAGGGGGCTCCAGATCAGGTTGGCCACACCCATCTGCATCGTGCTGTTGAGCGAGACCGCCGAGCTGCCGCCCGCGGCGAACTGCCCGGCGAAGCCCGGCACATCGGCCTGCGCGAAGCCGAAGCCGAAATTGCTGCGGAACTGCGGCGCCCAGTAGCGCTTGTAGCCGGCAAAGGCGCCCCAGCTCGGGATCGGCGTCAGCGACGCCTGCGTGACGCCTGGCAGCCCGATGTTGCTCAGCGCGCCCTGGCCGGACAGCGTGGCGTCGAGATATCGGCCGATGCCCTCGCCATAGTACACGCTGCCGACGAGCTGATCGGCGCCGAAGCCGTGCCATATGCTGCGCATGTTCAGCGTGCCGTCCAGCGCAATGCCGTAGCCGGTGGTGTTGGCCGTGCCCTGCACCGGGGCGCCGGTGCCGCTCGTGTCCATGCGGATCTGCCGCAGCAGGCCGCGCGCGCCGATGCTGCCGGCGCTGGTGGCGTAGGTCAGCCGGCCGAGCAGATCCGGCACCTGGTTCGTCGCCCAGCTGCCGGCGCCGCCGTTCAGGTTGGTGCTGGGATAATAGACCGTGGTCGATGTGGTGAAGTCGGAGAAGGGCGCCTCGATCGCGACCATGCCGGTGAGCCCCTCGGCGAGGCGGCCGGCGATGCGCAGCTGGCCCTGGCGCACGGCGGAGGCGGAGAGGAAGGTGGAATCCGTCAGCGTCTCGATTGGGCCGTTGTTCCACAGGCTGGCGTTCTGCCCGAACAGCACGTTGAAGACGTCGCCGCCGATCTGCGCATAGGCAAGGCGGAGCCGCGGCTCGTAGCCCGAACTCGTCGCCTCGCCCGAGGCGCTGGGCATGCTGCCGGCGAAGTCCATCTCGATGCGGGTGAACAGCGGGCCGAGGGGTGTCGGCGTCGATGTGTCGAAGCCGATGCGCGAGCGCCGCGCCTGAAACTGCACATCGCCGCTCTGCTGGTCGTTGACGCTGCCACGCAGCGGCGTGCCCTGCACCGATGGCGCGTCGGAGCGGTTCACCATGTCGACATCGCCGAAGAGATTGGCCTTCACGAAGCCATACAGCCGTACCGACGTGTCGGTTCCCGGGATGCGCCAGGAATTGGGCAACGCGCCGCGCAGCGCTTCATCCACCTCGGCGCGCGTGATCTGGCGCCGCTGCTCCGGCGTCTCGGCCGGCGCAGCGGCGACGGGCGCGGGGATGACGGCAGTGGGCGCGGGCGGGGTGGTGCGCGTTGGGGTGGCGCTGGTGCGTGTGGCGGAAGCGGGCGCAGCGCGCGGCGTGCGCTGTGCGGCCTCCAGCTCATCCACGCGGCGCTGCATCTGTTCCATGCGGCGCTGCATCTGCTCCATGCTGCGCAGCAACTCCTCCGTCGAGGGGGCTTGCGCCCATGCCGGCGTTGCCACCGCCAGGCAGGCGCCGGCGGTGCTGGCGAGCAGTCCCAGTCGAAATCCCGTCAGATGTTTCATGGCATCCCCACATCGGCTGGGCGGCCGCGCAGCGCCGTCGGCCGTCCACCGTCATCAGAGGATGCGGCACGCCCGGCACCGGAGACAGGCAGCCAGCCAGTCTGCGGATGTGAGTCACCGTGACGTTCTGCAGGCGTTCGGAGATGCAGGGGCTTAGGACTGCCGTGCGGAGGGCGAAGCGGCCTGCACGCCGACGGGATCAGTCAGGACGAATCGGCCGCCGTGGATCCGACGCAATCGAGGGCATACGCTGCCTTCACGCGAAGGCGGCGAGGCGCGGGATCAATGCTTCCGGCGACGTCGCGCGCGCGTCAGCGCCTCACGCGCCTGCGTCACTCGGTGACGCAGGCATGGCTCGACGCAAGGTTGGCATCGCCCTGGCCGCGATAGCGCGGCCAGCTGGGGTAGGCGCAGAGCGGGCGCGTGCGGCCACGCGTCTCGCTTCGCGTACCGTCCGTTATGACCGCGCCATTGGGCGGCGTGCCATGCTCCACCCAGGCATCGAGCGCCGCCAGGCTCTGCCATTGCGGCGCGAAGCGGCCGCCGCCATGCGCCAGGCCCGGCACGGCGAAGTAGCGCAGGAAGCCATCCGCCGTCTCGCGCCCCAGCCGCGCGACGATCGCCTCGTAGTTGCGGCGATTCTCGAGCGGGCTGACCGAGGGGTCGTCATTCCCGTGCAGCCAGATGATCTTGCCGCCCCGCGCCGCGAAGCGCGAGAAATCGGTCGCGGTGGCGTCGAACAGCGCGGAGATCTCCAGGATGCGCTCCCGCACCGGCCCGGGCGCCGTGACGTCCAGCTGCCGCATGTCGATATCCCGCCCGCCATTCACGAAGTAGCGGAAGAACTGGTAGGCGCGGTCCACGTGATGCGCGTTCGGCCCTGACCGCGGCGGATCCAGCAGCGTGGGCTGGCTGCCCAGCTGCATCGCGATGCCTTCCAGGCTGTTGTAGCCACGGTAGTCGGTGGCGCCATTCGCCAGCGCGTAGGGCAGCGTGTAGCCCTGGTGGTAGATGCGCATCGTGCGCTCCACCTGCGCCGTGGTCAGGCAGTGCTCGGGATGGCCGGTTTCGCCGGCGCGGCAGCGCAGCGCCTGCAGCGCCGCGGCCGAGCCCGCGCGACACGCATCGGGGTTGCTCACCAGCCCGTCCGCGATGCCGTCGAGGCCATCGCAGCGCGCCAGCGAGTCGCGCGCGATGCGCTGCACCATTGCGGGGGGAATCCAGCCCGCCGAGTCATCGTCGTACACCGCCCGCGCCAGCAGTGCGCCCCACAGGCGCAGCCCCATGTAGCTGGTGACGGGATACCAGGTGATGATGCCGTCAAAGGCCTCCGGCCAGCGGATCGCCGCGGTCAGCCCCTCGCGCCCGCCGGTGGAGCCACCGTTAAAATACACGCGCCGCGGCGGCTGGCCGTAATGCGCGCTCGCCACCTGGCGCACGGCGTCGAGCGTCTTGCGGATGTGCTGGTAGCCGAAATTGTGCAGCGCCTCGGCGTTCAGCGCGAAGGAGGCATCGTCGGCGCTGGCGGCCTGGTGGCCGGAATCGCTGGCGAAAGTGAGGAAGCCGCGCATCAGCGGCGTCGGTGTGCCTTCCAGCCCATGCGTCTCGAGGCCCGTGGTGTTGGGGATGCGGCCATTGTAGCCACCGCCGCCGAATTGCAGCGCGCGCCCATTCCACCGCGCCGGCAGGTTCGCCTGGAACAGGATGCGCGGTGCGGCCGGATCCACTGGCATGATCTCGCCCATCACGCGGCAATAGGTGCCGTTGGCATCGCTCACCGGCGCCGCGCTGGCCACGCGCGCGCCGCTGCTGGGCAGGGTGATGGCCGCGGCCTCGATGCGCAGCGCCGCCAGCCTGCCGCAGGCCTCGCCAGTGGGTTGCATGGCGGTGGGTTGGGCGGCGGCGGGCTGGGCCAGCGTGGCAGCCAAGGCGAGCCCGATCAGGGTCCGTTCCATGCGTGGCCTCCGTGGTTCAGGCGATGATGGGCAGCAGGATGCGGCTGGGCCGCTGCGCGTCGAGGAACAGCGTGTTGGTCGCGACGCGCAGCAGCCGCGCCTCGCCCTCCGGCTCGCCCGTGTTCGGATTCACGTCGAAGCGCGGGAAGTTGGAGGAGGAGATGTCCACGCGGATGCGATGGCCCGGCAGGAACAGGTTGGCGATGGGCAGCGAAAGCCGCACGCGACGCATCTGCCCGGGCGTGGACAACAGCGGCGCCGCCGGGTTCTCCGCATAGCGCAGGCGCAGGATGGTATCGCCCAGCAGCATCGCGTAGCCGCGCGGATAGTCGGCGCTGGCCGGATGCACGTCGATCAGCTTGAAGGTGAAGTCGGTGTCCGGCGCATCGGTGGCCACGCACAGCATCACCTCTACCGGCCCCACCACCTGCACCGCCGCGCCCAGCGGCGGCGTCTCGAACACCAGCACGTCGGGGCGCGAGGCGAGCGGCAGGAAGGGCGGTGCGCAGCCGAAGAAGCCGGGCGCCTCCGTCTGGTCCTGGCTGCCGGGCAAGGCGAGCGGCTCCAGCGAGGAGAAGGCGCCGCCGATGGTCGGCACCGGCTGCGCGGGATCGAAGCGGAAGTGCAGCGGCGCGGCGCTCTCGGCCGGTGCCTCGGGCCGCAGGCCGCCATCGCCATGCAGGTGGAAGGCGGTGGGCGCGGCTTCGGGCAGCGGCCAGTCGGCCGCCGCGATCCAGCGTCCGCCATGGTCGAGATGGCCCGCCGGCGTGCGCCGGCCGCTGCCGCCGCCCATGACGAAGACGCGCACTGCCGGCTCGCCATCCGCCACGCCACGCACCGCGTGGTCGAGGAAGCGCACGCGCTGGCGGTTCCAGTCGCCGGCCCAGGAATCGATCGGCGCGTCGGGCCCGAAATCGACGTCGCCGAACACGCGCGCGCTGCGCTCGCCATGCGTCCAGGGGCCGAGGATCAGCCGTTGCGGCCCGCGCCGCGCACGCTGCAGGCCGGTGAAATTGGCGGTGGCCGTGCCCGGATAGGGATCGAACCAGGAGGACATGTGCAGCACGCTGGCGCGGCTGTAGCGATCGTAGTGGCCCTCCGCCCACAGGCCGTTGCGCTGCCAGGTTTCGTCGAAGGTGCCGGCGCGCCATTGCTGCAGCAGCACGCGTTCATAGGCGGGGTGGTGGCGCAGCGGCGAATGGCCGGCGCGCCAGGGCAGGCGGGTGAACCAGGCCGCGAGGTCCTCGGACTCCAGCGCGGCGCGCAGCACGGCGTCGCGCGCCGCTTCCGGCGAGCGGCGCGCCTCGTTGAAGGCCCAGCTCGCCTGCTTCAGCTCGAAGGCGCCGTTGTGCCGCACGGCGTTGCGCCAGGCATTGTCGAAGCCGCCGGAATCCAGCACCTGCGCCACCAGCCCGGGTGGGTCGAGGCAACCGAGTGCCGCGGCCGAATGTGCGCCATAGGACATGCCGATGGTGGCGATGCGGCCATCGCACCAGGGCTGGTCGCGCATCCAGGCGCAGCTGTCGAAGCCGTCCGCGCCCTCGTTCAGGTATTTCTCGAAGACGCCGTCGGATTCGCCACGGCCGCGGCTGTCCTGCAGCAGCATCGCATAGCCCGCGCGGGTGAAATGCGCGGCCAGCCGGGGGCCATCCATCGGCGTGGGGTCGGCCGCCGTCACCTCGATGCGGCGCGGCGCGTCGCGGCCATAGGGCGTGCGTTCCAGCACGGCCGGGGCCGGTCCGCCGCCCTCCGGCAGATAGAGCGTCGCCGCCAGATGCGCGCCATCGCGCATCGGCACGCGCAGCGCCGTGCTCATCGGGCGATGCGCGCGAAGCGGACGGAGGTTTCATCCAGCATGTTGGCGTCGTGCACGATGTCGCCGCGCGACGCCCAGAAGGATTTCTGCCACAACAGCGGGATGATGCCCTGGTCCTCCATGGCGATGCGCGTGGCCTCCACCAGCAGGCGGTTGCGCTCGGCCTCGTCGAACACCTCCAGCGCCTTGGCCAGCGCGGCGTCGAATTCGGGGTTGGAGTAGCGGCCGCGATTGGTGCCACCCATGCCGCGCGGCAGGTCGCGCGTGGCGAGCAGGCCGCGCAGCCCATCGGCGGAATGCGGGCTGGCGCTGTTGTAGGCGAACAGGAAAGCGGAAAAGCGCTGATCGGTCGCCTGGCCGATATAGACGTTGAAGGGCATGGTCACGACACCGTTGATGCGGATGCCGCCGCGCGCCAGCATCTGGCCCAGCGCCTGCGCCATCGCCGCATCCTGCGGGAAGCGGTTGTTGGAGGAATGGATGGTGAGGCCGAAGCCGTTCGGCCAGCCGGCTTCCGAGAGCAGCGCGCGGGCGCGGGCGGGGTCGAAGGGCATCGGCGCGAGGGTGGGGTCGTAGCCGCCCTGGCCCACGGGCACGATCTGCCCGGCCGGCACGCCGCCGCCCGACAGCAGCGTGTTCACCAACGCCTCGCGGTTGATGAGCATCGACATGGCCTGCCGCACGCGGCGGTCGCGCAGCGGGTTGCGCGCCATCGGCCGGCCCTCGGCATCGGTGACGAAGGGGCTTTCGTCGCGCGCCGAATCCATCGCCATGTAGGCGATGCGCGGCGTGACGATGGAGGTCACGCGGATGCCGCGCTCACGCTCCAGCCGCGCCACGTCGCCGGGCGGCACGCCATCGATGATGTCGACGCCGCCCGACAGCAGCGAGGAGAGCCGCGCCGCCGGGTTGGTGATGAAGCGCACGGTCACGCGCTCGAAATCGCTCGGGCCGCGCCAATGCCCGTCGAAGCGCGCGAGGCGCATCTGGTCGCCCGGCGTCCAGGAGACGAAGCGCATCGGCCCGGTGCCGATCGCCGCGCGGCCGGAATTGAAGTCCGAGGTGGTGGCGCCCTCCGCCACGCGGCGCGACGCGATGTAGACCTGTCCGATCTGCTCCAGCAGCAGCGGCGTGGGCACGGCGGAGGTCACGCGGATGGTCAGCGGATCCACGATCGTCATCGTCGCGATGTCGCCGACGTTGCGCGCCCAGCTCGACGGGCTGTTCGGCACGTTCCGCGCACGGCTCAGCGAGAACACCACATCCTCGGCCGTGAAGGGCGTGCCATCGTGGAAGCGCACGCCCTCGCGCAGCTTGATCTCCCAGGTCAGCGGATCCAGCACGCGCCAGAAGGCCGCGAGCGAGGGGCCGATGGCCTGGTTGACGTCGAAGTTCAGCAGGCTGTCGTAGATGTTGCGCATCGTCGACGCATCGTTGCCCGCATTGTTGAAATGCGGGTCGATCGCGGCGTGCTCCGCCACGCGGCCCATGGTGATGTCGCGCGCCAGGGCGGGCATGGGCGCCAAGGTGGCCAGGGGGGCGGCCAGGGTGGCCGCCAGCAGCAGGGGCGCTGTGCGGTGCTGTGGCTTCGGCATCGTCATCCTCCGATGCCCGGTTGATCCGGGCTGTTGCATCAAGGCGTCGGGCGGCTAACCCGCCAGGCGTTGTCCGGGCTGCTGCGCGCGGGGCGCGAGGCCGCCCTCGCACACCAGGTCGTGCATCGCATAGGCCAGCGCGGCGCGCGGCTCGGTGCCGATGGCAGTGCGCAGGAAGCGCAGCGCCACCGGCGCCGCCGCGAGGCCGCCGAACAGGCTCATGTCCATCCCCTCGGCCACCGCGTCGCGCAGCGGCGCCGGCAGGGCGGTCGGCCAGCCGGACAGCGCGACGCGCGAGACGGGCATCACGTTCAGGGCGTTGCCGATGGCGATGCCGACGCGCAGCAGCACCTCGCGCAGCGCGGCGCTGCGTTTCGGCGTGAGGCGCGTGAGCGTGGGCCAGTCATCGCCCGCCGCGATCAGCTGCCGTTCCGGCACCTCGCACAGCGCGGCCAACGCGCTGGTGGAGGCCACGGCTTCGAGGCAGCCGTGATGGCCGCAGCGGCAGCGCGGCCCGGCGGCATCCAGCACCACATGGCCGATCTCGATCGGGCGGATCGGCCCGGCCATCGCCAGCGGCTCCACCCAGGCGCCGCCGACGCCATGGCCGAGATGGACGAACAGGTGCCGCTCCTCGATCGGCGCGTCGCCGCGGCCGTGCAGCTGCGCGGCGGCATGGGCGGTGATAGCGTTGGCGAAGACGATCGGAACATCGGGGAAGGCGCGCGCAAGCTGCGCGTCCAGCCAGGCGGCGTCGATGGCGATGATCGGGTTCGGCGGTCCGGCGAGGCCGCGCAAGCCCGGGATGGAGACGGCGACGCGCCAGGGCACCACGCCTTGCTGCGCGCACCACGCCGCGAGCGCGCCGACCGCACGATCCAGCACGGCGGCGAGGCTCGCCGGCGAAGCGCCGGCCGGCAGTTCGTGCCGTTCGAGGTAGCCGATCTCGCCGGTGAAGGTGCCGGCGCCGAGGGTCAGGCGATCATTGGCGATGTCGAGGCCAGCGACCCATTGATCCTTGCGCAGCGTAACCATCTGCGAGGGCCCGCCCGGATAGGGCGCGGGGCGGCGCACCTCCTCGACCATGGATTCGTCGCGCAGCTCGGCGACGATGCGGGAGATGCTGGCCTCGGAGAGGCGGCAATCTGCGGCCAATCGGGGCCGGAACAGGCTGCCCGATGCCAGGAGGCGGCCCAGCACCAGGGCGCGGGTCTGCTTGCGGGTCAGCAGCCGGTCGGTCACCGCGGGCCATCCTTGCTCAGTGCAAGAATGCTATTGTTGTGTTCCGGTGCGTGTCAACGATCCGTCTTTCGGCAGCCGGCCTGCAATGCCGTCCGCCCACATCGTTGCGATGCGCTCCACGGACCGGATGGGTCCAGCGGAGCGCAGCGCCCTCTAGAAGTTGAAGTTCACGGCGAGGTAGCCGCCGCTCAGCGCCATGTCCTGCACCAGCGTCGTGCCGCCCTGGTCGAAGGACATGTAGCGCCAGCCGAGCTGCACGCCGGCCCAGCCGGTCTGGTAGCCCACGCCGGCGAAGCCCTGCCAGGTGAGGTTCGAGTCACCGGCGCCGATGTCGAGATAGTAGGGCACGAAGAAGCCGCCCCCGCCGAGGTTGAGGCGGCCGCGCACGCCCACGATGCCGTTCCAGACGTTGTCGCGCCCGGACAGCCGCCCGCCGCCGCCGAATGTCGGCCCGGCATTGCCACGCGGCCCGACGACGGTCAGGGCGAGGTTGTAGTCGGTGGTGGCCTCGATGCCGAGATAGCGGAAGCCCGCCAGCACATCGACATTGCCCCAGGCGCCGGCCGCCGCGGTGTAGCTGCCCGCCAGCGTCCACAGCGTCGTCTTCAGGCTGGAGCTGCCATCGATGTTCGCCGTGCTCGAGAACCGGTTCCGCCCGAGCTCGACCGCGTCGATGGAATCCACGCGGCTCGACCGGGAATCGACGCTGACATAGATCACGTCGGTCAGCAGCGAGAACCGGTCGTAACGCACGCCGGCCGCGAAGGCCGTGGCGAAGTCGAGTTGCGCGAGATAATCGCCGGTGTCGACCTTGACGTCCGCCGACCCGCCGAGACCTGTCGGCAGCTTGTAGCGCATCGTCGCATCCACCGAGGGCAGCCACAGATAGGGCGCCACCTCGAAGCTCCAGCCCGGGCGAAAGCCGGTGCTCTGCGCCGTGGCGCCGGAGCTGATGCCAAGGGCCATCACCGCCGCCGCCGTCAGAATCCGCCCGGACCGGTCCATCATGTTGCGTCTTCCTCTCGCCATCCGCGCCCGCACGAAGCGACGCAGCCCAATCGCCTGAGCGCCATCAGACAGATTTCATTACGCGCGTTCAATCCCCGCGGAACGTGCCTCAGCGCAGCCAGGCCCGCCGAAAGCCGCGGCGCGCCGCGCCGGCGAAGGACAGCGGCGTGCGCGGCATGCCGATGATGTCGATGAACACCGAGACCTCCTCGCCCGAGGCCGGCATGGTGCCGGACAGGATCTGCACCGTGTAGGCGAGGCTGCCGGCCTGCAGCACAGGATCGCGCAGCACCACGACCACCTGCCGCAGCGCGCCGCCCTCGACGATGGACAAATCCGCATTCGGTGGATCGGCCAGGAAGCTGTCGCGCCCCTGGCTCCAGAAGGGCACGAAGGCAGCGGTGCGCATGTTGCCGGCGATGCGGTCCGGCCGGTCGGAGAAGAACAGCGTGACGGGGCTGATGTCATGCAGGGTCAGCCGGCTTGTCGCGGCGTCGAAGCTCATGCGCGGTGCCGTCTGCACGAACAGGAAGTCCGCAATTCCTGTGGCCTCGGCGGCGGGCGCCGTCTGCGCGCGCGCATCACGCGCGGCTGCCGCCAGCGCGGCGATGGCGGCCGTGCCCACGGCCAGATCACGACGAGTGGTCATTGCATGTTCCTTCGGGCGCCCCTGCGGCACGGCGCCTCCACGGTCGCAAGATGCCCGATCCGTGCGCCAAGGGAACGCGGCCGCCGCTATCCGAAATGGGCAAAGCGAGGTGGGCACGGGCCGGCTTCACCCCGCGCGCGGCGCCTCACCCCGGCTTGCGTGCCGTGGCCAGGACGTAGTCGAGCGCGCTGTAGACTGTGCGCGCGTCGAGCTTCAGCAGCAAGCGATAGGGCAGCCGGCCAGCCCAGGGCAGCCGGGCGAACAGCGCCCTATCCTCGCGCAAGGCGCGGTGCCAGCCGGGGAATACCTGCTCGCCGATCGGCTGCACCTGCACGGCCGCGAAGCCGGCCGCGCCCAGCTTGGCCGCATAGCCTGCACGCTGGTCGGCATTCGCGGCGGGCACCGCGAATTTCTGCGCGAATTGCGCCCAGGTGAAGGCCTGCACCCGCTGGCGGAAGACATCGCCCTCGGGCGCTGCGCGGATGATGTCGGCCAGCACGAGGCGCCCGCCCGGCCGCAGCACGCGGAAGGCCTCGGCGAGAAAATCCTCGCGGGTGTGGAAATGGAAGGCGCATTCCACGGCGGTCACCACGTCGCAGCAAGCATCCGGCAGCGGCATGGCGGTTGCGGAGCCCTCGCGCAGCGTGATGCGCGCCGCCATGCCGCGCCGCCGCACGCGGGCGCGCGCCAGCCGCACCTGCACGGGCGTGACGTTCAATCCGGTGATGTGGCGCGGGGCGAAGCGCTCCATCCACAGCATGTCCTGGTCGGCGAAGCCAAAGCCGACATCCACAACATCGTCGCCCGGCCCCATCCGCGCCGCCTCGGCCACCAGGCAGGCCAGCGCCGCGCAGGCTTCATCGATGCTTCGCGCGGATTTCCAGTAGCCGAGGTTGAGATAGAGGCCCTCCGCCGTGAAGGCGCGGGTGTCCAGCAGGCCATAGAGGTCGCGCGCCGCCAGGCTCTGGAAGGGCGTGTAGGCCCAGGCGACGAAGCGGGCTGCATCGCCGAGCCGCGTGCGAGGGCCGGTTCCGCCAGTGTCGGGGTTGCGCATGGAGGAAGCCTCTGCACCGTGTCTACGCAGATGGGCACGCGGCATGGCCTGCACACCCGCGCTCGACGAACGGCGCGTGCGGGCCGCACATGATCCGTGACAGGCGCAGCCAGCGCGGCCTAGCTTGGGCGCTGGCAGGATGTCGGCATGCCTGCCGGCGGTGGTGCGGCACCCGGAGCAGACAGATGACCATGGCGGCATGCATGAGGAAGCGGCTGAAGCTGTCGGGCCGCGACGGCGCCCTTCTCGCGGCGCTGGCCTTGGGCCTGGCCGCCTGCGGCCATGCGCCGCCGCCGGCCCCAGCCCCAGCCGCCGCCACGTCCGCCGCCCCCGTGGCAGCAGCGCAGGCAGCACCGCCCACGGCGCCGAGCGTCGCCGACCTGGTCGATGCGCGGGCCTCCTCCGGCGAGTCCGAGATGGGCCGGCGCGGCTACGCGGTGGCCCGCCAGCGTGGCCTGACGGCCTATTGGTGGAACGCCGCCGCGCGCAGCTGCGTGCAGACCGTGACCGCCAATGGCCGCTATCGCACCGTGCAGCCCGTGGCGGCCTCCAACTGCGGCAACTGACACGCGGAGCAAACCGTTCCGCAGGGCCGTCGCGGCCAGGGCAGCTGCCGCGGCGCCGCGGCTGACCGGTATCGGACGGCCAGCCGGCACAGCAGCAAGGCGACGTGCCGATTCACCCTGCCCTCGCCGATGCCGACCCGGCGAAGCGCGCGATCGGGACGGTGCCCCAGCCTGGTTGAAGAGCCCCCCCCCCACGCGCAAGGCGCAGGGGGGGGGAAGGCGTTCAGGCGCTTTCGTAGAGGCGCGTCAGGCTGAATTCGCGGTGGCCGAGCAGTTCGGCCGCCGTCAGCTCGCCGTCCGCAGTGCGCAGCATGCAATCCAGCAGCGCCTCGCCCGCCTCGTCCATGTTCATCCGCTTCTGCAGCAGACCCGTCACGTCCACGTCGATGTGCTCGCTCATCGTCCGCTGCGTGCGCGGGTTCGCCGTCAGCTTGATCACCGGCAGGATCGGGTTGCCGATCACGTTGCCCTGCCCCGTCGGGAAGAAATGCACCGCGTAGCCCGATGCCGCGCACAGCGTCACCATCTCGGCCGCCGCAGAGCTGC
>JAESGA010000047.1_pt1 | contig 106646 bp, 95 predicted proteins | sample 9269521 | NCBI WGS metagenome assembly JAESGA01 (sample SAMN14514842, study PRJNA621658) | algae metagenome | isolation source: Aphanothece saxicola GSE-SYN-MK-01-06B and co-occurring heterotrophs from... | place: USA: Grand Staircase Escalante National Monument, Utah | collected 2006-04-15 | reverse complement strand
CCGCCGCCATTGCCGCCGCCATTGCCGCCGCCATTGCCGCCGCCGTTACCGCCGCCATTGCCGCCGCCATTGCCGCCGCCGTTGCCGCCGCCATCGCCGCCGCCGTTGCCGCCGCCATTGCCGCCACCGTCGCCGCCGCCGTTGTCACCGCCGTCGCCGCCGCCGTCGCCGCCGCCATTGCCGCCACCATTGCCGCCGCCGTTACCGCTCGGAATGCCAGGGCCGCCAGTTGCATTGTCGCGCACAGTGACGATCGATCCGGTGGGACCAATCAGCAGACCTGTGAGGCTCCCGCAGGTTTCCTCGACATACTCAAGGATCTCGGCGAAATCGGCGCGGTTGCGGATTTGCGCAAGCAGCCTCTGGTTCAGCGGCCTTTCGTTGAGAACATCGCACATCTCTTCCGGCAGGTTGACCGAGCGCACCTGCGCGCCCGCTGTGTTGGGAAGGATGAACAGGGTTCCCATGATGATGAAAGCGGAACCAAAACCGCTCACCATCCTCTTGTTGGGAATGTAGCGCGAACGACGAGTTTTCATGACCGTACTCCTGGATCGATGCATCCCAAAGACTGGGACGGCATTAACTTTTGTTAACGCACTCGCCCTATGTCGGTCAAATTTCTGCCCTTTTTACGTCTTTTTACTCTCCAAATTAAACCACAATTCACGCCCCACGGTATTGTTGGATAAAATAATGCACGTAAAGGTTGTAAGTTGTTGACCTCTGGGGAACAGTCAAAAAAAATTGCGAAACGAATCACTCCGCCGGGAACCGTTTTTCGCGGTCAAGTCGCCATCGAAGGGCGCGTTCCGGCTATAAACCGCAGTTTAGGGCGAATTTTTCGCATAGTTTGGCTTAACTTGGTTAGAAATGTGGCGCGATTGTCACAATATGGCGGCATTTGGGCAGTTTTGGCTGCCGCAAAGCCACGCCAAGATTGATCCGCACGACTGAACCTGTCCGTCACGAACCGCGACCGGTCAGATCGGAACGGCTCACGCTTCCACCAAAAGTAACGCCGCTCCCCGCATTTTGAGATTAAGAACAACCTGTAATTGCGCGCGACTCATATTCTTAAAATCAAAGGTTATTAAAAGCACTCGCAGAAGCGTGATCTTCACGTCCCGAAAACCCGGCAGAAGCGCGCTGTGGAACAGCAAAATGCATCAGATACCCCTTGACGGAACACGCCGACAAAGTATGTGTGAATGAACGTTCATTCTCAGAAGCATTCACACCGTGAACCAACCCGACCGATCACCCCCTCAGGCCGAACATCGCGCCGTCGAGATACTCGAAGGGGTCCGCATGGCCTTTGCAGAAAAAGGCTTCGATGGGGCATCCATGCAGGATCTCGCCCGTGCCTGCGGCATGAGTGTGGGGAACTTCTATCGTTATTTCCCGTCCAAGGCTGCCATCGTTGCCGCTCTCATCACGCGCGATCTGGCAGAGGTTGAACAGGAGTTCAGCCAGATCATCACTAGCCCCGATCCTATGAGCGCCCTGCGCGCCGCGCTGCGCCACCGGATCGACACGGATCAATGCGCCACGGACGGGCAACTCTGGGCCGAGATGATGGCTGCCTCGCTGCGCAAGCCCGAGATTGCAGAAATCACCCAGCAGATGGAAACCGAGATTACGCGCTACCTGACTATCGTCTTCGCGCGCGTACTGGATATCGCTGCCGAAGTGGCGCGTGAACGTTACGCCCCCCACGCAAGCCTGCTTGTGATGATGATCAAGGCCAGCGCGATGCACCGGGCAAAAACACAACAGGAACGGGATCAGCTGGCGGCACTTGTCGTCCGCACCATGAACCGGGTCCTTGATGAAATAGTAGATGACGGACTGAAAGGTTGATCCATGCGTACCGCGCTTTTCCTTCCCGCGCTGCTTTCCCTACTCCTCGCGGCACCCCTCTCTGCCCAAGAGGCGCCCGTTGCGCCTGATGCACCGACGCTACCTGCGATCACGGTATCGACCGTCGAAATGCGTTTGCTGCGTGACCGGGTTATCGTGTCGGGTCTCGTGAACCCGGTGGAGTCTGTACAGGTTTCCCCACTGATCGAGGGGCAGCCGATCGAGACATTGCTTGCCGATGTTGGTGATGTCGTTGAGGCAGGCCAAATATTGGCCACCTTGTCCAAGACCACGCTGGAATTGCAGAAAAGCCAGTACAACGCCTCGCTCGCTTCCGCACGCGCGACCATCGCCCAAGCCGAGGCACAGCTCCTTGAGGCGCAAGCCGCCGCTGATGAAGCAGCACGCGTGAATGAACGCACCGCCGCCTTGCGCGCGCAGGGCACCGCTTCGCAGGCCGCCGCTGATCAGGCCAGCGCCAATGCCATCGGCAGCACGGCGCGCGTGACCGTTGCCCGCCAGTCGCTGGAAGCGGCCCGCGCCCAGGTGGAACTGGTCGAGGCACAGTTGGCCAACCTTGACCTGCAACTGTCGCGAACCGAGGTGAAAGCTCCCGTCGCCGGAGAGATCACACACCGGAACGCCCTTGTCGGCGCAATCGCGTCGGCCGCCGGGCAACCGATGTTCACCATGAACCGCGACGGCGCGTTGGAACTTTCCGCCGATGTGGCCGAAATTGATCTGATGCGTTTGGTACCCGACCAAACCGTCAGCATGATCGCCGTAGGCGCGCCGGACCGGCTGAACGGGTCCATCCGGTTGGTTGAACCGACGATTGACACCACAACCCGCCTTGGCCGCGCCCGTGTGACCATTGATACCCCGGCCGGGGTGCGGGCGGGCATGTTCATGGATGCCGAAATTCTGGTGGCCGAACGTGAAACCATCGCGGTTCCGGTCACCGCCGTCGGCGCGTCGCCCGAGGGCGCGACCGTGATGAAGGTGGCAGACGGGGTCGTCAGCCGGACTGTGGTAAAAACCGGCATCCGTGATGGCGGCTGGGTCGAAATTCTTGAAGGCATCACTGCCGGCGAAACCGTGGTCACAAAGGCCGGCGCTTTCGTACGCGATGGTGACCGCATCAATCCTGTTGCCGCTGCAACGAACTGAATGGGGGCCAAGCCATGAACTTCTCCGCCTGGTCCATCCGAAATCCTGTCGCGCCGCTGCTGGCCTTTGTCCTGCTGCTGGTGCTGGGGTGGCAAAGCTTTAACAGCCTGCCGATCACCCGCTTTCCCAACATCGATGTTCCGCTTGTGGCGGTCACGGTAAACCAATCCGGCGCCGCCCCGGCCGAGATGGAAACCCAGATCACCAAGGAAATCGAAGACGCCGTTGCCGGGATCACGGGCGTAAAGAACGTGGTTTCCACGGTAACGGATGGCAGCTCGACCACCGTTGTCGAGTTCCGCATGGAAGTACCCACTGACAAGGCGGTGCAGGACACAAAGGACGCCATCGACCAAATCCGCGGCGATCTGCCCGGTTCCATCGAAGCGCCAGTGGTTACCCGGATCGACGTGGAAGGTCAGGCGATCATGACCTTTGCGGTCAGCGCGCCGAACATGACGATCGAGGAACTGTCGTGGTTCGTCGATGACACCGTCATCCGTGGCCTGCAGGGCCGGCCCGGCATCGGCCGGGTGGATCGCTACGGTGGGGCAGACCGCGAGATTCGCATCGAACTCGATCCCGTCAAACTCGACAGCTATGGCATCACCGCCAGCGCGGTGAACGCGCAGTTGCGGGCCACAAATGCCAATCTCGGGTCGGGCCGATCAGAACTCGGTGCCGGGGAACAGGCGATCCGCACGCTGGGCGATGCCAAGACCGTGGAAAACCTTGCCAATACGACGATTGCCCTGCCATCGGGCCGCCATGTCCGGCTGTCTGAACTTGGTCAGGTCAATGACACGTTCGAAGAACTCCGCTCCTTCTCGCGTCTGAATGATGAACAGGTGGTGACCTTTGCCGTATTCCGGGCCAAAGGCGCATCCGAGGTTTCGGTGGCCGAGGTTGTGAATGAACAGCTTGATACGCTGCGCGTTGAGCATCCCGAAGTGCAGATCAAGCTTGTCGATGAAACAGTCTTCTATACGTACGGCAACTATGAATCCGCGCTTCACACCCTGATCGAAGGGGCCATTCTCGCCGTTCTGGTCGTGCTGGCCTTCCTGAAGAACTGGCGCGCGACGCTGATTTCCGCTGTGGCCTTGCCGCTGTCGGCCATACCCACCTTCTTTGTGATGGATCTACTGGGTTTCTCGCTGAACCTTGTTAGCTTCCTTGCCATCACACTGGCGACGGGCATCCTTGTGGATGACGCGATTGTCGAGGTGGAGAATATCGCCCGACACATCCGTATGGGCAAAACCCCCTATCGCGCCGCCATCGAAGCAGCCGATGAAATCGGCCTCGCCGTCATCGCCACATCCTTCACCATCGTCGCGGTGTTTGTGCCAGTGTCCTTCATGCCCGGCATTCCGGGGCAGTACTTCCGGCAATTCGGCCTGACGGTGGCGATTGCGGTGATCTTCTCGCTTATCGTGGCGCGCATGATTACGCCGATGATGGCCGCCTATCTGATGCGCTCCAAGGACGCCCATGAGGAACACACCGAAGACGGTCCGTTGATGAAGGGCTATCTGAAGGTGGTCAGCGCAACGACATCCGGCCACTTCCTGAAAATCCCGGCGCGCTACCTGACCATGGTCGGCGCAATCGCCGTGCTGTTCGTGTCGGTTCATTTCATGCTCAAAGTGCCGGGCAGCTTTATCCCGCCCGAAGATGTTAGCCGTATCCCGATCTCGGTCGAACTGCCGCCGGGCACAACTCTGGAAGAAACCGATCGCACCACGCAGGCCATGGTTGCGGCGATCCGGCAGGTGGACTGGGTCGACAATGTCTTTGTCCTTGGCGGTTCGTCCCCCACCGGCGACCGCGACATCCGCCGCGCATCGGTGACAGTGCTGCTGAAACGGTTGGATCATTCGCTGCTGCTGAAACTGTCGCAGATCGGCAATTCGATCCCCGTCCTGGGTGCGATTGTACCTGAGGTGGAAAACACCGGCCGCACCGTGCCGCAAAACGTGATCGAGGCGCAGATCTTTGAAAAGCTGGCGCAGATCCCCGATATCCGCGCGTTCAAGCTGAACGATCGGGGTGAACGCGATCTGTCCTTCTCCATCCTCGCCAACAACGAGGCGGATCTGAACACCGCCGTGGCGCGTCTGGAAGAGGCGCTGTCCGGCGATCCGCTGCTGGCCAACGTCGCATCCGAAGGTGCCTTGCCGCGCCCGGAAATTCAGATCACCCCACGCGCCAATGAGGCCGCGCGTCTTGGCATCACCACCGCCCAGATTGCCGAGGTTGTCCGCGTGGCGACCATCGGTGATGTGGATGCCGCTTTGGCGAAACTGTCCATCGACAACCGCCTGATCCCGGTCCGCGTGCGCCTGAACAATGCCAGCCGCGAAGACCTGAGCCGGATCAGCGCCCTGAAACTCACCACCGGAACCGGCGCGACGGTCCCGCTGTCGGCGGTGGCAGACATCGCCATCGCGGAAGGCCCGTCGATGGTGGATCGCCTGAACCGCGAGCGCCGCGCCACCATTGGCGCGAACCTGCCTGTTGGTGTGGCGCTTGGCACCGCCGCCGCCCGTTTCAATGAGGTGATCATCAGCGTCGAACTTCCCCCCGGCGTGCGCGTGCAAGAGGCTGGCGACGCAGAAGTGCAGCAGGAACTGATGGCCGCCTTCGGCAATGCCATGATCATGGGCCTGATGCTGGTGCTGACGGTGCTGATCCTCTTGTTCAAATCGGTGATCCAGCCGTTCACGATCCTCTTCTCGCTCCCCCTCGCCATCGGGGGCGTGGCGGCGGCGCTGATCCTTACCAATTCGGCGCTGTCCATGCCGGTTCTGATCGGCATCCTGATGCTGATGGGGATCGTCACAAAGAACGCCATCCTCTTGATCGATTTCGCGATCGAGATGCGCAATCAGGGCATGTCGCGCTATGCGGCGGTGATCGAGGCGGGGCATAAACGCGCCCGCCCCATTGTGATGACCTCCATCGCCATGTCCGCCGGCATGCTCCCCTCCGCGCTGGGCGTGGGCGAGGGTGGATCGTTCCGCGCACCCATGGCCACGGCGGTGATCGGCGGCATCATTGTCTCTACCGTGCTGTCACTGGTGATCGTCCCCGCCTTCTTCCTGATCATGGATGATCTGTCGCGCCTTCTGGCACGCTTCTTCAACACCTTCATCGGCCCGAAAGAAGTGGAGCCGGACGAACCCGCTGCCAGCATCCTTGCCGGACGAATTGATGAACTCGAAGCGCGGCTTGATGGTAGGCCACCCCAAAGGGGCGCACCCGCCTTGCACGTTGCCGAATAAAGAAAGGCCCGGTTCACAACCGGGCCTTTTGTAATCAAGGTCATTGCGCGCACTGCGCCTAAAACGTCAGCCCCGAAAACCGCGACGGGTTCTGTGGCACGCCCGGTAACACGCAGAGCATTTCATACAGCAAATTCGCCCCAATCAGCGCGGTATTGCCCGACGGATCATAGGGCGGCGACACTTCCACCAGATCGCCCCCGACGATGTTCAACCCCGCGCAGCCCCGGATGATCTCCAGCGCCTGCCAGGTGGACAATCCGCCCGGCTCTACCGTGCCTGTCCCCGGCGCAAAGGCTGGGTCCAGACTGTCGATATCATAGCTGATATAGACCGGTGCATCGCCGACCGTGGCGCGCACAATCTCCATCAATCGCACCAACGACTTACCCCAGCATTCTTCGGCCTGCACCACCGTCCAGCCCTGCCTGCGCGCCCAGTCGAAATCATCTGCCGCATAGCCCGTGCCGCGCAGCCCGATCTGGAACACGCGATCATTGATCAGGCACCCATCCTCCCACGCGCGGCGGAACGGGCAACCATGGGCGACGGTTTCGCCGAACATGTGTTCGTTGATATCCGCATGGGCGTCGATGTGGATCAGCGCGACAGGCCCGTGCTGTTCCTTGATCGCGCGCAGGATCGGCCATGTCAGCGTATGGTCACCCCCCAGCGTCAGCGGGATCGCCCCATCCGCCAGCACGCCGCGGTAGTATTCGGTGATGATGTCCACGGTCTTTTTCAGATCAAAAGTATTGATCGGCACATCGCCAATATCGGCCACCTGCAAATGCTCAAACGGTGCCGCCCCCGTCGCCATGTTATAGGGGCGCAGCATCCGGGACTCATCCCGTATCTGCCGCGGCCCCATCCGCGTGCCGGACCGGTTCGATGTGCCATGATCCATCGGAATCCCGATAAAGGCCACATCCAGCCCTTGGGCCGAGGTCGCCGCGGGCAGGCGCATCATCGTGGCCGGTCCGCCAAAGCGTGCCATCTCGTTCCCGCCCAACGGTTGGTTGAAGCCCGTCATCTGCCTTTTCCTTCCAGCCAATCCCGAATGATCCCCCGATGCCGTTCCCCTGAATAGCTAGGGAAATGCCCGCCATGCACCACCCGCACGGTCAGGGCCAGCAACCGCTCCATCGACCGGATGTACTGCGCCTGTTCAAGTGCGCTGGTCCCTTCGATCAACTCGCCATCATAGACGATGTCGCCCGAAAACAGGATGCCGCTCGCCGCTTCCCACAGGGCGATGCCACCCGGCGAATGGCCTGGCGTATGAATCACCTCAAACCGCCGATCCCCAAGATCGACCATGTCGCCATCCCACAGCAGCCGTGTCGCGGTTGCAGCCTGCACCGCATAGGTGGCCGATTGATAAGGCTCCGGCGGCAGCGCGGTGAAGATGTCATCCGTCACATACTTGTCGGCAAAGGTATTCTCGCGCGTGGGCGCGCGCAGCAGATGCGCCTCTGCCCCGTGGCAGGACCGGCAGGGAAACTCGTGATGGCAGCCGACGTGATCGAAATGCGTATGGCTCGCCACCGCCTCCAAGGGTCGCTCCGTGACCATCGGCACCCATTCCCGCAGGGAAACCACCCCCATCCCGCTATCCACCAGCATGTCCCGGTCGCGCCCCCGCACATGCCAGACATTGCAGCGATAGAATTCCCGCACATGCGGCTCGTCGATCCAGGTGACACCGTCCCCCATATCGCGCACGCGCCACCAATCGCCCGGTCCCATCCGTTCCATCACGCCTCCAGCACCACGAAATCCTGCGCCCCAAGGTCCATCACCGAACCCACCTCCGACGCGGCGCCCTGTGCAAGATGCACCACCAACCGAAGATCCGGCGCAGCCAAGGGCGACACATGGGCGCGCAGATAGGTGCCAAAGAATGTCGTCTCGTCCACCCGGCAGGGGCCAAGCCGCAGCGCGCCAGCTTCGGAGATCGCCTCTGGCCGGACGCACAGCACCCCGTCCTGCACCGCTAAAGGCCCCAGCGCCGATTGCCCGCCCGTAACGGGTATCTTGTTCACTTCCCCCATAAACCCGGCAGAAAATAGCGACTTAGGCCGCAGATACACCTCGCGCGGGGGGCCGATATCGGCAATCTTGCCGCCATTCATCACCACGATCCGGTCGGCAATCGCCATCGCCTCTTCCTGATCATGCGTCACATGCACAAAGGTCGTTCCCACCCGCCGCTGGATCGCCTTCAACTCATCCTGCATCGCGCGGCGCAGCTTCAAATCCAACGCCCCCAGCGGCTCATCCAGCAGCAGCACATCCGGCTCCACCGCCAAGGCCCGCGCCAGTGCCACCCGCTGCCGCTGCCCGCCGCTCAACTCATGCGGCCGCCGCGCGCCCCGGCCCGCCAGCCCCACCAGCGCCAGCATCTCCTCGGCTTTGGCATCGCGCGCCGCGCGCGAAACCCCCCGCATCCGCAGGCCAAAGCCCACATTCTCGGCCAGCGTCATGTGTGGAAACAGCGCGTAATCCTGAAACACCGTCGTCGTGGGCCGATCCTTCGCCGCCACCCCCGCCATGTCCCGCCCCCCGATCAGCACTGCGCCGGATGTCGGTTCCGCAAACCCGCCGATGATGTTCAACAACGTGGTCTTTCCGCACCCCGAAGGCCCCAGCAGAACGACAAACTCCCCCGCCGCAATCTCAAGATCCACGGCATCCAGCGCCAAGGCATTACCATAACGCTGGCTCACCGCGCGGATGGAAACCCCAGCCGTCATCCTTTTGCCCTCCGGAACACGAACACCTCAAGCAGCACCACCAGCGTGACGGAAACCAGAAACACCAACGACCCCACCGCATTCGTCGCAGGCGAAATCCCCGACCGCAGCATCGACCAGATCTCCACCGGCAGCGTCACATCGAACCGCGTCAGCAGGAACGCGATGATGAACTCATCCCAACTGAACGTGACCGACAGGAAAAACGCCGCCGCCAAAGGTGCCGCCAGCATCGGTGCCGATACCAGGGCCAACACCTTCCACTCCGGCGCGCCCAGATCGCGCGCCGCGCGCTCCGCGTTCTTCTGATGATCCCCCATCGCCGCATAGGTGATGGCGAAACACAAAGGCAGGTTGATCACCACATGGCCTACCCCCGCAGTCCACAGTGACAGGCGCACCCCGGTCTGATTGAACACCGTCAACAGCCCCAGCGCGATGATCAGATAACTCACGGTCATCGGCGCGATCAGCACGCCCCGCATCAGAGCCGATCCCGGCAGCCGCACCCGCGCCAAGGCATGCGCCGCCAGAAACCCCAAAATCAGCGCGATCAGTGATGAAATCGCCGCCACCAGCGCCGAATTCCCCAGCGCCGCCATCAAATCCCGGTCGCCTAGCACCTTTGCATACCACTCCAGTGTCACACCCTGAAACGGCGGCACGGGCAGGCGGCCATCCTGAAAGGAAAAGGCCACCAGCACCGCCACCGGCAGAAACACAAAGGCATAGGCAATGGCCAGATAGGCCCATGACAGCGCGCGCATGATCTACACCCGATCCAGCCGCAGCCATCGGCTACTGGCGAAATAGGCCAGCGTCACCACCGCCATAAGCACCACCGACAGCGCGGATGCCAGCGGGAAATTCCCGCTCCGCCCCATCTGCAACATGATCAGCTGCGGCAGCGTCAGCTCCGCGTTTCCGCCCAATATCTGCGGCGTGATGTAGTCCCCGATGCACAGCACGAATGTCAGGAACGCCCCCGTTACCACTCCGGGCAGCGTCAATGGCAGGATCACATGGCGGAACACTTGCCACCGCCCCGCCCCCAGATCCGCCGCCGCCCGCGCATAGTTGGGCGACAGCTGGATCAGGTTGGCATAGATCGTCAGCGTCAGCAGCATCACGAAGAAATGGACAAACCCGATCACCGTCGCCGTCCGCGTCGCCGCAATTTCCAGCGGCTCGGCAATCAACCCCAATCCCAGCAGCGCCTTGTTCACCACCCCGTTTTGTCCCAGCACCAGAAGCCACGCATAAGACCGTACGACATAAGACGTCCAGAACGGCAGCACCGCCAAGAGCAGCGCCAGCCGCTGCCACCGCGGCGGCACCCGAAAGGCGATGATCGCGGCAAGCGGATAGGCCAGCACAACTGAAACAACCGTCACCACCACCGTAATCTCAAGGCTGTTGAGCAGCGCCTTGAACATCGTCCAATCGGTGAAGATGCGGATGTAATTTCCGGGGTCAAACCCGGCCACCACCTCGCGCCCCTCCATCCGCGCGAAGGACAGCGCCAGCATGGCAAGGAAAGGCAGCACAAAGAACGCTGCCGTCCAAAGCAGGGCAGGGGCCACAAGGCCCCAGCCCATCCGTTTTTCTGCTTTGGCCAGTGTCACAGGGTCACTGGTTCAGCATTTCGGTCCACATGTCCTGCATCGCCGTATCCAGCGCCGCATCCGGGATCGGGTAAAGCTGCGCCCGCTTCAGGAAATCGGGCTGCTCCTGCCAACGCAGCACGGCGCGCTGTTCCATGCTCAGCGCGTCGCCTGTCTTGGCATTGGCGGGCATGCCCCAATAGCACGACGACGTGGCCAGCTTTGCCTGCCCCTGCGGCGATACGATATACTTCACGAATTCCAACGCCAGATCAGGCTGCGTCGACCCGGCCACAACGCCAATCGACTGCGCCCAGCGCAACCCGCCCTGTTTCGGAATGGTCCAATCAAGGTTCGGGTTGTCGGCGGCCAGAACGGCGGTCAGCCATTCGCCGCCCCCCACAACGATATCCACCTCACCGGTGGCAAGTGCGGTTTGGGCAGATACCACATCCGACACCTGCTTGGATGCCGCGCGCAGTTTCATCAGCGGATCTTTCAGGCTAAGCAGATTGTCCGCCGAAAGGTCAGCCGTGTTGATCCCCTGACCCAGCGCCACCAGCCCAAGCACGGGCAGGTAATAGTCATAGATCCCGATCCGCCCATCGTACTTTCCCGACGTCAGCGCGGCCATATCCTCCATATCCGCAGGATCGACCTTGGTCTTGTCGTAGGAAATGGTGTTGTAGCCAAACTTCTCGGTCACGGCATAGGTCTTGCCATCCACCGTGTTGTTCTCGGCCATCACCAGTTCCGGGAAGAAATCCGCCGTGGGCAGCTCTGTGGGCGGCAGTTCCGCCAGATAGCCAGCCTCCACCGCGCGGCCCACATCGACAGCGTCAATGACCAGCACATCCCAATCACCCGGCTGCGATTGATCCAGAATCGCCAGCCCTGCCGCCGTGCCCTCGTACTCCTTCAGGTTCACGGTAACGCCGAACTGTTCCTCGAAGGGCTCGATCAAGGCGGGATCAGTATGGTCGCACCACACCAGCGCATTCAATTCCTGCGCAAAACTCGGGCTCGCCACCGCCAGAAGTGCAAGGGCGGTCAGCGGAAGGGTTACTTTCTGGGCCATTCTTCTCTCCATGTCGGGGTTCTGTCGGCGCTTCTGTTCGGCGCGGTCACGAAAATAATTGAGTTCGTTCATTTTTGAAGTCAATGTCAAAAAACGGGCAATATGTGAACGGCACCCATGGCTGGACTGCGTGAAAGACAAAAAGCCGATCGCACCCTGCGCATCCTGGAGGCAGCCTCGCGGTTGTTTCGGGATCAGGGCTATGGCGCGATCCGGATCGAAGATATCGCCCACGCGGCTGAAGTGTCTGTCGGCACACTCTACAACTACTTCACCAACAAGGGGGATCTCCTCCTCGCCATTGTGTCGATGGAGGTGGAAGAGGTGCTGGAAGCCGGCAAAGCCATCGTCGCCGACCCGCCCGCAGACATCGCCCGCGCGCTGGGCGATCTGCTGGCCATCTACTTCGATCATTCGCTCTACTACCTGTCCAAGGAGATGTGGCGCACCGCCATGGCGATTTCGATCGAGGCACCGGGAACCCCCTTCTCGGCCCGCTACACCGAACTCGACAGTCTGCTTGCAGCCCAAGTCTGCGACCTGATCATGGAATTGCAGCGCAAGGGCTATGCCCGAACGGATATCGACGCCGCCGCCGTCGGCCAGTTGCTGTTCAACAACCTCAACCAGATGTTCATCGAATTCGTGAAGGTCGAGTCCATGTCGTTTGCTGACCTGCACGCGATCACCGCCCGCCAGAACGCCCCCATCGCCGAACTTCTGGCGCGGCGCTGATCGTTTCATCTTGGCCTAAATACCCAATCGCAGCAGCGCCAACCCCACAGAGGTTGCCGGAAAGGCCCGTTCACGCGCTTGCTGGGAAGGGGGTTCGTCAAAGATCCTTCAACAACCGCAGCGCATCATAAATCGCCGCATGTGTATTGCGCGCCTCGACTGCATCCCCGATCCGGAACAGTTGAAACCCTGCAGGTCCGCCGTTCATCGCCTGCGGCCGCCCCTCGATCAGCGCGTCGTAATCCACCGCGCCAAGGTTCTCTGACAGCGGCTTCAGGTCGAAATAGATCTGCGCCAATGGCTGCGTGCCATGGTTCACCACGATCTGGTCAAAGCTTCGCTCTTGCCGCAGATCCCGGCTGTAATCCGACCCAATCACTGCCCGTAGCCGGTTGCCATCCCGTTCCACCGCCTGCAGGCGATAGGTCACGGTGAATGTCACCGCCTTTTCCTGCATCGCCCGCATATAGGGGACAAGGTTCATCCCCATCACCTCAGGCGCAAAGGTGCGGTCCGGCGTCATCACCTCGACCACCGCCCCTGCCTCGGCCAGAACCTGCGCCGCCTGCATCGCCGCATGATCCCCGGCATCATCATACAGCAGCACCTGCGCCCCCGGCTTCACATCGCCAGACAGGATATCCCATGTGCTGACCACCAGATCGTTGCCCGCCGCCAGCACGTCGGTTTCGGGCAACCCACCCGTCGCCACGATCACCACATCGGGGCGCTCGGCCAGCACATCCGCCGCCTCGGCCCAGGTATTGAACCGGAATTCCACCTCCCGCGCCGCGCATTGCGCCATGCGCCAGTCGATGATCCCGATCATCTCGGCCCGCCGCTTGCTTTGCGCCGTCAGGCGCACCTGCCCGCCGGGTTGATCCGCCGCCTCGAACACCACCACATGATGCCCCCGCTCCGCCGCCACCCGCGCCGCCTCCAGCCCCGCAGGCCCGGCCCCCACGACCACCACTTTCCGCTGCACGCTTGCCGGGGCGATCACATGCGGCATCGTTTCCTCGCGCCCCGTCGCCGGGTTGTGGATGCACAGCGCCATGCCGCCCTGATAGATGCGGTCCAGGCAATAGGTTGCCCCAACGCAGGGGCGTATATCCTCCTCCCGCCCTTCCACGATTTTTCGCACGATATGCGGGTCCGCCATATGCGCCCGCGTCATGCCGACCATGTCCAACTGCCCCGTCGCCACCGCATGACGCGCGGTCGCCACATCGGGAATGCGCGCCGCGTGAAAGGTGGGCATCCCCACCTCGGCACGCACGCGTCCCGCGAAATCCAGATGCGGCGCGGACCGCATCCCCTGTATCGGGATCACATCCGTCAGCGCGGCATCGGTATGGATGCGCCCCTTGATGATATTCAGGAAATCCACCAGCCCCGAATCCCGGAACCGCCGCGCCATCTCGATCCCCTCTTCCGGGGGGATGCCGCCCGCCTCATCCTCATCCGCGACATAGCGGACACCCAGCAGGAAATCCGCCCCCACCCGTTCCCGGCAGGCGGCCAGCACCTCCATCGCAAAGCGCAAACGGTTGTCCAGACTGCCCGCATACGGCCCCTCCACCGATGCGGTCAGCGGGCTGATGAACTGGTCCATCAAATGGCCGTAGCATTCAAACTCCACCCCATCCAAACCCGCCGCCTTCATCCGCTCTGCCGCATCGGCATAGTCGCGGATGATGCGGGCAATATCCCAATCCTCGATGATCTTGGGGAATGCCCGATGCGCCGGTTCGCGTGATTTGCCGGGGGCCACCACGGGCAGCCAATCGCCCTTGTCCCAGCGCGTCCGCCGCCCCAGATGGCTGATCTGGATCATCACTGCCGCCCCGGCCTCATGGCAATCATCCGCCAGCCGCCGCATCCACGGCACCACCTCATCCTTCCAGACCAGCACATTGCCAAATGCGGGCGGGCTGTCGCGGCTGACACTGGCAGACCCCGCCGTCATCACCATCGCCACCCCGGCCTTGGCCCGCTCCAGATGATACAGGCGATACCGGTCTTTCGGCATCCCGTCCTCGGTATAGGCGGGCTCATGGCTCGTCGTCATGATCCGGTTCCTCAGGGTCAGATGCTTCAGCCGATAAGGCTGCAACAGCGGATCGTTCGACATGGGGGTGGCCTCCGGCTCAACGCGCTGCCCCGAGCTTCGGAAAAATGTTCACTACTGTCAAGTTTACCGTCATCCATGAACAGTCCCTTGCGACCCCATCCCCGGACCGCTACCCTCACCCCATGACCGATGACCCCCCCTCAGAGTCCGGCTGGCGCGGATCGCCCGATCTGTGGCTAGAGGCGGCGCATGATCTGCTGGTGGAAAGCGGAGTGGATGCCGTCCGCATCCAGCCGCTTGCCAAACGCCTGAACATCGCGCGCACCAGTTTCTATTGGCACTTCAAGGACCGCGAAACCCTGCTTTCCGCGCTGGCCGATCGTTGGGCCGCGCGCACCACCCACGGGCTGACCGCTGCCTGCGCCGCTTATGCGGAGACAAAGGCCGAGGCGATGCTGAACGTCATCTCCTGCTTCCTTTCAGACGCGGCCTTTGACAGCCGCCTCGAATTCGCCATCCGCTCCTGGGCCTTGCAGGACGCCGCCATCATGGCCCGCCTCAATGCCGAAGACAGCGCCCGCATCGACGCGCTGATCGCGCTCTACCATCGCTGGGGCTATTCAGGGGTGGATGCCGACACCCGCGCCCGCGCCGTCTATCTTACACAGATCGGCTACATCTCCACCCAAGCGCGTGAAGACATGTCCGCCCGCATGGCGCGCATCCCGGCTTACGTCGAACTTTTCACCGACACAGCCCCGACCCAACGCGAACTCGCGCGCTTTCACTCCCGCCACGGATTTACCTCCTGACACCAGACTTTACCGCCGCCGTCTGCGGGCCTAGCCTGCGCCGCATCCAATACCCCCGGGACCCCACATGATTGCTGCATACCGTGAGGCCGAGGGCCGCCTGATCCGTCTCACCCCCGAGGCGGCTCTGTCAGACGCAATCTGGATCGACATGCTCCGCCCGACCGACGCGGAAACCGCCGCCGTCATGGCGCTGGGCGTCGATGTGCCAACGCTGGAAGATATGGAGGAAATCGAAATCTCCAACCGCCTCTACCGTGAAGGCGGCACCGACTACATGACGGTTCAGCTGACCGGACATTCTGAAACAAACGCCCCCATCGCAGGCCCCGTCACCTTCGTCCTGTCACCGGGCCGCCTTGTGACCGTCCGCCACCACGATTCCCGCCCCTTTGAAACTTACCCAACCCGCGCCGAAAAGGTGGGTCCGGGCTGCACCAATGCCAACCGCGTTTTCCTGTCGATGATCGAGGAAATCATCGGCCGTCTGGCCGACCTGCTGGAATCCTCGGGCCGCAGCCTCGATCACACCTCCCGCTCGGTCTACACCCCCGGCAAACGCGGCCAGAACCAGAAACGGCTAGAGGTCGCCCTCCGCCAGATCGGGCGCGAGGCAGAATTGCTCGGCCATATCCGCCTTGCCCTGCTCACGCTCAGCCGCGCGCTTGGCTTCTACAGCCAGACCGCCCGCGAACGGATGGGCGACGAAGGCATGGCCCCCGTCACGGCGAACCTGCTGCGCGACATCGACTCGCTTGAGGTTCACACCGATTTCCTATCACAGCGCGTCGCCTTGGCATCGGATGCCACGCTGGGGATGATCAACCTGTCGCAAAACTCGACCGTGCGCATCGTGTCGGTCGTGGCCGTGCTGTTCTCACCCCCCACCCTGATCGCGTCGATCTACGGGATGAACTTCGATGTGATGCCGGAACTGACGCAGCCCTGGGGTTATCCAGCGGCTTTGGGGTCAATGCTTGCCGCATCGGTCGCCGCCTACCTCTACTTCCGCTGGAAGAACTGGCTTTAGGCCGCCACGCCCCCGCGCCACACGCCCTGCAGCGCCCAATCCGCGCTCAGATGCACCATATCCGCCCGCGCGCCGGGGCGCAGATGACCCAGATCACCGCGCCCGATCACCGCCGCAGGGATGCTGCTGGCCATGGCCAGCGCCCGTTCCGGCGTGATCCCCACCTCCTGCACCAACACCTGCACCGCCCGCGGCAGCGTCAGATCGGCCCCCGCCAGCGTACCATCCTCCAGCGTCAATCGACCCTGCGATCGCAGAATCCGCCGCCCGCCCAGAGTGAATTCCGTCCCGTCTGTCCCCGCCAGCGCCATGCAGTCCGATACCAGAAACACCCCATTCCGTTTTGCTGCCAGCGCCACGCGCAAGCTGATCGGGTCCACATGGATGCCATCCGCGATCAGCCCGGCAAATCCGTCCCCCGCCAGCACCGCCCCCACCATCCCCGGTTCACGGTTGCCCATCTGGCTCATCGCGTTGAACAGATGCGTCGCACAGCGCGCGCCCGCCGCTATCGCCGCCCGCGCCTCGGCGGCGGTGCAATCGGTGTGGCCGAGCGACACGATCACCCCCGCCGCCGCCATCGCCCTGATCTGCGTCGTGGACACCGATTCCGGCGCAACCGTCACCATCAGCGCGGGCAATTCTGCCGCCGCCTCGATGATCAGCGCCAGATCGCGCGGCTCCATCCGCCGGATCAGAGCCGCATCATGCGCCCCCTTGCGCCGCACATCCAGATGCGGCCCCTCCAGATGCAGGCCCAGAAATCCCGGCACCTGCGCCTTGGTCGCGGCAATCCCGGCCTCCACCACCCGCGCTGTTGCCTCGTATGTGTCCGTGATCAGCGTGGGCAGGCACCCGGTGGCCCCAAGTCGCGCCTGAACTGCACAAATCGTCTCTAACACAGCCTGATCTGTGTTTCCATCGACGGCCAATCCACCCGAACCGTTGATCTGCAGGTCCAGAAAACCGGGCGCCAGGATCCCACCCGCCAGCGCAATCACCGTGCCTTCGGGCGCGCCGAACCCGACGACATGCCCATTCTCCACCACCAGCGCGCCCTCACGGAACTCCGCCCCGTCAAACACCCGCGCGCCGGTATAGGATGTCCGCCCCATCACACCGTCTCCGTCACCTTGCGCAGATGTGGGGGCGTGTCGGGATCGAACCCGCGCCGCCGCGCCAGGGCCTCGACAAACCCATAGAACCCCACGGCCAGAACCAGCGGCGCCACCAGCGGATGCAAACCGCCCACCGATGGCAGCGTCACGCAGCCCTTCGCATCGACCCCGGTCACGAACACATCCGCCCCCTGCGCCGCCAGCCGTTCCGCCGTCTGCACCACGCCTGCCTGCGCCGCATCCTCCACCGCCAGCGCCAGCACCGGGAACTGCGCCTCGACAATCGCGCTTGGCCCATGCAGCACCTCTGCCGCCGAATAGGCCTCGGCATGCAGCCCGCAGGTCTCCTTCAGCTTCAGCGCACATTCATTGGCAATCGCAAAGGCCGGCCCGCGCCCCAGCACATAGCCATGCTGCGCCCGCGACATCCGCGCCGCCAGCGCCGACCAGTCCAGCGCCAGCGCCGCCTCAAACGCATCCGGCAACGTCTCTACAGCGGCGCGCAGAGCTGCATCCTCCTGCCATTCTGCCACCAACGCCAATCCCGCCAGCACCGATGTGACAAAGGTCTTGGTCGCCGCCACCGATTGCTCCACCCCCGCTTGCAACGGCAGGCAATGGGCCGAAGCCATCGCCATCGGGCTGTCGGCGAAATTGGTGATCGCCACCGAAAGCGCGCCGCCCGCCCCCGCCGCCCGCATCATCTCCACGATATCCGGGCTGCGGCCGGATTGCGAAATCCCCACACAGACCGCCCCGCCCAACCGCAGGGGCCGCCCATAGACCGATGCCACCGATGGTCCGACCGACGCGACAGGCACCCCCGCCAGCAATTCTACCGCATATTTCAGATAGGTCGCCGAATGATCCGATGATCCCCGCGCCACCGTCACGATCAGCCCCGGATCCACCCCGCGCATCGCCGCTGCCGCCGCCATCAGCACATCATGCGATTCCGTCAGGAATCGTCTCGAAGCCTGCGGAATCTCGGCCACTTCGCGGGCCATATGGCTTGTCATGGGTCTTTCCTTTCCGTCTCCGGCGCCAGCTTCAGCTCCACCGCGAAATCATAGGCGTCGCCCCGATAGAGCGACCGTGTGAACTCCACCACCCGCCCGTCGGGCAGATATCCGATCCGTTCGATCCGCAGCCCCGCCGCGCCAACGGGCACGCCCAGCAATTCTGCGTCCCGTGCCCCCAGATTGGCGGCAGATATGCGCTGCACCGCGCGCACAGGGCGCATCGCCCGCGCTTCCAGCACCGCATACAGCGATGCTTCCACCTTTTCCGGCTCTGGCAGAACTTGCGCGGACAGGGACGCGCGCTCGATCGCCAGCGGCACGCCATCCGACCGCCGCACCCGTTCCAACCGCGCGACCCGGTCGCCTGCGCCAAGGCCCAGCGCCATCACCTCTTCAGGTGCAGGCGAATGCACCCCCCGGCTCAGCCAGACGGATTCCACGCTTTTCCCGCGCCGCGCCATGTCTTCGGTAAAGCTTGTGAGCAAGCTTAGAGCCTGTTCCAGCCGCTCCACCCGCTGTGCGACAAAGGTGCCCGACCCGCGCTTCTGCACCAATTGCCCGCTGCCAACCAAGCCTTCCACGGCCTTGCGCACCGTTACCCGGCTCAACCCGGTCATTGCTGCCATGTCCCGTTCCGGCGGCAGACTGTCACCGGGCCGCAACCGCCCCGACGCCACCGCCTCGGCAATCCGGCGTTGCAGTTGCAGATACAGCGGCCCCGCCCCGGTTTCATCAAACCCCTCTGGCGCAAAGATCCGGTCCATCACGCCATCTCCCGCGCCAGCATCAACGCACCGTCCAGTGCAGTGCCAAGGGCGGGTTGAATTTGGAACTTCCCCGCCAGCCGATCTGCAAAAACAGTCCCTAACCCGCCTAAAAACACCACCGGCAACCGGTCTTCCCCTCGCAACTGCGCCACCGCTTCTGCCGCATCAGCCAAAGCCTCTGCCATCACCGCCACCGCCGCAGGATCACGACTGCCGACAACCCTCGGGGCAAACGCCGCAAATTCCACAGGTCGTGCGCGCAGGGAGAAAGCAACCACCGCATCTGCGCCGCCACCTTCGTCAATCAACGTCGCCAGCAGGGGCGTCATCGGTTGCAACCCATCAACCGCGCGCAAGGCCGCGCGCAAAATTGCCCGCCCGATCCAGGCCCCGCTCGCCTCATCCCCCAATACCAACCCGCGCCCACCGATCTGCCGAATCACGCCCGCCCGCTGCACCGCAAAAACCGAACCCGTCCCCAGCGCGGCCACCACGCCATCCGCTGCACCCAGCGCACCTTTCACAGCCGTGATTCCATCTGTGACCACGGCCACACGATCAAAGGGCAGCACATCCCGCAGCCGATCCGCCGCCCCCGCCGCATTCGCCCCGGCAAGGCCAAGCCCTGCCGCGAAAATCTGCCCGCCGCCCGCAGCTTCCAGCGCCGCCGCTGCCGCCATCACAATATTCTTCGCCGCGCCGTCCGGATCAGAGGCGATATTCGCAGGGCCAGCTTCGGCCCGGCCCAACACATGCCCCGTTTCATCGGCCACAGCCGCGCGGCACCCTGTGCCGCCCCCGTCAATGCCCAAGAAAAGCTGCATGGCGAATCCTCTCGCATCTTAGAATACCAAAACAATACCAAATAGAAAGAGCCTTGCGAAACTGGACCTCAAAACCGGCGCTGCACCTGCAAAAAAGAAAGGCACTTTACAATTGGTATTATTTTGGCATTGTCATGGAAACCGGAGGAATCACATGACAGACCGCCCGACAGAGGCCCGTCATCCCCGCTCGGCAGGCATTCACGCCCTGCCGGGGCCTGACGCCCTGTCGCATCTGCTGGATGCCCAGCTTGCAGCCCTCGCCACCGTGCGCCCTGCCATTCCAGCTATCGACCAAGCCGCCACTGCCGCGGCAAATAGCCTGCGCGCGGGCGGAAAGCTGGCCTATGCCGGGGCAGGGTCCTCCGGCCTCATGGCGCTGGCCGACGGGTTGGAACTGGCCGGCACTTTTGGCATCCCCCCCGACCGCACGCCGATCCTGTTCGCAGGCGGCGCATCTGCCCTGCTGCACATGACCGGCGCGGTTGAGGATGATCCTGCACTGGCGCAGGCGGATTTCCAGAACGCGGGTTTGACAAAGGGCGACACAATCCTCTGCCTCTCGGCCTCCGGCTCCACCCCTTACACCGCGATCATCGCCGATCTGGCCCGAACCGCGGGGCTCACTGTCGTGGGTTTCGCTAATGTCGCAGGGTCAAAATTGCTGGAACAGAGCCACATTCCCGTGCTGCTGGACACAGGGCCAGAGGTCGTGAACGGCTCCACCCGCATGGGGGCCGCGACGGCGCAGAAGGTGGCGCTGAACATGCTGTCGGTGCGGATGGGTATCCTCTTGGGGCATGTGCATGATGGCTATATGGTCAATCTCATGGCGGATAACGCCAAGCTGGTGGAACGCGCCGCGCGTATCGTGGTTGGAATTTCGGGCTGCAGTACGGCCACGGCCAAGGAATCCCTCGCCCAGACGGGCGGCGCGGTGAAACCGGCGATCCTGATCGCCGCGGGTGCCACGGCCACACAGGCCGCGGCGCATCTGAAGAACAGCGAAGGGGCCCTCGGCCCGGCCCTTGCCGCTTTGACAACACAAGGCCACCAACAGGGAGTATCTCAATGACCAAGACATTCCGCTTCGCGCTACTCGCCACCACCCTTTTGGGCGGTGCCGCTTCGGCGCAGGATGTGACGCTGACCATCGAAAGCTGGCGCAACGATGACCTGACCATCTGGCAAGACACGCTGATCCCCGCGTTCGAGGCGCAGAATCCCGGCATCAAGGTCGTCTTCGCGCCGACCGCGCCCGCCGAATACAACGCTGCCCTGAACTCCAAGCTTGCCGCGGGCAGCGCCGGTGATCTGATCACCTGCCGTCCCTTCGACGCCTCGCTGGAACTGTACAATCAAGGCCATCTGGCCGATCTGTCCGGTCTGGCCTCCATGGCCAACTTCTCGCCCGTCGCAAAATCGGCGTGGCAGACGGATGATGGCGCCGCCACCTTCTGCGTGCCCATGGCATCGGTGATCCACGGCTTCATCTACAACAAGGACGCGTTTGATGCGCTGGGCATCGCCGTGCCCACCACCAACGACGAATTCTTCGCCGCGCTCGACAAGATCAAGGCCGACGGCACCTACATCCCTATGGCGATGGGCACCAACGACCAGTGGGAAGCCGCGACGATGGGCTATAACAACATCGGCCCGAACTTCTGGAAAGGCGAAGAAGGCCGCCTTGCCCTGATCAAAGGCGAACAGAAGCTGACAGATCCGGCATGGGTTGCCCCCTTCGATCAACTCGCCCGCTGGAAGGACTATCTCGGCGACGGGTTCGAAGCACAAACCTACCCCGACAGCCAGAACCTGTTCACCCTTGGCCGCGCCGCCATCTATCCGGCCGGTTCGTGGGAAATCTCGGGCTTCAACACCCAAGCCACCTTTGCCATGGGCGCCTTCCCGCCGCCGGTGCAGGCTGCAGGCGACACCTGCTACATCAGCGACCATACCGATATCGCCATCGGCCTGAATGCCAAATCGCCCAATGCCGAAGCGGCGACGAAGTTCCTGGAATGGGTCGGCAGCGCGGACTTCGCGACGATGTACGCCAATGCCCTGCCGGGCTTCTTCAGCCTGAACTCCACCCCGGTCGAAATGCAGGACCCGCTGGCGCAGGAGTTCGTGTCCTGGCGCGGCAAGTGCCAGTCGACGATCCGGTCCACGTACCAGATCCTGTCGCGTGGCACGCCGAACCTGGAAAACGAAACCTGGAACGCATCCGCCAACGTGATCCGTGGCAGCGAAACCCCGGCCGATGCCGCCAAGCGGCTGCAGGACGGTCTGGCCAGCTGGTACGAACCGCAGAAGTAAGCGCGGTCTGAACCTTCGGAACCGGGGGGCTGTCTGCCCCCCGGACCCCCCGAGAGTACTTTTCCCAAGATGAAGGAGGCAGGCAGATGGCTTCACGCAAGCCTATCCGCTGGCATATCGGCGTGTTTCTTGCGCCTGCCGTGCTGGTCTACACCGCCATCATGATCATCCCGCTCTTCGGGACGCTCAACCTGTCGCTTTACAATCTGGATGGGCAGAACCGCATCTTCGTGGGTTTGGCCAATTTCGTGACGCTTTTTGGTGATCCGCGCTGGTCGGAAGCGTTCTGGAATGCGCTGTACAACAACTTCTGGTTCTTCCTGATCCACATGATCGTGCAGAACCCCATCGGCATCCTGCTGGCGGCGCTGCTGTCCAGCCCGAAGCTGCGGATGTCGGCCTTCTATCGCACCGCCATCTTCATCCCCACCATCCTGTCCTTTGTGATCGTGGGCTTTGTCTGGAAACTGATCCTGTCGCCGATCTGGGGCATTGCGCCGGGGATGCTCGACGCTGTCGGGCTGAAATCGCTCTTCGCCCCCTGGCTGGGCAAGGAAGAATACGCCCTCACCACGCTCGCCCTTATCTCGGTCTGGCAATTCGTGGGCATCCCCATGATGCTGATCTATGCCGCCCTCCTGTCCATCCCCGATGATGTGATCGAAGCGGCGGAAATGGATGGTCTGGGCGGCTGGGCGCAGTTCTGGAAGATCAAGCTGCCGCTGATCCTGCCCAGCATCGGGATCATCTCGATCCTCACCTTCGTAGGCAATTTCAATGCCTTTGACCTGATCTATGTCGCCCAGGGCGCGCTGGCGGGGCCGGATTTCAGCACCGATATTCTTGGCACCTTCCTGTATCGCACCTTCTTTGGCTTCCAGCTGCAACTGGGCGACCCGCATATGGGCGCGGCCATCGCCACGGCCATGTTCGGCATCATTCTGGTGGGCGTCTGCCTCTACCTCTTCGGTATCCAGACGCGGCTGCGCCGCTATCAGTTCTAGGGGGGACGCCATGACCAAAGCCCGCACCCACCTTGGCCGTTCCGTCGCCGCCCATGCGATTCTGCTGACCTATACGCTGATCGCGCTGTTCCCGGTCTTCGTCATCATTATCAACAGCTTCAAATCCCGCCGCGCGATCTTTGCCGAACCGCTGATGCCACCGGTGCCGGGCAATTTTGATTTCGTGGGCTACACCACCGTGATGAAACAGGGGGATTTCTTCCAGTACTTCCTGAATTCCATGACGGTCACGGTGGGCAGCCTGTTCTTCGTGCTGCTCTTCGGCGCGATGGCGGCCTTTGCCCTGTCGGAATACCGCTTTCGTGGCAACCTTCTGATGGGTCTCTATCTTGCGCTGGGCATCATGATCCCCATCCGTCTTGGCACGGTTGCGATCCTCGAAATGATGGTTTCAGCCGGATTGGTGAATACATTGACCGCGCTGGTCCTAGTCTACACCGCGCAAGGCCTGCCCCTCGCCGTGTTCATCCTGTCGGAATTCATGCGCTCCGTGTCGGATGATCTGAAGAATGCCGGGCGTATCGACGGCTTGTCGGAATACCGCATCTTCTTCACGCTCGTCCTGCCTCTGGTCCGCCCTGCCATGGCGACGGTCGCCGTCTTCACCATGATCCCGATCTGGAACGACCTCTGGTTCCCCCTGATCCTTGCGCCCTCCGAGGAAACCAAGACCATCACCCTCGGGTCACAGGTCTTCATCGGCCAGTTCGTGACGAATTGGAACGCCGTCCTGTCCGCCCTCTCCCTCGCCATCGTCCCGGTGCTGGTGCTCTACCTCATCTTCTCGCGCCAACTCATCCGCGGCATCACCGCAGGAGCCGTCAAATGATCCGTACCCTCGTCGCCGGCCTTGGCACCATGGGCCGCAGCCATGCGCTGGCCTATCACCGCAACCCGGCCTTCGATCTGGTTGGTCTGGTCAACCGATCCGAACCCCGGCTTGATCCCGAAATGGCGGGTTACACAATTGAGCCTGACTACAAACAGGCTCTAACACGGCTGAAACCTGACCTCGTCAACATCTCTACCTATTCTGACAGCCATGCCGATTACGCCTGCATGGCGATGGAACAGGGCGCACATGTCTTTGTTGAAAAGCCGCTGGCCACAACGGTGAAAGACGCCCGCCGCGTGGTGGATTGCGCAAAGGCCAATAACCGCAAGGTCGTCGTCGGCTACATCCTGCGCCACCACCCATCCTGGATGCGTCTGATCAGTGAGGCGCGCGCGCTGGGTGGCCCCTACGTCTTCCGCCTGAATCTGAATCAGCAGTCGTCAGGCCCGACATGGGAGGTCCACAAGACCCTCATGCAAACCACATCCCCCATCGTCGATTGCGGCGTCCATTACGTTGATGTCATGTGCCAGATCACCGATGCCAAACCCGTTGAGGTGCGCGGAATGGGCCTGCGCCTTTCCAACGAAATCGCGCCCGACATGTACAATTACGGCCATTTCCAGGTGCTGTTCGATGATGGGTCGGTCGGTTGGTATGAGGCGGGCTGGGGCCCTATGATGTCCGACACCGCCTTCTTCGTGAAGGATGTGGTCAGCCCGAACGGCGCCGTCTCCATCCGCATGCCAGAGCGCGCGCGGTCCGACGATCACGACACGCACACCAAAACCTCCACCATCCGCGTCCACCGCGTGGGCCAGCCCGACGAAGACCTGTCCATGGCCGACGAACCCGGCCATCAGGACCTCTGCGAACGTGAACAGGCCTTCATGGCCCGCGCCATTTCAGAAGACCTCGACCTGACCCGCCACATGGGAGACGCGGTCCAATCCCTCGCCATCTGCCTTGCCGCCGACGAAAGCGTCCGGTCCGGCCAGCCCGTCAAACTGTAAAGGGGTCACCCATGGGTGCGCTGACGCTGTCCAAAGTCACCAAATCCTTCGGCAAGACCGAAGTCATCAAAGGTGTCGACCTGCAAGTGAACGAGGGCGAATTCTGCGTCTTCGTCGGCCCCTCCGGCTGTGGCAAGTCCACCCTCCTGCGCATGATCGCGGGGCTGGAGGATGTGACCTCCGGCTCCGTCACTCTGGACGGGCGCGACATCACCCAAGAGGCTCCGGCAAAGCGCGAAATCGCGATGGTGTTCCAGACCTATGCGCTTTACCCGCACCTGACCGTGCGCGACAACATGAGCCTAGCTCTGAAGCAGGCGGGTGAATCCAAGGCCAAGATCGACCAATCCACCGCCCGCGCGGCCGCCATGCTTGCCCTCGAACCCTATCTCGACCGCCGCCCCGCGGAACTGTCGGGCGGCCAACGCCAGCGCGTCGCAATCGGCCGCGCCATTGTCCGCACGCCCAAGCTGTTCCTCTTCGATGAACCGCTCTCCAACCTCGATGCCGCGCTGCGCGTCGCCACCCGCATCGAAATTGCCCGTCTGCACCGGGAACTTGGCGCAACCATGGTCTACGTCACCCATGATCAGGTGGAGGCGATGACCTTGGCCGACAAGATCGTCGTTCTGCGCGCGGGCATCGTCGAACAGGTGGGTTCCCCGATGGAACTGTACAATAACCCCGCCAACACCTTCGTCGCGGGCTTCATCGGCAGCCCGCAGATGAACTTCCTGAAATCCGCCGCCCTTGGCCTGCGCGGCGAAACGACCGGCATCCGCCCCGAACATCTGGCCCTGTCCCGCCAGTCGGGCCGCATCGCCGGGCGTGTCAGCCATGTGGAAAAGCTGGGCGGTGAAACGCTGGTCTACGCTCATACCGATCCGCACGGCCTGCTCACGGTGCGGCTGTTCGGTGAACATGATTACACGGTGGATGAGGCAGTCCACCTGACGCCGGATGAAGCCCGCGCCTTCCATTTCGACGCCGCAGGTCAGCGCTTGCAGTGACCCCTTATTTCGCCCCTGACTGAGTCTTTTTCGCCATATTCTGTATCCTGCCACAACCCATGCAGGCAGCATTGTTCGAAAAGTGCTGGAATCGCGGTGCGAATAAGGCTATGCATTTTCGCAAGGCCCGGCAAAAGGGCCAATCAAGAGCGGTGCGCCGGCACTTTTTCCGGTGGTTGAGGCGGAGTAGACAGTATGAGTGCGGCGATTGATTTCGCCGTCCGCACAGCAGCGGGCGGCACCACCTATGGTCATGTGGCAGGCCCCGGTGAAAGCACCTTCATCCAGGCTGGATTGGGCGACAGCCTATCCCTGAACCTCACCCCGCAAAGCGTGATCGGTTATACGCGCAGCGGAAACGATCTGGTGATCGAACTGGCCGATGGTCGCACCATCACGGTGGCCGATTGGTTCGACGCCCCGGTCGACAACCCCAACACACTTTACCTGTCCAGCAATGGCATGGTGACAGAGGTGCAGCTGACCGATCCGGGCGATGGCCTTCTGGTCGCGAACTTCTCGCTCGCCGCCGGGCATGAAAAGTGGAGCCCGCTCGACGATCTGCGCTTTGACAATGGCGATCCCGTCGTCACCCTGGCCGGCACGGGCGAGGATGATCCCGCCGGCATGGGCATCTTTGCCCCCGCGCTTCTGGGCTGGGGCGGGGCAGGCGTGGCTGCTGGGGCGGCTGTCATCGGCGGTGGGGCCCTCATTGGTGGGGGCGGCGGCGGCGGTGGGGGTGGCGGCCCGACCTATACCCGCACCATCGCAGGCGAAGGCACCACAGCCACCATCACCACAAACACCACCGATCCCACGATCAACGTCACCGGCACCGGCATACCGGGCGACTCCGTCGCCGTCACCATCGGTACCCGGACCCAAACCGTCACAGTTGCCCCCGATGGCACTTGGACGGCGGGCTTCTCCGGCCCCAACCTGCCCCTCGATGGCACCCACACGGCTACGGCCACCTTCACCGGCGGCGGCACCACCACCACGCTTACCGGCGGTGGTTTCATCATCGACATGACCCCCCCGCCCCTTGCCGCGACAGAGGGCGTCGGGTCGACGGGCGCTGTCGAAAACCTCGATGAATACCGCAATGGCGTCACCATCGGCGGCACCAGCGAACCCGGCGCCACCGTTAACGTTACCCTTGGCGTCCCCGGGCAACCGGACGCAATCACCCGCCCGGCACAGATGAACGCCGATGGCACATGGTCCATCACCTTCACCCAGGCCGAAATCGCTGGCGGCGAACGCACGCAGACCGTGACCATCGTCGCGACAGACCGTCTCGGCAATGTCAGCACCCCGCTGACCGAAACCATCGTGCTGGATACCATCGCCCCACCGCTCGCGCTGAACAGCGTGGCGGACAACAATTTGGTCAACCTCGATGAAAGCCGGTCTCAGGTTTTCATCACCGGCACCGCAACGGCCAACACGACCGTTTCCCTGCAAATTCAGGGCACCCCCGGCACCATCACCGTCACCGCGAACGGCGACGGCGTCTGGTCCCATTCTATCGCCGCGAATACGCTCACCGACGGCACCTACAGCTACACCGCCCGCACCGTCGATGCCGCAGGCAACCCGACCGAACGGACCGGCTCTTTCCGCGTCGACACCCAGATGTCCGTCGCCATCGACGCGAATTTCGCGGGCAACGATGTGGTGAACCTTTCAGAATCGCAAGGCGCGCTCACCCTCACCGGCACGGTTCCCGTCGATGCGACGCGGGTTGAGGTGCAGTGGCTGAACCAAACCTTCCCCGCCACGCTGAACGGCAATGGCACCTGGTCCGTGCAATTCCCGGCTGGCACAGCCACGATGACGCGGGACAGCACGATTACCGTCACCGCATGGGATGCGGCTGGCAATCGCGCGGAAAGCCCCCCGCGCCCCGTCCGCATCGACCTAGAAACCGCGATGACCGTCGAACAATATCCCGTCGGCGATGATGGCATCCTGTCTGGCCCCGAACAGCGCGCCGGTTTCACGCTGGATGGCACGGGCGAGGCGGGCGCACGCGTCTACCTCAACCTCAACGGCACCAATTACGGCCCGGCTCTCGTGGCCGACAACGGGCAATGGTCTTACAATTTCACCAGCGCCGATCTGCAAGGCCTGACCCATGGTCAGCAAGGCACCGTCACCGCCTATTCCGTTGACGCTGCCGGAAACCGCAGCATTGACCACACGCGCACCTTCACCGTCGACACACAGGTCGGCAACTTCACCTTTGCCGCGCCTGATCTGACCGGAACCGTCAATGACGGCGCGCGCGATGCCTCTGTCCTGAACGCCGCTGAACGCAACGTTGGCATCGTGGTGGAAGGCACCGTCGAACCTGGCGCATCGGTCCGGATCGCCGTGTCCGGCACCAACTGGTCCACCACCATCCCGGCGGATCAGACAATGGGTGGCACCTGGCGCATCACCCTCCCGCGCGAGGCATTGCCCGAAGGGGCGGCAACTTCTGCCACGATCACCGCCACGGCGACGGATCGCAATAACAACGTGTCGCAGCCACAGACGCAAACCATCGCAATTGACACGGTCGTCGCTGACTTCAACGCTGCTGACATCCGTATGAACACCGGCGGCGACAACGTTCTGAACGCTCGCGAACATGCCGGGGGCCTGCCTGTTTCCGGCCGAGCTGAGGCAGGATCGTCGGTCACTGTCACCATGAACGGCCACACCGAACGCGCCATTGCCGACAGAGATGGCAACTGGTCGGTAAACTTCACCGCCAACCAAATCCCCACCGGCGAACGCAGCGCGATCCCGGTCACCGTCACCGCCACCGACACCGCAGGCAACACCAGCGGCCCCTTCACCCAGTCCTTCGACGTTGACACCATCGCCCCCGCAACGCCCTCCGTCCTCCGCACCGAAGATTTCGCAGGTGGCTACAGCGCCATCACCACGACCAACACCAGCGACACATACAGCTTCCATCGTGTCGACACGACAGGTGCGCCGACACGCGTCGTGGCTGACGAAAGCGTCACCATCCGTGGCGAAGACCGCTTCGATTTCCGTACCGACATCCCCGATGGGAGTTACCTCGTCATCAATACCCGCGACGGGGCCGGGAACGAGGCGAACACCCTGTTCATCAAGAACACCGCCACAGGGGTGGCCGTGGATCTGACCCGCGAAGGGCTGGAAAGCTTTGATCTTTCGGCAATCGACCTCACCCGTGCCCCCGACGCGCGCCTCACCATCAATGCACAGCAGCTCGAAGCCCTGACCGGCCCCGACCAGCAACTGATCATCAAGGGTGAGACAACCGATCAGGTTACACTGCAAAACGTGACCAACCTGCAGAACGACGTCACGATCAACGGACAGCGCTATGACATCTACACTTTGGGCAATAACGGCGCGCAGGTGCTCCTCGAAGATGACGTATCGCGCACGGTGATCATCTGACGCCACGGCAATGATCCTCCCGCGCCGCCAATTCTCATCGGCCAGAGCGGCACCGCTCCTCCCTCCCCGGCCTGTTTCAGGGGCGCTTCTGGCCGTGGCGGTGCTGCTTTCCGGGTGTCAGGGCGGGTTGCAGCCGCCCTCGATGCTGGCTTTTGGCCGGGGCCAAGCTCCCGCCGATCCCGCCTTGCGCCAGCGTCTTGCACCTGAAAGCGGCACCGCCGCCTCTCCCGTCATCGCCGATCTCGCGGCACGGCGGTCTGTCCTTCCGCAAGGCAGCGCTTATGCCCGCATCGCCGACGCTGTCCTCGCCGCCAATCCCGGCGCCGATGCCGCCGAACTGGGCCTCGCCCGCCTGCGGGCCGAGGCCGCGTCGCGCAACGGCTGGCCCACAATCGCCCCAGCCGTCACGCTCAACAGCCTTGCTGGCCTCGCTGCCCAACTGGTGATCGACCAGCCCCTGCTGGACCATGGCCGCCGTCAGGCCGAACGCGCCCGCGCCACGGCCGAGGTGGACCTTGCCGCCGTCACCCTTGCCACCCGCCAGAACGCCCGTATCCACGAAGGCCTGTCGCTCTACCTCACCGCCGAACAGGCCCGCGCCCAATCGGCCATTGCCGCCCGCGCCGCCACCCGCCTGTCCGCCCTGCATGACATCGTGCAGGCCCGCATCGACGGCGGCCTGTCCGACCGCAGCGAAGCCCAGATCATCGCCCAGACAATGGGTGAAATGCAGGCGACCTTGGCCACCGACAGCCAGACCCGCACACAAGCGCTGGCCGATCTTGCCGCCCTCACCGGTCACACCCCGCCCGCCGACCTGACCGGAATTCACCCGCTTTCCGCGCCGCCGCAGACCGATGCCCTGTCCGTCCTCAAGGCGCAGGCCGATGGCAACAAGGCTCTGGCCGAGGCGCGGATCACCCGCGCCAATGCCCTGCCGGGCCTGTCGGCCAATGCCACCCTGTCCGAAGATGGCATCACCCCCGGCCTTGGTCTTGGCGGCGTCCGGCTTGGCCTTGGCAGCCCCGCCATCCTCGCCGCCGCCGACGCCACCCCCGATCTCGTCGCCCGCCAGACCGCCGAACAGCGCCAGACCGCCGACCGCCGCCGCACCGAACTCCAGGGTCGCATCGACCAGCTTCGCACCCGGCAATTGCAGGGTGAATCCGTGCTGCGCCAGACGCTCGACAACCTCGATCTCTATGTCGAACAATACAGCATCGGTCGCCGCAGCCTGACCGATCTCACCGCCCAAACCGCCGCCGCCGCCCGGATGGAACGGGATCAGGCGGCTTTTCCCTATGAAATCGCGCGGCTGGAACTGGAACTTGCGCGCGATGTCGGCGCGCTGGTGGATGGGGGCAGGCTGTGACAGCCCCGCCGAAGCCGCAGGTCGTTTCCTTCGACATGCACCCCGCCCGTGCCTCTCATCCGCCTGCCATTCCCTTTGCCCCGATCACCCCACCGCAACCTGCCGCCCCCCTGCGCGCCCGCGCCGAACTAGCCTCGGTCCTGTCCGCGCGGCTGGGCGGCCGTCTGCTCACCTCCGATGTCGTCGACCTGCTCACCCTGACGGGCGCGCCGGATCGCCCCGGCTTGGATCACCTCTCCGCCGCCTTCCGCCGCGCGGGTTATTCCGTCGCGCTTGACCACGATCCCGCGCTGGGCGCCCTGCCCGCACTGGCCGAAATGGCCACCGGGCAGATCGTCCTTGTCCTGTCGCGCAACGCCGACTCGCTCGCCATCTACGACCCCACCACCGATGACCGCAGCGCCGATGTGCCGCTTTCCGATTTCACCGCCCATTACAGCGGTTGGGTCCTCCGCGTCCGCCTCCCCTTTGCCGAGGTAGAGGCCCGCCACGCAGAACCCGAAGAAGCCCCCCATTGGTTCTGGTCCGAATTCCGCCACCACCGCCGCCCGATGATCGAGGTCGCCGCCGCTTCGCTCACGGCAAACATCCTCGCCACCGCCATCGCGCTTTATGCCCTGCAGATCTACGACCGGGTCATCCCCAACCAATCCGAACCCACGCTCTGGGTGCTGACGCTGGGCGCGCTGCTCGCTGTCGTCTTTGACGGCGCGCTCCGCATCGCCCGCGCCGCCCTGATGGACAATACCGGCCGTAAGATCGAACTCGCCGTGCAAGACAGGTTGATGCAGCGCCTCTTGGGTATGCGCGCCGCCCCCGGTGAACGCCAACCGTCGCAGGTGTTCGGGGCCATGCGCGATTTCGGCTCGGTCCGCGAATTCTTCACCGCCTCCACCATCGGCACGCTGGCCGATCTGCCCTTTCTGATCATCTTCTTCGCCCTTGTGGCGATGATCGGCGGCAACCTTGTCTGGGTGTTGGTGCTGGGCGGCATCCTCATGGTCGCCCCCGGCTTCTTCCTGCAATCGCGCATGATCGCACTGACCAATTCCACCCAAGGCGCAAACACAAAGGCCGCTAAACTGCTGTATGAGGCTGTTTTTGAGCATGAAACCCTCACCACCCAGCGCGGTCAGGATCGCGTCCGCCGCCTCTGGGCCGAACTCGTCGCCCTCTCTGCCCTCCGCGCCTCGGATCAGCGGCACCTGACCACCCTGCTGGGCTCATGGGCGCAATCGGTGCAACAGGCCACCTATATCGCCGTCATCCTGATCGGCACTTACATGGTCTTTGCGGGCAATTTCACCGTCGGCACCATCATCGCCGTCTCCATGCTCACCGCCCGCACCCTCGCGCCCCTGTCCCAGCTTTCCGCCACCCTCGCCCGCTGGTCGCAGGTCAAGGCCGCGCTTACGGGGCTTGAGGCCATCGCCGGGTCGCAACAGGCCGAAGACCCCGCCCGCCGCTACCTGCGCCGCGAAACCATCAATGGCCAGTTCGACTTGCGCGAACTCAGCTTCCGCTACAGCCCCGACGCGGCCCCCACCGTCGATGTCCCGGCGCTGGCCATCCCCGCAGGCCAGCACGCCGCCATCCTCGGGGCCAACGGGTCGGGCAAATCCACCCTGCTCAAACTGCTCGCAGGCCTTTACGAACCGGGGGCAGGGCGCATCATGCTGGATGGGGTCGACCTGTCGCAAATCCACCCGCGCGACCTGCGCCGCCATATCGGCTATCTGGGCCAAGAGGTGCGCCTCTTCTCCGGCACCCTGCGCGACAACCTCATCATGTCCGATCTGGAACGCGACGATGACCGCCTCCTCGCCGCGCTGGATTTTGCGGGCCTCGGCCCCTTTGTCCGCAGCCACCCAAAGGGTCTCGATCTCGAAATCCGCGAGATGGGCGAAGGCCTGTCCGTCGGTCAGCGCCAATCCATGGGCTGGGCGCGGCTCTGGCTGCAAAACCCCCGTGTCGTGCTGCTGGATGAACCCACCGCCGCACTGGACCAGACGCTGGAAACCACCCTCGTCTCGCGCCTCTCCCATTGGCTGCACGGGCGCACCGCCATCATCGCCACCCACCGCGTGCCCATCCTGCAACTCACCACCCGCACGCTCATCCTGCAAAACGGCCGCCTCGCCGTCGATGGCCCGCGCGATGCGGTGCTGGCCCATCTGGCCAAGGCTGCCAAATGACCCACGCCACCTTCGACGCCCCGCTCGACGGCCGCAGCAACCACCCCTCATGGACCGTCCGCCTGATCGCCGCCACGGTCATGGCCTTCCTCCTATGGGCGGCCTTTGCATGGGTCGAGGAAATCGTCCGCGCCCCCGGCCAGATTGTCCCCTCCTCCCGCCCGCAGATCATCCAGAACCTCGAAGGCGGCATCCTCGCCGAACTCAACGTCGCCGAAGGCGACACGGTCGAAGCAGGCCATGTCCTCGCCCGCCTCTACGGCACCCAATACCAATCCACCGTCGATGACCTGACCGATCAGATCGCCGCGCTCGAAATCCGCAGGCTTAGGCTCGAATCCGAACTCGCCGATGCTGATACATTTACCCCGCCCGCAGCTTTGGCCGCCCGCGTGCCGGACATCGTGGCCTCGGAACAGGCCTTGCTCACCGCCCGCCGCACCGACCTGTCCTCACGCCTCACAGGCGCGCGTGCCGTGCTGGATCAGGCAGCGGACGAAGAGGATATGGTCCGCCGCATGGCCGACCGTGGCCTTGCCCCGGAAATCGAACTCACCCGCGCCGAAAAGGCGCTCGCCGATGCCCGCGCTAGGCTGGATGAAATCACCACACAGGCCGAACTCACCCGCGCCGATGAATACTCCAAAACACAGGGCGAACTCGCCTCCCTCCGCCAGCGTTTGAAGCTCAGCCAAGACCAACTCGCCCGCACCACCCTCACTGCCCCCATGCGCGGCATCGTCAACCGCATCGCCGTCACCACCATCGGCGGCGTCGTCCGCCCGGGCGAGGAAATCCTACAGATCATTCCTCTGGACACCGGCCTCTTCGTCGAAGCCAAGGTCAAACCCGCCGACATCGCCCCCCTGCGCGAAGGGCAGAAGGCCACCATCAAACTGTCGGCCTACGACTACGCCATCTGGGGCACGCTCCCCGCCACCATCACCTTCGTCTCCGCCGACACCTTCCGCGACGAACGCGCCCGGGATGCCGAACCCCATTACCGCGTCACCCTGCGGGTGGATCTGGACGCCCTGACCGACCGTCAGAAAACCCTCGCCATCCGCCCCGGCATGCAGGCCGAGGTGGAATTTCAGACCGGCGGCAAGACCATCCTCACCTACCTGACCAAACCGCTCTGGCGCGGGTCCGAGGCGCTGCGCGAACGCTGACATCCCGCCTTGCGCCCAAACGGACCCAAAGCCGAACAATTCCGTCGCGCAGGCACCACACGCGCCGAACACATTTCATTTTCCGCGCGACAACGCCGCCGCATCGGTGCAAAAACCGGCACGACGGGGCGGCAAACCGCTTGTGAACCGCCCGAAAACGGCTACTTTCGGCCTCCCCGGATGTGGAACGAGGCCGGGGCAAGATCAACGGGATGGTGACCATGAAACTCTCGATCGAACGCGGCACGCTGCTCAAGGCGCTGGCACAGGCGCAATCCGTCGTGGAACGCCGCAACACCATTCCGATCCTCGCCAATGTGCTGATCGAAGCCGACGGCGCACAGGTCAGCTTCCGCGCCACCGATCTGGATATCGAAGTGCTGGACCGCGCCCCCGCCATGGTGGAACGCAGCGGTGCCACCACGGTTTCCGCTGTCATGCTGCATGAAATCGTCCGCAAACTCCCCGATGGCGCGCTGGTCAACCTGACCGAGGACGGCGCCGCTGGTCGCCTGACCATCACCGCAGGCCGCTCCACCTTCAGCCTTGCCACGCTCCCGAAAGAGGATTTCCCGGTCATGGCGACCTCGGAATACTCCACCAACTTCTCGGCCCCCGCAGGTGTGCTGCGCCGCCTGTTCGACAAGGCGAAATTCGCCATCTCGACCGAAGAGACGCGCTACTACCTCAACGGCGTCTACATGCACACCTCCACCGGCGAAGATGGCCCCGTGCTGCGCTGCGTGGCCACCGATGGCCACCGCCTCGCTCGGATCGACGCCCCGCTGCCGGACGGCGCACAAGGCATGGCCGGCGTGATCGTCCCGCGCAAGACCGTGGGCGAATTGCGCAAGCTGCTGGATGATGACGATGCCGCTATCGCGGTGTCGGTCTCGGAAACCAAGGTCCGCTTTGCCACCCCCGCCATCACACTGACATCAAAGGTCATCGACGGCACCTTCCCCGACTACACCCGCGTCATCCCCACCGGAAATACCAAACGGTTGGAGGTGGACGCATCGGAATTCGCCAAGGCCGTCGACCGCGTAGCAACCGTGTCCTCCGAACGCTCGCGCGCCGTGAAACTGTCGCTGGATGAAGACCGCCTGATCCTGTCAGTCAACGCCCCCGACAGCGGCGCGGCGGAAGAAGAGCTCGCCGTCGCCTATGGCGATGAACGGCTGGAGATTGGCTTCAACGCCAAATACCTGCTGGAAATCGCCAGCCAGGTTGACCGCGAAAATGCGGTGTTCTTGTTCAACTCCTCCGGCGACCCCACCCTCATGCGCGAAGGCAATGACATGTCGGCAGTCTATGTCGTCATGCCGATGCGGGTTTAACCGCCACCTCTGTTCCGGTTCTGAGCAACCATCCGCTTCAAAACCCTTCGGGGCCATCGGGGTAACCCGATGCAGATAAGCTCCGCGCCCAACGCGGGGCTTTCTTGTTTGTCCCGACGCTTGTCGCTAATCCGGGCGGATGGGCCTGACCATCGCCACCCTTACCCTCTCGCATTTCCGCAGCCACCGCGCCGCGCGGCTGGATCTGGACGGGCGGCCCGTGGCCATCTCCGGCCCAAATGGCGCGGGCAAGACCAATATCCTCGAGGCCGTCTCCCTCCTCTCCCCCGGCCGTGGCCTGCGCCGCGCAGGGGCCGAGGAGCTGGCGCGCAAGCCGGAATCCCTAGGCTGGAAGATCCGCGCGGAAACCACGTCCCCTTTCCACGATCTGGAAACCTACGCCGAAGGCGCCACCCCCCGCCAAGTCCGCATCGACGGCAAAGCCACCACCCAGGTCGCCCTTGGCCGTATCCTGCGCGTCCTCTGGCTCGTCCCCGCAATGGACAGGCTGTGGATCGAGGCCGCAGAAGGCCGCCGCCGGTTCCTCGACCGCATGACGCTCAGCTTTGCCCCAGATCACGCCGATGCCGTGCTGACCTATGAAAAGGCGATGCGCGACCGCAACCGCCTGCTCAAGGACATGGTGACCGACGCGCATTGGTATACCGCGCTGGAATCGCAAATGGCCGAGGCGGCGTCGCAGATCACCGCCAACCGCCACCACGCCCTTGCCCGCATCGCCGCCGCGCAATCCGGCGCGGAAACCGCTTTCCCCGCCGCCACCTTGGCGCTCATCGGCCCGGATGGCGAAGACCTTCCCGATGACCTCGCCCCCGCGCTGGCCGACAACCGCCGTCGCGACATGGCCGCAGGGCGCACCCTCATCGGCCCCCACCGCGCCGATTTGTCGGCCATCTTCACTGCCAAGGGCGTCCTCGCTGATCAATGCTCCACCGGCGAACAGAAGGCACTTTTGATCTCGCTGATCCTCGCCAACGCGCGCGCCCTGGCAGCCGACCTTGGCACCCCCCCAATCCTGCTGTTGGATGAGGTGGCCGCCCATCTCGACCAAAACCGCCGCGCCGCGCTGTACGACGAAATCTGCGCCCTTGGCGCGCAGGCGCTGATGACGGGTACCGAACCGGGGTTGTTTGACAGTCTGGGCGCGCGGGCGCAAAACATCACCGTCGCCGAAGAGGGCGGCCTGTCAAAGGTCACTGAAACATGACGCCCCAACGCATCACCCTCATCACCCTCGGCGTGGCCGACCTCGCCGCCGCCCGCGCCTTCTATGCCCGCCTCGGCTGGAAGGAACACGACGAAAGCCAACCCTCCGTCGCCTTCTTCCAACTCCACGGCCAAGCCCTCGCTTTGTTCGGGCGCGACGCGCTGGCCGCCGATCAGGGCCGCCCCGGCACCCCGCTCGGTTCGGGCGCGGTTACCCTTTGCCAGAACTTCCCAACAGAGGCCGAGGTTGACGAAGCCTTCGCCGCTGCCCTTGCCGCCGGTGGCATCGCCCTCAAAGCGCCAGAAAAGGTGTTCTGGGGCGGCTATTCCGGCTATTGGGCCGATGCCGATGGCCATGTCTGGGAACTGGCGATGAACCCCTTCTGGCCTCTCGCGGCAGACGGCACCCTTACCCTGCCGGATGCAACATGACCGTCACCGCCTACCAACTCCTTCTCTACGCAGGCGGGATGGCCGCGCTCTGGGCCATTCCCGGCCCGGTCTGGGTGGCGCTCACGGCGCGCGCCTTGTCCGGCGGCATGGCGGGCGCTTGGCCACTGGCCGTGGGCGTCGCGCTGGGCGATCTGATCTGGCCCCTCGCCGCCATCCTCGGCCTGACCTGGATCGAAAGCGCATGGGGCGATTACCTCGCCGCCCTGCGGTGGGTCGCGGCAGGCATCTTCATCACCATGGGTGTCCTGCTGATCCGCAAACCCGCCGCAACGCTGAACGCGGATTCCCGCCTCACGAAGCCGGGCCTCTGGGCGGGCTTTTCCGTCGGCGTCGCCGCCGTGATCGGCAACCCAAAGGCCATCCTCTTCTACATGGGCGCGCTGCCGGGCTTCTTCGACCTCGGCAACCTCCAAACCCCCGATATCATCGCCATCATCGCCATTTCCGCCTTCATCCCCATGATCGGCAACCTCGGCCTCGCATGGTTCCTCGACCGCGCGCGCCGCCTGCTCTCCAGCCCCGAAAGCGTGCACCGCCTGAACATCGGCTCGGGCGTCCTCCTCATCCTCGTGGGCCTGATCATTCCCTTCACCTGACGCAATATCTTGTGTCCAAGGCGTGACATTCCCGCCCCCACCCGCTATAAATCGCGGGCAATTCAAGGGATCCCGACCTATGGCCGAAGCCGCGAAGAAACCCGCCGAATACGGCGCCGATTCCATCAAGGTTCTCAAGGGGTTAGAGGCTGTCCGCAAACGCCCCGGCATGTATATCGGTGATACCGACGATGGGTCGGGTCTGCACCACATGGTCTACGAAGTCGTCGACAACGGAATTGATGAGGCGCTGGCAGGCCACGCCACTGCCGTTTCGGTGAAAATCCACGCGGATTCCAGCGTATCGGTGCGCGACAACGGTCGCGGCATCCCCGTCGACATCCATCAGGAAGAGGGCGTCTCGGCGGCCGAGGTCATCATGACCCAGCTTCACGCCGGCGGCAAATTCAACAACACCGATGACAGCGGCAACGCCTACAAAGTGTCGGGCGGCCTGCACGGCGTGGGCGTCTCTGTCGTCAACGCCCTGTCGGAATGGCTGGAACTCACCGTCTGGCGCGATGAAACCGAATACCGCGCCCGCTTTGAACACGGCGAATGCGTCACCCATGTCTACCCGGTCGGCCCCGCCCCCGGCATGCGCGGCACCGAGGTGCGCTTCCTCGCATCGGCCAAGTCGAACATCCCCGAAGGCACCTTCTCCAACCTCGAATACCAGTTCAAGACGCTGGAAAACCGCCTGCGCGAACTGGCCTTCCTCAATTCCGGCGTGCGGATCATCGTCGAAGATGAACGCCCCGCCGAACCCCTGCGCACCGAACTGTTCTACGAAGGTGGCGTGCGCGAATACGTCAAATACCTCGACCGCTCCAAATCCTCGATCATGCCGGAACCGATCTACATGGTCGGCGAAAAGAACGGCATCGGCGTCGAAGTGGCGATGTGGTGGAATGACAGCTACCACGAAACCGTGCTGCCCTTCACCAACAACATCCCCCAGCGGGATGGCGGCACCCACCTTGCGGGCTTCCGTGGCGCGCTGACCCGCACCATCAACGCCTATGCCCAATCCACGGGGATCGCCAAAAAGGAAAAGGTCGATTTCACCGGCGACGACGCCCGCGAAGGGCTGACCTGCGTGCTGTCGGTCAAGGTGCCCGATCCCAAATTCTCCAGCCAGACCAAGGACAAGCTGGTCTCCTCCGAGGTCCGCCCCGCCGTTGAAAACCTCGTCAACGAAAAGCTGGCCGAATGGTTCGAGGAAAACCCCCAGAACGCCCGTATCATCGTTGGCAAGATCATCGAAGCGGCCCTCGCCCGCGAAGCCGCCCGCAAGGCGCGCGAACTCACCCGCCGCAAGACGGCGCTGGATGTGGCCTCGCTCCCCGGCAAACTCGCCGATTGTCAGGAACGTGATCCCGCCAAATCCGAACTGTTCCTGGTCGAGGGTGACTCCGCAGGCGGCTCTGCCAAACAGGGCCGCTCCCGCTCCAATCAGGCCGTCCTGCCGCTCAAGGGTAAAATCCTCAACGTCGAACGCGCCCGGTTCGACCGGATGCTCGCCAGCCAGGAAATCGGCACCCTCATCACCGCGCTGGGCACCGGGATCGGGCGGGATGAGTTCGACATCAAGAAACTGCGCTACCACAAGATCGTCATCATGACGGATGCCGATGTCGATGGCGCGCATATCCGCACGCTGATCCTCACCTTCTTCTTCCGCCAGATGCCGGAACTGATCGAAGGCGGCTACCTCTACATCGCGCAACCCCCGCTCTACAAAGTCGCGCGCGGCAAATCCGAGGTCTATATCAAGGATCAGGCCGGGCTTGAGGATTACCTGATCGACATGGGCGTCGAAGGCGCGATCTTGCGCCTTGGCAGCGGTGAGGAAATCGCCGGCGCCGACCTGCGCCGCGTCATCGAAGGCGCGCGCCAGTTCCGCCGCATCCTTGATGCCTTCCCCACCAACTATCCGCGCGGCATTCTGGAACAGGCCGCGCTTGCAGGCGCATTCGATGCCGGTCAGGCCGATGCCGACCTGCAGGCCGTGGCCGATACCGTCGCCCGCCGCCTGAACCTGATTGCCGCCGAATACGAAAAGGGCTGGATCGGTCGCATCACGCAAGATCACGGCATCCGCCTCGCCCGCGTCCTGCGCGGGGTGGAGGAACTTCGCACACTCGACGGTGCGGTCCTGCGCTCGGGCGAAGCCCGCCGCCTCTCCGCCGCATCGCAAGATACCCGCGACATCTACCGCAACGAGGCGCGTTTGGTGCGCAAAGACCGCGAACAGATGGTCTATGGCCCCATCGACCTGCTCAAATCCATTCTGGCCGAAGGCGAAAAGGGCCTGTCCCTGCAACGCTACAAAGGCCTTGGCGAAATGAACCCCGAACAGCTTTGGGAAACCACGCTTGATCCCGATGCCCGCACCCTGTTGCAGGTCAAGGTCGACGATCTGGCCGAAGCGGATGACATCTTCACCAAACTGATGGGCGATGTGGTGGAACCCCGCCGCGAATTCATCCAGCAGAACGCGCTGAACGTCGAAAATCTCGACTTCTAAATGTTCACCAAAATCCGGGCGGCACGGTCAAAGGCCGTGTCGATCCGGTCGCGCGCTGGCCCATGGATACCCACATCATCCAGCGCGCGGCCCATGCAGCCTAGCCAATCCTCGGCATCGCGCACGCGTATTGGCACATGGGCATGAATCTCTCGCAGGTTCATATGCCCGTGCCGTTCTGCATAGTACCGCCGCCCGCCAAGGAACCCGCACAGGAAATCGAATTGCTCGGCCCGCACATGGCCGATCCCATGCCCCTGAAAATGCAGGTCCAGTATCCGCGCGCCTTCGGGTGCCGTTTCGATCAGATCATAGAACCGCGCCACCAGCGCCCGCACCACCGCCTCCCCGCCGATCTCCTCCACCACACTCGCCATGCCAGCCTCCATGATTGCCTCATTGGGCGCGCAGGGCAGGGCGGGGGTCAACGCGGCACCCGCCCACAGCACAACCAAAACCGACTTGGAAAGATCTGGCGATCCCGGCAGGACTTGAACCTGCAACCTTCCCCTTAGGAGGGGGACGCTCTATCCGTTGAGCTACGAGACCGCACGCCGTCTTGATGCGCGAAAACCGATTCCGGCGCAACAGGCTCGGTCAGTGCAGGGATCAGGAAAAGAGAAAGGGGGAAGTGAATTTTTGGCCCACCACTTCCCCCTCATGTCCGTTGCGTCAGGTTTGAGAGCTTGCAGGACGCGCGGGATATCGCCAGCACAGTGAAGATCACAGCGGCTGTTAGCGGTAACATACCCCATCATCCGCCCTTGGACAAGAGGGTGTTTACGTCTAACAATACCCATATTCCGCGCAGTCAGGACGTGCCCACGTGACCAAACCCCCCAGCATCGACCCCCGCCGCACGCTCACCCTTCGTGACGTGTCCGAAGCCTCGGGTGTCAGCGAGATGACCGTCAGCCGCGTGCTGCGCAACCGGGGCGACGTATCTGACGCCACCCGCGAACGGGTGCTGGAGGCCGCACGCACCCTCGGCTACGTCCCGAACAAGATCGCAGGCGCCCTCGCCTCGCAGCGCGTCAATCTTGTGGGCGTCATCATCCCGTCCCTGTCGAACATGGTGTTCCCCGAGGTGCTGACCGGCATCTCCGACACGCTGGAAGATACCGGCCTGCAACCCGTGGTCGGCGTCACAAATTACTCGCCCGAACGCGAGGAAACAGTGATCTACGAAATGCTTTCATGGCGTCCCTCGGGCATGATCATCGCCGGGCTCGAACACACCGATGCCTCCCGCGCCATGCTGGCCCAGGCTGGCATCCCCATCGTCGAAATCATGGATATCGACGGCACCCCCGTCGACAGCGCCGTTGGCATCTCGCACCGCCGTGCCGGGCGGCAGATGGCCGAGGCGATCATCGCCGCAGGCTACCGCCGCATCGCCTTTTGCGGCACGATGATGCCCTATGACCACCGTGCGAAGAAAAGGCTTGAGGGGTTCGAAGAAGCCCTCGCCAAAGCGGGCCTCGAACTGGCCGACCGTGAATTCTATTCCGGCGGCTCCGCCCTCCTGAAGGGCCGCGAAATGACCGAAGCCGTCCTGAAACGTAGCCCAGATGTCGATTTTCTCTATTATTCCAACGATATGATCGGAGCAGGGGGGCTGCTCTACTGTCTGGCCCAAGGCATCGACGTCCCCGGCAAGATCGGCCTTGCAGGCTTCAACGGCGTCGAACTCCTCGACGGCCTTCCGCGCAAACTCGCCACGATGGATGCGTGCCGGCTTGAGATCGGCCGCCGCGCCGCGCAGATCATCGCAGGCAAGCATGAAGGGGTTATCGGGGGTGAGGTAATCGAACTTTTCCCGACCTTGGAAGCGGGCGACACGATCCGGCGTTAGGCTATCAGCCGCCCGCCCGCGAACCCCGCAATCCGCGCCGTCACGATCTGCCCTTCGGGTTGGTCCGTGCCGAAATCCACTTCCGTGAACTGCTCCGTCCGCCCCATACGCGGCCCTTCCATCAGCACGCGGTGCGTCACCCCCACCTGCGCTGCCAGATGCGCGGCCAGCGCGGCATCCCCCGCCGCGCGCAACTGCGCCGCGCGTTCCTTCACCACCGGCCCCTTCACCTGCGGCATCCGCGCGGCGGGCGTGCCCTTGCGCGGAGAAAACGGGAACACATGCAGGAACGTCAGTCCGCAGTCGCGCACCAGATCAACAGACCGTTGGAACATCTCCTCCGTCTCGGTCGGAAACCCCGCGATGATATCTGCCCCGAACACCATGTCGGGCCGCAGCCGCCGCGCCTCTTCGCAGAACCGGATCGCGTCATCCCGCAAATGCCGCCGTTTCATCCGCTTGAGGATCAGGTCATCCCCCGCCTGCAAGCTCAAATGCAGATGCGGCATCAGGCGCGGCTCGGTCGCAATCGCCCCCATCAGCGCCTCATCCGCCTCGATGCTGTCAATCGACGAAATCCGCAACCGCGCCAGATCGGGCACCAGCCGCAATATCCGCATCACCAGATCGCCCAGCCGCGGCGTCGCCGGCAAATCCGCGCCCCATGAGGTGAGGTCTACACCCGTCAGCACAACCTCGTTGAACCCCTTGCCCACCAGCCGCTTGATCTGCTCCACCACCACGCCCGCAGGCACAGACCGCGAATTTCCACGCCCATAAGGGATGATGCAGAAGGTGCAGCGATGATCGCATCCGTTCTGCACCTGCACATAGGCCCGGTGCCGCCCGAACCCGTCGATCAAATGCCCCGCTGTCTCACGCACCGACATGATGTCATCAACCTGCACCTTCTCGGTCGCCCCGATCAGGTCGGGTGCCTTCAGCCCCGCCCAAGTCTCCGCCTGCATCTTTTCGGTATTGCCGATCACCCGCGCCACTTCCGGCATGGCGGAAAAGGTCTCCGGCTCCGTCTGCGCCGCGCAACCGGTCACGATGATCGTCGCCCCCGGATGCTCGCGGCTCAACCGCCGGATTTCCTGCTTGGCCTTGCGCACCGCCTCGGCCGTCACCGCGCAGGTGTTGACCACCACCGCATTCTCCACCCCCGCAGCGGCGGAAAGCTCCTTCATCGCTTCCGTCTCATAGGCATTCAGACGGCAGCCCAGCGTGGCGAAAACAGGCGCGTTCATGCAACCGCCGCCACAAATTCCGGGCTCAGCCAACCATCAAACACATGCGCCACCGGCCCGGTCATCCAGACGCCATCGTCGCGCCAGTCGATCTCCAGCCGCCCGCCATCGACATCCATCAGCACCCGCCGCCCCGTCAGCCCGCGCCGATGCGCGGCAACCGCCGTGGCACAGGCACCCGAACCGCAGGCCAGCGTGATCCCCGTCCCCCGCTCCCACACCCGCATCCGCAGGTGATCCGGGCCAAGGAGCGAGGCAAACTCCACATTCGTCCGCGCCGGAAACAGCGGGTCATACTCCACCAACCGCCCGCGCCCTGCCACATCCACCGCCTCGGCATCCGGCACAAAAAACACCGCATGCGGGTTCCCCATCCCCACCGCCACCGGATCGCCCTCCAGCGGCAGATGCAGCGTGTCCATCTCGCGCGCCAACGGCACCTCATCCCATGCCACCTGCGGCGCACCCATGTTGACAGACACCAGCCCGTCCCCGCGCCGCACCGCCGACAACCCGCCCCGCGCCGTGATCAGCGTCACCGCCGCCTTGCCCGTCTGCCGCATCACGTAGTCTGACACACAGCGCGTCGCATTCCCGCAGGCCCCGGCCCGTGTCCCGTCGCTGTTCCAGAAATCCAGCGCGAAATCGGCCCCCGCCGCATCGCGGATCTCGGCCAGTTGGTCAAACCCCACGCCCCGGTTCCGGTCACCCAGCGCCCGCGCCAGCCCAGCAGTGACTACCCCCGCAGCATCGGCCCCGCGCCCGCGCGAGTCGATCACCACGAAGTCATTGCCCAGCCCATGCATTTTCATGAAAGCCAGGCCACCGGGGGGCCGCTGTTCCAACATGCCCGCCCATATACGCCCGGGGCAGGGATTTATCCAGACCCGCGCGGTTTTTGCCCTTGACCCCCCCGCGCGCCCCCACTAATCACCCCCCACGTGGGGCCGGTAGCTCAGTTGGTAGAGCAGCTGACTTTTAATCAGCGGGTCACAGGTTCGAATCCTGTCCGGCTCACCACTGAAATCCATGACTTGGGTAAATTATCGAGGTTTCCGGAAGGATGCCCTCAGTTCGTGCCGGACGAGACTGCCGGCTACCCGCAGCATTAGGCTCTTGCCAGCGGCCTTGCCTTCCCCGAGAGCATGAGGCAACACGCGAGAGACCGTCCTCTGTAGCGATCCAAGCGACGATTGGTTGGCCCCGGCCGCATCCGATTGCATGACACTTCGCAAGAAACGGGCAATCGCCGGGTGCCGACGTGCTCTGCAGCACCTTACGTCCCAGGCGGAACTGGTCGCGGCACATCACGGCGCAAGCATCAAGACCTTCTCAGATCACCCCCAAAGGTCGGCGAACCACACAAGGTAATCCTCAGCGCCGTCGCCGCGTGCAAGAGCCGTCAGAAATGGACCGGCGCCAATGCTTGAGACATGCAGTCTCCGTACCCATCAATCAAAAAAAAGGAATTGTTTCGCGCAGTTTGGCTGCTCGATCCGTAACGTCCGAAGCCATAAGCGCCCGTTCCATATCAAGGATCATTTCCGGAAAATCTTCACGGGGAAGCGGCAGAAAGTTTCGCCCATCGCCAATCAACATGACGCTCGCCCATACTTCCCAATAGAACACGAAAAGGAAGCAGGTATGAGTTCCGCTTTCGCGAATACTCTTGTCCCCGCAATCAATCGCATGCGGCGGGTAGTGCAGGTTTCCTGAATTCAGACCGGGCTCATAAACGAAAAAAGATGATAAATCTTTGGTTTCAGCAGTCGCTTCCTCATGGTCATATTCGCGATAGGAAACCCCGCCGAATACCCGCATTCCAACGGGTTCCTTAAACCTCAGCATATTGGCCAACGACTCTTCCCCGGAGCTTCTGTCTGAAACAGAAAGAGTGCGAAGGACCCTGTTGTGAACCAAACCAGGGACGAAGTTTTCCTCAATATCAAGGCCTATACCCCGTCGACCTAAGGGACTAACGGGTTTCCTACAAGTGCGAAACACACGGGATCCTACCTGAACCAGTGCACCACGCGGACTCAGGTCCGCATCCGCCCCCTGCGGACACCAAATCTCAGGATCCACAGCAAGATCGTCAGCGCGGCTTTGCGTGGCTCCAAGCAGGAAGACAGCAACCAGAATAATCGTTGAAATCCACTTCAATTTGTACCACCACCGGCTCAATTATAAGCAAGCTTGCTCCATGACTTGCTCAATTTCAATCACCCTTGTTGACCTCGATACCGGTCGCACACACGAAGCTGAACTGGCTTTTCTTGCAAACACAGCGAATTGGGCAACCTTTAACGCGGAAGCCCACCACTATACCGCCTTCCCTGACGATCAGAGCGAAGTAGCAGACCCGAAGGTTTGGGAATGGTCCAGAGTTGCAACGCAGCCCAACGCCGACACCAGACAGACAAAAGCGGATTTCCGCAATGCGCGCGCAGCGGCCTCGACAGCCGCGCACCGCTCGGGCAAACCCGCGCTATGGCCATCTTCTTCAGCATCGGAACGCTTCTTTTCGCCGCCTTCATGGCGTTCCGGCTCTTGCCCAAACTCGTCGGTCTGGCCTTCTGGCTCGGCTCCTCCGCCATAACGGGCGGCAGCGCGTTTGCCATCCTCTACCTGCTGTCACAGGGCAGCTAGGTCGTCGCCACCACCGCATCCGGCACGATGCCCGACCGCGCGATATAGCCTCGCACATCGCGCCCCGCGAACAGCCCGTGATCGGCCACCAGCACCGCGCCCATCCCCGCCGCGCGCCCGCCCAACACGTCGGTGTGCAGCGTATCGCCCACCATCGCCAAACGCTCGGGCGGCAGGCCCATCTGCGCGCAAACGTCATGGAACCCGTCGGCAAAGGGCTTGCCATACCAATGCGCCACGCCACCGATGGCATCCAGCACCGCATGGGCAAACAGCCCCGGCTCCTGCGACAGCCCGTCCTCGCGCGGGGCCACCAAATCGGGGTTCGCGACCACAATCGGGATAGGCCGCCGCGCCAGCGCCGCCATCAGCCGCGCCTGCAAGGCCGCCGTCCAGCGCACCGACGACAGGAACAGCACCCCATCCGCCACATCAAATAGGCCGGGGTCCGCCACCGCATCCCCCACGCGCCCCGGAATATCGGAAAACCCGTCCCCCTCTGCCGCAATCGCCGCCCAATGCGCCCCCGGCATCAACGCCCCGATACGCGACACCGCCACATCCCGGCTGGAAACCACCTCATCCTCGGTGAAATCAAACCCCAGCCGCCGATATTTCACCAAGGCTTCCGCCCGCGTGTAACTCGCCGCATTGGTCAGCACACACAGCTTCTTGCCCCGCGCCCGCAACTCCGCCATCCGCGCCACCGCGCCGGGGATCGGCGTCTCACCCACGTTCAGCACCCCGAACGCATCCAGCACGAACCCATCCCAGCGATCCGCCACTTCGCCCAAATCCCGCGCAAAGACAGGCTCTGCCGGAAACCGCGCCGCAGGCAGGCGCCCCCGCACCGCCTCATAACGCAGGAACGCGGCCTCCGCGTCCCGCAGATTGTCAGACACTGGAATAACCCCCCTCGATCATCATGATCGCCCCGTTCACAAGGGCCGAGGCGGGCGAAGCCAGATACAGCGCCATATCCGCCACCTCCACCGTCTCGCCGAACCGCCGCGCCGGGGTGGCCGCGCGCATCGGCCCGCCCTTTTCCTCGGGTCCCCACACGGCCTTGCCCATCGGCGTCAGGATCACCGTGGGGCAAATCGCATTCACCTGCACATTGTGCCGCGCCCATTCCGCACACAGCGATTTCGTCAGCGAGTTCAACGCCCCCTTCGACGTTGCATAGGCCGCATGATCATCCAACGCGATCACCCCGGTCTGCGAAGATATGTTGATCACCTTCCCCCACCTTTGCGCGATCATCGCTGGCCCCAAAGCCTGCGCCAGCAGAAATGGCGCGCGCACATTCACCGCCATCGTCTCGTCCCAATCCGCCAGCGATAACTCCACCGCAGGCGCAATCCGCGCAATCGCGGCATTGTTCACCAGAATGTCGATGGTGCCCCAGGCATCCAGCGCCTCACGCGCCGCCGTCACAGGCCCGTCTGCCGTGCCCATCTCCGCCTCGATCACCAGACAGCGCCGCCCCCGCGCCTCCACCTCGCGCTGCACCTCCAGCAACCCGCCCGCATCCCGCGCCACGGCGACGACATCCGCCCCCGCATCGGCAAAGACCTTGCAGATCTCGAACCCGATCCCCTTGCTCGCGCCCGTCAACAATGCCTTGCGCCCAGCCAGCGAAAACCGCTCCTGCCATTCCGCCATGCCCGTCACTCCAGGTTGGTATGCCGCGCGCGCATCGCCTCGGGGGCCACCCCCAGCCGATCCCGCAGCATCAGGATCAGCATCTCGAACACCAGATACTGCGCCCCCTCGAACAGCGATCCCATCGGCAGGACGCTCGCCACCGCAGGCCCCGTATCATTGGCCATCGTCTGCGCCGGAATAACCAGCACCCGGTCGCTCGCCGCAGGCAGCGCCGCCCCCGGTTGCGCTGTCACGCAGGCCAGCCGCGCCCCATCGCGCCGCGCCACGCCCATCAACCCGCGCACCGTGGAAAAATCCCCCGGCCCCGCGCTGACCACCAGAAGATCCCCCGCCCCGACAGGCGGGCAGGACATATCCCCCACCACATGCGCATCCAGCCCCATGTGATAGAGCCGCATCGCCAGCGCCCGCATCATCAGCCCCTCACGGCCCACGCCGTAACAGACCACCCGCTTCGCCGCCGCCAGTTCGTCAACCATCCCCGCCAACGCCGCAGGGTCCACCCCCGCCGCCGCGGCCTTCATCTCATCAGCAGCCCGCGCCACCAGATCGGCATAGCTCATCCCCGCCCCTCCTTGCGCAACGGTGCAGGCAGGCTCGCCTCCACTGCCGCCTCAAGAAGCCCGCATTCATCCAGCAAATCCAGCACCGTGTATCGGCTGCGCAGGAACCGCGCGTTCAGCGTGGTCCGCTGCAGATAGTCCCGTCCCACCCCGATCTCCTCGGCCAGCGCGGGCGCACCCGCCGCATGCAGCGCCGCCACCATCGCATCGGGCGCCATCACCTGCGTCCGCAACCGCGCCGCCAACTTGGGCCAGCCATCGCGCAACCGCTCCAAACGCGCGCGCAACGCCGCGCCCTCCACATGCTTGGCCCGCACTTCCTCGACCGCCCGCGCCGCAATCTCGCCCGGCCCGAACGCCGCCTGCACAGCGGCCACCTTCTGCGCCAGCGTGGGGGCCGTCGCCACAATCGCCCCCACATCCAGCACGGAAAGATCCTGCTCCAGCAGCCAGTCGAACAGCCGCAGCGCCATCACGCAACCCACGGCCACGCAGGCGCCATGGCTCACCCGCTCCCCGCCGAATTTCAGATCATCCATCTCCCACAAATGCGCGATCTGGTGATCCGCCCCGGATGCTGGCCGCGATGATCCATGCAACTCCATCGCCAGCCCCACCAGCGTCAGCCCGGCGAACAGCCCTTCCAGCGCATCCCGGTCCCCCGCCGCGATTCGCGCGGGCATCCCCAGCCACCCCCGCAGCCCCCCCTGCACCAGCGGCCAGGCCACATCATCCACCGCCTCGATCCCCAGCGCATCGGCGATGATCCAATCCCCGCCCGCAGGCACCTTCCCAGCCAGATCGCCATAGCCCCAGCCCGTCATCTCTGACGGGGCCGCCGCGATCACATCCAGATCCCCCAGCACCGCCCGCGCAGGCCGACACTGGATCGTCTTTTTGAACCCTTTGTCTGAAAGCGGTGCCCCGGCCGAGGTATACCCGTCCATGCTCGCCGCCGTGCCGACACACAAATAGGCTCTATCAAGGCCGAAAGCCGCGTGTTTCACCACATCGTTGATCACACCCGATCCCACCGCGACCGGCACCGCCCCATCCACGGCCAGCACAGCGCGCAAACTGTCGGCCAGCTCCACCGTCGGCTTCAGCCGCGGCTTGCCGGGCAACACATGCCGCCGCACCGTCACCCCCGCCGCCTGAAGCGAGGCCTCCACCGCCGCCCCCGCCGCCTGCCACGTATTCTCATCCGCGATGATACAGGCCAGATCCCCGGCAAACTGCCGCCGGAACAGCGCCCCGCTCTCGGCCAGCACCCCGCGCCCCACCACAACCTCGGCCACTGTGGCCGACCGGCCCACCGCCCCCCCGATCAGGTCCGTCATGCTCATACCGCCACACCCCCCGAAGACAGGGTCACCCCGTCCGCGCCAAAAAGATGCAACCGATTCGCCGGCATAGACAGCCCGACCGTGTCGCCATGGTTCAGCGCCGTATCCCCATCGGCACGCACCACCACCTGCCCCGCGGCTGTCCGCACATAAAGATAGATCCCCCCCCAACGTCTCACGCAGCACCACCGTGCCATCCATCTCGCCCGCGCCGGGGACCACCAGCCCCGTATGCTCAGGCCGTATTCCCAGCCGCACCGCGCCCGGCACGGGTGCGGCTGTCCCGATCACCGATTCCCCGCAGGTGATGCGACCACCCACGGACCGGATATCGAGGAAATTCATGCTCGGCGCGCCGATAAACCCGGCGACAAATTCTGTACGCGGGCGGTGATACAGCTCCATCGGGCTGCCCACCTGCTCAATCCGCCCCGCCTGCAACACCACGATCTTGTCGGCCATTGTCATGGCCTCCACCTGATCATGCGTCACATAGATCATCGTGGCCTTCAGCTCGGAATGCAGCGCCTCCAGCTCCACCCGCATCTGCACCCGCAGCTTGGCATCAAGGTTGGAAAGCGGCTCGTCGAACAGAAAAACCTTGGGCTGCTTCACAATCGCCCGCCCGATCGCCACCCGCTGCCGCTGCCCACCCGAAAGATGTGCAGGCTTGCGGTCCATATAGGGCTCCAACTGCAACACCCGCGCGGCCTCAGCCACTCGGCGATCCCGATCCTCCTTGGTGAACCCATTGATCTTCATGCCGAAATCCATGTTCTCGCGCACCGTCATGTGCGGATACAGCGCGTAAGACTGGAACACCATCGCCACATCCCGTTCCGATGGCGCAAGGCCCGATACATCACGCCCGCCGATGGAAATCACGCCACCAGAGATCGATTCCAGCCCCGCGATCGACCGCAGCAAAGTGCTCTTCCCACAGCCCGACGGCCCGACGAAAACCGCAAACTCCCCATCGGCAATATCAAGGCTCACGTCATGCAGCGCCTGCTGGCCGCCATAGAACTTGTTTACACCGACCAGCTTCACCTCGGCCATGCGCCGATCCTCCTCTTCCGCATTTTCCCGTTGACAGGGCGCGATTGCGATACATTTATATGCAAGGCGTTACAAATGGAAGTCAACCGTTCAAACACGCTGAACCGCAGGGAGGAAACCATGAAGCTCAAGATGCACGTCAGTGCGCTGGCGCTTGCCGCGTCCGCATTTGCCATCGGTGGTCAGGCACAAGCCTGGACGCTGGAAGAAGCCGCCAAACCCTATGCCGGCACGGAACTCGAGGTGCTCTTCCTCGACCGTCTGGGCTACAACGCCGCGATCCAGATGCTGCCGGAATTTGAGGCCGCAACCGGCATCAAGGTGAACTACACCACCGTGCCTTACGAAAATGCGCTGGGCGAACAGGTCCGCGATTTCGTCGCCGGTGGCGACCTCGACATCGCGCTGATCGACCTCGTCTGGATGGGCAACTTCGCCGAAAACGGCTGGGTCGTTCCGTCGGAAACCTTCATCAACAACGCGGAACTGGCCGATCCAGAACTGGACATGGCCGATTTCTTCCCGCTCGTCCTCGATGCCTTCGGCTCTTGGAACGGCGTGAACTACGGCCTGCCGTTTGATAACTACTCGGGCCTGCTGTTCTACAATCGCTGCATGCTCGAGGCCGCCGGTTTCGATAAGCCCCCGGCCACTTGGCAAGAGGTGATGGATACCTATGGCCCCGCGCTGACCAAGGATGGCAAATACGCCTACGCCCTGCAGTCCAAGCGGAATGAAACCCAGTCGGCCGACAGCTTCGCCCGCTTCCTGTGGCCCTTCGGCGGGTCGTTCCTGAACGCGGAATTCAAATCCAACCTCCTGTCGCCCGAATCGCAGGCCGGTCTGCAATTCCGTCAGGATCTGATGAAGTTCATGCCCGAAGGCATCGTCGCCTATGACCATGCCGAAACCGTCAACGCCTTCGCGCAGGGCGATGTGGCGATGATCACCGAATGGTCGGCCTTCTATTCCACCGTGGTTTCGCCCGAAACCTCGACCGTGGCCGATTGCGTCGAAATCGCCCCGGAACCGACCGGCCCCGCAGGCCGCAAGCCCGCGCTGGGCGGCTTCTCTCTCGCCGTCGCAACGCAGGCGGATGAGGCAGAGCAGGCCGCAGGCTGGCTCTTCATCCAGTGGGTCACGTCCAAGGCTAATGCTGGCAAGTACCTTGAAATGGGCGGCGTCCCGGCCCGTCAGTCGGCCTATGCCGACCCGGCGCTGGCCGAGAAGTTCAAGTTCATCCCCGCACTGGTGGAAAGCTGGAAAGAAGGCGTGCCGGAATTCCGCCCGCGCTTCGCCGAATGGCCCGCCATCACCGAAATCGTGCAGGAATACGGCACCAAGATGATGCTTGGCGAAGTCACCCTCGAAGAGGGCGCCAAGAACATCGGTGAAAAGATGGAAGCCGTCCTCGCCGAGGCAGGCTACTACGATGGCAAAAAGCCGCTGGCACAATAATCCGGCCCTCTAACCATCTTGGAACACGGACAAAGCCCCCGGCCCCTCACAAGGGCCGGGGATTTCCACCCGGAAGGACCGCTGAAATGACAGCCAACGTGCCACGAAAGACGATCTTCGCCTTTCTCGGCCCCGCCGTCGCCGCCCTCGTCATCGTGGGCATCGCGCCGCTGCTCTATGCGGTCTGGAAAAGCCTGCACAACTTCAACCTTACCAAACAGGCCCAGACAAAATTCGTCGGCCTGTCGAACTATGCCGAAGTGCTGACAGACCTGTCATTCTGGCAGGCCATGGGCCGCACAGCGACCCTCTTCCTGATCTCGGTTCCCATCCAGATCGCGCTTGGCCTGCTCATCGCCGTCGTCCTGCATCGGCCTGGCCTGACCTTCTTTAAAACCCTCGCCCGCCTGTCGCTGGTGCTGCCCATGGCCACCACCTATGCCGTGGTGGGCCTGTTGGCGCAGGTCATGCTCAATCAGAAATACGGCGTGGTGAACCAGATGCTCGGCTGGGTCGGCGTCGATCCGATCAACTTCATCGGCGATCCCACCAACGCCTTCATCGCCGTCATCATCTGGGACATCTGGCAATGGACCCCCTTCGTCGCTCTCGTCCTGCTCGCGGGCCTGTCCACCGTCCCCCCGGAAATCGAAGAAGCGGCGCAGTTAGAGACGAAATCCCAATGGACCGTCCTGCGCTATGTCCAGCTTCCCTTCCTGCTGCCCAGCCTTGTCGCCGTGCTGATCCTGCGCACCGCCGACACGCTGAAACTCTTTGACATGCCCTTCACCATGACGCGCGGCGGACCCGGTGCCGCCACCGAATTCATCGCCGTCCTGATCGAACGCGTCGGCAACCGGCAATTCGACATCGGCCTCGCCTCGGCCCAGGCCATCATCATGCTGGCGCTGACCATCGGCCTTGCCCGGCTCTATATCCGCTTCTTCTACCGCGAGGTGAACTGATGGCCGCCCCCCTCCAACGCCGCGCCTATTGGGCCGAAGGGCTGCTTCTGCTGCTGATCCTGCTCTTCTGCATTTTCCCCTTCTACTGGATGGTCACCACCAGCCTGAAAACACAGGTCGTGGCCCTGCAATCCCCGCCCGCGTGGTTCTTCACCCCCACATTGGCGAATTATTGGGAGGTGTTGTTCGAGGATAAGGTTGGCGTCTCGCTCATCAACTCCATCATTGTGGCGGTCTGCACCACTACCCTTGCCGTCGTCCTCGGCACGCCCGCCGCCTATGCGCTGGCCCGCTTCGAATTCCGCGGCAAGACTGACCTCTGGTTCTGGTTCATCACCAACCGCTTCGTCTCGCCCGTCGTCCTCGCCTTCCCGGTCTTTCTCATCAGCCGCGAACTCGGCCTGCGCGACACCCACCTCGCGCTGATCCTGATGTATCTCACCTTCACCCTGCCCATCGTCATCTGGATCTGCACCGATCAGTTCCGCTCCATCCCGCGCGAGCTGGATGAGGCGGCGCTGCTCGAAGGCGCGTCCCAATGGCGCATCTTCCGCTCCATCTGCCTGCCGCTGGCCATGCCCGGCGTGGCCGTCTCCTCCATCCTCTCCTTCATCTTTTCGTGGAATGAGTTGCTCTTCGCCTACATCCTCGCACCAAAAGCGGCAAAAACCGCGCCCGCCATGGCTGTCACCTTCATGGAAGGTTATGACGTTCCCTACGGAAAGATCATGGCCACCTCGACCCTGATCGTCATCCCTGTGTTGATCTTCGCCCTGATCGCGTCAAAACATCTCGTGCGCGGCCTCACGATGGGCGCGGTCAAGTAAAAGGATACGGATGGCCCGCGCCCCGAAACTGCCCCAGATCGACGCGGAACAGCGCTTCCTCGCCCGCGTGGCCTGGGCCTATTACGTCGAACACCTGACTCAGGAAAAGGTCGCCGAAAAGCTCGGCGCCACCCGCCTGCGCGTGAACAAGGCCCTGTCCGAGGCGCACCGCGTCGGCCTCGTCCGCATCACCTTCAACACCGCCTATGCCGCCTGCTTCGATCTGGAACAGGCGCTGTGCGAACGCTTCGGCCTTGATCAGGCCTATGTCGCCCCCGCCCCGGCCGATGCCGCCGATGTCCAGATGATCACCGGTGCCGCGCTGGGCAACCTCTTGTCCGAAGTGCTGGCCGATCCCGCCGTCAAACGCTTTGGCATGTCCTGGGGCGGCACGCTCAACATCGCCACCCGCTTCGTCGCCGCCCTCGAACGCCCCGATCTAGAGGTGATCTCCGTCATGGGCGGCCTGACGCGCGGGTCAGACCTGAACAGTTTCGAAATCACCACCCGCCTTGCCGATCTCCTCGGCGCGCAGCACAGCTATTTCACCGCCCCCCTCTATGCAGGGTCCGCCGAAAGCCGCGACACGATCATGCAGCTTGATGTGTTCCGCGAGGTGTTGGAAAAAATCCGCGGTGTGGATGCCATGGCCATGGCGGCGGGCGATCTGTCGAAACGCTCGCTTCTGATGCGGGATGCACTTCCCAACGGCACCACGATCGAGGAACTGGCCGCCCTCGGCGGTGTGGGCGATATCCTCGGCACCGTGATCGACGCTGATGGAAACCCCATCGACCACCCGATCAACGAAAAGGTTATCGGCATCGGCATTCCCGACCTGAAGGCCATCCCAAACGTGATCCTCGCCGCAGGCGGCGCGCATAAGATCACGGTTTGCCGCGCCATCCTCCGCCTTGGCCTGATCAACACTTTCGTCACCGATGAATCCACCGCCCGCGCGTTGGTGGCGGCATGACCCTGACCATCGGCATCGACCTCGGCACTTCGGGCGTGAAGGCCGTCATCCTTCAGGATGCCGAAACCGTTCTGGCCGATGCCGCGCAGCCCATCGCCGTCTCGATCCCCCATGTCGGCTGGTCCGAACAGAACGCCGATGATTGGGTCGCCGCCGTCTGGTCCTGCCTCGACCACCTCGCCGCCACAGCCCCGCGCGAAATGGCCGCTGTCGCCGCCATCGGCCTGTCGGGCCAGATGCTCTGCGCGCTTCTCCTGGACAAATCCCACAAACCCCTGCGCCCTGCCATCCTCTGGAACGACCAGCGCAGCATCGCCGAATGTGCCGAACTCCTCGCCCTTTGCCCCGACATCGGCCAACGCACCAACGGCACCCCCGACCCCGGCATCACCGCGCCGAAACTCCTCTGGCTCGCCAAACATGAACCGCAGGTCATGCGCGACGCGCGCATGCTCCTACTCACCAAGGATTACGTCCGCCTCGCTTTGACGGGCGATCTTGCCTCGGAACCCACCGACGCAGGCGGCACCCAACTGATGGACTGCCGCACCGGGCAATGGGATACCCAACTCTGCGAACTCGCAGGGTGGAACCCCGACCACCTCCCGCCGGTCACCCAAGCGTGGAAAGCCGCAGGCAACCTGCGCCCCGCCCTCGCCCAACGCTGGGGCATGAAACCAAACATCCCCGTCGCCGCAGGCGCTGGCGACAACATGGCCTCTACCTTGGGCGCAGGGGCCGCCCGCCCCGGTGACGCCGTCCTCACCATCGGCACCTCCGGCGTGGCCTGCATCGTCGACGCCACCTTCCACCCCGGCCCGCAGCGCGCCATCCTCACTTCCGCCCATGCCGCGCCCGACTGCTTCCTGTCGATGGGAGTCGTCATGTCCGCCACGGCGGCACTCGACTGGACCGCCCGTCTCTCCGGCACCACCGCCGCCACCTTGGCGGGCGAAGCGGAAGCTATGGATGCAAGGAAAACCGACGCCTCCCCCGTCTTCCTCCCCTGCCTCACCGGCATCCGCACCCCCGCCAACCGCCCACAGGCCACCGGGCGGCTCGAAGGGCTGCATCCCGGCGTAGACCGCGCGATGATGGGCTACGCCACGATGGAGGGCGTCGCCTTCCAATTCGCCGATTGCATCACCGCCCAGCGTGAGGTGGGCGCGATCCCCCACCGCTTCATCGCCGTGGGCGGCGGCACCCGCTCCACCCTCTGGACCACCCTCATCGCCACCGCCGTCGGCGAACCTGTGGCCCTCCCCGCGCGGTCCGATATCGGCGGCCCCGCTGGCGCCGCCCGCCTCGCTGCCGTTGCCGCCGGGGCCTCCACCGACGTGCTCTCTGCCCCCCTCCCCATGCGCGGCACCGTCGACCCCGACCCCGCGCTGGCCGAACGGCTCGCCCCGCGCAAAGCTCGCTTCGACGCACTGGTGGAAAGCGCGCGCCGCGGCTAGCCTGCCGCCATGAAGTTCACGACCTACAACATCCAATACGGCTTCGGCGCGGATGGGCTCTACAGCCTCGCCCGCATCGCCGACACCATCCGCGACCGCGACCTCATCGCCGTGCAAGAGGTGGATCGCCACTGGTCCCGCACCAACCACGACGACCAACCCGCAATCCTCGCAGCACTCCTCCCCGACCACCACATGGTCTACGCCCCCGCCTTCGACATGGCCCTGCCGAACGAACGCAGCAAACGCCGCCAGTTCGGCCCCCTGATCCTGTCGCGCTGGCCCATCCTCTGGTCTCGCACATGGCCCCTGCCCAAACGCCGGATGCTTGACCCCATCAACACCCAGACCGCCGCGCTTGAGGCGGTGATCGCCCACCCCTCCGGCCCGCTGAAACTGGTCAACCTCCACCTCGCCCATGTCGGTGTTGAAGAACGCCTCGCCCAGATCGCCTTCCTCAAACAGATGCTGGCAAATCCTGCACTAGAGGGCGGCCCGTGGAGCGGCACCGACGACGAACCCTCCCGCAACTGGACCGAAGGCGAAGCCGAACCCCCCAACCCCACCCGCGCCATCTGGGCGGGCGATTTCAACATGGAACCCGGCAGCGCCGAGTACCGCGCCCTGATCCCCCACACCCCCTACCACCCCGCCGCGCGCTACGCGGGCGGCCTCATCGACCCTGCCGCAGGCAAGGGCCTTTACACCCACACCAAGCAAATCGCAGGCGAAACGCGCCACCGCCAGCTTGACCACATCTTCCTCACCCCCGACCTCGCCCCCATGGTCACAAAGGTCTGGGCCGACACCACCAACCCCGCCTCCGACCACTTCCCCCTCCACCTCGACCTCGCCCTGTAGGGCGGGGTTCACCCCGCCACCGGCCAAAGCAAAAGGGCGCACCCTAAGGCGCGCCCTTTCCACCGTAGGGCGGGGTTCACCCCCCCCAAATTAAAACGCCAACTCCCGATCCCCCGCCGCATCCTTCACCCGGTTCGGCAACCCCATGACGTTCAGCAGGTTCATGAACGGCTTCGGATCCAGCTCCTCCACATTCACCATCGTCCCCACATCCCAAACCCCCTCCGCCACCAACAGCGCGGCGGCAACCGGCGGCACCCCGGCGGTATAGGAAATCCCCTGCGACCCGACCTCGTCATAAGCCTCCTTATGATCGGCCACGTTATACAGCATCACCTCCACCGGCTTGCCGTCCTTCACGCCCTTCACAATCGTCGCGATGCAGGTCTTGCCCGTATAGCTGGGCGCCAAAGACGCCGGATCAGGCAGCACCGCCTTCACCACCTTCAGCGGCACGACTTCCATCCCCTCAGCCGTCTTCACAGGCTTCTCTGACAACAACCCCAGATTCTTCAGCACGGTGAACACATTGATGTAGTGATCCCCAAACCCCATCCAGAACCGCACATCCGCCCCGCGATACCGGGCCGACAGGGAATGCACCTCGTCATGCCCTGTCAGATAGGCCTTCTGTTCGCCCACAACTGGCATGTCCCAGGTCTTGCCCACCTCGAACATCCGGTTCTCCTGCCAGCCACCATTCTGCCAGCTATAGACCGTCCCCGTGAACTCGCGGAAATTGATCTCAGGGTCGAAATTCGTGGCAAAATACTTCCCATGCGACCCGGCATTGATGTCCACGATGTCGATGCTGGTGATCTCGTCGACAAATTCATCCTCGGCCACCCGCGCCCAAGCGTTCACGACACCGGGGTCAAACCCCACGCCCAGAATCGCCGTCACCCCCGCCGCCTTACACCGCTCCCGCCGCTGCCATTCGTAATTGCCGTACCACGGCGGCGCTTCGCAGATCTTGCCCGCATCCTCATGAATCGCCGTGTCCAGATAGGCCACACCCGTTTCGATACAGGCTTCCAGCACTGTCATGTTCACAAAGGATGACCCGACATTGATCACTATCTGCACGCCCAACCGCCGGATCAGCGCCGCCACCGCTACCGAGTCCATCGCATCCACCGCATGCGCCGCAAACACGCCCGGCACCTTCATCGCGCCCTTCTCATGCACCGACGCGATAATCGCCTCGCACTTGCCCACCGTCCGGCTGGCGATATGCAGATCGCCCAGCCTGTCATTGGCCTGCGCACATTTATGCGCCACGACCTGCGCCACGCCCCCGGCGCCAATGATCAAAACGTTGCGTTTCATGCAGAACACCCCCTTCAGGAAGGGCCGGATAGACCGGCAATATCAGCCAAGGTTCCCGGCAAAATCGGCATAGCCGAATTCCCGCGCCACGGTCATCGACCCGTCCAACTCCTTGATGACGATGCTCGGCATCTTCACCCCGTTGAACCAGTTCTTCTTGACCATCGTATATCCCGCCGCATCCGCGATGCTCAGCCGGTCGCCCACATGCAGCGGCTTGGGAAAGTTGAACTCGCCAAATACATCCCCCGCAAGACAGGACTTGCCGCAGATCATGTAGGGGTGGTCGCCCTCCACCTCCATCTTTCCCGCGATGCGATAGATCAGCAGGTCCAGCATATGCGCCTCGACCGAGGAATCCACGATCGCCAGATCCTTGCCGTTGTTCATCACGTCCAGCACCGTCACCTCAAGGCTCGCCGCCCCGGTAATCGCCGCCTCGCCGGGTTCCAGATAGACCTGCACCCCGAACCGTTCGGAAAATGCTTTCAAGCGCGCCGCCAACCGGTCCACGGGATAGCCCTCGCCGGTGAAGTGGATCCCACCGCCCAAACTTACCCATTTCAACCGCGCCAGCAGGCCGCCGAACTCATCCTCAATCCGCGTCAACTGCCGGTCGAACAGATCAAAATCGTCATTTTCGCAATTGTAATGGATCATGAAGCCCGAAACCCGGTCCATCACCCGCTCGATCTTGCCCGCATCCCATTCGCCCAAGCGACTGAACGGCCGCGCCGGATCGGCCAGATCAAACCCGCTCGTCGAAAACCGAGGGTTCAGCCGCAGCCCGCGCGCGATGCTGGCGGATTGGTTGTCGAACCGCTCCAACTGACCCACGGAATTGAAGATGATCTTATCGGCATAACTCACCGCCTCGGCCACTTCGTTCTCCGCCCAGGCCACCGAATAGGCATGGGTTTCCTTGCCGAACTTCTCGCGCCCCAGCCGCAATTCATACAGGCTGCTCGACGTGGTCCCGTCCATATTCTCCCGCATCTGGTCAAACACCGGCCATGTGGCAAAGCATTTCAACGCCAGCAGAACCTTCGCCCCCGACCCCTGCCGAAGCTGGTCCATGATGGCCAAATTGCGGGAAAGCTTCGCCCGGTCGATCAGGTAGAATGGCGTCTGGATCATCGAAATCCCCCAAGGATCACAGGGAAACAAGAGCGGCGGTATGTAGGGCCATGCCCCCAACCGCGCAACCCCTGACCTTACCCACCCCCGCCTAGCGCCCCTTCATGTCAGCCGGGTAACAAAGCGGTGCGCTCACCGTCCGGTGATTTCCCTCTGCCAGCACCGAACGGCAAGCATGGTATCCGCTAATGATTTTCATGACAGGAGATTTCCATGAAGAAACCGGCCTCCTTCCGCGTCCTCCTCCTCACCTCCGCCCTGGCGGCCACTTCCATCACACTCGCCATGCCCGCCGCCGCGCATCACGGTTGGTCATGGGCCGAGTCCGAAGAAGTGGTGATGGAGGCGACAATCACCGCCATCTCCCTTGCCCCGCCCCACCCGGAACTGACAGTCACAGACGCAGATGGCAATGAATGGGTGATCGAACTGGGCAATCCCGGCCGCACGGAACGCGCCGGCTTTGTCGAAGGCACCGCCAAGGTCGGCGATGCGGTCACCATCCTCGGCAACCGCTCGCTGGATCAGAACGAACGCCTGATGAAGGCCGTCCGCATCACGCTCGCTGGCACGAATTACGATTTCTACCCCGAACGGATTGACGCCTGATGCTGGATGCTCTGGCCGGCTCCCCGATTGCTGCGCTGGTGCGCGGATCGGGGACGGCTTACTTGCTGGTCAATGCCAGCCACATCCTTGGCATCGCGCTGCTGATCGGGTCCATCCTACCGCTTGACCTGCGCCTTGCCGGGGCCTTCCCCCGCACACCCTTGCCCGCCATCGCGCCCATGCTGCGCCTCATGGCACTGACGGGGCTGTCACTGGCGGTGATCACAGGCTTCGCCCTCTTCACCGCCAACCCCGGCGAATACGTCACCAACCCCGCCTTCCGCATCAAACTGCTGCTGCTGGCGCTTGCCGTCCTGAACGCCGTGCTCGTCACCCGCTCGCGCGCATGGGCGCAGGTGCTGTCGGGGGCGTCGCCCTCGCCCGCGCTGCGCCTCATGGCCGTTATATCGGCAATCCTCTGGCTATCCATCCTGCTCGCAGGCCGCTGGATCGGCTTCCTTTAGGCCACCCAAAGCGATTCGGCGTTTCATGGTTAACGCCAAGAAAGACCACCGTGCGTATGCACAGCTGTCTGCACCACCATCTGCACCACAAGCTGCACAGCCAAAAGCCGCAAACCCCGCCGATTAATCCAGCGCCCGAAGGCACTTAGACCATCCGGATCTTGTCTTTCCCCACCGCCAGAACATACCCCCGCCGCGCAATCGTGCGGACCAGCAATTCGCTTACCATCTGGTTACCCAGTGCATCGCGCAGTCGCTTCACCCGCGTTGCCCCCGCCGCCTCGTCACAGTCGGATTCGTTCCGCCCGGAAATCACCGCCTCGATCTGCGCGCCAGTCAGCACCTCGTCATCCATCCGCGCCTCGGCCAGCACGGCCATCGTCTCCAGCGCCGCTTCGGTCAACTGGAACTCCATATCGTTGATATAGACGGCCCGCCCCTCGCGGCTGATCAGCAGCGATGCCACCTGTATCCCCGACCGCTGGATCGCCGATATCCGCCGGTTCAGCGCGATGATCGTCACCAGAAACACCAGCGCCGCCAGCAGCAGCGCCGTGGAAAACACCAGCAGCACAAAGATCACCATGCGATAACTCGCCAGCACCTCGGAAAACGCTGTCCCTGATTGCGCCAATATCTCCAGCAGCTTGATGTCGGCGAAACTGGTCAGGTCGTCATTCTCGACGAACAAGGTTTCCACCTTCGCGTTGAACGCATTCGCATCCGGCAGGTTCAGGAACAGGAAGACCGCCGCCCCCAGCAGGATCACCACAATGGCTGCGATCCCACCGGCAACAACCCGGTTCCCGGCCTTCAGGCTCTCAGTAGCGGAGGAAGGACTCTGTTGCACTCGATCTCCTTTCATTCAAGCCTTCCGGCCCAAAGACAGAAACAACAAGTAACAGCGTCCAGCCCGCAGATGCCAACCGCGGCGCTAACTCTCCAGCCGCCACTTCAGGGCCTCCAGAACAGGCGGCATCACTTACCTGCGCCACCCCATAGTGGAAGCGCAAGGGATCGTCCTGCTTGGCCTTGTAATCGGCATAGCACTCGGCAGAAGCCTGCTGCCCAAGGGCCAGCAGCACAGCCGCAGCAAGGAAAAGGCGTGTCATCGGATGTCCCCTCCGTTTGTGTCCGCACATTGCCCGCACCCCGCCCGCTAGGCAATGACAATGGGCCGTCTGCCCCCCCACGCCGCGCTGCTATGCGATAACAACGCCGCGTTATTGCCTGTCCGAACCGCCCGACCGCAGGGTGAAGGCATCCAAAGGGCAGGGACCACAACCCCGCCAGAACCCAGACAGGAGGCCACTATGAAAAGCTCGGAAACACTGGCCGAAACCATGGTCATCGCCCGCAACCTGCCGCGCCCTTCAGGCCGCGATCCGCGCAGCATCAGCCGCCGCATGATAGCCGTCGTTGCCGCTGCGGCCACCGCCTTGGGCCTTCTGGCATCAACCGCCATCCCCGCCCGCGCCGACAATGATGACCTGGCAAAGGCACTCGCCGCGCTCGCCATCGTGGGCATCATCGTGAACGAGTCGAAGAAAAGCCGCGAACGTGACCGTGCCCGCGCGCAGCAACACCACAACCCCTATCCCCAGTATCAGCCGCAACCCACACTACAGCCGCGCGTGCCCTCGGTCTGCGCCATCGAAATCTCGGGCAATTCCGGCACCGCCGTCGTCTACGGCGAAAGCTGTCTGCGCGAACAAGGCTTCAATTTCCGTCTCCCGCAATACTGCGCCCGCACCGCGCGCATCTATGGCCGGAACGACAGGATCTACTCGGATCAGTGCCTGCGCGACGCAGGTTTCCGGGTGGCTGGCTCCCGGTACTGAACCGGGGCCATTTCGGGCGCGGCGTTACTTGCCCCAGCCGTGTCCAATCTGGGGGTGGAGGGGTGAGCAGCCTCCACCCCCGCCCTTTTCCCGCTTCCCCGCCGGAAAATCATCCGCTAGGCCATCTGCATGGCCCCAAAACCCGCCCCCGATTTTACATTCGAGTCCGCCGCCCTCGCGCGCGGCTTTTCGGTCGTCGTGGGGGTGGATGAGGTGGGTCGCGGCCCTCTCGCAGGCCCCGTCACCGCCGCCGCCGTCCGCCTGAACCCGGCACGCCTCCCCGCCGGGCTGAACGATTCCAAGGCCCTCACCGCCGCCCGCCGCGACGACCTTTTCACCGCGATCATGGATATGGCCGAGGTTTGCGTCGCCCATGCCAGCGTCGAAGAAATCGACAGCCTCAACATCCTGCGCGCCAGCCACCTCGCCATGGAACGCGCCGTTACCGGACTGCTAACCAATGCTGATCATGTTCTGATCGATGGCAACATGATCCCCCGATCCCTGTCCTGCAGCGCCGAAGCAGTGGTCAAGGGCGATGCGCGCTGCCTGTCCATCGCCGCCGCGTCAATCATCGCCAAGGTGACACGCGACCGGATCATGGTGGATTTGGCGCAACAACACCCCGGCTACGGCTGGGACGTCAACGCAGGCTACCCGACTCCGGCGCATCTGCGCGCGCTTCTAGATTTTGGAATTACCCCACACCATAGGCGTTCGTTCAAGCCCGTCCACAACATATTGTATCAAGCATATTCTATAAGTGATTGATTCAAAAAAGAATTTGACGGCGAATCAGTCCTAACTCATCTTTGTCCTCAACAAGCACGGCGAAAAACCGCCGGCAGCAGAGGCAGAGATGAAGATCAAAACCACCCCGACAGAGGCAGCATCCCTGCCTCTCAATCAGATCCTTGACGGCGATTGTATTGAGGTGATGAACAGCCTCCCCGCAGGCAGCATCGACCTGATCTTCGCCGACCCTCCCTATAACCTGCAGCTCAAGGGCGATCTTCATCGCCCCGACAATTCCAAGGTCGATGCTGTCGATGACCACTGGGATCAGTTCAGCAGCTTCGCCACCTATGACCATTTCACCCGCCAATGGCTTGCCGCCGCCCGCCGCCTGCTGAAACCAAACGGCGCGATCTGGGTCATCGGCAGCTATCACAACATCTTCCGCGTCGGCACCGCTCTGCAGGATGCAGGCTTCTGGATGCTGAACGATGTCATCTGGCGCAAATCCAACCCGATGCCCAATTTCAAGGGCAAGCGTCTGACCAATGCTCACGAAACCCTGCTCTGGGCCAGCCGGGACGAAGCCGCGAAATACACCTTCAACTATGAGGCGCTCAAGGCGCTGAACGACGGTGTCCAGATGCGGTCTGACTGGGTGATTCCGCTCTGCACCGGCCATGAACGGCTGAAAGACGAAAACGGCGACAAAGCTCACCCAACCCAAAAGCCCGAGGCGCTGCTGCACCGCGTCCTCGTCGCCACCACCAATCCCGGCGATGTGGTGCTTGATCCCTTCTTCGGCACCGGAACCACCGGCGCCGTAGCGAAAATGCTCGGCCGCGATTTCATCGGCATCGAACGCGAAGAGGCCTACCGCATGGCCGCCACCGAACGGTTGGCCCGCACCCGGAAATTCGATGCCTCCGCCTTGGAGATCACCGGATCGAAACGCGCGGAACCCCGCGTCCCCTTCGGCCAGGTCGTCGAACGCGGCATGCTCCGCCCGGGCGAGGAGCTGTTTTCCATCGGCAACCGCTACAAGGCAAAGGTTCGCGCCGACGGCACGCTGATCGGCAATGATGTAAAAGGCTCCATCCATCAGGTCGGCGCACATTACGAAGGCGCGCCTTCCTGCAACGGTTGGACCTACTGGCACTTCAAACGCGATGGAAAGATGATCCCCATCGACATCCTGCGCCAGCAGATCAGGGCCGAGATGGAGGCCGATCAGGGCCGCCCGCACTGATCCCACCCGCATGACAGTTTACGCCTGCACCGTGGTCCGCCCGCGGTGCCACTGCCCCGCCATGTCCGCATGGCGGGGCCTTTTCCGTTTGGAACGGCCCGTTTACCCGCCATTCACTGATCAGCCCTAACCTGAGCAATCCTTTCATCCGCGTCGCCCGCGCGTGTAAGGCGACGCGATTTCTGTCAAGTGCACCTCACGTGAATTTAATGAACGATACCGTTCATTTTCTATATTGCATACGAATTCGTTCAGTATATATCTGCTCCATCGAATGAACGAAGGCAGACCAAGATGACCTGTTGATACTCCCCCAAAATCAGATTGCTCCCTGAACGGGGCCCATGCCCCAAGGGCCATTCCGGCCCGAACGAACTGAACCAAACCGCATCACCGAACCGATGGCCGGGCAGGGCTCTGCACGGAACGGCTGATGCTTGCCGACACACAACCATCCCAGGAAAGGGAAATACCATGATCCGCAACCTTACCGCTTCCGCCCTGATCCTCGCCGCCCTGACGGGTGCAGCAGCCGCCTCCAGCGCCCAACCGGGCCTGAACGCGGGTGACGTGCAGCTCGCCCTCAGCGCCGGTGTCCAGCCGGGCGAATACAACCGCGCCGAGCTGATCAACATCATCGAAGCACGGCAGGACGGCGAAACGACCCGCCTGAACTACTTCCTGTCCGGTGCGAACCGGTCGTCGACATCTTCAGCGAATAACGCAGGCCTTGATCAGCTTGCCGCATCTGCTGGTGTAGAACCGGGCCAGTTTAACGCAAACGAACTGCAGCGCCTGATTCAGGCCAAGGCTGACGGTGACACCACCGAAGTCCGCTTCATTCTGTCCGGCGCAAACCGCACCGCGCCGAACCCCGCCGAAGTTGTCACCCCCGGCGAAGCGCAACTGGCGGCCGCCATCGGCGTCGATCCGGCACAATACACGCTGGCAGAACTGGTTGCGTTGCAGCCGCACGACGATTGATCCCCAGCGATTGATCCCCAGCGTCGGCCAGCCGTTCCTCCAGCGGCTGGCCACCCTCATTTCGGAAAAGTCGCATGCCTTGTTTCGAAACCACTCCGCGCGTAGCCTTGCCCCCGACGGAAACCTCTCCGTGCGGGGATATTGCCATGGCTCTGCGGTCGCCCGGCCGACCCAAAGACCTTGAAAAGCGCGAGGCCATCCTCGACGCCGCCCAAGCCCTGTTCGCCGAACGCGGCATCGACGGCGTCCCGATCGAGGCGATCGCCGCCCGTTCTGGCGTGTCCAAGGTTACCGTCTATGGCCATTTCGGCGACAAGGCGACGATCTTCGATTCGATCGTTCAGCGTGAAACTGACCGTTTGAAACAGGCTCTGTGTCAGGCCCCGATGGGCAGCGGCCTTGAAGATACGCTCACCCGTTTCGGCATGGCGCTGATCGAAATGCTCACCCAACCCTGCCACCTCGCCCTTGACCGCGCCGTCAGCCTTGAGGCGCAGCGCAACCCAGATCTTGGTCGTCGTTTCTTTGAAGCAGGGCCGGGCCAGGTGCGCACCATGCTGACAACCCTTCTGCGTCAGGCGCAGGATCAGGGTCAGGTTCAGATCGACGATCCGGAATGCGCCGCCGAAGACATGCTGGCCCTCTGGCTTGGATTTGATGCCATCGAACGCCGCTTCTGCGGCAGCTGCATTCCAGACGAATCCGTCCTGCGCACCCATGTCGCCCGCGCCGTCCGCCTGTTTCTCAAGGCAAACGCCCCCGATCACTGATCGGGCTGCGGGGTCAATCCCTTGTTATAGGCGTGCCAATCCGTGATGTCGGGATAGAACTGCCGCCGCCACGCCTTTACCCGGGGGTTCATCACCCGTTTCCACAGCGGCGGGATCATCGCGGCAATCGTCATCACCGGGTAACCCAGCGGCAGTTGCGGCGCTTCATCTGCATCATAGGTTTGCAACAGCGGAAAGCGGCGATCCGGCTTGTAATGATGGTCCGAATGGCGCTGCAAATTGATCAACAGCCAGTTTGATGCCTTGTAAGTCGCGTTCCAAGAATGGCGGGGCAGCACATGCTCATACCGCCCCCCGCCCAGATGCCGCCGCGTCAGACCGTAATGCTCAATGTAATTCACCAGCTCCAACTGCCAGATGGCCACCCCCGCTTGCACAAAGAACAGCCCCAGCCCGGCCCATCCGCCAAGGATCAGCGCCAGCAGGCACATCCCACCCTGCAAGGCCGCGTAACGCCAATAGGGATTGCTGCGATGCCACCACGGCAACCCTCGCCGCGCCAGCATCGCCACTTCCGCTGACCAGGCCGACCGGTGGCACTGCACCAGAACGCGGGGAAAAAACCGATGAAACCCTTCATTATACCGCGCCGTCACCGGATCGCGCGGCGTGCCGACCCACAGGTGGTGCACCCGCAGATGTTCGGAACGGAAATGGCTATACAGCACCGTCGCCAACATCAAATCCGCCAGCCACCGCTCCAACCGTGATTTCTGATGCATCAGTTCATGGCTGTAATTGATGCCCACCGCGCCCGAAATCACCCCCATGCCAAAAAACACGCCAAGCTGTTCGATCAGGCTCAGATGTGCCGCCTGCGGCACATACCAAAGCAGCCAGCACAGCAGCACGAATTGGACAGGAAACCAGATTAGCGTGATGGCGCGATACCACCGCAGCGAAACGTCCGGCGTCGCAGGATCGGCGTTGCGCTCTTCCTTGCCGGTCAGCCGGTCCAGCACCGTGAACAGCCACCACGTGACCCCCGGCATCAACAGAAGGACCCACCCACCATGCAGCGCGGAAAGCACGGCAATGGGCACCAGCCCCAGCGAAAGCCAGAAGGGCAATGCCTGCGTCAGCGTCCCGATTCTATAGGTCAAAGCGCTCATTCCACTACCCATGCAACTCGAACAACTCATACTATCGCCTTACACAAACCGCTCAAGGCGGCGCAAAGGCGCCGCTTGCTAGATCAAATCCCTTGCGCATCACCGTCGGCAGATCCGCCGGCCGGAACGCGCCCTGATCCATGAACACGCCCCGCAAGGGAACGGCATCTTGCGGCGCAACTGTTACCAGCAACTGCAGGATCAGGTGGAAATGCGTGAAAGTGTGGCGCACTTCCCCCACCTCCCGCCACTCTTCCGCCAGCGGCGCATCGCCCCCCGCGCCATCCCAATCCGATCCCGGAAACCCCAACATTCCGCCCAGCAGCCCCCGTTCCGCCCGCCGCTCCACCAGCCATGCGCCATCCGCCCGCCGCGCGATCCACAGCACGCCCTGCCGCACCGGTTTCGCCGCCTTTTCCGCCTTGCGCGGCAGGCTCGCCTGCACGCCCTCGGCCCGCGCCCGGCAGGCATCCCGCCACGGGCAAATCCCGCAGGCCGGGTTGCGCGGCGTGCAGATCGTAGCCCCCAGATCCATCACCGCCTGTGCATAGTCGCCGGGCCGCGCATCCGGCGTCAGCACCGCCGCCAGCCGCGTCAACTCTGCCTTCGCCCCCGGCAGCGGCGCTTCAACCAGCCAAAGCCGCGCCATCACCCGCTCGACATTGCCATCCACCACTGTGGCCGCCTCATCATGGGCAATCGCTGCAATGGCCGACGCGGTATAGGGGCCGATCCCCGGCAAAACCAACAGCCCCTCACGCGTAGTGGGAAACACCCCGCCATGATCGCGCACCACCGCCCTCGCACAGGCCAGCAAGTTTCGCGCCCGCGCGTAATAGCCCAAGCCCGCCCATTCCCCCATTACCGCCGCATCCTCGGCCGCCGCCAGATCGGCCACTGTCGGCCAGCGCTCGGTGAACCGCCGGAAATACTCACGCACCGCCGCCACCGTCGTCTGCTGCAACATCACCTCGGACAGCCACACGCGATAGGGATCGGGCTTCACCCCCGCCTGCTTCTGATCCGGCGGCACCCGCCACGGCATCACCCGCGCATGCCGATCATACCAATCCAGTAACAGGGTCGAGAGGTCGCTCGCGGAACTGTCACGCATTCTTTATGCCTTTCCCGACGCCCGCATTTGCACCGCCGCACACCATGGTTAGAATAGCGGTCAACGCCAGAAGGACCAGATGACCCGCAAACCGCTTCCCCCTCCTGATCCCAACCGCCGGCTGCGCGGGTTCGAGGCGGCATCCGGCTTCCTGCGCGATCCCATTCGCAACGCATCTGAAACCCGCGGCTTTGCCGTCACCCGCCTGCTCACCCATTGGCCGGAGGTGGTGGGCGAAGATCTCGCCGCCATGACGCGGCCCGTCAAGATCGGCCACACCCGCGAAGGCATGGGGGCCACGCTCACTCTGCTCGTCGCCTCCGCCCACGCGCCGATGGTGCAGATGCAGCTTCCCCGCATCATGGAAAAGGTCAACGCCGTCTACGGCTATCGCGCCATATCGCGCATCTCGCTGACGCAGACCGCCGCCACCGGATTTGCCGAAGGGCAGGCCGAATTCATCACCAAACCCAAAACCACCCCACCTCCCGCGCCGGAAGTGGTGGCCGAGGCGCGCGAAACCACCGCGCCCATCGCCGACCCTGGCCTCAGGGCCGCCCTTGAAGCCCTCGCCCAAAACATCTTAACTCGCCGCAGAAATTGAAAAGGCAGATATCAATGCTGAAGAAACTCGCCGCAGCCGCCACCATCGCCCTCGTTGCGCTGTTCCCGCTGACGGCCCTGGCACAAGAGGCCGAAACCACCACACCCGTCGAGATCACCGATTTCTCGCTCGGCCCGGCGGATGCCAAGGTGCAGATCACCGAATACGCCTCTTTCACCTGCCCGCATTGCGCCACCTTCCACGCCAATGTCTGGCCGCAGTTGAAGTCTGAATATGTCGATACCGGCAAGGTCCGCTTCACCTATCGCGAGGTCTACTTCGATCGCTACGGCCTCTGGGCCGCCATGGTCGCCCGTTGCGGCGGCGAGATGCGGTATTTCGGCATCGTCGATATGATCTTTGAACAGCAGCAGGAATGGGCCGCGTCCGATGATCCGAATGTCGTGATCGGCAACCTGCGCACCATCGCCAAGACCGCCGGTCTGGACGATGCCTCGCTGGATGTCTGCCTGAAAGACGGCGCCAAGGCCGAAGCCATGGTCGCGCATTTCGAGGCGAACATGGCCGCCGACGAAATCGAAGGCACGCCCAGCTTCATCATCAACGGCGAGAAACATTCCAACATGTCTTTCGATGAAATGAAGGCCCTGATCGACGCCAAGCTGGCCGAATAACATGGCCGCGCCGCTTCACGGCATAAAGGTCATCGAACTGGCGCGCATCTTGGCCGGCCCCTGGGCCGGTCAGACCCTTGCCGATCTGGGCGCCGACGTGATCAAGGTCGAGGCGCCCGAAGGCGATGATACCCGCCGCTGGGGTCCCCCATTCATCGACCGCGACGGCGACCGCTCCGCCGCCTATTTCCACGCCACCAACCGCGGCAAACGCTCCATCACCTGCGATTTCCGCACGGCAGAGGGGCAAGAGATTGTGCGCAAACTGATCGCCGACGCCGATGTGGTGATCGAGAATTTCAAGGTGGGCGGCCTTGCGAAATACGGGCTCGACTGGCCGTCGCTGCAGGCCCTTAACCCCCGCCTGATCTATTGCTCCATCACCGGTTTCGGCCAGACTGGCCCCTACGCCCACCGCGCGGGCTATGATTTCATCATTCAGGGCATGGCGGGTGTGATGAGCGTCACAGGCGAACCCGACGGTCAGCCGCAAAAGGTAGGCGTCGCCGTCACCGACGTGTTCACCGGCGTCTATGCCGCCACCGCCATCCTTGCCGCTTTGGTCCAGCGCGGGGTCACGGGCCGGGGTCAGCAGATCGACATGGCCCTGATGGACGTGGCCACCGCCATCATGGCCAACCAGAACATGAACTACCTCACCACCGGCAAGGCCCCGGCCAAGATGGGCAATGCCCATCCAAACCTTGCCCCCTATGCGGTGTTCGACTGTGCCGATGGCTGGATCATCCTGGCCACCGGAAACGACGGCCAATACCGCAAGCTCTGCACGATCCTCGGTCTTGATCCCATGGCCGAGCACCCGGATTACCTCACCAATGCCGACCGCATCCGCAACCGCGACGCGCTGACCGCCGCCATCACCGCCAAGACGGTGACATGGACAAAGGCCGATCTCCTGCAAGCCTGCGAAACCCACGGCGTTCCCGCTGGCCCGATCAACAACCTGGCCGAGGTATTCGCCGACCCGCAGGTCATCGCCCGCAAGATGCAGCTTGATCTGGGCGGCATCCCGGGCGTGCGCTCGCCCTTCACCTTTTCCGATGCCGACCTGTCGCTGGACCGTCCCGCCCCGAAACTGGGCGAACATCAGGACGAAATCCTGGGCTAAACCCCGATCCGCGCCAGCGCTGCATCGAACGGCCCAGTATCGCTGATCCGCAGCCGCACCGGCAGGGTCAGCACCTTCATCCGAAACGCGCTGGGCAACCGCACGGCATCCTTCTCCGTCGTCACCAGTTGCGCGCCCAACCCCCGCGCCTCCAACTCCAGCCGCGCCATCAGTGCATCTGTCAGCGGCTGGTGGTCATCCAGCGCCACGGCGCGGATCACCTCCGCCCCTTCCCCCCGCAGCGTGGCAAAGAACTTCTCCGGATTGCCGATCCCCGCAAAGGCAATCACCCGCTGCCCCTGCCAATCCATCCCCATCTGCAACGGCACCAACTGCCCCGTCAGATGCGGCACCCGGATCGCCGCCCTCCATTGCCCCGCAAACCCCGCCTGCGCTGCCGCATCGCCAATGGACAGCAACAGATCGGCCCGCGCCAACCCCACCGCCACGGGTTCCCGCAACGGCCCCGCAGGCAGGCAGCGCCCATTGCCAAACCCCTGCCGCGCATCCACTACGATCAGGCTCAGCGATTTCTCCACAGACGGGTTCTGAAACCCGTCATCCAGCAGGATCACCCGCGCCCCCGCCGCCTCGGCCGCCCGCACCCCCGCCGCACGGTTCTTCGCCACCCAGACCGGCGCAAAGGCCGCCAGCAGCAACGGCTCATCCCCCACATCAGCGGCGGAATGCGTCCGCTCCACCACCCGCACCGGCCCCTCCAGCCGCCCGCCATGCCCGCGCGACACGACATGCGCCGCTACACCCCGCGCCGCCAACCGCTCCAGCAGCGCGATCACCGTGGGTGTCTTGCCCGTCCCCCCCGCATTCAGGTTCCCCACACAGATCACCGGCACCCCAGCGCGATACCCCGCCCCGCGCAGCCGCCGCGCCGTTCCCGCCGCATAGACCGCCCCCAGCGGCGCCAGCAGCCGCGCCGCCAGCGCAGGCCGATCCGGCGGGGTGAACCAGAACCCCGGCGCGCGCATCAGCCTTCCCCATCCATGATGCGCCGGATCATTCCCATCACCCGCTCCGTCACCTCGGCCCCGTCCGACGCCACCGCCCACGCCGCCTGCGCCAGCCGTGCCGCCCGGTCGGGCGACAGCAAATCCCCTAAAGCCTCGGCCAGATCGCTTGCCGATCCCACCGCCCGCGCCGCCCGCGCAGCACCCAATCGGCCAAAGGTCACACCATAAGGCCCCGGTCGCGGCCCATACAGAATCGCCGACCCCAGCGCCGCCGCCTCCAGCGGATCGCGGATACAGCCGCTCCCCCCCAGACTGCCGCCCATGAATGTGATGGGCGCCAGCCGATACCACAGCCCGAACTCGCTGCCCGCATCGGCGATGTAAACCTCGGTCTCCGCTTCCGGCTCTTCCTCTTCAGAGCGGCGGGCAACGGACCAGCCCTCTTCCTTTTCCATCCGCACCGCCAAAGGCGCCACCCGCCCCGGATCCTGCGGCACCACGATCAGCAGCAACCGATGCGCCAACCGCAGCGCCGTGCGATGCGCCGCGATCACCGCCGCCTCCTCTGCCTCGGGCAGGGCGGCCGCCAGCCAGACCGGCCGCGTCGCCAATTGCCGCGCCATGGCGTCGCGCTCTGCCTCGGTGCAGGGCAGGGCGGCGCTTTCCTCTTCCAGCTTGCCGGTCACTTCCACCGCCGAAGGCGTCGCCCCCGCCTTGCGAAAGGCCCGCGCCGATGGCTCATCCAGCGTCAGCACCGCCCGAAACTCGGCCAGCAGCCCGCGCATCAACCCCGGATACCACCCATCCCGTTCCCGCAGGAAAACCGGGTTTCGCGCGCCAACCATCAATAGGGGCAGCTTGCGCTCCACCGCCTCATGAAGCAGCGCCGGGCGCAACTCGCCCTCGGACAGGATCACCACCTCGGGCCGCCAATGATCCAGAAACGCAGCCGCCTCCTGCGGCACATCCACAGGCGGCGGTTGCAGGATGATCCCGGCCCGCTTGGGCAAGGGATCAGGGCAGGTCAGCACGACCGAAACCGCATCCTCCTCCACCAGCCGCCGCGCCAGTTCCATCAACGCCCGCGCCGCATCCACCCCCGGCGCATGCAGCCACACCAACCGCCCCGCAGGACGCGCTGGCCTGTCCAAAGCCCCCCCTGCATCACGCCGGTTGGCAAGGTTGTAAAGCGTAAGGCCGAGGGAATAGGCCATGTCCTGTGCTGGTGCTTACTGACCCAGCGCCTCGGTCACCGACCCGGCCTGCTCCTCATCCCGCAGGCGGTGAATATGCGCAATGAAATAGCGCATATGCGCATTGTCCACCGTCCGCTGCGCCTCGGCCTTCCAGGCCGAAAAGGCGGTCGCATAATCCGGGAACATCCCCACGATATGGATCTTGCTGACATCCCTGAACACGTTCTTTTCAGGTGTCACCAGCTCGCCGCCGAAAACAAGGTGAAGGCGCTGCGTCATGGGTTTTCGCTCCGGAAGCTAAAGGTCACCAAACTCGCGCGCAGGGTAACGCCCCCCGCCGCAGGGTCAAGCCAGCGCCGCCCGCATTACTGCCCGCAATGCTGCACTGCAAAAGCATTGCTATACATTTGCCCGATTTTGCCCTATGCCGCCAGAACGGCCCGACGATTCCGGGGCAGGCGGCGGTTTTGGGAGGCCGGTCCTGCGAAGGGGAATGAGGTGCCGGTTTTTGGGTACTTCACGGGCGCATCGCCGCCCCTTCAGGATATGACATGACAGATACGACGATTGCCGCGCCTCTGGCTGCGGCCCTTTCGGCCAAGGGCTATGAAACCCTTACGGCTGTTCAAACCGCTATGCTGGCCGAAGAAGTCGCAGGTCGCGACCTCTTGGTCTCCGCGCAAACAGGTTCGGGCAAGACCGTGGCCTTCGGCCTTGCCATTGCCCCCGATGTCCTCGGCACGCAGGACCGCCTTCTGTTCGCCGACCGCCCGCTTGCCCTGATCGTCGCTCCCACGCGCGAACTGGCCCAGCAGGTGCAGCGCGAATTCGAATGGCTCTATGCCGATGCCGGCGCTGTCCTCGCCTCTTGCGTGGGCGGGATGGATTACCGCAACGAACGCCGCGCGCTGGATCGTGGCGCGCATATCGTGGTCGGCACCCCCGGCCGCCTGCGCGATCATATCGAACGCAAGTCGCTCGATCTGTCGGGCATCAAGGCCGTGGTGCTGGACGAAGCTGATGAAATGCTGGACTTGGGCTTTGCCGAGGATCTGGAATTCATCCTCGCCGCCGCATCCGAGGAACGCCGCACCCTGATGTTCTCGGCCACCGTGCCGAAGGAAATCGAAAAGCTGGCTGGCACCTTCCAGAAAGACGCCCTCCGCATCGCCGCCCAGGGCGAGGCGAAGCAGCACGTCGATATAGAATACCGCGCCCTCTCCGTTCAGGCCCGCGACCGCGAACACGCCATCTTCAACGTCCTGCGGTTCTATGAGGCGCAAACCGCCATCGTCTTCTGCAAGACCCGCGCGAACGTGAACCACCTTTACGCCCGCATGGCGAACCGTGGCTTTCAGGCCGTGGCCCTGTCGGGCGAACTCAGCCAGCAGGAACGGATGCATGCGCTGCAAGCTCTGCGCGACGGCCGCGCCCGCGTCTGTATCGCGACCGATGTCGCCGCGCGCGGGATCGACCTGCCCGGTCTGGAACTGGTCGTCCATGCCGATCTGCCGTCGAACTCGGAAACCATGCTGCACCGGTCGGGCCGCACAGGCCGCGCCGGGCGCAAAGGCGTGTCGGCCCTGATCGTGCCGCCCGCCGAATTCCGCAAGGCGCAGCGCCTGCTGCAAGGGGCCAAGGTCGTCGCCGAATGGGGCAAGGCCCCCAGCGCCGAAGAGGTGCAGGAAAAGGATGACCTGCGCCTGATCGAACACCCGACCCTCGCGCAGGATGTGGGGGATGAGGCTGACATGGCCGCAACCCTGCTGGCCGAATATGGCGCTGACAAAGTCGCCGCCGCCTTCATCCGCCTCTGGCGCGAAGGCCGCTCCGCGCCTGAGGTTCTGTCCGACGCCGTCACCCCGACCGCCTCCGCCCCGCGTGAACGTGGCGAATTCGGCCCTTCCGTTTGGTTCAAGCTGTCCGTCGGTCATACCGGCCGGGCCGAGGCGCGCTGGCTCCTGCCCAAGATCTGCGAAACCGGCTCTATCTCCAAGGATGGCATTGGCGCGATCCGCGTGCAGCAGGACCACACCCTTGTGCAGATCGCCGAAGCGCTGGCAGGCAAATTTGGCAAGATGGTGGAAATCGAACCGGGCCTGATGATGGAACGCGTCGAAGGCGAACCCACGATGGAACGCCCCGAACGCCCCACCACCCGGCCGAACTCACGCCCCGCCCCCGCCCCGCGCCCCGAACGGCGCGAGACGCCGAAACCGGTGCGCGAAGACCGCCCCGTCCGCGAAGAGCGCGCGGAAAAGCCGTCCTATTCTGGCAAGCCGCCGCGCATCGTCGAAGATGATGCCCCCGCCGCGCCGGCATGGTCGCCGCTGGAGGGGTCGGAATCTGCCCCCGCCGCAGCCCCGGCCCCGCGTGAAGAACGACCGCGTAAACCCTACGCGCCCCGCGCCGAAGGTGACCGCAAGCCCTACGCCCCGCGCGGCGATGCGGAACGTAAACCCTACGCGCCCCGCGCGGAAGGTGATCGCAAGCCCTACGCCCCGCGCGGCGATGCCGACCGCAAACCCTACGCGCCCCGCGCCGAAGGTGACCGCAAGCCCTACGCCCCGCGTGGCGATGCCGAGCGCAAACCCTATGCGCCCCGCGCAGAGGGTGACCGCAAGCCCTATGCCCCGCGCGAAGCAGCCGGTGCGGATGACCGCAAACCCCGCTGGAAAGCCGAAGGCGCGCCGAAATCGGCAGGCTTCAAATCGCATGGCGGCAGCCCGGATCGCCCAGCCAAGGCAGCAGGCTACAAATCCCATTCCGCAGCCCCCGCAGGTGACAAACCCAAGGGTGATTGGGCACCCCGCAAACCCCGTGCCGAAGGCGAAGCCCCGGCCCGTGGCCCCCGCGCACCTGGTGGTAAACCGGAATGGAAACCGAAAGGCGAAGGCAAACCCGCCTACAAGCCGCGCAGTGCCGAAGGCCCGGATCAGCGCCCCTTCCGCGCGAAACCGGCCGGGGCAAAACCCGCCGCCCGCGCCAAACCGGCAGCCCCCAGAACGGATGCCAAGGACACGTCAAAACGCTTCGTCCCGCCAAAGAAGAAGTGACCTGTCCGCATAAAGAAAAGGCCGCCCGATCGGGCGGCCTTTTCCATTCCTATCAATGGCTTCAAACCGGTGCCAACCGCTCCATCAACGCCCGATGCAGCCCTGGCGCCGCCACCACCAACCCGTCGGCCTTTGGCACAGGCATGTTGAACCGCAGCGCTGCGCCGTGCCGATCCGACACCGCCGCCCCGGCGCGCCCCGCGATCAGGCTCCCCGCCGCGATGTCCCATTCCCAACCCTGCCGAAAGCTCAGCATCCCGTCAAACCGCCCCTGTCCCACCAGCGCCAACCGATAGGCGACCGATGCGCGAAAACTCCGCTTCACATCCGGTACCCCGCCCGGCCAATGTTCCGGCTTCAGGTTCACCGCAGGCGTAAGGATATTCGCGCCCTCCGTCCCCGCAATCGTGCTGGCCGCAATCGGCGCATCGTTCAGCGTGGCAGGCCCGTCATGGCGGGCCGCGAACATCCGGTCCAGCACAGGCAGAAACACTACCCCCGCCGTCACCCGGCCATTCCGGGCAATCGCCAGCGAATGGCTGAAACTGTCCTCGCCCGCGATAAATGCGCGCGTCCCGTCAATCGGGTCCAGGATAAAGACCGTCTCGCGTTCCAGCCGCGCCAGATCGTCCGGCGTCTCTTCCGACAGCCAAGCGTAATCCGGCCGCGCGCCCCGCAAAGTCCGGATCAGCGCGTCATTGACCGCGTGATCCGCCTCGGTGACCGGCCCTTCATCGCCCTTGTCCCATACCTTGGGATTGCGCTTCCAAAAGCGCAGGGCGATCTTGCCCGCCTCGCGTGCCGCGCGCACCAGCAAGGCAAGGTCGTCTTCAGGCCCCGGCAAGGGTCAACCCGTCGATCAGGCAGGATGGCACCCGCGTCGACAGATGCGCCCGCGCATCATTCGCCGGGATCAGCCGCAGCAGCATGTCGCGCAGGTTCCCCGCGATGGTGCATTCGTTCACCGGGTGCGAAATCACGCCGTTCTGCACCCAGAACCCCGCCGCCCCGCGCGAATAATCCCCTGTGGTCGGGCTGATCGTCGATCCGATCATCGAGGTGACATAAAGCCCCGTCCCCATGTCGCGGATTAGATCCTCGCGCGTGCGCGTGCCTTGCGTCAGGTCGATATTCGATGTGCTGGGCGATGGCGGCGAAGATGTCCCGCGTGACGCATTGGCCGTGCTTTCCATCCCCAGCTTGCGCCCGGTGGCAAGGTCCAGCGTCCAGCCCGTCAGAATCCCATTCTCCACAATCGCCCGCCGCCGCGTCGGCAAACCCTCGCCATCGAACGGACGGCTGGAAGAGATGCGCGCCCGATGCGGGTCTTCGATCACCGACAGCCCTTCGGGTAGCACCTGCGTTCCCAAAGCATCGCGCAGCCAGCTCGCCCCCCGCGCAATCGCCGCCCCGTTCACGGCGGAAAGCAGATGCCCGATCAGCGACGATGCCACTCGCTCATCAAACAGCACCGGATAAGTGCCCGTCACCGGCTTCACGGCGCCCGCCCGCGCCAAGGCCCGTTCCGCCGCCAGCGCGCCAATCCCCGCAGCCCCCGGCAGATCGGATTGATAGGTCCGCGATTCCCCTGCCCAATCCCGCTCCATCCCCGTGCCGTCGCCGGTAAAGGCCACGGCAGAAATGGAGCGTGAGGTGCGCGCATAGCCACCCGAAAACCCGTTCGACGCCGCCAGATGCATCGCGCGGGCAGAATAGCCTGCCGATGCCTCCACCTGCGTGATCCCCTTCGATGCCAACGCCGCCGCCTCAACCGCGCGGCAATCCGCCTCCAGCATCGCCGCATCCGGCTCTGCCGCCGCATCGGTCAGGTCCAGCGCCGCCAGATCCCAATCCCGCGCGATCTGCCCCGGATCGGCCAGCCCGACGCAGGGGTCATCCGGCGCCTCGCGCGCCATGGCCACCGCCCGCTCGGCCAGCGCGGTGATGGTGCGGTCCGAAATGTCTGATGCCGAAACGCAGGCCTGCCGCCCACCAAACAGCACCCGCAGCCCGATTTCCGTCCCCTCAGCACGCTCCGCCTGTTCCAGCGCCCCGCGCCGCACATCGATGGTCAGCGATGTGCCGTGAACGGCCAAGGCATCCGCCGCCTCGGCCCCCGCCTTGTGCGCGGCGTCCAGCAGGCGGGCAGTCAGATCGGCAAGCGGTGCGGTCATGGGATTTCCTTCGGGCCTCTGTGACCGAGGTAGTCCGCCTGCCGCGCCTGTGCAAGTTGATGACACCACGGGCCGGATATGAAAAAAGCCCCCGCAATCGCTGCGGGGGCCTACTTCCTGTCAGCAAAGCTTACTGAAGCTGCTGGCCGTTCGCAAAGAAACCGCCATCCTTGAACTCCAGCGTGGACGTCAGCTCATCTTCGCCCGTCGCATTGGCGAACATCGACAGCATCATCCGGAAGCCCATCACCTGATCCTCAGGCAGCAGGCCCATGGCCACCAGCTTGTCCATCAGCGTGTTGCCACCCACCAGCTTCAGGTCGACCTTGCCGGTCGGTGCAGGCATCCCGCCATAGGTGACCATGTCGGTGTTATCAAAGGTCAGCGCCCCATTTCCGGTCAACTCCGCCCCGGCGATCTTGGCTTGCAGCGCGGTGATATCCAGCGCGTTCAACTCGCCGGGGGGCTGATCGCCCACCGCTTCCATCGCGGCCGGATCCATGATGTCGGTAAACAGCGTGGCCTTGCCTTTGGTATCAATCACCAACGTCGCCGGATCGCGCGGCAACTGGCTGGTCGGGTCGATCAGCGCCCAGATTTCATCAGACACCGTCAGGTCGACAATACGGGTCAGCAACGAAAAATCGGCCGGTTCCTCTGTTGCCGTGATCGGCATCTTGAACCCGAAGGATGCTTCGCCATAGGCGATGTTCACCTGCGGGAAGGGAATTTCAGGCGCCGACATCGACATGGTCACCCCGGTGGCCCCGCCCGAATAGGCAAGCTGGTCGGCATCCATGGCAAAGCCAAGCGTGTTGCTTGTCCCCGCACCCGTGATCTTGGTCACACCCGTCGGCTCTGTCACTTCCATGTCATAGGTTGTGGCACCGCTCGAAAATGTTCCGTCCGTGGCAAACCCTGCTTTCAGCGCCGCCGCCATGTCGGCCATCGCCTCAGAACCAAGGAAGGTGCCGTTCGTCGTTCCCGTAAGATCCGCCATCGTAAGGTTTACCTTCACAGACGACGGTCCGGCCACCTCGCCCTCGGTCGGGCTTGGGTCGGGATCAGCAGCATCTACGGTCAGCGTCATGTTTTCCGCGGCAAAGCTGGACGTCAGCGAAGAGTTCTCGCCCTCACCAACCGCCACCAGATACTTGCCGGTCACATTGGTCAGGACGGCCTCTGCCGTCATGTCCACAGCCTCGGTGTCCACACCCTCGACGCTGGTCAGGGCAACCGTTACCTCCGGGCCTGCAAAATCATAGACTGTCTCGGCCTCGTCCCCGCTTGCTGTGATGGTCAGCCCGGGCTGGCGAATTTCCATCGACAGGGAGGTCGGGTTTCCGTCGGCTTCTGGGGGGGTGATGGTCATCTCAAAGGGATAGGTGTCCGACATCGTCACTTCGACAGTGCCGTCGCCGACTTCCCGAAAGCGGATCTCGTCCACCGAACCAGAGCCGGTCACGCCCTCCTGATCAATGGCCATTTCCATGCCGGTCACCACCAGCGTATCGCCATCGCGCTCTACGCTTTCGGTGGTTACGGTCTGGCCGCTGCTGGTTGAAAAGGCCAGCCAATTCTCCCAAACCTGTTCCGGGGTCACGTCGGCAAAGGCCGGCGCTGCGAAAAGCATGACAAGGGCGGTGCTGCCAGCCAGCCTGCGGTTGATCATAATGAACCTCGTTTCGATGCGATAAAATCTGTCGGCGCGGAGCATCCTCCCCCTCTGTGGCGGGGTCAAGGGTTTCCATCGCGGCTTTTGCATGCGTTAACTCCGTGGCGAAAGTGTGAAACGCCCCGCGCCGGGCAAGGAGGGACAGCGTGAAAGGCAAGGTTGTGGTCATCACCGGGGCAAGCCGGGGCATCGGCGCCGCTGCTGTCCGGGCCTTTGCGGCCGCAGGGGCAAGCGTTGTGGCATTGGCCCGCAGCGAGGCGCAGGTAGCAGAACTGGCCGCCGAATTGGGGCCGAATGTGGTAGCGTTGGGCTGTGACGTGGCAGACTGGACATCGGTTCACGCGGCCATCTCCGCCGTTCATGCCCGCTTTGGCCGCATTGACGTGCTTGTGAACAATGCCGGCGTCATTGACCCCATTTCACGGCTGGCTGATGCCGATGTCGCCGCTTGGGGCAAAAGCATCGACATCAACCTCAAGGGCGTCTTTCACGGCATGAAGGCCGTTCTTCCCCAGATGCGGGCGCAGGGTTCCGGCACCATCATCACCGTCTCTTCCGGCGCGGCCACCAATCCCTTGGAAGGGTGGAGCGCCTATTGCGCCGGCAAGGCGGGCGCGCTGATGCTCACCCGCGCCGCCCATCTGGAAGAAGGGTCGCATGGCATCCGCATCCTCGGCCTGTCGCCCGGAACAGTGGCAACGGACATGCAGGTGAAGATCAAGGCATCCGGCGTGAACCCCGTCAGCCAGATTGATTTCGCCACCCACATCCCCGCCGACTGGCCCGCCCGCGCGCTGGTCTGGATGTGCGGGCCAGCCGCCGATGAATGGCTTGGCCGCGACATTTCCCTGCGCGATGAAGCCATTCGCCGCGCTGTGGGGTTGATCCCATGATCCGGGTCGAGGATCGTTCGGGCGCGCGCCTTCTGGTACTGGACCGCGCCGACAAGGCCAATGCCCTGACGCAGGACATGCTGGCCGCGCTGGACAACGCCGTTGCACAGGCGACAGCAGATGGGATGGCCGTTCTGGTGCTGACAAGTGCAGGCCGCGTCTTTTCCGCCGGGGCCGATCTGGACGGCATGGCCCAGGGCCTCGGCCACGCCCCGGAATGGGAGGTGTTGTCGCGCCGCATCGCCGCCTATCCCGGCCTGACCATCGCCGCGCTGAATGGCACTCTGGCAGGGGGTGCCTTTGGCATGGCGCTGGCCTGCGATCTGCGGGTGGCGGTGCCGGGGGCGGAATTCTTCTATCCTGTGATGAAGCGCGGCTACCTGCCCCAACCGTCAGACCCCGCCCGCCTGTCGGCGCTGGTGGGGCCTGCGCGGGCAAAGCAGATCCTGCTCGCTGGCCAACGCATCAAGGCAGAAACCGCCCTCGGCTGGGGCCTGATAGACCGTATCGCGGAAGATGCCGTCGAAGGCGCACTCACCCTCGCCACCGACGCGCTCGCCGCGGATCCCCGCCATGTCCGCCGCATGAAGGCGATGTTCTGACCCCCGCCCTAGCGTTTGCGATGCCCGCCCGGCACCCGCGACAGGAAACCGGGTGGCCGCTTTGCGATCCAGACCAGAAACCCCTCCATCCGCGCATCCGCGCGGATCGCCTCAGGCGTATTGAACTGACGCGCCAACTCGGTTTCGGTAAACCGGGCGTGAATTTCCTTGTGGCAGATGTGGTGGACCATCACCGTCGGCCCGCCCTTGCCACCTTTCAGCTTTGGCACAAGGTGATGCAGGCTTTGCGGCACATCCGGTGGAATCGGGCGCAGGCAGATCGGGCAGGTCGGGTTCATGTTGTCCTGTCACGGCTTTCGGGGCAAAGGATGGCGCAACAGGCGGCGGGGGCAAGATGGATGCGCTGGTGATTGGGGCCGGCCCTGCGGGGCTGATGGCGGCAGAGATGCTCGCTGCCGCTGGCCGCCGCGTTGTGGTGTGCGAGGCGAAACCCTCGGCCGGGCGCAAATTCCTGATGGCCGGGAAATCCGGCCTGAACGTAACCAAGGACGAACCCCCGGAACAGTTTGCCAGCGCCTATGATGCGGGGTGGCTGGCCCCCATGCTGGCCGAATTCGGCCCCGAACAGGTGCAGGACTGGTGCCGCGCGCTGGGGCAGGAGGTGTTCACCGGCTCTTCCGGTCGGGTTTTTCCCCGGTCGATGAAAGGCTCGCCGCTGCTTCGTGCCTGGCTCACCCGCCTTGGCGGGGCAGGGGTGGAAATGCGCCTACGCTGGCGCTGGACCGGGTTTCAGGGCGATGCGTGGGCCTTCGATACGCCCGATGGCCCGGTCACCCTGTCCTCGCGCGTGATTGTGCTTGCACTGGGCGGGGCAAGCTGGGCGCGGCTGGGGTCAGACGCGGCTTGGGTACCGTGGCTGCTTGACAGGGGGGTGGAGATCGCACCGTTCAAACCGGCCAATATGGGATTCTCCGTCAACTGGTCCCCCCACATGGCCAAACACTTCGGCCAACCCATCAAGGGTGTGGCCCTGATCGCCGGCGCGCGTCGCATCCGCGCCGAATGCGTTTTGTCCACACGCGGCATCGAAGGCGGCGGCATCTACGCCCTCAGCCGTGACCTGCGCGACGGCGCGGCGCTGCACCTTGACCTGATGCCCGATGTCGCGACGGCAGAGGTAGAGGCACGCCTTGCCCGGATGAAGCCGGGCGAAACCCTTGCCAACCGCCTGCGCAAGCTGAGCCTTCCCCCCGTCACCGTCGCGCTGGTGATGGAGTTCGGCCGAAGCCTTCCAATACTGACCGCCATCAAGGCGCTGCCCATCCCCCTGACCGGCCCCCGCCCGCTGGATGAGGCTATCTCCACCGCAGGCGGCATCACCCGCGCCGCCCTGACCGATGATCTGGAACTGCGCGCCCTTCCGCGCGTCTTCGCCTGCGGCGAGATGCTGGATTGGGAAGCCCCCACGGGCGGCTATCTCCTCACCGCTTGCTGGGCGACCGGGCGCTGGGCGGGGCGGGCGGCGGCGAAGGCGGGGTGAACCCCGCCCTACAGGCCAAATACTACAGGGACGGCGGGGTAAACCCCGCCCTACCCGTGCTTCACCATCACATGGCGGACGACGGTATAATCTTCCAGCGCATAGGCGCTCATGTCCTTGCCGTAGCCGGATTGCTTCAACCCGCCATGAGGCATCTCGTTGACCAGCATGAAATGCGTGTTGATCCAGGTGCAGCCATAGCGCAGCCGTGCCGCCGTCGCCATCGCGCGGCCCACGTCCTTGGTCCAGACGGATGAGGCAAGGCCGTAATCGCTGTCATTGGCCCAGCCCACGGCAGTATCCACATCGGAAAACGGCGTAATGGAAACCACCGGACCGAACACCTCGCGCCGGACGATCTCATCCTCTTGCCGGGCTCCGGCGATGACAGTGGGGCGATAGTAGTATCCCTGATCCATTACCGCGCCGCCGGTCGTGACCTCCACATGGTTCAACTCACGCGCGCGGTTCACGAAACTTGCCACCCGGTCCCGCTGGCGCAAGCTGATCAGGGGGCCGATCTCATTCGTGCTGTCATCGTCATTGGCCAGCGCGATGGAGGACACCGCCGATGTCAGATCTGCCACCAGCCGATCATAGACCTTCTTCCCCGCATAGATGCGGCAGGCGGCGGTGCAATCCTGACCTGCGTTGTAATAGCCAAAGGCGCGCAGGCCTTCGACAACCTCGCCCACATCGGCATCGTCAAACACCAGAACGGGGGCCTTGCCGCCCAGTTCCAGATGCGTGCGCTTCACCGTTTTCGCGGCGGCATCCAGCATCTTCTTGCCCGTCGCCACGTCGCCCGTCAGACTGATCATGTCGACCTGCGGGTGGTTGATTAGATAGCTTCCCACCGTCTGCCCACGCCCGGCCACGATGTTCACCACCCCCTCGGGCAGTTCCTCGGCCAATATCCGCGCCATTTTCAGCGCGGTCAGCGGCGTCTGTTCCGATGGTTTGAATACCACCGTATTACCGCCCCCCACCGCAGGCCCCAGCTTCCATGCCATCATCATTAGCGGATAGTTCCACGGTGCGATGGACGCGATCACCCCAACCGGATCGCGGCGGATCATGCTGGTATGCCCGGCCAGATATTCCCCCGCCACCGCGCCATGCTGGCAGCGCACGGCACCGGCGAAGAACCGATAGCAATCGACAATCGCCGGAATCTCGTCATTCCGCGCCGCATTGATCGGCTTGCCGCAGTTCAGCGCCTCCAGCGCGGCGAAACTGTCAGCCTCTGCCTCGATACGGTCCGCGATCCGCAGCAGCGCCGCAGAACGCTCGCCGGGTGTGGTGCGGGACCATGTCTCAAACGCCTTGCGCGCGGCGGCCACCGCCCGGTCCACCTGCGCGGTCGATGCCTCTGGCACCTCCAGGATCAACCCCCCCGTGCGCGGGTTCAAAATCTGCTCCCGCGCTTCCTGCCCGGCCTCGAAGGCCGATCCGATCAGAAGCTGCGTGTCGATGGTCATGTGGACGCTGTCCATGGAAACCTCCCGGTTCATTTGCCCGCGCCGGCGGTCTCGGATCCGCCACGGGTCAGGTAAAAGGCGATAAGGATGGGAACGACGGTGGCCACGAAAACCACGATGGCGACCACATTGGTCACCGGGCGCTGCCGGGGGCGGACCAGTTCCTGCAACATCCAGATGGGCAGGGTGCTTTGCTGGCCAGCGGTGAAAGTGGTGACGATCACCTCATCAAAAGACAGCGCAAAGGCCAGCATCCCGCCCGCCAGCAGCGCCGTGCCAAGGTTGGGCAGTAGCACATAGCGAAAGGTTTGGAAGCTGTTGGCCCCAAGGTCCGCCGATGCCTCAAGGATACCCCCCGACAGACGGCGGAAGCGGGCGACCGCGTTGTTGTACACGATCACGATGCAGAAGGTCGCGTGGCCGAGGATGATGGTCCATGTCGAAAATGGAATGTCCATGATCGAGAAAGCCGAGCGAAGCGACATGCCGGTGATGACGCCGGGCAGCGCGATGGGCAGGATGATCAGCAGGCTGATCTGTTCGCGCCCGAAAAAGTTCGCCCGCGCCATAGCGGCGGAAACCAGCGTCCCGAGGATCATGGCAAGGAAGGTCGCGATGGTGGCGACCCAGAGCGACAGATACAGCGGCGGCCAGATATCTTCGCGGTTCCATGCCACGCCGAACCATTGCGTTGTCAGCCCGGGGGGCGGGAATTGATAGGATTTATCCTCGGTCGTGAAAGCATAGAGGAAGATCAGCAGGATCGGCAGATGCAGGAACAGCAGGCCACCGACAGCCGCGATCTTTAACCCCAGTGAGGCGCGGTCAGAGTGCATCAAACGCCCCCTTCCGTTTCGCAATGGTCAGGTAGATCAGCATGATGATGATTGGCACCACCGCGAAGGCGGCGGCCAACGGAATGTTCCCCGCCGTTCCCTGCAACTGGTAAACCGCAAGCCCGATGAAGCGGGCCGAGGTGCCGACGATCTGCGGGATGATGTAATCGCCCATGGTCAGTGAAAAGGTAAAGATCGACCCCGCGATCACACCCGGCATGGCCAGCGGAAGGATCACCGTGCGAAACGTCTGCGCGCGGGATGCGCCAAGGTCCGCCGATGCCTCCAGCATCGAATTCGGCACCCGTTCCAGCGAGGCCTGCATGGGCAGGATCATGTAGGGCAGCCAGACATAGACAAAGACAAGGAAGGTCCCCATCGGGCTGGTGGAGAGGGAATTGCCGCCAATGCCCGGAATGGCGAGAATGGCGTTCAGAACCATCGACAGCCCCACCCCATCGGCGGCCCAGGTGATGATCCCTTCCTTCGCAAGGATCAGCTTCCAAGCATAGACCTTCACCAGATAAGACGACCACAGCGGCAGCATCACACCCAGATAGAACACCGCTTTCCACTTTCCCCGCGCAAAACGTGCCGCGAAATAGGCGATCGGAAAGGCGATGACCGCACAGCCGATCGTGACGGCGGCCGACATCAGAAGCGTGCGCAGGATGATGTCCATGTTCTGCGCCCGGAACAGTTCGGCATAGGTTTTCAAGGTGAATTCTTCCTTCACCATCCCCGAAAACTCATCAATCGAATAAAAGCTTTGCAACAGCAGCGCGAACAGCGACCCCAGATACACCACGCCCAGCCACAGCAGGGGCGGCGTCAGCAGCACCGCCAGCAGCACCCCAGGATGCCGCCAGAACAGCGCGGTCAGCCGATCGGCCATGCCCCGTTCGGGCAGGATGGCGGGGGCGTCGCTCATGCCTGATCCATCACATGCAGGGCAGCGGGGTCAAAGGACAGGCCCACCGTCGCGCCGGGTTCCGGCATGGGCTGGCCCGCAGGCATCAGGACGGCGACTTCCGTGCCGTGCAGCATCACCGAAACGCGGCTTCCCGAGCCCAGATACCGGATCGACGTCACCGTTCCCGCCAGCGCCACCCCATCGGCAGGCGTCAGGCGCAGCGCCTCAGGCCGCAGGGACGACCATTTGGCAGGCCCCCCGAAGGCGCGCGTCACCTCGGGCGACAAGACGTTGGACGATCCAACGAAATCGGCGACAAACCGGGTGCGGGGACGGGCATAGACTTCGGCCGGAGTGCCGATCTGCGCAATCTTGCCTTCGTTGAACACGGCAAGGCTGTCGGCCATGCTCAGCGCCTCGCCCTGATCATGGGTCACAAAGACAAAGGTGATCCCCAACCGCGTTTGCAGCGCCTTCAATTCATCCTGCATCGCCTCGCGCAGCTTTAGGTCCAGCGCGCCAAGCGGTTCATCCAGCAGCAGAACCTTCGGTTCGTTCACCAAGGCCCGCGCAAGCGCCACGCGCTGGCGCTGCCCGCCCGAAAGCTGCGCGGGCTTGCGGTCGCCATAACCATCCAGCTTGACCAGCGACAGCATCTCTTCCGCACGGCCTTCGCGGCTGCGGCGGTCGATACCCTTGACCATCAGGCCGTAGCCAACGTTGTCGCGCACATTCATGTGCGGAAACAGCGCGTAATCCTGAAACACGGTGTTCACGTTGCGCCGATTGGGGGGGATGTCGCTGACATCCTGCCCGAAGATGCGGATCGCCCCGCCGGTAGGTTTCTCGAACCCCGAAATCAGCCGCAGGCAGGTGGTTTTGCCCGAACCGGACGGTCCCAGCATGGCGAAGAACGATCCTTCCGCGATGGTCAGATCGACGCCATCCACAGCCCTGACGGGGGCAGAGGGCGGGCCGAAATGGCGCGATACGTTCTGGAATTCGACGGCAGCGGTCATGGAGGGGAGAACTCCGACAGGCAAAAGGAGAGGAAGGGTGCGCGCAGAAGCGCACACCCTACTTGGTTGGAAGGGGGCCGATCAGCGGCCGCCGATCACGCCGATATAGTCCGACACCCAGCGGTAATAGGGTACGCATGTATCTTCGCCTTGCGAACAATCTGCGACCGGCGTCGTCCAGAACCGGATCTTGTCGAAATCATCCAGACCGTTCGTCGTGCAGCCTTCGGCCGTCTGCATCCCGCGCCCGTCGGTGCAGGCGGCGGGAACCGACGGGTTCGCCCCGAACCAGACCGACAGGTCAGATTGCAGGTTTGACGAAAGCTGATGTTCGAACCACATATAGGCGCAATTCGGGTGTTCGCTGTCGACGTGAAGCATGGTCGTGTCGGCCCAGCCTGTCGCGCCTTCCTGCGGGATGGTCGATGCCACCGGGGCACCGCCAGCCTTCAGCAGGTTCACCTGGAATGGCCAAGAACCCGAGGCGACCACACCTTCATTCTTGAAATCGTCGATCTGAATAAAGGCGTCATGCCAGTAGCGGCTTGTCAGTTCCCGCTGACCGCGAAGTAGGTCAAGCGCCGCCTTGTACTGGTCTTCGTTCAGTTCATAGGGAGAGGTGATGCCCAGTTCCGGCTTGTGGAACATCAGGTATTGCGCGGCATCGGCCACATGGATCGGGCCGTCATAGGCCTGCACCCGGCCTTTGTTGGACTGACCGTCGGGCAAATTTTGTTCTTCAAAAACAACGTTCCACGAGGTCGGCGGTTCCTTGAACACCTCGGTGTTGTACATCAACACGTTCGGCCCCCACATATACGGCACGCCATAATGCTTGCCGTCCACCGTGTGCCAGGGCGCATCCTGCAGGCGCGGGTCGATGGTGGACCATGATGGGATCAGATCCTTGTTGATCTCCTGCACACGCCCGCCTGCAATCAGGCGGAGCGAGGCGTCGCCGGATGCTGTGACAAGGTCGAACCCGCCTTCGTTCATCAGGGCAACCATCTCGTCCGAGGTGTTCGCCGTCTTGACGGTCACCTTGCAACCACTTGATTCTTCGAACTTCGTCACCCAGTCAAAGGCCGGGTCCGTCTCGCCGCGTTCGACATAGCCGGCCCAGGCCACGATGGAAAGTTCGCCTTCGCCCGCGCCGACCTCGGTCATTTGGGCAAGGGCGGGGGTGACGCCGACGATCAGGCCGAGGGCGGTGGTGGCGGTCAGTTTCAGTGTCTTGAGTGTCATGCTGAAATTCTCCCTGTGACAGTGCCGCATGCGTGGGTTCGCATGCGCGAATAGCCGGTTTACCGATCATGGTGACGAACGGTATTCACCTGTCGGCAATTCGCAATATCAAAACGCTGATGGGTGCATTCGGTTTTTCCGATGGGTCAGTCAAAAACTTTGCCGTGCAGACGCCGACGCAGCAAAGCATTGGCTCGGTGCGCAGGCTGCGTCGGGAATTGCTGGATTCCTGATCAACAGATCATCGGTTCGGCACGTTGCTTTGCGCCGACCGGATGAAGTTCAGCGCGGGCGGGCTGAGTGGTGCGCCGCGCCGCCAAGCCAGGCCCACCTGCACGGTGGGCAGGTCGCCCGATACATCGCGAATCTCGATCCGGTCGCCTTCCAGCGACCAGGGCCGATAGACAAGGCTTGGCAGGATCGCCAGCCCCGCGCCGGTGGCGACGAGGGAGCGGACCGCCTCGACCGACCGGGTGCGGAAGGCGACCTCGGGCTTCACCGGCAAGGCGGCGGTCAGGCGGCGGGTGCTTTCCTCGATCTCGTCCACCATCAGCTGGATCATCGGCTGACCGGCCAGCTCCTCCAGCGCAATCGCCTCTTGCTGCGCCAGCGGATGGCCAAGCGGCAGCCAAAGCCGATAGGGCGTGACCAGTAACGTTTCCACATGCAGCGCCATCCGGTCCTTGACGGATGAGGTCAGCAGAACAGCCACGTCCAATTCTCCCCCAATCAGCAGGTGCTGAAGGTAGTCGCCGTTATCCTCGATCACATTCAATTCCACCTGCGGAAAGGCGCGGCGAAAGCGCGACAGGATGTCAGACAGCACATATCCCGCCACCAGCGAGGTGACGCCCAGCGACAGCCGCCCCGTCGCGGTTTCCGCCTCATCCCGGAATGCCGTGCGGGCGGTGGCGACATCGGCAAGGATCTGGCGCGCATGGCGCAGAAAGGCGCTGCCCTTGTGGGTGATCAGCAGCCCCCGCGCCTGCCGGTCGAACAGGGTGACACCCAGATCATCCTCCAGCGCACGGACAGCCTCGGTCACCGAGGATTGCGAGATCGACAGCGCGCGCGCGGCGCCGGACACACTGCCCGCCTCGGCAGCGGCGACGAAGAACTGAAGCTGGCGAAGCGTGAAGGCCATGGCGTTCCGATTGTGGCAGGGTCAGCCATTGGTTCTTGAACCCGTGGCGAACAGAATGGCTAACCCCCGTGGGATACTTGAACAGAGGAGAATGCGGGATCGGTCAGAAGAGAAGGGCGGTGCCGGGCGACGAGCGCGGTATAGGCGGCCAGACGATCCGGGGTGAAATGGCTCGTTTCAGCCAGCAGATTGACGGTGCCGGGAACGGTGCCATCGTCTGCTATGACTGGCAGGTTGGCGGCGGACCCAAGGCCCATGGACGTGATCAGCGCATGGTCGAAGAAAACCGTGGCGAATTCGGCGGGGGTATTGGCGACAAAGGGCAGCGCGCGGGTGATGCAGAGGTCATACCACGCATCCCGGTCTAGCGGTTTGGTGCCATGGACCGGGTATTCGACCGGATGGGAGCTATGCACACGGCGAAACAGGCCCTGCGCCAGATCATGGGTGGTGATCGTGAACAACCGCGTGCCAAGCGCGGTGCAGTCCTGTTCAAGGGCGGAAAAGGCGGCGGACATGGGATTCATATCGCCATGGGATATGGGCGCTGTCTAGCCATCGCGCAGCCGGTTGGCGAGAAGGGCAATCAGATCGGACCGGGTGATCAGCCCGATCAGCCGCCCGTCCTGCGTGATCGGCACGGCCTGCGGATGCCCCTCGGCCAGATGGTCCAGCACTTCGGCAACTCTGGCCTCTGGGGGCAGGGCGGAAACGGGTGCCGCCAGATCGGCCGCAGTCAGCGCCGGATCCGTCAGCCCGATGAGGGCGGATTGATCGACCAACCCCAGAAAGCGGCCGTCGCGGTCTTGCAGAGGCAGCGTCTTGAACCGGTGCTGCCGGAACAGGTGGCCCAGATCGGCAAGGCCTGTTTCGGGGGAAGTGGTAACAAGACCGCGCGACATGATGTCGGCGGCGGTCAGATCGCCCAGATGGTGGGTGGCGGGATCGGATTCGGTCAGGATGCGGGCCAGATCGCCCAGCCCGATATTCGGAGCCAGACGCAGCCGGTCCAGCAAGGCGGCCAGATCCCGCGCACTGGGGCCGGGTTTCTGATCGGGGGTGGCGGGTTGGCGAAAGGGATAGACGCGCCCGGTGGAGCGGTTCCACAGGATGCCGGCCCCCACCAGTGCGACGGTGCCTGCCAGAACGGGTGACAGGGCGAAGATGGGGCCGGGAAAATCCGGCGCGCGGGATGCCAGAACCGTGGCCAGCGCAACCGCGCCTGCAGGGGGGTGGAAGGCGCGCAACGCGGCCATGGCCAGAATGGCCAGCAGCGTGGCAAGCGGGGCCGCAATGATCGCCACATCGGTCAGTTGCAGAACCGCCAGCGCCGCCAGCGCGGCCACGCCGTTGCCGACAACGGCCGACCATGGCTGGGCGAGGGGGCTGCTGGGGACGACGAAGATCAGAAAGGCCGTCGCGCCAAAGGGGGCGATCAAAAGGAAATGACCCACGCCAAAGCCCGGTGCCGCAAGGTGAAGGATCGCCTCGCAGGCAAGCAGGCCAACCGCTGCGCCGCCCCCGGCGCGTAGGGCATCGCCCCCGCGCGGGGCGGTCATGGCGGGGCCGAAGGGGCGCAGGAATTTCATGCGGGAACCGGATTGCATCCCTGCCATCCTGCGGGGTTTTGCCCGGCAAGGACAGGGCAGAACGGACCTGTGGCCCCCCGCAACCGACCTAGCCGCGCATCATCGCCAGCCGGATCAGGGCGCGCTCCATCACCGCCATGCCCGGCGCGCGCGACGAGGAACGCAGCGTCAGGTCGGTTTCCAGCAGATGGGCGATCGCCTCTTCCAACCGGTTCATCGACCAGCTCTGCGCCTGCCGGATCAGCGCATCGCGGGATTTGAAGGGGATGCCGCGCATCCGCCCGATGGCCGCGGCCGCGCCGCCCGGTTCGCTGACCGCCATGTGCAGCGCGCGGAAATGGCGCATCGTCTGGATGCACAGGGAGACGGGCAGGGTGCCCTGCCCCTCCAGCCGCCGCAGCAGGGGGCCGATCTCTTGCGCCTTGCGGTCGGCGACCACGGCGATCAGCTCATCGACATCCGCCTCGATCGTTGCGGGGGCAAGGGCGGCGATCTCGGCCGGGGTCAGGGGGGTGCTGTCGCCGTGCTTGTAAAGCGCGATCTTTTCCAGCGTCTGGCGGAAATCGCCGGGATCAAGCGCGCGGCCCAGCGACATGAGGTCGGTCAGCGCCTCGCGGTCGATGGCGGCAAGGCCTGCGCGTTTCAGCGCATCCTCGATTTCCTCCCGCGAGGGGGGGTCGTCATACAGTCCGATGCAATAGGCGGCGGGGTGCTTTTCAAACAGCGTCTTCAGCGCGGATTTCCCCGTCAACCCGCCGGCGGTGACGATGATCTGTGCATCCCCCGGTTTCCATTCCGCCAAGGCGGTCGTGATGGTGGGGGTAAGACCATCGGCGGCCTCTTCGACAAAGGCCACGCGGGGGCCGGGGAAGAAACCTTGCGACTTGATGGCATCCAGCAAAAGCGCGCCATCCTTGCGCAGATCGGCGGCGGGGATCCGGGTCAGCCGCATCTCGGCTTCGCCCTCCGGACCGATCAGGGCGGCGATCACTTCTTGCCGCTTTAGCGCCACGCGCATCGAATCGGCGCCAAAGATCAGCAGCCCCGCCTTGCCTGGATCAGGGCGCGAGAAATAGCGAGTCGCCTCGACCCCCTTGAGGATCATTGCGCCAGCGTAGGTGCGGCGGCGAGCAGGCGGATCATCACCTGATCTGCCAGCATCACCGACAGGCGGCGTGCAGCATCATCTTCGGCGGCAAGGCCCGCGACGGTGGTTCCTGTGGCGGACCAAGAGGTGAAGGCGTTCACCTCACCCCCGGCCACGCGGGTGCCGGTGGCACGGCTCGTCAGCGTCCAGGTGGCGGTGCCGCGCAGGGTGTAACGGGTGGTTTCATTGGCCGCTGTGATGCCGCCCGATTGGCGGGTGGCGGAAATGGCAAAGCCAAGATCATAGGCCGCGGCCTCGGCCCGACCAAGGCGAGATTCAAGGCGGGCGACGAAATCGAAATCGGATTTGGTCACCGGGGCCTGCACCATGACCCGCCCGCGCAGCGCGCTTGCCCCGCCCTCTGGCCCATAGGCGGGCGTGAATCCGCAGGCCGCAAGCGGCAGGGCGGCAAGGCCGATCAGGAACAGGCGGCGTTCAGACAACGACATTGATGATGCGCCCCGGGACAACGATGATCTTCTTCACCGGCTGCCCGGCAAGGAACTTGATCACAGCATCATCCGCCAGCGCGATCTTTTCAACCTCGGACGCGGGCATGTCCTTGGGAACGGTGATTTCCGCCCGCCGCTTACCGTTGATCTGGATGGGCAGGGTGACGGAATCGTCCACCAGCAGGGCCGGGTCGGCCTTGGGCCATGCCGATTGCGTCACCAGCCCCGCACCGCCCAGCATCGACCACACCTCTTCGGCCAGATGCGGCGTCATCGGCTGCATCAGTTGCGCCAGCACCAGCATCGCATCGCGCCGCGCGGCCGTTCCGGCCTGCGAGCGTTGCAGGGTGTTGGTGAATTCGTACAGCTTGGCGATGGCCTTGTTGAAGGCAAAGCCTTCGATGCCCTTTGTCACCTCATCCACCGCGCGGGCGGTGGCGCGGGCGAGGGCGGTGTCCTCGTCCGGGTTGGCCGGGCTGTTGCCCTGCGCGATGTCATCGGCGATCCGCCACACGCGGTTGAGGTGCTTGTAGGCGGCCTCTGCCCCCGATGCCGTCCATTCCACATCGCGTTCGGGCGGGCTGTCCGACATCACGAACCAGCGCGCGGTATCCGCGCCGAACTGGGCGATGATATTCATCGGATCGACGACGTTCTTCTTGGACTTCGACATCTTGGCCGAAGGGATCACCTCCACTGCCGTACCATCTTTCAGCGTCGCGCCGGAATCGGAGCGGATGATGCCTTCGGGCAGGTGATAGACCGGACGGCCATTCGCATCCCGCGTCAGGTAAATCTCATGCGTCACCATGCCTTGGGTGAAAAGCGCATTGAACGGCTCTATCGCCTTTTGCGGCAGATGCCCGGTCTTGTGCATCGCGCGGGCGAAGAAGCGGGAATAGAGCAGGTGCAGGATCGCGTGTTCGATGCCGCCGATGTATTGATCGACATTCATCCAATAGGCCGCACCCTCCGCATCCGTCGGCGTGGTCGCGCGGGGGCTGGTGAAGCGGGCGTAATACCAAGACGAATCGACGAAAGTATCCATCGTGTCCGTCTCGCGCCGGGCAGCAGCGCCGCATTTCGGGCAGGTGCAGTTGCGCCAGGAGGGATGACGGTCCAGCGGGTTGCCGGGGATGTCAAAGGTCACGTCATCGGGCAGGGTGACGGGCAGGTTTTTCTTTTCCTCGGCCACCACGCCGCAGGTGGCGCAATGGATGACCGGAATGGGGCAGCCCCAATAGCGCTGGCGCGAGATGCCCCAGTCGCGCAGGCGGAACTTGGTGACGCCCTTGCCATAGCCATGCGCTTCGGCATGGGCGATGGCGGCGGCGATGGCGGCATCCCCGGTTTGCACCGCGTCCCCGGCGAAACCGCGCACATAGGTGACGCGTTCGGATTTCATCGGAACGAAAGCCTCGGCCAGGGGGACATCCTCTGCACCCTCGGCCACGAAAACCGCGTCGATCGGCAGGCCGTACTTGGTGGCGAAATCGAAATCCCGCTGGTCATGCGCGGGGCAGCCGAAGATCGCCCCGGTGCCGTAATCCATCAGGATGAAATTGGCGATCCAGACTGGCAATTCCCATGACGGATCAAGGGGATGCTTCACACGGATGCCGGTGTCATAGCCGATCTTCTCTGCCGTCTCGATTTCCTCGGCGCTGGTGCCGCCCTTGCGGCATTGCGCGACAAAGGCCGCGACCTTCGGATCATCCTCTAGTGCCTTTGCCAACGGATGGTCCGCAGAAATCGCCGCAAAGGACGCGCCCATCAACGTATCGGGGCGGGTGGTATAGACCTCCAGCTTCTCGAACCCCGCAGGCGCACCGACGGTGTCGAACGCGAATTGCAGCCCGCGCGATTTGCCGATCCAGTTCGCCTGCATCAGGCGCACCTTTTCGGGCCAGTCCGTCAGCCCATCCAGCGCGTTTAGCAATTCCTCGGAATAGTCGGAAATCTTGAAGAACCACTGCGTCAGTTCCCGCCGTTCCACCGCCGCGCCGGACCGCCAGCCCTTGCCGTCGATTACCTGTTCGTTGGCCAGAACCGTCATGTCGACCGGGTCCCAGTTCACCACGGCGTTCTTGCGGTAGATCAGGCCCGCTTCCATCATGTCGATGAACATGGCCTGCTGCTGGCCGTAATATTCCGGGTCACAGGTTGCGAATTCGCGCGACCAGTCGATCGACAGGCCCAGCGGTTTCATCTGCGCCTTCATGTCGGCGATGTTGGCATAGGTCCATGTCTTGGGGTGGCCGCCGCGTTCCATCGCGGCATTTTCCGCAGGCATCCCAAAGGCATCCCAGCCCATCGGGTGCAGCACGGAATAGCCCGCCGCCGCTTTTTGCCGCGCCACCACATCGCCCATCGTGTAGTTACGCACATGGCCCATATGGATGCGCCCCGATGGATAGGGGAACATCTCCAGCACATAATACTTGGGCTTGGCCGGATCGCGCCGCGCCGTGAAGGCCCCGGCCTGATCCCAGGCGGATTGCCATTTCGGTTCGGTCACAGCGGGTTCGTAGCGCGACATTCTTTGTCCCCAAGCGTTCGGATGCGCGCCGTTATACAAGCCGCGCGGCCAAGGTCCAGTGATCGCGGGAGAAAGCCCTTAAAGCTTGCTGTCCTGAATGCGCAGCTGGCGGGCGCGGGTCAGGATCGCGTCTTCCACGGCGCGCACCGTGCCGGGATCAACCGCGCCACCGCCCGAAGATTGCAGCGCAACCTTCAAGCTGCGCGCATCCAGCGCCGGGTCTTGCACATAGATCGTCGCGCGATAGGCGCGGCCGCCGCCCGGAGGCGTGCCAAAGCCGGTGACGATGACGCCGGTAAACGGATCAACCGATTCGATGGGCAGGAAATTCAGCACGTCCTGCGCCGCGACCCAGAGGTATTTGTTCACCTCGACCGTCGTGTTCGGGTCTGTGCCGTTGCGGAAAAGGTCAAAGAAAGACGACCGATTGGTCTTTGTCCCCTGTGCGCGATCCGCTGCCGCGCGCTGCGCCTCGGCGCGTTCGCGGCGTTCAAGCGTATCCTCTGCCGGAATGGAGGGCGCAGCGTTGCGGCGGAACAATCCGCTGTCGCCGCTGGCGATCCCGGTCCCGCAGGCCGATACAGAGATGAGCATGCCGCCAATCAGCGCGACCTGTGCCAAGCGATGCAGGTTCATCCAGTCCCCCGTTAGCCTTTGATCGCTGTCTAGCCCACCGTTTCCGGCGTGCCAAGGCTTTTCCCCCGCACAGGCTTACAGATGCCTGCCCCTCGCGCGGCTGCGCGAGAAGACAGTGCTGATGTTTGGGCTTGCGCCGCATCAAGGCAGCCTTGCTCAGGGGGCAAAAGTGACTGTGGCAAGACTGCATCACGATTTCGAGCTTTAAGTTTGGTTAATGCTCCGGCGTTGCAATCGAGGGCGTTAAGATTGATGAACGGTTCATCCCCACCCCGGATTCCCCTGGGCTGGGCGTTCCTAAGACAACGAGGGAAAACGATGAAAAAGATTCTTCTTGCAACCACGATGCTCGCTGGCACCGCTGGTTTCGCCGCTGCTGAAGTGGCAATTTCGGGCTATGCTGAAATCGGTATCCAAGACGACGGCGCGCCGACCTCCAACGCCGAGTTCTTCACCGACGTGGACGTGACCTTCACGATGTCCGGCGAAACCGATGGCGGCCTGTCGTTCGGCGTGTCGGTTGATCTGGACGAAGCCGGAAACCTCGGCGACACCACCGACAACAACGGCACCGCCATCTTCGTTTCGGGCGCGTTCGGCAAGCTCACCATGGGCGACACCGATGGCGCTCTGGACTGGGCGATTGCTGACGCTGGCGCTCTGACCTCGCTCGCAGACGACCACACCACCCACCTGTACTACTTTGCAGCGTCCGGCTTTGACGGCTCGCATGATGACCAAGTCGCTCGTTACGAATATTCGTTCGGTGACTTCGGTGTTGCGATCTCGTTGGAGCAGGCCAACAACAACCTGACCGGCACGCTGCAGGACGACAACATCGGTATCGGTGCGACCTACGCGATGGACATGGGCGGCACCGCGCTGAAGTTCGGTCTGGCTTACCAGGCCGGTTCGCGCGACAACGCTCTCGGTGACGCAATCTACACGAACGGTGATGCGATCGGTGCGTCGGTTTCGGCCGAGTTCGCTGGTGGCTTCGCGGCTTCGCTCGGCTACATCAAGTATGACTATGATGCGCTGGGTGTTAACGGTCTGGCTTCGGACGAAGTCGACTTCGCTCACACCGGTCTGGGTTTGACCTACACCACCGGCGCTCTGTCCGTGCATGGTAACGTCGGCTTCTACAACCCGGACGTGGGTGCTTCGGACGAGACCTATGGTCTGGCCGTGAACTACGATCTGGGTGGTGGCGCTGTTGTGATGGCAGGCTACGGTTCGGACGTTGGCGCTGCTGGCCAGTCGGCCTACTCGATCGGCCTCGGCCTGTCGTTCTGATCTGACGCAAGTCTTGATCTGATGGAAGAGCGGGCGAAAGCCCGCTCTTTTCATTTGCGGAAGGCCATTCTCGACTTTCCGCTTGCCGGGCGCTAAGCGCTGGCATCCCTTTAATTGCCCCAGCGAGACAGATGATGACCGCCGCACCGCTTTCGGCCACAGAGATCAAGACGCTGTATGCACAGGCCACTGCGCTGCTTTCACAAAGGCGAGCAAGTGATGCGCTGCCGCTATTCGGGCAGATCATTGATGGAAATCCAAACCTTGCCGAACCGCATTGGCAGGTGGCCCAGATCTTTGCCGAGGCAGACAACCTCGATCGCGCGCTAAACCACGCTGCTGCAGCGGCGCGGTTGAAGCCGACGGAACCGGTTGTCTGGGCAACTTGGGCCGATCTGGCGGCGCTGCACGGTAAAGCCGAGGCAGAGCGTGACTTCCTGCAGGCGGTGAAAGCCGCCCCATTGTCATCGGCCATCCGCATCAGACTGCAGGATCGATTCGGCGCGCAGCGCCGCGCGTCGCGCCCCGAACTGACCGGGCTCGACAAGGCGACGCTGGCCCGTGTGTCACAGTCGATCGCCAAGGGCGATCTGGCCCCGGCGCGCGATCTGGTTGCGCGGTTGCTGGCGGCAGCGCCGAAATCGGCCGTGCTGCACAATATGATGGGCAGCATCCTTTCCGGCCTTGGCAACGGCCCGCAGGCGCTGGCTGCGCTGCGCAACGCGCAGAAGCTGGACCCGTTCTATGCCGAAGCCTGGTTGAATGAGGGCAATGAACATCTGCGCCTCGACCGGATTGAGGATGCCCTGCGCGCCTTTCGCGGTGCTATCGCCCGCGCGCCCGATATGGAACAGGCGCTGTTGCGCTATGTCACCGTTCTGAATCAGCAAACACAACCCGGCCGCGCGCAACCCTTTGCCGAACGGATGGTGGCGCTTTATCCGAAATCGGCTGCCGCGCTGATGGCGTTCGGCAACACTCTGATTCAACTACGCGACCATGCCCGCGCGGCAGATGTCCTCGAACGGGTGGTCGCGGCCACGAAGGGCACATCGGCCGAGGCGCTTGCTTTGCTGTCGCAGGTTTATTCCCACCTCAACCGCGATGCCGAGGCGGTCGAGCTGATCGACCGCGCCTTGGCAATCCGCCCGGATTTCATAATGGCGCTGAACCGCAAGGCCAGCCTTATGCAAAGCGCTGGGCAATTTGATGAAGCCGACCGTCTGTTCCGGCATGGGCTGGAGCTGGCGCCGCTTGATGGCGACCTGTTCCGCAACTTCATCGTCAGCTACAAGGTCAAGCCGGGCGATCCGATCGTCGGACAGATGCAGGCTGCCATCGCCCTGCCCACCTTGCCCGAACGGTCTCGCCTGTCCTTCGCCTTTGCCTTGGGCAAGGCGCTGGAGGATCAGAAGGACTATCCCGCCGCCTTCCCCTATATCCGGCAGGCGAATGATCTGACCCGCAAGCTTTACCCCTACGACATGAAGATCCGCCATGCCGAGGTGGCGGCGATGCAGAAGTCGATGGGTGGCTTTGATTGGGCGGGAACCCGGATCGAAGGCGCATCAGAGGCCGCCCACATCTTCGTCACCGGAATGCCGCGGTCGGGTACGACGCTGATCGAACAGATCATCGCCAGCCATTCCCGTGTGACCGGGGCAGGGGAGTTGGCCGTCTTGCAGGGAGCTTGTCAAAAGCTGCTGATATCGCGGCCGGATGGCTATGACGACATCCGCCGTCTGGCCGATGTGTCGGGGGCGGATATCGCGGCGATGGGTCAGGCCTTCATCGCCGAACTGGCCAAGCGCTTTCCCGGCGCGGACGTCATCACCGACAAGTCGATCACGACCTACATGTATATCGGGCTGGTCAAGCTGGCCCTGCCCAATGCGCGGATCATCGTGGTACGCCGCGATCCGCGCGACACGCTCTTGTCGATCTACAAAAACCGCTTTCCGGAAGGCACGCATCTGTACGCCTATGACCTGCGCGATCTGGCGCACCAATACGCGACATTCGTCGAGATGATCGACTTCTGGCGGTCCGAAACCCCCGACTGGTTCACCGAGGTGGAATACGAAACCCTTGTCGCCAACCCCGAAACCGAGTCTCGCCGTCTGATCGCCGCGGCGGGGCTGGATTGGGAAGATGCCTGCCTGAACTTTCACGAGAACAAGCGCAAGGTTGACACGCTGAGCGTGTATCAGGTGCGACAGCCGATATCCGGAGGGTCGGTGAAGGCCTGGCAGCGTTACGAAAAGGAACTGGCTCCGATGATCGAGGTCCTGGCAGAACGCGGGCTTTTGCCAAACTAATCGGCGTCATATTATTGAAATAAAACAATAATGCCAGAACTGGGCCGCCCTGCGCAGGGGTGGCCCTTTTTGCCATCTTGGCAACACTGTGGCGGGAATGCACCGTTAACCTTTGTTAATCATTATGCACTTATCCATAACGCTTTATCATCAACGTCCTGCAGGAGTAGTTTCCGCCCATCGGTTCATTACCTAGTAAGGAGACTTCCAATGAAAAAAGTACTGTTGGCGACCACGATGCTTGCGGGCACCGCTGGTTTCGCTGCCGCAGAAGTTGCTGTAACCGGTTCTGCTGAAATCGGGATCCTCTCGACGGAATCCGCTGCAGGCCTCAAGACAACCCAGTTCCATCAGGACGTCGAAGTCGTATTCACTATGTCCGGTGAAACAGACGGTGGTCTGTCCTTCGGCGCTGCGATCGACCTGGACGAAACCAACGTCGCCGCTGGCGATGACTCGGGCACCACGGTGTTTGTTTCGGGTGCCTTCGGTCGTCTGACCATGGGCGACACCGATGGCGCCTTCGACTGGGCCGTTCAGGATGCCGGTTCGCTGACCTCGATGGGTGATGATCACACCACCCACGTCGCATATTTCAACGCCAACGGCTTTGATGGTTCACACGACGGGCAGATCGTTCGTTACGAATACTCGTTCGGCGATTTCGGCGTCGCACTGTCGTATGAGCAGGCAAACAACGGCAACGCGGCCGTTCTCGCCGGTGTGACCGCTGATGACAACGTTGGCATCGGTGCGACCTACTCGATGGAAATGGGCGGCACCGCGCTGCGCTTTGGCCTTGGTTACATGGCTGGTGCGATCACCAACACACCGGCACACGCAGGTGGTCCTGGCCCGGATGGCATCAACGGCACGGCTGACGATGTGGCCGCGCAGGCTGCAGCCATCCTGAATGGTGACGTCATCGGTGCATCGGTCGGAGCAACCTTCGACGGTGGCTTCTCCGGTATGATCGGCTACAGCAAAACCTCACCGGATGTTGGTGCTGACACCAAGCGTCTGGGCCTCGGCCTGACCTACACGACCGGCGCCCTGTCGCTGCATGCAAACTACGGCGAAGCCAAGACGGGTGCGCTGCCGAAGACCAAATCCTACGGTCTGGCCGTGAACTACGATCTGGGTGGCGGCGCAGTTGTGATGGCTGGCTACGGCAATGACGTCAATGCTGCCGTCGGCAGCCAGACCCAGTATTCGATCGGCCTCGGCCTGTCGTTCTGATCTCCTCTCGGATCAGAAAGAAAGGGCGGGCCATTGGCCCGCCCTTTTTCGTTCCTCGCTTCCCTTCGTCCCGGCGCTATGATTCTGATGCGGGAAAGACGGAGGGGCTTCATGTCACTGGCAGAGATCAGCGCGCGGGTGCGGGCGGCGGAACGGGCGGCGGGGCGGGTTGAGGGATCAGTCACCCTGATCGCCGTGTCCAAGGTGCAGCCGCTGGACCGGGTGGTGGCAGTGCTGGAAGCCGGGCATCGCATCTTTGGCGAAAACTACGTGCAAGAGGCGGCGGGCAAATGGCCCGACCTGCGCGCCCGCTTTGGCGCGGTGCAGGTGCATATGATCGGGCCGCTGCAAACCAACAAGGCCAAGGTCGCAGTGGACCTGTTCGATGCGATCCACACGGTGGACCGCCCCTCACTGGCGGAAAAACTGGCCCGACTGGCGCAGGACCGGGGGCGTTGCCCGGCGCTGTTTGTGCAGGTGAATACGGGGGAGGAACCGCAGAAAGCCGGGGTGATGCCGGGGGATGTGGATGCCTTCCTTGCCAGTTGCACCGCGATGGACCTGCCGATTCAGGGCCTGATGTGCATCCCTCCCGAAGGTGAGGACAGCACACCGCATTTCACCGCGCTTGCCGCTATGGCCGTGCGCAATGGGTTGACCGGGCTGTCCATGGGGATGAGCGGCGACTTTGAGGCCGCGATTGCGGCTGGCGCCACCCATATCCGGGTGGGTTCCGCGATTTTCGGCGCGCGCGATTACGGGCAGAGGTGAACGCAACACACCGTTAGGACAACCACACCCGCGCATAAGGCGGCAGCGCGATATTGCCGTGATGCGATTCGACCGCGTGGTTCGACAATTCGTCATGCATCCGCGTTGCCCCTTGGAGGCGTGCCCAACCTTCAGGGATATGCGCCCAGCTTTCGGAAAAGTTGAACAGGCACAGCAACGTGCCAGTTGGCGCATCGCGACGGAAGGCAAAGACCTGCGGCACATCGCAGGACACCACGCGAATGGGATGCGCGGCATGCAGGGCGGGCGTTGCCTTACGCCGCGCAAGGATATGCCGCACCCCCAGCCAGACGCGCGACGCATGCGTCAGCCCGTCATGCCGCGCCTCGGCCGCCTGCCAATCCATCCGGGGGCGGTGGATCCAGCGGCTGTCATGCGCGTGTTCGGGGACAGTCAGATAGGCGTGATCGTTCAATGCTGCCAGCTCATCGCCCATATAGATCAGGGGGATACCGCCCCACGCCGCGATCAGCGCATGGCCCATCAGGATGCGTTGGACTGCGAGTTCTGCCGCCGCGACGTCCTCCTCCGCCACTGCCTTCTCCAGCCCGGCAAGCGCGGCGAAACTGCCTGAGACACGCTTGTCCCCCGTAGCCGGGTTCTCCTGAAACAGCGCGCCGCGGGCAAAGCTGCCGGGGAAGGTGCCATCATAGAAATCCGACAGAAAGGCGCGATGGCCAGGGCCTGACAGGCCCAGCGCGGCGGCATCCTCATCCGTCACTGCCCAGCCGATATCATCATGGCAGCGGATATAGGTGGCGTAGGTGGCATTGGTCAGCCGGTCGGGGAAATGCGTGCCCATCACATGCGTCATCAACCGCGTGTCGCGGGTGGCGAGCGACGACCAGAACTGCACCATCAGGCTGTTGTGATAGGCGAGGTTGCCTTCCTTGCCGTCATGCTTCCCGCGCCCCAGATAGGGCAACATCTCGGCCGGTGCGACGATCGCCTCTTCCAGATGCAGCACGGCGGGGCAGGCGATGCGGCAGACCGCGCGCAGCGCCTGCAGCAGCATATGCACTTCGGGCTCTGACTGGCAGCGGGTGCCCATGCGTTTCCACATGAAGGCCACGGCATCCAGACGCAGCACATCCACGCCCCGATTGGCAAGGAACAGCATGATCTCGGCGATTTCCAGAAAGACCTGCGGGTTGGCCCAGTTCAGATCCCACTGATGTTCGTTGAAAGTGGTCCAGACCCATTTGCCGCAATCGGGGTAATGGGTGAAATTGCCCGGCGCGTTGTCGGGGAACACCTCGACCAGCGTTTCCTCATACCGCTTTGGAAGATCCGGGGTGTCGAACATCAGGTAGTAGTCCTGATATCGCGCATCGCCCTTGGCCGCCTTTTTCGCCCAGGCATGTTCCTTGGCGGTGTGGTTCAGCACAAGGTCGATGCAGACGGAAATGCCGCGCTTGCGCAGTTCGGCGGTGACGGTTTCAAAATCCGCCATCGTGCCATAGGCGGGGTTGATGGCGCGGTAATCCATCACCGAATAGCCGCCGTCGCTGTCACCCGGGCGGGGCTTCAGGCAGGGCATGAAGTGGACATAGGTGATACCCAGATCTTCCAGATAGTCCAGCTTTTCCAGAACGTTGGGCAGCGTTCCGGCAAAGCGGTCGATATAGAAGACATAGCCCGCCATATCAGGGCGCTGAAACCAGTCCGGTTCCAGATCGCGCCGCAGGTCCAGCCGTTTCAGATCGGGGGCGCGGTCTTTCCACGCCTTTTGCATCGCCCTGAGGAGGTCGGTGCGGAAGGCGTCGTAATCGGGGTGTTGGCCATAAAGCGCATCCAGCATCGGCCAGAGATCCGGCGCGCTGCGATCAAGGCGCAGGGCAAAGATGTCGTCATCCGCAACGGACGGCGTGCGTGCCATGGTGATCCCCTCCCAAAGTGCGGGCAGATTAGGCGGGCCAAAGCGGTTTGGAAAGGGTGATTCAGCCCCGGATGATCAGCCGTGTCTGATGCCGTATGCGGTTGGCGATCCACAGCAGATCGCTGCGGGCAAAGGCGACGCAGCCCGCCGTGGCGCGCCGTGGCCGCCGCCAAGTATGGACAAAGATCGCCGATCCCCGGCCCGGTTCGGCCTGCGGCCAGTTCCAATCGGTCAGCAAGATCAGGTCGTACATCGGATCAGGCCGCGTCAGCCGTTCATGCGACCAGTGGTGCGGGGTGCGAACCATCAGGTTGTAATCCGGATCGCGGCTGTCATCCGACCACAGGTCGGACGGGCCGAAGGGCAGCGCCCAGTCGGGCAGTTGCACAGGCGACAGGCGATCCGGGCGATAGAGCATGCCCGCAAAGCGATGCACCCCCGCAGGGGTGGCCCCGTCGCCTTCGCGTTTATTGCGGGCGGAAACGATGCCGCCGCGCCCGATGGAACAGGGAAACACCCGCCCCATGAAGCGCGCACCCCAGCGGGTGACCACCAGATCGGTGGGCGTCACAGCAGATGCCCCGATTTCGCGGCCTTGGTGGCCAGATAGGCGGCGTTCTGTGCAGTCTGGCCCACCTTGAGCGGCACGCGTTCGGCCACGGCCACGCCGCAGGATTCCATCATCGCCAGTTTATTGGGGTTGTTCGTCAGCAGGCGAACCGAGGAAAAGCCCATCTTGCGCAGGATGCCCGCACCAATGCGGAAATCGCGTTCGTCATCCTCGAACCCAAGGCGGTGGTTGGCCTCGACCGTGTCAAAGCCCTGATCCTGCAGCGAATAGGCGCGCATCTTGTTGGCCAGACCAATACCGCGCCCTTCCTGATTGAGGTAGAGCAGGACACCCGCCCCTTCGTCGCCCATCTGCGCCAGTGCCGCGCGCAGCTGCGGGCCGCAGTCGCATTTCAGGCTGCCCAGCACATCACCGGTAAAACAAGCCGAATGAAGCCGCGCCAGAACGGGAAGGCTGCGGTCGGGTTTGCCGATCTCGATCGCATAGTGTTCCTCGCCCCCGTCTTCGGGACGAAAGATATGCACACGTCCGGCCTGCGCCGCCTGCATCGGCAGTCGCGCATTCACCACCGGATGCAGCGGCGACATACGGCTAAGCTCCGGCGCAATTTCTGAGAAAGGAAGGATGGTCAGGGCGTGTTCTTCGGCCAGGGCTAGGCCATGTGTCACAGGCACCAGCAGAGCGGCAGGCAAAAGATGGGCGGACTTCACCAGTTGCAGCGCCGCACGGTGTAGTTCGGAAGACCCGTCACGCAACGCCCGCAACGGCCCTTTCAGCGGCACGCGCAGATCATCTGCCGGATCGGCCAGCGCCCGCAGCCAATCAACATCCATCCCCTCCGGAACCAGAATGCGGGCGATGTCGCCGTCATAGGCAGGCGTCTTCAGCGTTTCGGCGCGCCGTGCAGTCAGAGCCAGCTCGGGTTGCCCAAGCGCACGCAGAGCCGTGAGCCGGGCAGGCTCCAACGCCTCCACCGCGACCACAAGCATGGCGCGTCCGTCGCCGGTCATGACCACGGGAACACCCATGCGCAGGTCTCCGCGGGCGCGCGACAGGCGTTCGACAATGGTAGGCGAAAGGGTGGGGCGGGTGTTCTGCATCATATCCTCTGCGCCCTATCTAGGCCGATGCGCAGGAAATTGAAATATTCCCGCACACAGCCACACGACCGCGTGACCGATGCGTTGCAATTCTTGTCGCAGCGGCGAACGGGGCGCATGTGGTGGGCAGAAGATGCAAACGGAGGTTCCCATGGGCACCCTGAGAAAGATCCTGCTGGTCGACGACGATGACGATCTGCGCGAGGCGCTGAGCGAACAATTGGTCATGACCGAAGACTTTGACGTGTTTGAGGCCCGCAACGGGGCCGAGGGCATGGAAAAGGCAAAGGCCGGTCTTTATGATCTGGTAATCCTGGATGTGGGCCTTCCCGATACCGACGGGCGGGAACTTTGCCGCCGGATGCGTAAGGGCGGCGTCAAATGCCCGGTGCTGATGTTGACCGGTCATGATTCGGATGCCGACACCATCCTTGGGCTCGACGCAGGTGCCAATGACTACGTAACCAAACCTTTTAAGTTCCCAGTGTTGCTTGCGCGCATCAGGGCGCAATTGCGCCAGCATGAGCAATCCGAAGATGCCATTTTCCAGCTTGGTCCCTATACCTTCAAGCCCGCGCAAAAGATGCTCGTGGACGAAAAGGAAAAGAAGATCCGCCTGACGGAAAAAGAAACCAATATTCTGAAATACTTGTACCGCGCACAGCAGAGCGTTGTCGCCCGTGATGTGCTGTTGCATGAGGTGTGGGGATACAATGCGGGGGTCACCACGCATACGCTGGAAACCCACATTTACCGCCTGCGGCAGAAGATCGAACCCGATCCGTCGAATGCGCGTCTGCTGGTGACTGAGAGCGGCGGATACAGATTGGTGGCGTGACGATCTTAATATCGCCTGATTCACTTTTTATATACGATGGCATGCGAATGCTATCGCACCCAAGATCCCCTTGTCGTGTCGGGGTTATGGCACGGCATCCTCCCTGTTGGACTTGGCCGGGCATCTTGCCCGGCCTTTTTTTACCGGGTCGCTTCCTGAATAGGGGAAGCCTATCAGCATCCAATACTTCGGCGCACCCTATA